>Ga0210406_10000832_pt1 | contig 40296 bp, 44 predicted proteins | sample IncBWC30MmetaG_FD_155454 | JGI IMG/M metagenome (GOLD analysis project Ga0210406, IMG submission 155454) | Forest soil microbial communities from Barre Woods Harvard Forest LTER site, Petersham, Massachusetts, United States - Inc-BW-C-30-M | ecosystem: Environmental > Terrestrial > Soil >... | reverse complement strand
CAGGTGACACAAGAATGTGCAATCAAGCTTGGCCGGGGTGTAAATGATCTTGGCGTCGGCTGGCGTTGTCAATGCCAAGACTCCAACTCCCGCCGCACTCGCAGCAAGGGCGTAGGTATTGAGCCGCCGATGCAGCGACTCGGAAAGTTGTGAGGGTACTTTGGCAGGTCGTTTCATGGCGTCCTCCAAACGAGCAAGCCATTGTGGACCTGTGCTGAAACAGTTGTCAAAGGGTTTGGCGAGGATTGGAGTCACAGGCGGACAGTCTGATGAACGCGGCAGAAATTGGAATAGGCTTATCCGGAGAGCGTTTATTTCCGTCGCCGCCACTTGGCATTCATTCCTCGCATAAAACGGGGTTAGCACCGAGGGCCGAGGTTCGGATGTCCTTGGAATCGCTCCCCTAGGGCGTGATCTCGAACACCACACCGCAGCCATTGTCGTAGCTGCATCCACCAGTGCCACCGCCATCGAAGGTAGTCCCATAGAGGTTACCCGCGCCGTCTGGTATCACGCCCGATTGGGGGGAGTCGCCATTTTTCCCGCCCTTGTAGAACCCATAAAGCAAAGTCAGGCCCCACTTGCCCTTGGATTGCGTGAGCTTGTAAACAGCGCCGGACGCGTCCTTATTGCGGTCTCCGTAGATAAACGTCCCGTAAAGATTCCCCATTGCATCAAGTACTGGCGGCCCCCATAGGCTGCCTCGAAAGTCGGTGTAAAGGATGTGCATCTTGAAGCCACCGCCGGATCTCGGAGTCAACTCAAAGGCGCGCATGTGGGGTTCTGTCGTCGTGCCATAAAGATCACCCTCCGAGTTGATAATTACGCTAGGGCCACCTCCGTTACGTCCGCCGGTCCCGAAATTATGCACCGTATGAAACACCCACTGCCCTCCTCCGGTCGGCGATAAACTGTACACGATGCCAAAATAGGGGTTTTCCTCGTCCCATCCCGTTGCCCCATAAAGATTTCCCTGTTTGTCGAAGACTAATTGGCCGTAAGGAATTCCAGGCTGGAAACTGTAGAGGACCGACTCGGTCCACCCGCCAGTTCCGTTAGGTGAAAGCTCATACACTACACCGCACGACCCATTACAGTTTTGAGTTATCCCCACCCCCAGTTGTACCGTAAAGGTTCCCGGCTAAGTCGAAGGTGACCGCGCCGCTCGGCAGCTGGCCGTCAGCGCAGTTCGTGAGAGAGCAGAAGTTGTACAGAACGCTCTCTGTCCATCCGCCGCCAGAGTTTGGCGACAGTTCAAAGACCACGCCACCGGCATTTGCCCCGCCGCCTGCAGTGCCATACAGGTTCCCAGCCGCGTCGAAAATCAGACCGGCCTCGGGCTGCGCTCCGTCCGTGCAGCCAGTGGCGGAGCAGAAACTGTACAGAATGGTTTCGCTCCATCCTCCGCCGCTGTTAGGCGATAATTCGAACACCACGCCGCACCCGTAGTTCGCGCATAGTCGGTTTTGGTTGGTCCCTCCTCCGTACGTCGTGGTGCCATACAGATTTCCGGAACTGTCAAAGACAAGACCGCCCCTCGGGTTCGCGCCATCATTCCCGCCAGTAAACCTGTACAGAGCCTTTTCCGTGGCAGCCAGAGCCGCCGTCGCTAACATCAGAACCACGGCGAGGATCACCAAAGCCATGCTCCAGCCGAGCGAGAATTGTCTGCGATACATAAACCTTGCCTCCGATTCAATCCTGTCCAAGCTCCGGTGCGCTCTTGCCATCGTGATTATGGAGTCAGCTTCCACACCGGCGGCTCGTGTTTAAGGAGTGATCTTGAACACGGTTCCACATTGACAGTTGTAAACACCCCCGCTGCTTGTTGTCCCATAGAGGGCACCAGTTCGGTCGCGCATCACACCCGACAAGGGAACAGCTCCGTCCCCATTACCGCTAAATCGATGTAGCACGGTCAGATTGCCGGCTGTGCTCAACTCGAACACGGTCCCATTTTCGTGCCTACCACCGTAAGGAGTCGTGCCGTAGAGGTTATTTTCGCCGTCCCGAACCAGGCCGCCCGAGGGATACCACGCTTCATTCCGGTTGGGAAAGTTGTAAAGGATAGTCACTGCTCCGGTGGTATCCAACTTGAAAACCGTGCCACAACCTTGGGAGCATCCTCCGCTACCGCCCAGTTGGGTAGTGCCATAGAGATTGCCGTCCTCGTCGAAGATCAAGCCTGCCGATGGCTGTCCTCCATCGTTTGGTGCTCCACCGAAATTATGCAGGACGGTCTCCTTGCCAGCCTGATCCACCATGAAGACGGTGCCCCACGTGGATGTTCCCCCAGCGCTCGTCGTACCGTACAGGTTCCCCTTCGCATCCATTATTAAACCTCCTTGGGGCCCGCCTCCGTCCGATGGGTATCCTGTGAAGCTGTACAGCACAGATTCCCTGCCGTCCCTGTCCACCTCAAATACAGTTCCTTGACCAAAGGTTCCGCCCGAGTAAGTGGTGCCGTAGAGAGTACCTGTCATGTCGCGAACCAGCCCTGCCTGCGGATTGACCCCGCCCTTGTTTTTTTCGCGAAACGTGTACAGCACGATCTCCTTCCCACTCCTCTCCAGCTTGAACACTACTCCACAGCCGTTCGGATATTGGCAGTTAGTGTCCCCTCCCTCACTCGTGGTACCGTACAGGTTCCCCTTCGCGTCAAGGATCACACCTGCGGGAGCGAGCCCGTCCTTGTATCCAGTGAAGCTGTAGAGTACGGTTTCCTTGCCTAACTTATCGACCTTGAATACGGTTCCGGCACCGGACGCGCCCCCTTTCGCGGTGGTGCCATAAAGATTTCCCTCCGGATCACGAATCAGAGCTGCGTCTGGCGCCTTACCATCGTAACCCTTAAACTCGTGGAGTGTTTTGAATCTCTGCGCTTGTGCCGATTGAGTCGCGACTGCCCCTAAGGCAAGCACGACCGCAAACGCCATCGCGACCCTTGCCCCTCCAAGACGCCTCTTCGAAATCCACTGTTGCAATGTGTCTATCACCGTAGTTCCTCGCTCTCAGCGCCAACCATCCTAGCCCTCCGGAGCAAGATGTCAATGGAGGCTTTCGGCCTACTTCGGAGGGCCACCCGATTGACACTCCGCTCAGACAGGACCAAAATGAATCCGCCCGCCTAGAGGAGGACTTCATGAAACGTCCCCGGATTCCCTCCCAGCTTTCCGAGTCATTCCATCAGCAGCTCAACATGTACGCTCTCATGGCGAGCGCCGCTGGAGTGGGTCTGCTAGCGTTGACGCCGTCGGCCGATGCAAAGATCGTTTACACACGCGCCCACAAAAGCATTGTCCCGAATCACACGATTCCTCTTGATCTGAACCACGACGAAATCACGGATTTCCGTTTCAAGGACGTCCATTCCACAACTTCCAAGTATGGGTTCAGCCACATCGGGGCTCTTTCGGTTCTCCCAACTCGTCGAGCCAATGAAATACAGGGGTATTCCAAGTACAACCGGCATTATGCCTCCGCGCTACAAGCCGGGGTCTCCATTGGACCCAAGGGACCCTTTGCACCTGGGGCAGAAGTGATGGCCACCGTTTACAACGACTCGGGTGCGCGTCGCGACATCAGTAGCGTGTGTAATGGTCCCTGGTCCAACGCGGTGAATCGGTATCTTGGATTGAAGTTCCGCATTCAGGGAAAAGTCCATTTCGGGTGGGCGCGCTTGAATGTAACTTGTCCGGGCACGAACGTTGACGCCACGCTAACCGGCTATGCCTACGAGACCATCCCCGGTAAGTCAATCAAAGCTGGCCAGACGAAGGGAGGAGATGAGACATCCCCCGAAACTGGCTCGCTGGGTGCGCTCGCAAGAGGAGCCAAATAATACTATGAAACGACCAAATAGAATACCCGCACAACTTTCTGAGACTCTTCATCACCGGCTTAACATGTATGCGCTCGCAGCCAGTGCAGCGGGGGTAAGCGTGCTTGCGTTAGCTCAAGCCGAAGCCAAGATCGTTTACACGCCGGATAGTCGCTCGCTAAGTGCGCCCCATTGGTTTTTCAGGGGCGACTATCTTCGAATCGACCTTAATCACGATGGCATTACTGATTTTGCGTTGTGGTGGTATTCCAACAACGAATCGGGATCCTTCCAGGTGTATCCGGGGGTCCCTGGCAAACATCATAACGGCGGGAAAATAGTCGACCTAAAGAGTTGCTGGGAGACCAAGGGTCACAGAACCTCGTGCTTCGAGATGGCCGCTCCGTTAGCGTCCGGCAATAAGATAGGCCCTACAGCGCTTTGGGATGGCGGCGGTATGTGGCGATGCTCAAGTTATGGCACGGGTGGGGGGGATTTTTGCGGAGGACCTTGGGGAAAAAGGGGGCAAAACGCATTTCTCGGTGTCGAATTCAAAATCAAAGGGAAAACACACTACGGATGGGAGCATGTAAGTTTCGCAAACAGCAGCGGCGGCAATCGTATTGCTTACTCTCTTGGCTATGCTTACGAAACCATTCCCAAGAAACCGATCCGTGCAGGCGACACAGGAAAAGGAAATCTTAGAACCTTGTCGAAGGGGGCAGCAGGAATCACCGCTTGGAGAGAGTTCAATACCTCCGAAGTTAAAAAATAGAAATAGAAATAACGAGTCCCGACGATCCGAGGGGACCCGGCACCGCCCTGACGAATCCTAGTCCAAGACTCCGCACCCTGCGTCGCTCGGCGCACTAGCAATGGGAGCGCATGGACTCTCCATCTGGCGACGCGAGGAGTCAGCAGGCGCTATCGGCTCTTCTTCCTGGCCTTGGTGCTTTTTCTTAGACGCTTCTTGTACCGCTCTTTCGCCAGAAGATAACCCGGACGACTGTTGTGGCAACGGCTGCACCCGGTAGAATGGCGGCCTCTAACCCACGCACTGGGCTGAATCGGTCGGTGGTGCTTGCGACAGAGCCGCTTTCCCGGCGGTGGAACTTTGAAGCAGAGCACGCAACCCTTGTTGCGATACCCGGACCACCACCGGCTCCGCAAGATCGGACGCCCATGTTGTTTGCAGAGGCGTTTCTTGGGAGGTGGCATCTCCGTGGTTCGATAGCATTCGCTGCATCCTGTGGTTCGGTGGCCAGCGAGCCAATAGCTCGGTCGGATTGGCTTGCCGTGAACCTCGCAAAGACGTTTCTTGGGTGAGGGTAATTGTTTTCCTACAGTTTTTCTGGCATTCACACCCTTAGCATAACTCAGTTTGTTTTCGTTTTCCGGTTTCCCTCGCCCTGATCGCGTGGAAATGTGGAATTGGGTGCAATTCGAGGGAGTCCGAGGATTTTCGCTCCTCGCACAGAACGGGGTCAGGCGAAGTTTTGGTGCGGACTTCAGTGCCAGGCGCTTCGGGTCACTTCAACATTGAAGAGTCAAGTAAAATCAAATGCCAATGCGTCATGCGTACGCTGGCGTTGTGCTGACGGCGGGTGGAGCTGACACCGGGGATGATTTGAGCTGGGCTGTCGCTGTGCGACGCCGAAACAGAGTTGAGTGAGGTTGTGCTGTTGAGGATCAGGATCGGAGCAGCGCCCTCGGTGACGAGGGTGTACGATGATCCTTCTCCCGGGAGGCGCAGACTATGGCTAATCGCGTCAATCTGGACGCAATGATTCCCCGCGAAGATTTTGCAATAGATGATAACCAGCACACAACTGACGAACACATAACCGAATTTCCTATCGCTTATCTATTTCCTGACTCCCCGATTCGTAAACTTCTCCGCAAGCCAGACTTCCAGCGAGAAACAAATCACTGGAATCCGGATCAGATAGCTAGTTTTGTTGCTAGCTTCCTTGATAACGAGGTAATCCCTTCTCTGATTTTCTGGGATTCAGCGTCCTATATTTTCGTATTAGACGGAGGGCATCGTATAAGCGCTCTGCGCGCCTGGATGGAAGATGATTACGGGGACAAGGCTATATCTACAGATTTCTACAAGGGGCAAGAAATATCTGAAGAACAAAAGCGAATGGCGAAGCGCACGCGCAGCTTAGTAGAGAACAGGGTCGGCCGATATTCGGATTTGTGCAAACTTGTTGAGTCTCAGGATACCGACTTGGCGAGCAAGAGGGCCAAGACTCTGTTTAAGCGGAAACTGATTCTTCAATGGGTTAAGGGCAGCCCAGATGTAGCAGAAAGCTCCTTCTACAAAATCAATTCGTTGGGTGCTCCGCTCGACGATACAGAGAGAATGCTGATTGAAAACCGTAAAAAACCCATCGCCATAGCTGCCAGGTTGACGCTTCGCGGCGGTAGTGGTCATAAATATTGGTCATCATTCACATCAGAAGCGGCTAGAGAAAAGAGTGTCAAGTTGGGGAAGCAGCTACACGATCTCTTGTTTGAGCCGGAGTCGGACGATCCCTTGAAGACAATGGATGTGCCGCTTGGCGGTTCCGTGTCTCCAATTGACGCACTTGCTTTGTTGGTCGATCTACTCACTATCGCAGCCAATAGAGAACCTGTTGCCAAGCCCATTGACAAGTACGCAGACGACACCACCGGGAACGACACTGTAGAAGTTCTATACCGCTCTCTAGACGTTGTTAGTCGCATTACAGGGAGTTCCGACGGGAGTCTCGGCCTTCACACGGCGGTGTACTTTTACACCGACAAGGGAAAGCACAGCAAGTTTCTGTTTCTTGGTATTGTCGCCCTGATTGCTGAAAAGTTGCGCAACAATGATGCGTACTTCTTTAAGAAGTTCACCAAAGCACGGCCCTCAGTAGAAGAGTTCCTGATCGAGAACAAATCTCTAATAGGCATTATTCTTCAGAATCTAGGCAAGAATCAAAGAATACCCAAAGTGAGGGAGATGTTCGATTTCTTAGTGTCCGAGACGGTGAAAGACGCTCCCCTGGAAGTGGAGAAAGTTATAGCTCAGCTCGGACTAACCGGAAGAATTGTGGATGTACGAGCAATTCAGACCTCTCCCGCTGTAACTGACGAGACAAAGAACACGATAATCATCAAGACCGCAATTGCCACTGCGCCGAAGTGTCCACTCTGTTATGGGAGACTCGAACCAAACAAGTCCAAGTCGTATGACCACATAATTGACAAGAAGCACAAGGGCACGGGGGATGTGGACAATATTCAGTTGACGCATCCCTATTGCAATAACAGCAAGGACACTCTACTACCATGAAGCGTAATGAAACATTCAGCCGAGTACCATAAATTCACTGACCTTGTGGATCGCTTGCTTACCGTCTCTTGCGAAGAAACGCAGAGTCGCGAAGCGAAGTATCGAAAATTGGTAAACGCGAATCCGCACAGATGTGGCCCGAAGCGTTCCAGGTCCGCAACTGCCTGGCAATGCCTCGGTCGAGGTTGGCGCGAGTTGCCGGACCTAGGATCGGGAGCCACGATTGGCAGCACTCGTTTGCGGCGTTCGTCCATCTCAGTCACGTTCGCCGCGTGTTCGCCAAGAGTACACTTTCAAATTAGGTGTGGTCTCTGAAATGGCTCACGTGTTTCAGAGATCTCTATGGAGGTGTGCGCGATGACTGTGTCGCAAAAGATCGGGTATGTGGTGCGCCGTTTCTGGGTTTGGCTACTCGCTGCCGTTGGAGTGCCTGGACTGTGGGACTTACTTCGGGAATTTCTCAGGGGCAAGCTATTGGACTCCATTGCTTCCCGTCTTGGAACATTTGGAGACTGGCTCAAGGACAATCCAGTCTCCTTCTTCACCATCGGACTAACACCGTCAAGACGCCCCAAGCTACGGCTAGGAACATTAAGAGACGCGGGCTGTGGATCTTGGGATAAAGGAGCAGTAGAGATACTGAAAACAAGACCAATCCAAATTGATGACGAATTGCGGAGACGATGTAGCGGTTCAGGAGGACAAGGGTACCTGATTGTTTGAGGTCCTTCATCACCGCAACCGAATCCATCGCGAGCAGAACAGATGCAGCGGTCCCGAGAAATCCCGCGGCGATTGCTGAAACGTTTAGGATGGCCAGAAACAAATCTTTTGCTTCTTGAGTGGTGAGGTTAAGCCAACGGAATAGACATATGCAGCCGGGGATGCTAAGCAAAGCAAGAGCGAAAGGATAGGAGCGCTCCATTTTACGACCCATTGACATGACTTCCCCTATCACTGCCCGTACAACTTACCTAGTTCATCTTTACTTCGCAGCCAAATTCGACGCAGAGCATCGCGTCTGCGCTCGTACGGAATGCGTCGCTCTATCGTGGTTTCGATAGTATCCTTACCGCTCAACCGAGTTTCGAGTAGATCTACGTCGAAATCTTCGTGAGGCCCCGACGACCCGTGGACGATTAATTTCTCGACCTGAGTTTCCTGTCCCTGACGCAACGTCAGGAGATCGCTGATCGTCCCCAAGACGCGTTGTAAATCTAGTCCTTCTTTACGCCGTTGACCAACTGAATATGTAAATTCTGCTGTTGGAGCCTTTAAAGACTGACGAGCTTTAAGCATTTCGTGAACGCTTGGTTCCATCTCCGCCACTGCCGCGCCAATATTATCCGGGCCAGCGATCCGTACGACTAGTTTACGCAGGACTTTTGCGTTGAGGACTTTCTCATAGACACCGTGTTGCAAGACTGGGTGGAGGTTTATGTCACCCGTGACTTTGCCGAGTTGCTTGAAGAACTTGGCGAACGTAAACGTGGTAACAGCATTCCGATTCCGCTCCAAAAGCAGCACGTTCGAGTTCTTTTGGAAGATGAACGCTGCACTCTCACCAACACCTTCTTCTTCGCTAAATCCAATTGACTGGATTGGTTCGTCGAAGCCAGCCTTGTCTGGCAACGCGTTCATTCGCAGACGGACAATGTGCCCTTCGACACATTCTTCGCCCCACAATCCTGAAGACTCAAGGCGAGTAAAAAAATCGTCCTTCACTTCAGGGGTACTGTCTTTCTTGATTCCTTCAGCAGCGATCGAAGAAACAACTTCAGCGAAGGATTCTCCCGTGGTGATTTCGAGCTTAAAGAAATCCGCGGTGAGAGTTTTGGAGTAAACCGCCACTTTCGGGCCTTTGTCCTGACTTGCTCAACAAAACATACCATCCAGAACGTGAGACGAATAGAGATTTGAAAGGCACCTTCTGGCCAAGAGGTAGGCCCCTCAACAGCGGAGGGCACTGTTGATGCAAGTAGGGCGTTGCCTTTGAGGCGACGCCGTTACGGTCAAATCCGGCTTCGGGGATACGCACAATTCGCATCCACGTAGCGCGTCGATTGATCAATCTCCGTTGACAATCGCAGAGCATAAGCACAGACTTTAGCTCTCCCCCGGCTTCCCCAAGCCTCAAGCAATGAGCCTGAAAAAAGCAAACGATGCCGACATCTTGGACATGGCCCGTCACTGGTACGGGTACGGTCGCTGGGAGGCAAAGTATTGGTTCATTGGTCCCGAACCTGGCCAGCCCGAGGGTGACAATCATGAAGGCGACAATCTCACAGTACGATGCAAAGCGTGGGTTGACCTCGGCCGAGGAGAGCTTGTCGATTGCAAAGACCACCATTTCGCCTTCGGCTGGACAAAGTGGCACAAGGAGAATGCTCCGACGCAGCCGACTTGGAGGGCATTGATTCGCCTATTGCTGGCTGCCAGAAATGGGACGCAACCAACGCTGAACGACATCCGATCCTATCAACAGAAACATTGGGGAATGCGGAATGACGAAACCTGCGTAATCGAGCTGTGTTCCCTCGCAGCGAAGAAACTCAGAGCGAAAAAGGGGATAAATTTTGACGCAAGCATGTTTGTAAAGGAACGAGTCAAAACCATTCGTGAAAGAATTCTTAAATACAACCCGGCCGTTGTCATTATGTACGGGAAGAAAGACAAATCTTATTGGGAAGAGATCGCTGGCCAGAACTTCTCTGGTACCCCAGATATCTGCACAATCGGAGACAGGCCAACCCAGGTTGTTTTCGCAAATCACCCGGTCGATAACGTCGGCGTGGACCCGTCGTACTGGTTGCAGCTCGCTGAGAGACTGCGCCAGCGATGCGGGTTAAGCGTTACCTAGTTTGCGAACCCCATTTTAGGCGAGGAAATCTCGGTACTTCTTAGAGAAAGAGCCAGTTCTTCTTGCTCTCGGCGCTTCAAAAAGGGATGCCGGTCTGGTGTCGGCGGCAAAAGCCCTTCGACTCCATAACGCAAGTATTGTGTCACCGGATTTCTTCAATTGATAGTAAACAGGGGCGACTCTGTTATGCCCAGACTCGTCTTTGAACCCGATAAACGTTCGTCCTGAGAATATTGCATTTCTGTCGCCTACTAATGCTCCCGTTATGACTGATTCATCTTCCCAATGCCAGTTTAACCATTTGCGTCCGTACAAGCGATCAAGGAGTATCTTGCCATTCGTCATTTTGTACCAAACAGACATTTGGCACTTCCAAAGGTTCAGAAATTGCAGGCGTGAGAACATGGCCTCTACACTCACGCCGTACGTCGAAGCGAGGAGCTTCAGTGCCTTCATCGAGACTGGCAGCCCTGATGCGCTAACCATGATACTGTGCGTTGGCACCAACAGTTCGGCAGCTCCGAAATTGCAGAGCCGCTCTTCCTGTTTGTCTATTTGGTGTGGAACAAACTTGATCTCAGGTACCAACTCGTAAAAGAAGGTGTGGCAAAGCTCATGTGCGATTGTGAATCGTATTCTCTCGTTGGACATGTCCCTTCTAATAGACATGCGAAAACCTCCGGCAAATACTGATGACTTGGGTTCGAGTCGGCCATCGCATTCCATGTCATTCCTTGCGTCGAATTCCACAATATTCCTGAGAGCGAGAAGAGACTCCAAATGCTTCATCGGGCCATCTATACCCGACCGCGTTCGCAGCTCCTGCACAAGCGAACGCATGGTCAAAGATGGGGTTTCTAATCTCCCGGAGCGTTCCACGAACAGCTTTGTTAACAGCGAAATGTCACTTGTACTGTAACCTTTCTTGTCCTGTATCACTCGCTGGCCCCTTTCTTGTTCGCTGTCTGTAAATCCTGTCCCAATCCTCCTCTTGCATCGCGCCTTGCGGATTCCGGAATGAAGCAGCGGTCGGATTAGAACGTATTAACTCGTGGCTTTCTTTCCATTCGTCGAGTATTTCAACTGCAAGTTGGCCTTTGACGTCTGGACTCTTTCGCTGCCACGCATACCATGAAACTTTGCTGGACACGTAGATTGAGTCTTCCCCCGCTTTCTCCCCGAGCAGATAGCCCACACTAACTCTGAGCAAGCAAGCCATCCTCTTCAGTAGACGGGCGCTTGGATTTGAAACACTAAACGGCTCGTCCATAAGCACCTGAATGTACTGAATTCCAACTCCCAAGTCATCCGCGAATTTCTTATAATCTCCTGAGCGATCTTCCAGCAGCCCCCGCAAACGAGCACCAAAGCCGTGGCCATTCATCGACTTGTAGAGTACCTGGTGTGAAAAATAGATTCGCCTGATAGCTTTGAGTGCTTCTCGCAACGCGCTTTGATCAAATTCGACGCCCAGGCTTAGATCGCCTGAATATGGAATGTCCTCACTCTTGAGAAATGAGCCAGTCATCATTCGAGATATATTCGTCGGGAGTAGCCTGATAGCGGGGACACCAGCCTGTGCAGCGATCTCGTTCTCCTGACCGACGCCGTAACTGGGACACGCGCAGAACAGCACGATGAAATCAAACGTTCCAGCTCGGGAGCGGTCTCTCAGGTACACTTGAGCGGGCGAAAGGCTCGAATTGTGAATTGGGTGTGTATGGTCGCCAGGCCAGTAAATGTCGAACTTGGGATCAACAAACTCTGAACCCGACGCCACGCTCCGAATGAGTCCGACTACCCTACATAGTTCCGCATTGGATTTGTCGTCCTGTACGACGGCGGTAAGGGGAGTTGCCAAGTAACCCACGATCTCGTGCGCCATGACATCGGGGTCTTCTAGCAGGTCAGTGAGTTTGAGCCCGAGGGCCCTGGCGATTTTGGTCAACACCTCCCGGCTCGGATGATAGTTTGCGGAAGGGGACTCCACCCTTGATATGGTGGACTGCCCTACTCCTGATCGTTCTCCAAGTTCCGTCTGGCTCAACCCCCGCGCCTCGCGCAGAGTTTGTATGCGCGTCACGGCCTGAGCAATTTGCTCTTGTGATAGGTCTTTCATGTGACTACCTCTAGCGGTAGCGTAGCAGAGCTGAAGAGCAACGCAAGCTATGGGTGTTGCATATTATTCCCGTAATACCATTCTCGGGCAACCCATTGAAAGAAGGAATCTTATGAGTAGTCAATTCCTCGCAATTTCTTGTTCAATTAAGTTAGTTTTTGGGGAGCTACAGCGGCCCGGTAGCTCAATCGGCAAGAGCATCCGGCTGTTAACCGGAAGCATGCGGGTCCGAACCCCGTCCGGGCCGCCAAACAACACGAACAATTATGCTACCCGAATTTCCATTGACGCAAGCCAATGGAAAGAATTCAGACCTCCGCTCGCCGTGCCGTAGAAAATCTCCATCCCCCCACTTTCACTGCCTCCCGGTGTCACAGCGATGCGGAGCACACTGCCCGGTGTGCGAAATGGGCAGCTACAAAAAAACGCCCACCTCTAGTTCAGAAGGTCTCCTCCTTCTAGACCAAGCCACAGGCAGGCGTTTTGCCACTTCGTCTTTGACGGACATGATACGCCACATGTGCTATTAGTTGCCAACCCCGTTTTGGGCGAGGAACGAGTCGAATCAAAACCCCCAAAGATTTATCTAGCGGCGGAAGGCCTCAAAAACATTTGGGACAGTGTGACTTTGAGACACTCGGAAATTAGTTCCAGATTCAAAATCGAAACATCTCGTTTGCCCGGTCAATTCCCAGCCGCCTAGACCTTAGCTCCTGAGTGCTAGCTGATGGCACAAACGGTTCATTGAACTCGCCGATTCCAGGCGTAATATTTGCGGGGTTCGTGGATGCGGAGTTTATATGAAATCTTCGAGATTCGCTAGCGAACCCCAACCCACCTTTACACAAGAGTTGCAGCTGATCTGTAAGTGCTGCGGTCAGCCTTTCTCCCCGGATAAGGCCTCGAAAGACAAGCTCCATGCCGTGTATTTCGGGGCGGAGCGATTTGCTGTATGCCCGGTGTGTACGCGGCAAGCAGCTCTGGAGCGGGTTTTTCTCGATCCCGTTTATCTCCGCCGTTGTCTTCGAGAAGTGCGACGGCACCAGCGGATGTATGTGGATGAGGCTCGGTATCGAGCTGGCTGACCTCGTTCTTGTGGCGAGGACGGGATTGCCTAAACGTTTAGATCCCGTTCATCAATTCCGAAATACTGATCCCGAATCCCTTGGAGAGCACTTCCAGCATTGGAAGGCAAACGTTTTTCTTTCCGCTTTCGATTTCGGAGATGTGTCCTCGATCGATGCCAAACCGATGGGCCATTTCGACCTGAGACAGGCCTCTCTTTATTCGTAGCTCTCGGAGCCTCTGGCCGAATCTCGCCGCGATCTTACTGGACACCCCCCGATTGTGTGCTGTAGGCTGTAGCCCACCTATCGGCTAGTGCCGACAGGTCCCAAGAAGCACATGACGGTCATCATCGTCCTGGCGGGTCTAGTCGCCCTCGGAGCGTTCATCGAGGCCATTCGGATAAAGCCGGTTTGGGCTCGGATGGTCAGCGTCTTGGTCGTTTCGGCGGTGTTCGGTCTGTTCATCTGGGGATGTGTCGCTTACCAACACCATGAGCAGGCGAAGGAAGAGGCCAAGTGGCGGGCAAAGCGAAAAGAAGTCGAGGACGCAATTGCGACATTTGCGGCTAGGTACAACGCCGTAGCGGACTGGCAAAAGAGCCTGCGAAGCCAAAATCCCGGAGGGACAATCTACACAGCTCAAGTAGCTCCTGTGCTCGTTCGATCTGACGCCCGTCCCATGCTGTTCTTGGCTTCCGTCCGGGATGTAGTCAAGGAGGAAGGTCGCTTTGTCCTCCTATTCGACGGGCGGGTCAGTCTTGGCTCCCGATTTCTTCTCCGACTCGACGCCAGCACCGACGAGGCGAATCTCGCAATGTCGCATCGTCGAAACGACCCAGCGGATCGCTTCGCCGTGGTCGCCACGATCACATCGGTGGATTCATCCACGATGGCGGTTCATGACGAGGCCGGAACTGAACAAAAGCCGGTTTCTCAGGCGTCCGGACGCTGTGTTGACCTAATGCCAATCGGATCTTATTGGGGAGATATTTTGGAGATGGTTTCTCAACGATCCCCTAATTCTTCCGAAAACTAGGTTTTGGGGAACGCTCATCTTCGCAAACCATTCATTGTAATGCACTTAATGAAAACTCATTCATATGTTCCGACCTCATATTGCTTCGCAATGCTCTCGTAAGTTGTTGGTAACACTGAAAAACAGCGAAACCGGCCAGCCCCCGTAACGAACCCTGTATTTTTTCTTCTGACGGTCATCTAACAGTCATCTTTGGCCCCATATCCAATCCATAATAATGAACAGTGGCGTATTTAATACGCCACACAGTTCGTTCGCTTTCGGTCGGCGAATCGACGAACAGGGCCGCGAACCAGAGCCATTCAGAAACACCACTATTCATCAGCATTTTCGTCATTCGGGCGAACATTGGCGAACAAAACGACGAACGAGCGCCATCGCCTGTGCCGAACAAGCAGCGAACTACTTCTTTGCAGACTTCACCTTCTTCGCCTCGTCATGCTCCTTGATGATCTTCTGGGCATATCGCTCTGTCATACCAGTTCGCTCAGCAATTTCCTTGGGACTAGCGTCGGGGTTTTCCGCCAATTCCGCGAGAATCGCTTCCTTTCCGTCTCCCTTTGGCCAGCCTTTGCCGGTATAGACTACATGCCTCACGGCACCAGGGTCTCTTGGATTCCCGGCGGTCTCCAGTTTTAGGCTGAAATCGGTTTCCAGCGCTCCGGCCTTGCTATCGACGGAGACGTGAACAAAGGTCTCACCCGTCTTGCGGGTAACCCTTTTCTCATAGTGCATGGCGGTCAGAAAGTTTGCTGTCTGAGTCACAGTTCCGGCAGCACGCTTCTGCCGTCGATCCCAAGGCGAGTGAGTAACGAGGAACAACGGAGACAAACGTGCAAGTTTGATCATGCCTGCCATGACAGGTTGCATGTCAACCTGGCGGTTGTAGTCCTGTCCGTAGAGCAGATTTTGGAGCGTACTCAGCACTATGAATTTCGGGGCGTGCTTCTTGACCAGTTCCTCAATGCGATTATCTGTTCCTAAGAAATCAAACGGGCCCACACATGCGTAGTGAAAACCGGGAACTTCCTCCTTCTCGCCTATGCGTAGCCCTTTCGCCAGCCCACGAACTCTCGCTTCGACCATCCACGCCGGATCTTCCGTTTCAAGGAATAGCACACTGTCCACACCGCTGGCGGCGAAATGACCCCACACTTTTCCCGTTGTCACGGCTTCGAGACACGCACCCAGCAGTGAGAGCGACTTCATCGCATGGGGCTGCGCGGATACTAGAGTCGCGCTCTCGGCGAGCAGAAGGTCCTCTATAATCCAGGGAGGCCTCTCTTCTGATCCCTTCATCGCATCCTGAAAGCCGCGAGCGATCCATCTGTCGGAGGGCTGTTTAGCAGAGTTGAGTTTGGCGTCCTTTATATTTGTTGCCGGTAGGTGGACAAGAGTATCGGTTTCCTGTGTCTCCTGACTGACTGGGAGTGCAGCTGGACTTCCGCCAACCTGATTCCCCGTTGGTACCTCCTCCTCTGATACCTCGGCATCCGTCGGGGCTCTATCATTGGTTCGCAACCCCTCTATCTCAGCTTCTTCTAGGGTCATGAACTTCGAGGGGTCCACCAATTTTCCAATACCAAAGAAATTCGGTCGCTGTTCATTAGACTTCATGGGCCCCTCCATTTTCGGAATCTTGACCATCGTCAACGACAAACTTGGAGCGCGCGACAAAATGTTCCAGTTCCGCCTCCTCCAATAGCACCCGCCTGCCAAGCCTCACGGGCTTCAGTTTTCCATCGTGGATATAGCTCCGTACCGTCCACGGCGATATCGACAACAGCCGCGCGGCAGAATTAACGTCGAAAAGTTGTTTCATTGCTACGTTTCCTTTCGTAAATAGAAAACGCACCCTTGCGAGGTGCGTTGTTGTGATGATGTGCCCCAAAAAGCAAAAGGGCGGCGAGAATGCTCTCGACACCCTTGATCCCGTATGAACAGCCTCAGGCTTAAGCCTGTTATTTCAAAATCTCTTAGATAAACCCCCTCTCCATCGTCCGCGAAGACTCACTACGACACGCGCGTATATATTACTATGAGAGACAGTATTCTCCCTCTCACTCCTTCTAAAGAAGGATTCCCACGCAAGACGCATCGGAGTCTGCTTACCCGCCGTCAGCAGCAAGCGGCGGATTTGCTGCTGTTTTTCTCACCGGGCATATGCCCGCTCGTCCATCGAAATACCCATTGTAGTTATACCCTTTGTAGTTTATGCTTGTCAAGTGAAAAAAGACCCTTACGTTTTTGAAACGCGAAATGTGATTGACTTCACCGGCATTCCGACAACCTATCTGAACAAGTTCATAGAGCGGCGCTCATTCGGAATCAAACCTTCCATCCGCAAGGGCGCAGGTCAAGGGAGACGCCGGTTGTTCTCGGACGAAGATGTGCTCGGGATTGCGCTGGTCTGGTCGTTGTTCCAAGCTGGTTTGCGATCCAAAGTGATCGGGCAGGTACTCAGGCTCGTAAGAGTGCTAGATACTCCCCAGGGCCTCGCCACTGACGCGGCAGTCGCGATAATGCAGGATGCGCTTGCGCCTGATCAAGGTCCCCATGTGCTAGTAATCCGTCGTTCGCTCGGACGCATAAAAGGAAAAGGTATGCGCGTACTGCTAGAAGGAAGTGACTACGCCACGGGCAGCATAGGCCTTACCAGCGAACTTGTCATTCCGGTGGACGTGATGTTTGAGGAAGTTGTCAAGAAAATTCATCGATTCAAGCCGTAGCGGAGGTTAAGCAAAATGTCGATTTTCAAACGAGGCCGAGTTTATTGGTATCACTTTGTATTCAACGGGCAGCATGTCCAGGAATCCACGAAGCAGGGAAACCCGCGTGTCGCGAGACAAATCGAAGCGGCCTATCGCACCAAGCTTGCGAAGGGCGAGGTCGGAATCAAAGAGCGCGCACCGGCTCCGACATTGAAAGACTTCGCGCAAAGATTCATCGATGCGATACAAGTGCGCTGTGCTGCGAAGACGAGGACCGTGGAGTTCTATGGGCAGCAGCTTGCTCGACTGCTCGATTTCGAGCCGCTAGCGAGCACGAGACTCAGCGAGATTGACGAGGCTCTTATCGAGAGTTTCGTCCAGCACCGGAGTACCCAAGTCAGTCGGGCAACCGTGAATCGCGCCCTTGCAACGTTACGTCGGCTCCTCCGCTTGGCTCAGGAGTGGCGCGTGATTGACAGAGTGCCACGCATAAGAATTTTGAATGGCGAGCGGAATAGGGACTTTGTGTTGAATCACGCCCAGGAAATTGCTTACCTTAAAGCGTCGCCCCAACCGCTGAAAGACATCGGCCTATTAATTGTCGACACTGGTTTGCGCGTAGGCGAAGCATTGGCGCTGCAATGGAGGGATGTGCATCTCGACTCCGAAGGTTCTCGATTTGGATTTGTACACGTTCGAGAAGGAAAGAGCCGAGAAGCAAAGCGGAATGTGAGTTTGACCCCTCGCGTCCTACAGATGTTCAAATCTCGGTTCGATTCATCGAAACATTCGCCTTATGTTTTCGCTGGCGAAACAGGTAAGCCGATGCTGGTCAGTTCACTTGACCACGCTCATCGTCGGCTGAGGGCGAGCTTGAATCTTCCCCAGGGCTTCGTGCTACACTCGTTACGCCATACGTTTCTGACTCGCCTCGGCCTAGCAGGAGTGGAAGCCTTCACGATCATGAAGTTAGCGGGCCATGGCAGTGTTGTCGTCAGCCAGCGTTACGTACATCCAACTCCCCAAGCCATGGAGAATGCCGTAGCAAAACTCGATGCGATGAACAGCCGGGCCTTGGAGGCTAGCTCAGCCACCGAACGACCCGAGGTCGCTACATTATCCGCTACATCCATTACTAGGCTTCTCGTAAGTTCTTGAAGGGCGCGTAGCTCAATTGGCAGAGCAACTGACTCTTAATCAGTAGGTTGAAGGTTCGATTCCTTCCGCGCTCACCACTTAACTCTCATGATTAGCTGCATTTAGCAGCAGTTCTCCCGATCCGCCAGGAATCACGGTTTCGGCAGTGTGCCCAGAATTGTGCCCAGTCAGCCGCGAAAGAGCATTTAAAACCGCATCTTCGGATGGATGAACGTATCGCTGGGAGATGCTGATGTTGGAGTGCCCTGCAACTCGCGCAAGGGTCCACACGTCACAGCCGCTCTCGCCAAGACGAGTGAGGAACGTGTGCCGAATTGAATACACCTCAAAGGGACGAAGCTTGGCAGCCTTCAGAGCTTTCCTGTGCTGAAGCTTCAAGCTGTCGTGATTGATATGCTCGTCCTTCGTTTGTGCTGGCCAGACCCACCCCTCGCTGGGCTTTCCAGCGAGCTTCCACCGATTCTCTAGCACTACGCGGACTCGCGCACTCATCGGAAGCATACGGCGGGCTGCTTTAGTTTTTCCTTTTGCGACTAGAACGGTACCGTTTCGGCCACCATCCCAGTTGACGTTATCCCATCGCAGGCTGTGGCACTCTTCAGGCCTCATCCCAGTATCAAAGAGCACAACGGAAACATCATGCAAGAGGGGCAAAGCAGCACCGAGATACAACGCCTCTTCGCCCGCGCTGATTACCCGCTCCCGCCGGTGCTCGCCGCTCAGGAACTTCACTTTCGGGGACGACTCGACAACGCCCCACTCCACCGCAAGGCGTAGGACACGACGCAGGGCTCGCAAGCAACTGTTGATGGAACTAATCTGTAATCCATCCCGTTGACGCTCCGATGCAAACTCGGCGACCAACTCCGGCCCGATCTCATTGATCTTCAAATTGCCTAGTGTGGCGGAGTTCTTCACTGAGTTGATGCCGAAGCAATACCAAAGCCAAGTCTTAGGGGCTGCCTGCTCGAAGGTCGATTTTGCCCACGGCTCTACCCGTTGTTCGCAGAATGAGCGCATGACTGGCACTGGTTTCTTGTCACGAATACCCACTTCGCCCTTCGCCAGGGAGGTCCTGTGCGCTGCCTCCATTTGGCGCGCAACCTTATCGTTGCCCTGCTTCGTGGACTCGCGCACCATGCGGCCCTGCCACATGAATTTGTACCAATACACACCACCACGCTTATAGATACTCACAATTCACCTCGCTTTCCCTTTCTTTGTCTTCTTGCCGCTTCCCTTTGGTCGACCGCCCAGCTTGCCCCACTCCTGCATCCTGCGGACGAATTCCTTCTTGCCCCACTTCTTGATCCGGGCCTGTGCGCTCTTCCGGCCCATGATGCTTGCTGCTTTGCTAACTTTCTTCATGCATCGTAATTCTAAAGCTAACGTTAGGTTAATAGCAAGATAATTCCAACAGATGTACCACGTGTTACTGAGTGCGATAGACTGCGATTGAGAGTCGGCTAGCTGGACGCAGCGAACGGCGGGCGGATCCCGGCCCGCCTGCCGATGGCTTCAATTTCGGGATTCCACGCGGGAGGGGATATGGCTAAGCGCCAGCCAAGGGTGAAATCGCCCAAGGACATTGTGGAGAACGAGGCATTTGAGAAACTGATTCAAAGGGGAGTTCCTAGGGACGTACTGTCATCACTGGTGCGCAATATCTCCAGGGCCTCGAACAATAAACTAGAACTAGTCCATGGAATTGCAGAGCGCACTCTGCGGAAGCTGCCCGATCAAATCAACGCCTTAGCTGACAAGATTGAGAAGGTAAATCAGAGCCCGTGGCTGGCGTCAGATGGATTGTACCGGTTGGCCCTCAGTGTCCATCCTCACGAGTCGCCGCACTCAACTGCGACTAGCGAATCAGCGGAAGGGACGACCAAGTATTTCTTCATGATTCCTGCCGGCCTCAATCTCTATGCGGAGCATCTGCGAGCTTGGCTTAACCGTTACCACCCAGTGGGGCGCCATGGAACAGAACGTATTCGAATGCAAACTTTGCTCACCATCAGGCTGTTGATGCTGGTGAGAGACTCAACTGGGTTGCCTCGCTACGAACAGATCGCCTCGCTGCTGGACGCCGCTTACAGGGCCAGCGGCAAACCGAAGACCATAGACGCCGAGCACTTGCGGAAGTTGGAAAAGAACAATCCACGGCTTCGCCTCATAGCGCATTTCTTGAACGTAAGCCCACACGCCTTGCGATAATCGCGCATTTTACCCGCGTACGGAGCGGCATCAGCTTAGCGTTTCGAATCAACTTTCCCTGCATTCCCAGCGGAACCTTCTCGACAAAATAATGTTGACTTCCTTCCTCGACGTAGTGATGCCACGTAGATAAGTTAGGCACAGTTCACCCGGAGGTGGCAGGATGCAAAACAACGATTTACTGACTGAGCGTGAGGTGCGGAGCGGCTGGAGCTTGTCTATTCCTTGGCTGAGGCGCACTCGGCGAGAGGGCAGGGGCCCGCGATTCCTGAAATTGGGCAAGATGGTGCGCTACAGACGGCGCGACATCGAGGAATACTTGGAAGCCAGCACCGTCGAGCCGAAATCGTCCCCGGGACCGCGAGCCGCTCGGCAGTAGGATACCGCACCCGAGCGGGAAATCATTTCGGGTTGCGAATCAACAACGAAATGCCCACCAGAAACAGGTAAGCCCGCGTCCAAAGCGCGGGCCTAACTAGACCAACATTCTTGAGGTAAATCAATGACCAACAAAATTTTACCAATCGCAGATATAAAACTCAATGGGAACTCAGCGTCGGCGACGAGTTCCTCCGCCGCCACACGTCGATCCAAGACTGCTTCCACTTCAAAAGTCAAAACAGGATTCCTGCGGACCGATGCAGGTAACGCTGAACTCTTCGCAGCTTTGTACAGGGACAAGTTGCGCTATGACCATAGCCGGGGTCGCTGGCTTCGCTGGGAGAAGCATTGGTGGCTTGAGGATCAGCGCGATCAAGTCTGGCAGATGGCAAAATGTGCCGCCCGCGTGCGCTACACCCAAGCAGGCAACATCCCAGACGAGAATGAGAGAAAGGCTGAAATGAGTTGGGCCAGGAAGAGCGAGTCCAAGTCTGCGTTGCAGGCCGCTTTGACGCTCGCCAAGTCTGAACGCCCGCTGTGCACGAGCGGAGAAGAATGGGATAGCAATCCTTGGTCGCTGGGCGTCGAAAACGGCGTCGTCGACTTGCGCACAGGCAAAATCCGGGACGGAAAACAGTCAGACCTAATCACGATGCACACTAGGATCGTTTTCGATCCAGCCGCCCAATGCCCAAGATGGTTGCGCTTTCTGGACGAAGTCTTCGGTAGCGACCGTGAGCTGATCGAGTACGTTCATCGCTCCGTGGGCTATTGTTTAACTGGCATAACGACTGAACAGGTGATCTTTGTCTGCCATGGGTCTGGCGCCAACGGCAAGAGCACCTTTCTCGACGTATTGGGACAAGTACTCGGCCACTATTCGTTCAACCTGCCGTTCGGAACGTTTGAGCTGAAGGCGCGATCAGCAATTCCAAATGACATAGCAGCTTTACCTCGACGCCGGTTCGTCACAGCGTTGGAGGCCAACGAGTCTGCTCCTCTCAATGAGGCCCGGATCAAACTGCTGACGGGTTGCGATGCCATATCAGCCCGCCTGCTATACCGCGAATTCTTTTCGTTTACACCGACGGCAAAGTTTTGGCTGGCCACGAATCACAGACCACACATAGCTGACGACTCACCCGGATTGTGGCGGAGGATTCGTTTGATCCCATTCCTGAAGCAGTTCAACGGGAAGCGGGCAGACAAGGATCTCGCCGCAAGACTGAAGGAAGAGGCCCCGGGTATCTTGAACTGGATCATAAATGGCTGCTTACACTGGAAACGCGACGGGTTGGGCCTTCCTGCCAGCGTGGCGACCGCGAGCGAAGCTTACCGGGCGGAAAGCGACCATCTCGGAGAGTTTCTCGACGAAACCTGCGAGATTGCTACTGATGCGACGGTTCCAGCCGCAGACCTCTGGCAGGAATACGTGGAATGGGTCTCGGGAAATCATGAGCGGCCACTGGAGCGAAGAGCGTTCTCAGCCAGGCTTGAGAGCAGGGGATTTCGCAAGCAGCGGCTGGGCCACGAGCGGACTTGGACGTGGGTTGGTCTGCGAATTAAGAGGCGAAAGGCGCTCAATCCAATACTGGTTGCCATCTAGGTGCGGGCGGATGCGGACGTGAAATTACCATTGTTGAAGGGAATTAAGAAATGTGGTGGATTAAACAAACAACAGCAAAATCCCGTCCGCACACGTCCGCGCGCGGTTTACTGGAGGCGAAGTTATTTCTGGCCTTTATACCTAGAAAGGAGAAGACGATGTCAAGGACTATGCGAGTAATTGTTCTTACGTTGGCCGTCATTACAGCGGCTGCGGGTCAACCACAAACATCCGTGAGCGTAACCGAGCTTCCGCCTGAAGCAATTCCAACGGGGGTTTGCACCAAATCCACTTCTGGCTATCTGGGAATCGTTGGAAAAGACAAGAAGGAACGGACGAAGCTAACCGACCAAGAGATTGGTGAGTACGTGCGAAAAGGGCTGGTCGAAGGGTACAGCATCACGCTATACCCTCAGATCAGCGGGAAAATGTTCACTGTTCAAACGTGCCATCCAATCAAGCCCTAAGGAAGGGGCTTGACCGTGATTGCTGGAGGTGTGAACGTCCTTGGGTTAACGATGTGTATGGCAGGAACACTAAAATCCTGCTCGCCATACTCGGCGCTACCCTCGGCGGCAACAGCACCGACGACCCTTAAGTGGTAGTCGCCGGTTGCAGTGTTATCTGGGATCGGTATCTCGATAATGAAGGTCTTGGAGGATGACTCATGGACTTGCCCTGGAGTATTGAGCTGAGTTGTAAAGCCAGCTTGATCCTTTGGTGGTGCCTGTCCAGTGTTCATCATCGCATATACGGTTTTGATTTTGTCGGCATTCGGGCCATCAAATTTTATCTCGTATTTGATGACATCGCCTGGATGCCTCGGTAGTGGCTTTGGGGTCTCTTGAGCCTGCACGAATGCGGAACTCAATAGACTAATGATCAGCAATTTCAGAACTCTGTTGGCCATTGCTAATTCTCCTTGTTCCTCTAGGGGAACGGTTGCGCTACAATGGCGGAGGGCGGGGGATTGGACTCCGTTCCGGTTAAGGAACTGCGGTGTATAAGACCGCTTCTGCTGCCAAGCAGTCGCCCTCCGGTCGGGCAATAGAAGAACGATCACCACGGCCCTTGTCAGTGCTTCCTCCCAAGAAATCCTGACGGGGGCCTTCGTGTTATGGCTTCGCGCACGGTGAACCTGGATGCGCTCAGCTAAGTGTTTATCTTCATCTTCACAGCCATGCTAGAGAGCGCGCGCGCCACCACCTCTGCATACTTTATTTCTTTCGCGTGCGTCGCTTTTGTTCCGGTTGAATCATTGACATTGCAATGGGAGCGAAAGTCAGATCGTCTGTTGCTTTCTCGATGGCCGTCTGAACAAAATCCTTCAACGTCACCCCTTGCAGGGCGGCTCGGGATTTTGCCTTACGCACCAACTCATCGGGCAGGTCTCGCAAATTGATAGTTTTCGGCATTGACGCAACCTCTGTATCTGATGTATCATCTAATACGTATGATGTCAATGTATTTGTAGAGGAAATTCATTTGACATCGGAAAGGTGGTGGTACTATAAAAATGGACACCATGGGAACGGAGATTTCCATTATGAATGCCGACAACCAAACTCCCGCCCCTGCCCCTTCGACCCAAGAGATTGCCAAGCGCGGTGCCCTTCTGTATAAGCAGAAGTACCAGCACGACCTCGAAAAGACGTCAACCGGGAAATTCGCCGCTATCAATGTGAATACGACGGAAGCGACGGTCGCCGATACGAGCGAAGAAGCCATCCGGCTAGCCTTAGAGAAAGACCCGCAAGGACTTTTCCATCTGGTGCGCGTAGGCCACCAATCGGCCTTTGAGGCGGGATGGTTTATGAGCTATGCCCCCTAGGGGCGGCCTCATACGCGGCGGTCACCCGTTCGTGGAGATAGCTGTATCATCCGATGGAAAAACCGGAACTAACTACCATGCGCTCATCGATACCGGATACAGCGGATTCGTCAGCCTTCCAATCGTGGCAGCCAGCTTGTTGGGTCTGAAAGCGCACACAACTAGCCATTACACGCTTGCGAACGGCAAACAATCAGAACCGATTCCACACGGGCACGGTTTTGCCTGTGTCGTGGGCGATCCGTATGTAAAAGGTTTGATCGCATTCTCACAAAACGTTGCTGCTGTCGTCGGAGTGGATTTTCTGACGCGTTGCGGTCACATCTTGATGATGTCATCCACGGGTGTCATTCTCCTAAACGAAAAAGAAATCGAAGAAGCACTCCGCAAGATGGCGAAGGACATCCAAGCCCATCAAGTCAAGAATACAGCCTAAATTCTGACCAGAACGCTGAATTAGAATGTAGAATCGGACGTGAAAGTCGATAAGCAGAAGTTCGGACGCAGTTCTCGGTAGACTGATAAATGCCGCGCCTCAGAAGCGATCCGAAACCAAACCCAACAAGAAGCGCAAGCCTAAGAGGGCCTCACGAAAGGCGTGAAGGCGTTTTCTTCTGTCAACTTGGCATGGGCAATGCCTTGCCAGCGCACAGTCGGCTTAGGGTTTGTTCAAACATGTCCGCATCCTCCCGGCGATTGAACCTGTTCCCAAACTCATTCGGACAGTCTCCCTTCTTCACACCGAGGTTGGGGCACAAATCGCTCCCCACACACCGGACACTCGATACGCTCAAAATCGATGCGCCTGACCTCGGCAGGCGGAATCACGTGGCCACATTTGGGGCACGTCGCGTCCAGTGACGCCCGCACCTTTCCGAGGTTGATCTTCCGCGAGCTGGGCATGGGTGGGAGCCATTTTAGTCTGTCGCGGCGTCAAAGAACTAGGCCCCCGGCCTTCTTGCGCGGCCCTCGGCGCTGTGGCGCCACTTCCTATTTATGTAGAGAGCCGCAAGTCTCTTGCAAACCCTGCAATGCACCTGCCTCCCGCTGTTCAGCTTGAATTTGCGCAAACAACCTTCGCCATGTTTGCCGCGTTGATCGCGATATTCACATGGGTACGTGTTTCCGAGAATACGATAGGGCCGGCCAGCGGCCTTCGCCCGCCGCTGGCGATTTTCCCGATCCCTTTCGAGCAGTTTCTTTCGGTTGGCGTGGTAGTCGGCGTAATCCTTCGCAGCGTACGCGAAGAACTGGCAGACCTTGCAGAATTTCTGAGTCTTGACCGTCGGCTCGAACTCGCCGAGGCAGGGCGATTTCGGGCGGTACTTCTCTGGCAAACCGGCGCCGCCCTGGAATTCGCATCGCTTCTTCATGGCTGCAGTTTCGCCCGCATCGTCATGCTGCTCTCTCGTTTCGGCGGCCTGGATTCTGCCGCCCTGCCAGGTACTCGTCGAACTGCTCGCCGGACGAGTTCCGCGATTTCCCCACACGGCTTCAGAGCCTCCAGCCCACAAAAACGGCCCGAGCGAAGATTATAGTCGCCGTAGACGACTACTTTGGTAGGCTAGGGCTTAGTGTCGGATCGTGGATGTCTGAGCCGAGGAAACGCTTTTGCGAATCGCACTGGCCAAACACAGCATCGCCGACTGATCTAGTTTCGCTGGATTGTCTCTTAGCTATTTAACGATGACGCGCACAATCTGCTTAGGGCGGTAGTGGTGAATTCGTGGACGAACTTGAAGGGCCGGTCACCCCTTAGGCCCTGTCCACATCCAGCGGTAGACCCGGTATGATCGTCAGACTCGGGAAAGCAACTGAGGCACGCTCACCTCGAAACCCTGGGCGATGACCTCAAGCGTCCTCAGGCAAAGCTTGATGTGCGGGGGGCAGGTAGAACAGAACGCGCGCGCGCGCGAGATATAGGCTAGCGGAGTAGGATAGTCCTAGCGGTGATTCAATCGTGGCTGTCAAACGAGGTGCATCTACATTGGCGATCTGGCAATTCACGATTTTGGCGGGACTGCTGGTGCTCATTCTTTGGCGTACGCCTAAGCATGACCGCAGAGAAATGATTCTCCGCAGGCCGTCGCAGGCCACAATTTTAAGTTCCTCTTTCTACTCCATCCAAGCCCATTTCACAAATCGAACGATGGCAATCCCCGTCAGAAGTATTCCCGCCCACGCACTTACAAATGCGATGATTAAAGCCACCGTTGCGCGTGAGCCAAGTCCACCGGAAAGGGCGCGTGCGACCGCAAACACAGATGCAGCAATAGCCGCACACAGGAACCAGCCCCACCACGGCAGATCAGACGGGCTTATCGGCATCCTGTGATTTCCTAGCGATTCTCCTGCCTGTAAACCTTGAGGAATTCCTTCACGAATGCTTTGGCTAGGTCCTGTTCCTTGATCGAGCGCTTTATCACACGGTCGTTGTAAGTCCACACGCGGTGGACGGTTGACGGCCCGTTCGGCCGCACCGCTTGCCCTTGCACATCGGCGACAATCATCTCGCCTTGTGACGAATATTTGATCGTCAGCATAAGGCCGAGGTCGCCGTGTTGGGCATCGACGACTTGCAATCCATTATCCCGAAGAATCTGCGTGATCTCATTCCGGGCGGGCAAGTTGCTCTCGGCAAGGACTGCAATGTATCTCACGCCGCGAAGCTCTCCTGACTGGCCGTCGGTGATCTGCACGCCGGGTTGAGTTTTCGACGGCTCGTTGGGCGCACCGGTTTTGGTCATCGTTAGACTGCCCTTGCCGTGGTCCCCGAGGCAGTCTGTTCCGGTGTACGTCCCGACTGCTTTCCCGACTTCGACCGTGGCAGTGCCCTTGAAGATTCCAGAACAATTCTGCAAGGACTGCTTCAACTCAAAAGTGAACTGAGAATTCTGAATCGAACCTTTTACTTGACCGCCCCCGCCAAGTGAGGTTGTGTACGTCCCAACAACATCGCCGTCTGAACTCTGGATGAGGTTGAACTGGACGGTCGCAGAGCCCTTGCCATCAGAAATGGTAGCGGACCAAGAGCCGTCCAGTGTGAGGTCACCTTTCACTGGCTCGTTCTTAGCTGCTGCAGCCTTTTCGGCGGTCGCGGCGGTTTCTAGCGACCCGGCATTGAAATCCGGCAGTGTGCGCATCCTCGAATGGTCGAGAAACTTAATCATCGGCTTCAGGTAATCTGCGGGAACTGCAAAATTCAGGTTCTGACCCTCGACTGTGGCTTGAGTAACGCCGATAACCTCCGCTCCGTCGTTTAGGAGCGGTCCACCGCTGCTGCCGTGAGAGATCGGGGCAGTTATTTGTAAGAGGTGCATTCCCTCTGCTTGGCGCACCGCGCTAACGATTCCATCCGATACCGAGTTAGCACCTATGAGAAGCCCACGCGGATTCCCCACTGCGACGACGTGCTGCCCTACCTGAACCGCGTCGGAGTCTCCAAGCCGCACGGGTCTAAGGTCCACGGCCTTGATCTGGATTAGGGCAAGGTCCTTCCTCGCGTCGGCATCACCAACCAGAACGTTGTCATAGGAGTCCCCGTTTGCGAGTGTCACGGAAGCGGAGTAGGCGCCTTTAATCACATGCAAGTTGGTCGCGATGAGTCCGTTTGCATCAACGACAAAGCCGCTGCCTTCCGCGAGTGCGTTACCATTCTTATCGTTGGTCACGATAAGGACGACGGAAGGGGAGACAGCCCGTGCCACGTCCGGCAGCGACGCGGTGTGCTGCGCGACGGCAGGCAGTCCGAGTAGCGCGGCCACGATTCCGGTCATGAAGAGAGCCGTCAAGTTCATAGGTCGTCCTCTGCCCTCTATAGATGGAATATGGCAACCCAGCATAGCCTCATCCTCTATGGATGGCAAAGGATATTTGCGTTCGCTTCGGGGCGAGAATCAGAAGCCTACGCAAAGCCAAGAAGTGGACTCAAACCTATCTTTCGGTTCACTCCGGCCTGAGCCGTACCTTCATCTCGGATGTGGAACTTGGCAGAAAGGAGCCGTGCTTGCGGTCGCTGGAGACGTTTGCGGATTCGCTCGGGGTATCGCTGGCGCAACTGATGAGCAGGCTATGATGCGCCTTGCCTAAAACCTTGTTGAAGACATCCGTTGCCGTGATTCGAGGGAGAGGGGAAACTGGCCGAAAATTCGGGTCGTCGTGCAACTTTGACGGATTGTAGTTTGGTGAGAGAATTGCCTGAATGAACGACGTTGAAGATTTATACCGATGTGACGTGTGTGGTCAGCCAATCACCAATGAGCAAAACTTTGTTGTTATTCCAAAACCGCAAGGCGGGGAGGAAGTTCGGGGCACATAGCGATTGTTGGTGAAGAAGACCAAGGCTGAAAAATAAAGCCCACGGTTCCAGCCGGGGCTTCGTAGGTCTGCGTTGGACACTCAGATCATGTCACAGGAGTGTCACCGATGCAAGAAATAACACCTTGCCACAAGCGCCACTTTGGACTAAACTTCTGGTCCGGTGCCAAATCCCTCTCCCCTTCATCAATCTGGCACCTCGTAGAAAAGGGGCAGCGTATGATCAACCGATCATTTCTTCTTGCGCTTCTTGGGTCTATCTTCGCTTGTTGTCAGGCTAATGCCGTTATCACGAAGAAATTTGACAATGAAATGGCTAGGACGCCCAAAGGATGTTCCAACGCTGTCTGCCAAGCCACGCGCCAACATGATACCGATTACCGCACCGTGATCGTCGTAGATTGGACTGCCGCTAGCCCCAGGCCAAGTGCCTTTGTCCAAAACAAACTCTCGACTGCCTTCCGAGTCTGCAGCGCCACGGTAAGCGGCTATGTTGCATCTGGAGGAAAGTGGCTCAACACTACCCAGCGGAAACCCAGTGAAAGCAACAGGAGAACCATCTTGCGGTCTGGAATCCTCCAGAACGACTGGATTGATCGTGAAGGGGAGTTTTTGAACTGGCCTACATACTGCCAAATCGAGAGTCGAATCAGTTTTGCAGTCTCCAAACACGAACCACTTAACATCGAACTTGACCGCCTCGCGCTGCCATCCATCTCTAGGGACGTAAATAGCCATTACGCATGGTGTAGGGCGTTGCAAACTAGTAGTCTTGAGATCGGCGATTACGTGGCCAGCAGTAACGAAGTCTCCATCTGCATTTACAAAGAATCCCGTACCGTCGATCAGTTGGATCGAGAACTGCCCGGTCAGGTCGAATTGACCACACAATACTGGGATGACCGAGTGCTTTATGCCCTCAATAGTGGCGACGAAAATGTCAGCACGCCCCTGCGCCAAGACGCGAAAGCTCCAAACAAGAGAGAGCAAAAGAATGATGCTAAGACGCAGGCTGATCTTCATACTTCCGGTGTCCTTTCTGTTCGCAACGATGGCAAAGCTCTTGGATGCGACGTGTCCCATAAATCATCCTCTACCGTAACGATGTTGTGTCCACAGATTGATTCAGTAGGAGCGCACAAAGAAGTTCCTCCACAGACCAAACGTGATCCGTCAAACCCGCCTCCATCGCGGGAGTAACGCGCAGCGTTTGTGGATGCGGCAGTAGTTGTAGTGCATGAAGTACAGCGCCACTATGTGACCGTGGTTCTCAAGCTTCTTGCTGAAGCCGTTTGTTAATCGAGTGAAACGGCGCATCCCCATCCTCATCGATAAATTACTGCGTTCCACAAATGATGTGCTGATGTGGTCTGGATCGGGATTGCCAGCGAGAACGCCCGTGCGGCATCCGATGCAGGTAGCAGGGCTGTACCGCGACTCTGGACTGTCATTCGATGCGCCGTAGATTTTAACCAGCATTGCGTAATCAATGTCGGCTCCGAAGGCATCTTCCACAGCATCAGCCTAGACGCGGTGACCGTCTGTCGTTAACTGAATCCGGTTGCTGATCCGCGAAGCTACGTCTTGCATAAACGCCTTTGCTGTGGCCGCTCCGCGATCCCCGAGCAGGTAAGAGATAATCAGTTTGGTATCTGCGTCCTCAGCAACCCACGTCCAGCAATCACCAGCGCCAGCGGCCATCTGCTCCGCCGTCACGTTCTTTTGCTTCGCATAGACAAAGCTCCACGCTTCGTCACATTGAACACGGCGCACGCGGACATTGCGGAAGTTGGCGTCATGGTACGAGGCGCAAGCGCAGCCAAGGTCTTTTAGGAGTTTTAAAACGGTGTGTTTTGCCACGCCAGTCATTCGACAGGCAGCGTTAATCGAGACTCCTTCGACTAGTGCCGCAATCACCGAAGAACGCTTGCTCGTCTCTAAGTAATTCATGTCACACAGCTTAGTCCCATTTCTGGAATCTGTCAATCATTTTTTACTCGATTTTTAATCTATTTTATGTTACATTATCTATGTAATACGGTAACCAAAACGAGTGATTGACACTCTAATATTTATGAAATATAGTTCAACACCCAAGGGTATCCTAGCAAAATACCCCTATCCCAGGAGGAACCGTAGGCAGGAGAATCAGTATGAGAACCGTTAAATTTCAAGCTGATCTCGCTTCAGCCGATGATGCTGTGCTCAACATGTTGATGGAGGAACTAGAAGTCAGGAGCAAGGCAGATTTCCTTGCTAAGGCTCTGGCGTTGATGAATTGGGCGGTCAAGGAGCGGAAGCGTGGTCATAGAATAGTCACAATCGATCAAGGGGATGTGATTCGGGAACTCGTAATGCCCGAATTAGAGAGGGTCGCACCAGAATTTAATCTACCGTCAGTTTCTACAATGTGGACTCCAGAGGAGGTGGCAAGCTTCGCGGACTTGGCTTCTGAAAGTCAGCCCAAGCCGACATCCCACCTAATCAGAGCCATGAATAGACGCTAAAATGGACATTCACTTCCGCAGACTCGAACCGTTGGACAACACAGACAGTTTCGACTGCGGACAGCCCCATCTAAACGAGTTTATTCGCAAATACGCACGTCAGGACCAGCGACGTATGCTCGGCGTGACATACGTCGCTGTGTGCTGTAATGATCCAAATCGAGTGATCGGCTACTACACTTTGGCCAATACCTCGGTTCCGAGGCACGGCTTGCCACATGAGATACTGAAGGGGATGCCTAAGTACCAATCCCTTCCGGCTATTCTTTTGGGGCGGTTAGCTATAGACAGGCACCATCAAAAGAAAAGACTCGGAGAGCTTCTTCTTTCTCGATGTTTCGAGAACTGTCTTTTGCTAGCTCAAGTTTCGGGAGCAAGGTATTTGATTGCCGATGTAAAAGAAGCCGCTGTGACATGGTACGAGCGTTACAATTTTCGTAAAATTGCCGGAAATCCAAATCCTGATTCCACAAAGATGTTCGTTGATCTTAAGGTGGTTAGTGCCTCTATTGATCACAAAGCTGCTGCTTCGGCGCAGGCATCCTAGCGATCTTCGGTAGTTTCTCTCACGATCCGAGCAGCGGCTTGGTTGGCGTCCTCGTCGCACTGATGAGTTTGGAATGCTTTTTCTATCCGTACGCCCTCCGGAGTTTGCTCAAATCTGAAAGGTCTACTGCACTTATTGCATCTACCTAACGACGGTTTGCCATCCGATCCGTAAGAAACGGACGTAATCTCTCGATCAACCATGCTCACAGTTTCCCACAGGCCCGAGCCGATTGCTAGCCCTGTGAATTTCAAACTGCACCACTACGACAATTCGACTGTCGCCCGCAGGTATGAGTATCTAAATCTACATTCTTCTGTCCCAATGATGCCGAACACATGTGGAAGCTGACTCCGTAGCCACGATGGCAACAACGCACCGAGGGGCGCTGCCTGTCAGGCTGACTGTCGAGATTTCGCAAAGGCACTTCGCGCCGAAGTCACTTTCGAAGCTTCAGCTCCTACGAAATTTCCACACCGAAGTCGGCCACTGATCGCGTATCATTGCCCTGAAATTTCTGAGTTGTTTGGGCCGCGTGACTGACTGGCGACAGGAAACTTGCGGCCTACTTCTCTTACCAATGAGCGATGCCCGTCAGACCGCGATCATTATGGCTCGACATGATCTTTCTGCGACATCTAACCTAGTGTATCTAGCACTGCTCGCCAAGCCCGTTCAACACGTCTCCGAGCTGTGCAAACGTACCGGCATCGGTCGATCCACTTTTTACTGCGCGTGTGCGGAACTCACGTCAAAGAAATTGGTGTACGGACCTAAACGTGGGTTTTTCGCTCGGCTGTAAGATGCGGAGGTTCGACAGACGATCCGCAATCGTTTTGACTATATTCTGCTTTTATCAACTTCTTCTGTAAACTCTCAAATATTTCTCGCAGGATGGCGGAAAAAACGTTGTTATCCAAATAGGCGGGGACCCGCATTGCCTCGGCAGAACATGCGCGGGCCGCGCGGAGAGTTACAAATCGCCCGCCTGACGACGGCTGTCCAAAATCCAGACAGCTTCGCAAGTTTTCGACTGCTGATTTATGTTGACATTCTCAGGTCCTCGGCATAACGTGCTTCGCATATCAGCGATTCAGGATTCGCCTAGGGGGCGACGGATTCTCAGTTCCGTCTGTGATTCTTATCGCTGCTTCCCTGTAAAGATTTGGAATTGGGGCAGACGCGAAATTTGCTAATCGCGTGCGCGTGGAAGTGTGTTTAACCAGTCTAGCAATTGTGAGGAAGCCAATATATTTTGTCGTGCCGATCTAAATAAGGAAGAGCCGCCATTTACGGTACAAGCTCAGTCATGACAGTTCCGGTTGTGCATTTGCTAACGGACCCCAACAGCGGGACCAGGACTTTGGCGCCCGCGCCAAAGGTAAGGCTGGCGAGTGCGGCAGCGCGCAGAGAAGGAACTCCTGGTATCGATAGGAGGGTAGCCATGCTCCTTCAATCCATCGACCAGCACAACGGAGCCGCCGGCTGGGACGAGATTTGCCAAAAAGCGAGTCTCGTTATTTCTCCTGCCTATGCCGCCCGGCTATTTAAGTGTCATACTGGGGAGGGTGTGAGGAAATACGCGAAGGACAAACGTCTCTCGCGGGCCGTTGGGCAGCTAATCACCACCGACTTGCCGATAAAAGCAATCGCTGACGACTTGGGATACCGAAAACCCTTTGATTTGGCCCGCGCCTTTCGCAAGCGGTACGGCTTCACTCCGAGCCGATTTCGGGCCATCTGTGTCCGTCTGGCGTTCATTCAGACTCGTCAGGCAGAGAAGGCTAGCGAGCGTATCGACATGGCGTTTCGTTCCGGTGCTCAAGGCTGAAGCTCGATCACCGTACCCGCTTCGTCCGTGCCGCCGTTGTACGTTACCCCATAGAGGTTGTGCCACTTGCCCCACGCCAAGCCACGAGCCGGCGCGGCTCCGTCATTCCCCGTAAATGAGTGCAGCGTCGTCTCGGTCCACCCTCCGCCGTCGGTAGGCGGGGCTAGGCGAAATGCACTGCCCGCGACAGTAAAGCCGGTTAATGACGTTCCATATAGATTTCCTTTGCCGTCAAACACCAGCCCGCTCTCAGGGTCACCGCCGTCGTCGCCGTCCGTGAACGAATACAGATTCGCGTACGCCCATATTCCACCCACTTGCGGCAAAAGCTCGAACACCACCCCGCACCCGTAACCGCCCTGACAATTAAGGTCTCCTCCGAGTGTCGTTGTTCCATACATGTTCCCGGATTCATCGAACGTCACCGGCCCGTCCGGGTGGGCGCCCATGTTGGTGCCGGGCTCGAAGGAATAAAGCACCGCTTCCGTCCAAGTTCCGCCCTTCTGCGTGGGCGGGTTTAGACGGTACACCGTGCCATAATCGTAGATTCCGCCCCCGTCGGTCGTGCCATAGATAGTCCCCTCTTTATCCAATGTTACACCGGCGAATGGTTCAATCGCGTCCTCGTTACCGCCTTGGCCGAACATGTATAGCACGCTATGCACCCACTGCCCCCCCCTTTTCGTGGGCCGCTGCAGTTCGAACACTGTCCCACAGCCGATGCCGTTTCCGCAGCTAAGATCGCCGCCCAACTCTGTCGTGCCATAGATGTTTCCCTTCGCGTCCAAAGCGATTCCCTGAACAAATACGCCATCGGTATCGTTACTGAACGTGTGGAGCACCTCATACTGCCAGCCCCCCCCCTTAACGGGTGACTTCAGCCGAAAGATGAAGCCAGGATAGTTTTCGTTGTATCCAGCCCCATAGAGAGTCCCGTCGTTGCCCATGATCAGCGAGGTCGGGTTTCCCGATTCTCCACTGGTAAAGTTATAGAGAATCCTCTCTTTCCACACCCCGCCACGACTTTGCGGTGCAACCAGCTTAAACACCGTCCCATAGTGTTCGTAGCTACCGCAGGAATTTGTCACACCATAAAGATCACCATTTTTAGCAACAGCTGGGACGCCCAAAGGCTGACACCCATCAGCCGGCCCGCCGGTAAAATTGTGGATTACCCGGTATGAACTCCCCAGCGCGCTTGTTGCCCATCCCGACATCACAAGAGCAGTGAATGTCACGAAGAGGACTGTCCCCCCATTTCTCTTGACTTTCATGTCCGTCTCCTTGCAGTGCTACTGAAAACACCCGGAAATCGGGCGAAAAAGAATGGAATCATATCACTATTGGTCAAGGTTTTGTTGGCCAAAAGTGTCATGAAAGCTGGCCGCACGCATGAAGGCCCGCCCGTGCCAGGGCTTTGGGTCGGACCGCAACTCCTGTGCTGTCTAAAAGATAGACAGGCAAAGGTTTCCACAACAAAAAGCAGGAAATGCTGCTTATTCGCAGGAAATGCTGCTTGTTTCTGGTTGACCGCGTCGGCCTTTAGGGAGGACTATGGCAAGCGCGAAAGCGCGCAGCCCAGGAGCGGCAGAGATTCTGACGAAACTCAACCTGAACGGACTGTCAGGGCAAGAAGGAGAAATCATGAGAAGCAGGACGAAATTGCAAACGAACTGCAAGTCCTTGGCGGCGGTTCTCCTTATGTTAGGTACTTTTCACCCCAAAGCCAGTGCGCAGCTCGGTGGCGAAGATGCGGTGTGGTGTGGCTCCGGCTCCAGTTGCAATAATCCGCCGGTGACAAATTCGCCCGCTTATATTGACGCCAGCGTTTTTAACAACAATGGTGGCGGCACCGACACCAATGACGTTTGCCTGCAAATTCAGGGTGCCTTCCACAGCGTACCAACCAACGCCCCTGTGGTCATCGACGCGCGCGGAGCCCAACCATTGACAGGCGGGTCATATCAGTTTAACTGCTCGGGCACGCCCTGGGTCGGCTCGTTGGGGAATTTCCAGAATCCAGCAGAGATTCTTCTGCCGGCGGGACTGATCCTGATTAACCAAACCTGGATTATTCCAAACAATACCCGCGTTTTCGGGGCGGGAGGCTACGGCGAATATTCCTCGTTGTTCACTGGCACAACCTTGGAGGCGTGTAACACCAACAACACGGGAACCTGCAGCTTGTCCACCGGCAGCCCCATGATCCAGTTTGGCAACAGTACACTCTGTCCTTCAGGTTGCACTGGCATTTCCGTGGAATACGTGGACTTGTTCGGTTCGGCTAGCTATTCGAGCCCTCTAGCACAACCGCTCGTCGGAGTCCTGAACCAGTACGCGGGAACCGGCTCCTACGTTAACCACATGAGCATATCCTACGTCGGGCAGCCGTTGTCGGGCGCTATTGGCGTCGGTTTGCAGATCGGCCCACCCCCCAGCAACGGCAGCGCGGCCGGTTCAGGGCCGTACACCAATCTTTTTGTCACGCCCAAGGGAAGTCACGCTATCTGCGTCAAGATAGAGCAATCGAATACGCTGGGTCTGCATGGAATCACCTGCACTGACGGGGGAAGTGTGGCGATATACCTCGATGCTTCAAATACGACGATCGAAGACGCCCACATTGAAAACTACATAGAGGGAGTGCAAATCGGAGCAAACCAAGCGGCTCAGGGCGATACGCTCATCAATATCTCTGCAGGCGGCAGCCACGTCCAGCTAACCGACATCGTCCACATCTGTGGAGGATACCCCCCATCGTCCGGCGGAACGGGCAAGAAGTGTAGCACAAATGGTGCGAATGCCGCGTCCGATGTGAGCCTCATCGGAATTGCGAACGTCCTAAGCGGCGATTCTGCGGCGAACAACATTCAGGACGACGAAACGGCCACTTTGATTTCCGCCGACAAGAGCGGCAGCAACCCACCATATTACGGAGTTGGCGTATACGCGCTTGGCGAACCGTTTGGCACAACTCGCACGGACACCATTCCCGGCGGGTACACGCGCTTTTCGACTAGCACGGGGATTAGCAGCTCGACCAATCCGGGTTCAGTTCCAAGTTGGGGCGTCGGAAGTTCAGGTCCTGGCTCTGGCTCTGGCGTTTGTCCGCCAGGGTCGATTTTCTCGAACACGGCTGGAACCATCCTGAACAATACGCTCTACATCTGCAACCGTAGTGGTCAGTGGAAAGGTGTCAATTAGGACTGCCGTTGATGTTCGCGTTTTGAAACCGAGTTCGGTTTAGTTAGGAGGATTGATGAGAATCGTAGAGAAATCCATTGCCACCCAGGTTTTCCGCTCAGGCGTCGTGGCTCTGGTTGCTGCCGTGATTTGTCTCTGCTCGCCGCTAGCTCAGGCCCAAACTCCAGGCAACAAGGCGGTCTATAACTCAACCGACAGCAGCCCGATAGCTTCCACCGCATACGTGGATGCCAGCGTTTTTGACGGTCTGCCCGGGAACACCCGGGGGGACGTATGCGCTGATATCTACCAAGCCCTCAACTCTCTGGGTACCAGCGCTCTTATGGCGGTTATCGATGCGCGGGGTATACCGCAAGCGTCCAATGCGTACACCTGCACCAAAACACCTTGGGGGCCTTCCGGCACCAATGCTATCCCTTCCGTCATCCTGCTTCCGGCTGGAAAGATTCCAATTGGGACGACGTGGATTCTCCCTAATAAAACCAGAATCATCGGGGAGGGCGCCGATTCCACGGAAACAACCGGAACCGTACTCCAGGCTTCGTTCTCTGGCAGCTACATGTTGCAATTCGGGAACAGCAGCATCTGCCCTACGACACCCGGCAGCGGTCCTGTCTGCCAGGGCATAGGCGCCGAAAACCTGACGCTTGACGGAGTGGTGGGGGGTATTGGCGGAATCACAAACAGTCTCTCTCAAGAGCGCACCTACGTGGATCATGTGAGTCTTATCAACTTCGGCGGCTCCGGCTTATACGGCTTAAAGGTTGCAACCACCAACGCACAGAATTCCGGTCCTTACTCCAACTTGATGTTCCAGGGCACCGGCAGCAGCTCTGTTTGTGCGGAGATGATTGGAACCGGGCCCACCCGTGGAATTCATAACATCAATTGCAGTGGGAGCGGGACGGCAGGCATCGAACTTGATGCAAGCGGTAATTCGCTAGAAAACATTACAGTGAGCGGCGGCTTCACCGATGGCATCCTCGTTGGAAGTAACTCCACTGCCAGGGGCAATGTGATACTTAACGTTACGGGCGGGAGTGTGGTTACCAACATTATCCACGTATGTGCATTTGGCGTTGCTAACGTAAACTGCAGTGGCGCTAATTCGGTAAGCGATCTCACTATCATGCAGGTCAATAAGAACGGTGGTAGCGGCCAAACGACCATTCTTGACGATAACGTTCCGCAGGGCACCGCGAGTACTGTGGTTACGGACACTCACGCTGCCATCTATGCGATTGGGGAGCCGATGGGTAGTAACAGCTCTAACGGAGTTTCTCGCTTCACGACCGCAACTCACAGCCTGAATGTGCCCACTTGGCTGATTGGAAGTGGAATACCATTAACAGGGACAAACTCATGCACAACAGACCAGTACGGAAGCCTGTATTCGGATAATAAAGCTTCCGATTCCGCCACCTTATATGTGTGTGTTCAAGGTAAGTGGACGTTTATTCATTAAGTGACCGAGAGTGCTACCACGGAGAAAATGATGTCATGACAAAACCAACAAAGAAGCTAGGTTTAATCGTCGTCAACTTCGCCTTGTTAGTGTGGTTGGCAGGTCTAACGGTGGTCACCATGGAAGCGCAGGGGCCGTCGACTAACTACGCGGGCTACAGTGCGGTGTGGTCATCGCAAAATCCGGGCCCCTGTGCCTCGAATGGAAGTTTCTATATTTGTCCGTCGGGTGAGTTTATCGATGCCACTCAAGTTGGAGGCACCGACCTTTGTGCAATGATCAACACCGCACTGAAAAACGCTATATCGAATGCATTAAAGAGCGTGGTAGTTGATGCCAGAGGGGTCACCACGCTGGGATGCACGAGTAACCCTTTCGGCTCCTTGAATGGCACTATAGGTTCTACAGTCTTGCTGCCCCCTGGGATAATTACCCTAAGTGCGTCCACTTGGATGTTACCTGCAAACACCAGGATTGTCGGCGAAGGGACTGACGTCACGGTACTAAGCGCTTCGAGTGGGACCGCCCTTCAAATGGGCCTGTCTAGTGGTAGTGCGACCGGAGTGGGCATAGAGGATCTGACGATAAACCTGGGGAGCGGCGGCGGCACTGCTATCGAGAATCTTTCGGCGGCCGACCTCAGCTATGTGCGACGAGTTAATATTATTGCAAGCTCAATCAACACAACAGGTCTCCAGATCGATTCGAACGCGAAGAACTCCGGGCCCTATACAGAGATTTCCTTTTCTGGTCCCAATAGCGGATCGCCAACTGGAAATTACTTTTGTGTTTACATCGCAGCCAGTGGAGTTACGGTTAAGGGCATCACTTGCGGAGGATCAGGCACAAACAATTTCAATTCAGCCATAACAATAAATAGCTATAACGATGTGGTGGAAGACGTCACTATTACACCGGAATATGAGACGGGTGTGGTGATGTTGTCGAACAGCGACGTAGGTAACAACGCGGTTGTCAATGTGACTGGCGCGTCAGCTGGTACTGTCGTTATCTGCCCCACCGGTTTGGTCGGCGCTGCAGCAGCATGTGCTCTTAGCTCGGGGGACTCGTCCCCTATGGACATAAGTTTACTCGGTATTTCCACGGGGACGACAGGAACATTCAGTATCTTGGATGGAGTGCCCGGTGTGTACCTTTCTGACTCCTACGTTGCTATGTACATCTTGGGTGAGGCGGTCACTGTTAACAGTACCACTGGTGTTCAAGGGTATGCGCGATTCACCACGAGCCCGAACACGATCACCTGGGGAGCAGGGTCGGGCGTTCCCACCACGAATTGCTCATCGACCACAAACACAAAGGGCTCGTTATTTTCCAATACGTCCACATCGGGCTCCGCGCTTTACGTCTGCACTGGAACTGGAACCGATGGCTGGTATGCAATCCCAACCATCCCGTGAACGTAGACTGTGATTGTGTTGATGCAGCCCGTCTTTATTCTGCCTTCGCCCCAGAGCTGGTGTCGATGTCCTCGCCTGGGGCAGTTTGGGCAGCACGTCAGTTTTGCAACCTTCGAGGGACTGCCAGATTCAAGAGCATTTCCTGTCCTTCCTCCAAAAATAAGAGAACTGTTTCCAATCCTGCGTTTTGCCTTTAGCGACCATGATTTGAGTTTTCGGTCTCTGTAACCTCCCGTAACACCCGCAAAGTAAGGCTCCACAAAGTTGATGTCTTGCCATCCCGTGCCGGGACAAGGTCGCTTTTCCCTTTATGAGTTCACTCAATTCAGAGGAGAAAAGCGATCAAGAAGCAAGCCGCTACAGACTCAAAGAAGGCAGCAGCGAACGAAAAGCCGGAGAACGGTAAGGCAGAGAAAGTGAAGGCGACCACTTCGCTGAGAACCGTTCCAGCCGAACGTTCCGAGCCGAGAACTCACGATTACAAACATGACAACCACGAAACCTTTCATCCTCAACCCCGTTCTGTGCGAGGAGCAAGAATCCTTCGGCGCATCCCGCCAATTCCACATTTCCACCCGACCAGAGCGAGGAAAATCGGAAAACGAAACGAACCACGGAGATGCCACCTCCGAAGAAACGCCTCTGCAAACAACATGGGCGTCCGATCTTGCGAAGCCGGTGGCGGTCCGGGTATCGCAACAAGGGTTGCGTGCTTTGCTTTAAAGTTCCACCGCCAGGGAAACGGCTCTGTCGCAAGCACCACCTGCCGATCGCACCAAGCACTTGGCGGAATGGGCGGCATTCTACCGGGTGCAGCCGTTGCCACAACAGTCGTCCGGGTTATCTTCTAGCGAGAGAGCGGTACAACAAGCGTCG
>Ga0210406_10000831_pt1 | contig 40313 bp, 30 predicted proteins | sample IncBWC30MmetaG_FD_155454 | JGI IMG/M metagenome (GOLD analysis project Ga0210406, IMG submission 155454) | Forest soil microbial communities from Barre Woods Harvard Forest LTER site, Petersham, Massachusetts, United States - Inc-BW-C-30-M | ecosystem: Environmental > Terrestrial > Soil >... | reverse complement strand
ATGAGCGACTTATCGGCGAGTGTCATTACGCCATCTACTACCGCCTCTGCGTACAAATTCTGGCGCGCCGCTAAATCGACCGCGGAGTCCAGGGTGAAGGGCCCTTTGAATACCGAGAGCCGTCGAAGGATGAGTTGCTCGACGGGGTCGAGCAACCCGTAACTCCAGTCGAGCGCCCCCTGCAGTGTCTGATGTCGAGGGACTGCAGTTCTTTGCTCGCTGGTGAGAACAAACTGATCGTCCAGGCGCGCGGCTAGTTCCCGAATTCCAAGAAGATTCACGCGAGCTGCCGCGAGTTCTAGTGCCAATGGGATACCGTCGAGCCGCTGGCAGACATGAGCTACGATTCGTGCGTTAGCGTCGGACAATGTGAAGGAGGGAGTGTTTGCGACTGCTCGTTCCATAAAAAGCTGGATTGCAGCAAAGTCTCTGACCAATAAGGCCGTCATGCCGCTAGCTTCCGTCGGAGCCTTGAGCGGCGACAATCGGTAATGCCACTCACCTTCAATGCTCAGACGTTCCCGACTAGTCGCAAGAACTTGTACCTGGTGCGTGCCCTTGAGAATGGCCTCGATCAACGCAGCGGCCGCGGCGATCACGTGCTCGCAGTTGTCGAGGACTATCAGCATGTGCTTGTTCCTGAGGAACCCGACCAAGTCCCGAACGGGATGGTTGACCGAAATCGTGAGTCCTAGAGCCGTGGCAAGCGAGTGTGGTACTCGGGTGGAATCCGAAATTGCACCCAATTCTACAAAGCATGCGCCGTCTGTGTACGTAGCGATTAGCTGACAGCCCACCTCCAGTGCGAGAGTACTTTTCCCGACCCCCCCGGTCCCCACGATAGTAACAAGGCGTCGCGACAGTAAAAGGTCCGTCAGCACATTGACGTCAGCCGCACGGCCCAGCATTCTGGTTTGCTGCACAGGCAAATCGAACTTTCGTGGCATGCCAGTCGATCCGACTTGCGTTGGTTGGAGTGTGTCGCGCGTTACGCTTGCGACAAAGGAGTAGCCTCTTCCAACGACGTTGGCGATATATCGGTGCTCCGCCTCGCAATCACCTAGCGCCCGCCGAAGGGCGGCGATACTGACCCTTAAGCTAATCTCTTCGACCACCGTGTCGGGCCAAACATGCGCGATTAGCTCTGCTTTGGTGACCACACTTCCCGCGCGCTCGACGAGCAATATGAGGATATCGAGGGCACGCGAGCCCATTCGGACCGGATCTCCTGAATCTAGGAGCAATCGTTGGCTTGGAATCAGACGGAAAGTTCCAAACCGGTGCGCTTGCTCTTTGAGGGCGGGACCGAGATCTGCCGTGGTCACCATGCGTCGGCGCTCGGCAAATGACGCGAATGCGGATCCACGACCCCAAGGACACTGAGAGTCACCGGTACCCTCGGATGTCGAAACGCGGCGGACGATCCACCCGGTGCGCCGAGTTCGCGACCAACAAATCAACATTATGGAGAACCATTCGATCTCCCGTCGTCACCCCAACAGATAGCCTCCAATGCAGCCGTCACGGCCAAGCCGATCGAATCCCGCACGGCTCCGTTCGTCGAGTACCGCCTGGGCTGCGAATAATACAGTGACGCAGCCACCCTCATCCGAATGGTATATAGTAAATACTATATCGCAGGAACTAGCAAGCCCCGCGGGTAACCCTATACACCGGCTACGGGCCATCGCGAGCATGCCGCTGTCATTCGACAAGAGGTGTTAAATTTCGTAAAGCCGCCCATTCGACGCCTCGCGCATTGACGCGCGTTACCACCACCCACTCTTCGACGACTCGCGTGCTACAAGTCACTCAAGTTACCGCGAAGACCGCCAATATCGGAGTGAAATAAACAAGACCGCCGTCTTAGGCGGTTTACGCTAACCTTCCCGGAAGTTGTCTTAAATCCTCGATCCAGTGTCCAATCCGCAGCGCATGCCAATACTTTGCTTCGGTCCATTTCGGCTGCTTTCTGAGCAGCGCCAGCTCCTCGACGATGGGAAAGTCGTGCGTCTGGGTGCGCGCGCGTTCGATACGCTGCTCGTGCTCGTTCAGCGTGCAGGTGAAGTTGTCACCAAAGAAGAGATCGCGAGAAAAGTGTGGCCGGACTCGGGCGTGGACGAAACCTGCATCCGCGTACACATCTCTGCGTTGCGCCGGGTTCTGGGCGACGGCCATCGCGGCGCTCGCTATATCACGAACGTGACGGGTAGAGGATATTGCTTCGTCGCCACGGTTGGTGAAGTAACCGAAGTTGCGAGCATCCAAGACACTTTGTTGGCGCCCGACCGAGGCCCGCCAATTCCATCGACGCTGTCACGCACCATCGGCCGCGAACACATCATTACAGAAGTTGCCGCCTGTCTGGAATCGCGGCGATTGGTGACCGTTGTTGGCCCGGGCGGAATTGGCAAAACCACGGTCGCGCTCGGCGTCGCAGAACGGCTGGCCAAACAATTCGACGATGGAATCTATTTCGTGGACTTCGCCCCGCTTTCGGATTCGACGCTGGTCGAGTGCACGCTCGCCATCGCGCTCGGGATCACCAGTGCGTCATTGAATCCGATGCGGGGCACCATCGAGTATTTGCGGCGAAAGAAAATTCTCATTGTGCTCGACAACTGCGAGCACGTTGTGGCCTCGACAGCCACCTTGGTGGAGCAGATTCTAAGCACGACATCGGACGTCCGGTTTCTAGCCACGAGCCGCGAGCGGCTGCGCGCGAACAACGAGTGGGCGTATCGGCTCCCCCAGCTCGAAGTACCCGGAAAAGGGGCGCCACTCAGCGTCCACGACGCGTTAGGTTTTTCGGCAGTCGAGCTATTTGTGGAACGTGCGACAGCCAGCACCGACGGCTTCGTACTCTCTGACAAGGACGTCCCGGGGGTCGCTCAAATCTGTCGAAAGCTGGACGGCATTCCCCTCGCAATCGAGCTCGCTGCAGCGAACGTGGGGACCCTTGGCGTCGAGGCTCTCGCGAGATTTCTGGACGCGAGCTTTTCGCTCTTGAACCGCGGGCGGCGCACGGGGCTGACTCGGCATCGAACGCTGAAAGCAACTCTTGACTGGAGCTACAGCACCTTGACGAGCGGAGAGCAGGCGTTACTTCGATGCCTCGGAATCTTCGCGGGTGCCTTCACTTTACCCGCCGTACACGCATTGTTGCAGGAGTCGGAGGCACGTGGCTTAACCGCCTTGCGTGACCTTTGCAATCTGATAGATAAGTCGCTCGTCGTGGTTGACGCTAGTGCCGACATGATGTGGTACCGGCTGCTTGATTCGACACGCGCCTATGCAATGGAGAAACTCGTATCGAGCGGGGAATTCGCCGTAATCGCGAGGCGCCACGCTGTATACTTCCGCCGGCTTCTTAAGAACTTCGATGATGAGATTTCAATTCCAGATGAGGATTGGTCGCCACGCCACCTGGATAACATTCGTGGTGCCCTCGATTGGTCTACCTCGCCGGATGGCGACCCAGAAATTGGACTAGCCCTTACCTTAGCGGCCGTGCCGCTTTGGACGGAACTAACTCTGATGAGCGAATGCGAGTATCGGGTCAAGCGGGCTCACTTGATGCGTCTGCCGCCCGCAAGTTACCGTGTGCCGCAAGAAATCGATCTAAATGTCGCACTCGGGCTCGCCCTTATGTGGACGAGGGGCGCCCGAGTCGAGGCGCGAGAAGCCTTAGAACGGGCGCTCGAACTTGCACTGAGCATCGACGCCGTCGACCAATTATCAAAAATCTATTGCGGTCTTCACATGTACTACGGCAGCCGTGCGGAGACAGGTGCGGCTCTGGCCATCGCCCATGAGTTTTACAGCGTCGCACAAAGCGGGGGTAATCCGTCGGTTCGACCAATCGCGGAATATGCGCTCGGAAACTCGCTGCATTTCAAAGGCCGGCAACGGCTGGCACAATCACATCTCGAGCGTGCAATCCAAGGATACGATAGACGGGCGCGAATGGCGTACACACGCCGCCTATCCATAGACCGCTTAACGTCCGCTAGGACAATTCACAGTTGGACGCTTTGGCTACTGGGATTTCCAGATCAGGCTCGGGTAGAGGCGGCTCACGCAGTCGAAGACGCCAATCATGCGTTGTCTCGGTGTCATGCCCTTGCGGATGGGGCGGGGGCCATTGCGCTGCTTACCTGCGATCTCGAACAGATCGAATTCTGGACGGGAGCGCTCATCACAATCGCCGAAAAACATGCACTTCCTGGGAAGCGCGAATATGCAGTGATCCTCAAGAGTGCCGGCTCGGTTAGACGCGGCATGACTCTCACCCAGCTTGAGGTGTTGCGCGCGGCGCTACAGGAAACGGGGCCCATCGTCGGGTTCCGGCACCGCCGGGCGATGTTGCTCGGCATTCTCGCAGAAGGGCTGGCCGCTGCTGGTCAAGTTGACGATGCCCGCGACGTTCTGGCGGAGGCACTGACCCAGGGGGAAAGCGGCGACGCCGATTGGTGCCTCGCAGAGTTGCTGCGGATTGCAGGTGAACTCGCGTTGCTGGAGGATTCACCGAGCGCCGCGGAGTTTGCCGAACATCGTTTCCAACAATCGCTCGAGACAGCTCGCAAGCAGGATGCATTGGCATGGGAACTTCGTGCAGCAATGAGCTTGGGGCGCCTATGGTTAGCTCGTGGCAAGGCGTCGAAGGCGCATGAATTGCTGGCACCTGTGTACGGTCGATTCAGTGAAGGCTTCGAGACAGACGATTTGCGCGCGGCTCGTATCTTGCTCACGCGACTCGCGAATCCTGGTGGCTACGCCAATGAGCTCAGCCAGACGAACGCATAACACGTACCGTCGCGAACCGTGGCTGCGAGCTGAACTTACGCTTATCGGTTCAGCCTATTTTTTTAACGCCTAGGCGGCAGCACCCTGCCCGGGCAACAACGAGGAAAATGGCGGGCGCGCCGCCGTGCTCGCCGGCTTTTGCAGATCCCAGCTGAGAAACTGGTTCACGTGATCCACAAACAGTGCCGGGTATTGGTACTGCGACCCGTGGTTGGAGTCCGGATAGAGGATGAGCTCGGCGTTGGGCAAGTTCTGCTGAAGAATGAACGAGTTCACGGAATAGACGAGCACGTCGTTGCTGCCGTTGACCACCAGCGTGGGCTGGGTGATCTGTCGGAGATAGTCAAAAGCGTCCGGCCGCGGCGCGCCCCACGCGTTGATGGCCGCGAGCTGCGCAGCCGCCACCTCCTCGCCGGTCTCCGGGTCGCGGTCCTCCTTGCGCAGGCGGAACCGCTTCAGGAATGCGCGGCCGGCCGCTTGGCTTTCCGCGGTCGGGGTGAAGAAGGCGCCCAGCCACACCTCGTCCGGATTCGCATAGGTCGCCCCGAAGACGGCCTGGGCCTCAGGAGTCAGGGTCGCCATGGCCTCGCCGCCTCGCGGCCCTGTCCCCACCAGGACCAGGCGGCGGACCAGATCAGGCTCGGCGAGGGTCAACGCCTGAGCGACCATGCCGCCAAGCGAAAAGCCGAGGACGTCCACCTTCGAAAGACCCAACGCCCTGATGAACGCGGCGGCGTTGGCCGCCATCTCTTCGGCGGATTCCGGGACCTTCCCGCTCGTGCTGGAAACGCCCGCGTTGTCGAAGAGAATCACCTCGCGTCTTGCCGCGAGGCCGTCCGTAACCAGCGGGTCCCAGTGGTCCATCGTGCCGGTGAAATGCATGTTGAAGACCAGCGGCATCCCGCCCGGTTGGCCGAAACGGCGGTAGGCGAAGCGGATGCCCTTCGCCTCCACGAATTGCGTTGGAGCGGTCTGATGAGTGTGCTGGGTCATCGAGAGTCTTTCTGGCGGTGGCGCCGACGCGTTCAAAAACCGAGTCGCGTGTTCAACGAAGAGCTCCGGGTATTGGTGGTGCGCACCGTGATTGGAGTCGGGGTAGATGATCAGCTGCGCATTCGGCATGTTCTGCTGCATGATGAAAGAATTCACCGTGGGGATGTCCACGTCGTTACTGCCGTTCACGATGAGAGTTGGCTGCTTGATCGTCTTCAGATAGTCGTCGGACCCGTCTCGCTGGACGCCCCAATTGCGAATCGCTTCGACCTGGGCTGGCGACACCTTGTCGTTCACTTCGGGATCGCGACCCTCCTGCCTAAGATGCGTCCGCTTCAGGTACTCCCGTCCCGCTGCCTGGCCCGCCGCGGACGGACTGAATTTGACCGCGAGCCAGATACTCTCGGGCGGATCGTGGGGGTGGGCGCCAAAGAGCCGCTCTGTAGCCTGGGCTATCAGCTCCATTCCCTGACCGCCGCGCGGACCGGCGCCATCGACGATCATCCTGCGAACGAGATCGGGCGCCTGCAAAGTGATTTCCTGCACGACCAGGCCGCCGATCGAGAAGCCAAATACGTCAACTTGCTTCAGGCCCAGCGCCTTGATGAAGGCGATGGCGTTGGCGGCCATCTGTTCGAATGTGGTCGGGACCTCGCCGGAGCTGCTGGAGACGCCGGCGTTGTCGAACAAAATCACCTCGCGGCCGCGAGCCAAGCCATCGGTCACCGCCGGGTCCCAGTAATCCATGGTGCCGAGGTAGTGCTGATTGAAGACAAGAGGCACGCCGACGGCCTTGCCGAAGCGGCGATAGGCGAAGCGGATTCCGTTTGCCTCGACATATTGGGTGGGCGCGGTCTGGTGGGTGTGATTCGTCATGGTTAATGTCCTATCGGTAAGAGGGCGATACTCGATTTTTTTGCGGAGCGTCCGGCTACGCCGTCGCGCTCGGGCGGCTGGATACCACCTGGTACCAGCGCTTGAGCGTTTCCTGTTGCGGCGGCACCGATAAATCCAGCGCCTTGGCCGCAAAATCCACGGTCACGAGCGCCGTAATGTCGGCCGCGGAGTACTGGTCGCCGGCGACGAAGGGCGCCTGAGCAAGCCGCTCATTGAGATCGGCGAAAAAATTATCTACGCGCAACTCGCTGCGCTCCACCAGCGCTGGGATCTGCTCGTAGTCATGGGGACCTGCGATGGCGCGACCCTTCAGGCCCGCGGCCTTATTGCGAATTCCTTCCATCACCGCCGCGAATCCCTCGAGCTCCACACGGCGTTCCCACATTTGAATTAGTGCCTTGGTCCTGGGCGTAGTACCGAGCAGCGGCTTTTGCGGAAAGGCTTCGTCCAGATAGCGCATGATCGCCGGCACTTCGCCGATGGCCGTACCGTCGGGTAGCATCAGCGTTGGCACTACCCGGCGCGGATTAATGGCTCGGTAGGCTTCCGTGTGCTGCTCGCCCTTGCCAAGGTCGACGGCGATGAGAGGCACCGTCAAACCCTTTTCGGCGATAAAAATGCGCACGCGCCGTGAGTTTGGCGACGCTACTGCTTGGTAGAGCTTCAAGTTGTCGTGGGTCATTATGTCTCTTGTCGAGTGGATTTAGCGATTCTTTGTTGCTTGAGTGCGGGTCACTCATGGCGATCCTCTGGGTTAACCCGAATAAAAGTGAAATGACAATAGACTGATCGAATCCCGCTCTCTTGACGGGAATTGCCGGAACTTTGGCGTGTGTGCGGAATCGATGATGAAAGTTTCGCGGGTTGAATTTTCCGCTTAGATAATGCGGGTTCCCAAGAACGCGGCCGGAACTGCCGCGGTTGACACCGGCATCGATCGCCTTACCGTTAAAGAGACAGAAATGATCTTGAGGCTTACGCCGTCGCAACGCCGATTTACACAAAATAACGCGGCAATCGGATGTATGAGCACAAAATGTGCGTCGGGTGACAAGCGTGGAACCAAGTTCCGATTCGAATGTGCCTAATGCCAAGGCGCCGGCTGCCATGGTTGACTTCGCCGGAATCGGGCGGCGCCTCGACGGGTTGCCCGTTACGTATTTGCATCTTGCGACCATGGCCGTGTGCGCCTTTGGTTTCACATTCGACCTGCTGGAGCTAAGCCTCGGAAACGTGATGACCGCAGTGTTCTCGGTTTCCCCTTCCGACATGGGCGCGTCTCGCCTCTCTTGGCTCCTGTCCGCGACATTTATCGGCGCGATTGTCGGTGCCCCGTCTTTGGGTTGGTATGCCGAACGACACGGACCAAAGCGAACGCTGGGTTATGCGCTCGCCTTGTTAGCGCCAGCGTCGCTCGCCTTGGCGGGAAGTCGTGAGTATGGAGCGATGCTGGCCATGCGCCTGCTCTCCGGTGTGGCGCTGGGCGCCTATCCCCCCTTAATGATTGCCTACCTCACTGAGGTCCTACCGCCGGCACGCCGCGGTATGCTGATTTTGATGGTGGTCGCTTGCGCCTCTTTGGGTCCCCCCGCCGGGATTTTCCTCGTACGGTGGTTAGGCTCGACTCACCCGATGGATTTTGAAGCTTGGCGGTGGGGATTCATCGTTGGAGGTTTGGGAGCTGCTGCTGCCGGTGCGGCCTTTGCATTTCTGCCGGAATCACCGCGCTGGTTGGTAGCAAGTGGACAGGCTCCAGATGCTGAGAGCGCTTGGCGAAAATTTGAGCGATCGATGATTCTGTGGCAGCCAGGAGGTGGACTTCGAGCGCATAGCAAGCCACTTGCACCTCCTGCGAGCGCTGTGCAATCCGGGAGCTTTACGCGCCGCTTTCTACTGGTCGGCGCGCTTTTCTTTCTAAGCCCATGGACTACGGCTGCTTTTCCGCTTCTGAGCGGCGCCGTACTCGTGGCGAAAGGATTCAATCTGTCCTCCACTTTGCTATATGTAGGCATCTCCACTTTGGGCACCATCTTGGGCACCATAGTTGCTGCCCTCTTCATCGATCGCTTTGAGCGTCGATCCGCTATCGTGCTCTGCGCGGCGAGCATGGCGCTTGCTGCCATCGTGTTTGCACTGAGTCGCACGGCAAGCGGACTCATTGCCGCGAGCCTCGCGTTCAGCACGTTCGCCGCTCTCTACGTTCCATCTTTAAGTATCTACGCCGCAGAGCTATTTCCGACGCGTTCACGCAGTGCTGCGACCTCGGTAACTTGGGGTATCAATCGCGTGGCTGCATCGCTTGGTCCTCTGGTTCTATTGCCTTTGCTACACACCCGGGGAGTGCCGGCCATGTCTGTTGTTATGGGCGCGACACTGGTCTCGACCATCCTGGTGATTTTGGTATGGAGCCCATCGGGACTGGCCGGCCGAGCCATCGACTGATGCGGTGAGTGATGCCACGCGTCGTTCCGCGTTCCAGGTTTCAAGGCGGTGTTCGCGTCACATCGCTTATGACCGCCGCGGCATCGCGCCGCCACGCTTAGTAGCGCTTGACGATCCCCAAACTGATCGTACGCGGTCGCGCCGGCGTCTGCGTTTCGATAAGATTTGAATCCTCCGCCTGCACGGACAGTATTGCAAACCGGTTGAATAGGTTGTCCACATCCATTGAGATACCCCAACCGTCATTGCGATCGAAGTTAAAATGTAGATTGGTCAATGCATAGTCACCAGACACAAAGAAGGCGGGATTCTGAGGCGTCACGAGACTGCTGCGACCCGATTCATACGACAGGTCGATGCGCGCGGTTGCATTGTATCGAGAGCCGAACGGCGTCGCGTAGAGCAAGCCGACTCTGCCCGTCCATTGCGGCACGCCGGCTAGCCTGTCTCCCGCTCGAAGCTGTGCGCTTGGGTTGCTTGACGCTGGTTGGGATCCGACGAGGCGCGCATTGCTGTAAGTCAACCCAGCTGTGACCTCCAAGTGGCGCATAACCCGCGCGTCAAGTTCCGTTTCAAGTCCGTTCGACCGTGCGGACCCGGCATTTGTGATGTAGGAAAACAATGATGTGGGCACCAAAACCTGCAAGTTGCTCCATTCGATATCGAATAGAGCTGTATTCCAACGCACCCGATCATCGAAAAATCCCACCTTGGCACCGATCTCGTAGTCCCACACGGAGTCAGCCCGATAAGGCGGGGCGGACAATGTGAAGCCTCCGGGATAATTCGGACCCCCGGCACGAAATCCCTGCGAAGCTTCGACATAAGTCAATGCGTGCGGCGCAATGGCATAGGACAGTTCAAAGCTCTTGAAGAGCACTCCCTCTTTGAATTCCTGAAACGGCTCTGAACCGGTGGGTTGCCCGGGAAAGAATTGCTGCAGAATCACTTGCTGGTCCGACCGATCCGAATGGAACCAGCGAAGGCCGACATCAGCCGTCAAAGCAGGGGTGATCTGGTAGCTGCCATTGGCAAAAAACGAATATTGATCGAATACGTCGTCGTTCTGCCGGGCAAAGAACCGATTTAGCGCATTACCGGTTGACGGGTCGTACTGGATATATCCGCTGGCATTCACTTTTGCCACCTGTCCATAGCGAAATGTCTTGGCATCCTGAAACGCGGAGCCCACGGCCCACTGGAAAGGACCGGGCGTTTTTGACACCAGACGCGCTTCCCCTGACCAAGCGCTCACCCGCTCGAATTGTGTGCTGTCGGCAGGCACGATCGGTGGGCCAAAGCACGTAGTGTTTATCGTGAATACGGTGCAGTTATTCATGCTCAACAGAAATCTCGTCGTGTCTTGATTCTGCGACGCCTTTCTCAGCTGATAAGAGCCAGTGACCGTCATAGTGGCCCAAGAAAATTCAGTATTGGATATCAAATTGAACATGTGTGATTCATCGAGCCATGGGGTCTGAACGAATGCAGCCGATACGAAGCGATCACTCGGAGTCGAGAATTCTGGATATGTCTCAAACGAGGATCCCGTCATTAGCCGTTGGTAATACGCGATGCCCGTGACATTCCAGTTTTCGGCCAACTGAAAACTCAAGGAGGCTCTACCGCCGCGAGTCCTTTCATTGTTGATGTTGTTGGCGCTGATCTGCGGCAAATGGATATCGGAGCGTGGGATTGCATCGATATATCCGCCTTCGTCACGATCATAGAGCGCCACTCGAATTGCAAGTTTGTCTTCGATTAGCGGGACGTTCGCCATTAGATTGACGCCGTATGATGCCGCACCGCCATCGGTGACTGCCCCGATGACTTGGGTCGCGGCTTCGAACTTGGTAAGGTCCGGCCGCTTTGAAATGATTCGAATAGCACCGCCCTCAGACCCGTTGCCATAAAGCGTCCCTTCGGGTCCACGAAGGACTTCGATTCGATCCATATCCCACAACTTGATGTCGGGTTGACTCGCGCCAGTGTCTAGAGAACCCCCGGGTAACCCACTGATCGGGATCTCATCGTAATATAGGGCGACTTCGGGCTCTCCCGGGGATTGCAGACCGCGAAGCGCATATCGCTTTTGACCGGGACCAACGTCGGTGGCTGTTAAGCCTGGCACCAAACTCGCGAATTCGGTGAAATTGTCTGCATGAGTCGTCTGTAACGCGTCGGCTCCAATGACAGTCATGCTGATCGGGGTATCTTGTGCAACGGTTTCGCGCTTCGTTGCCGTGACGATGACTTCGGGGATGTCACTCGCCGATTCAGCTCCTAGGATGTGCGACGTAACCAGTAGGCCGATTGCGATCGACGAGAGTTCCAATCTCGACACGGGCCGCCTTAAAAGTTGGGGGGCTTAGTAGCCCGACGGAAATACGAAATCCTTATCGCGAACCGCTGCCGGGTAGACCGATTTGCTCGCCTACCTGCTGCCGCGAGTATGCCGTCGACCGTCGGTAACGACTGTTAATCTTCGTAAAGTCGAGGCAGCGGTCTGCTTTTGCACCATACAAACACCGCGATGCGTGTGCTGCTGAAGTCCGGTTAATCGTTCATCGCGCATGCACGCTCCGACAGGCGACCGTCTCCGATAGATGGGTTTCTTTTAGGTTGTTGCGTTGGTCGTCTCGGACCGTGGCTCACGTCGTGCGTTAATCGGCTTCGCCAGTAGATACCGACGCCCTAACCACTCGACGGCTTTGGCAATTGCTGGGCCATAATTCGCTACGGGCAGGGACCGGAGCGTCTGATTTCGCTTGTGGGGCATGTGAGTATTCCTAAACCGCATCTGTAAAATTGCGGGCAATGGCTCACACATCCGCACTTCCCACACTCGCGCGTGCTCCCTTAAGTCTTTCGGTACGCTCGCGAGCCGCCAGATGCTCGGCGATGGTCGAGCCCTGCAAGTCATTGGTAAGCACGACCTGGCCTACACCGAAGTCGCGAGTCCAGGCCCGGTCCGTTCCCTCTTCGATGAGCCTGTGCGGCCTTGCCACGCTGAGCACCAGTTCATGCGCGTCAAGCAGATCTCGTAGCAATCTGACGAGCGAAACGCGTCCCCGAAGTGCAGAGGAAAAGTGGGTGCCCTGAAGGAAGTTCCCCGCAAACACGTAGCGGGCACCGCCCAGCATCCGAACGCGATCGATTAGCATATCGACGAGCCGAATCTGCTCTAGATAATGACTATCGAACAAGAGATACAGGCGATGGAGCTGAAGATCAGAGGTCTGCCAGCGCGCATACTTGTAGAGGTCCCGCAGACGAATAGAGTGAGTGAGCAATTCGCTAAGGACCTCGATGGTCTTGACAAACGCCATGGCGGTTTCACACGGAAACGCGACGACCGACGAGTCAATCGTAGTTTCGTTTTCTGCGAAAAGCATTTTCGGTACCTCCAAGACGTTTGCGGCACCATTTACGCAAGATGAAATGCGCCTGGTCAAAACGAAAGACGAGGCGGGTGTTACAGGTCAGTCAGCCCATGCTGTTAAGGCGCCGTGGTCAGTTCCGCCGCAGACTAAGAATTCGGTAAGACAAATGCTTGCAGGACAATGCTCCCAATTGAATCAGCGTGCGGTCGCACAAACCGCCGGTAACGCGACCGGTACTAGTTGCGAATTCACGCAAGGCGAGCCGTCATCAAGCTTATGGATGGCCACCATTCTCTATGGCGGATTTCGATGCAGAAGCTTGCTTTTGGTTTATTGACGATTGTCGGTCAGCATCTCCACGCGGGCGCGGGAGTCTGCACGCCTACTAAGAGAGATACCCTAGGTGGATGGGTAAACAGCGACAATTAGCTCGATTTCGACCGTGATCTGTCCTGGCAAAGACGCGACGCCGATTGCCGAACGGGCATGGCGACCCATTTCTGTGCCGAAGACATCGATCAGTAAATCCGAGCAGCCATTGATGACCTTTGGATGTTGTGTGAAGTCCAGGCTGGCGTTGACCAGCCCGAGGAGCTTTACCACGCGGCGCACTCTGGCCAGGGAGCCTAAGGTCTCGTGAATGACCGCGAGCAGATTAACGCCCGTCAAACGTGCGTGCTCATAGGCTTCCTGCGTGCTTACTGTCGCACCGACCTTACCTGTATGCAGTCGACCCTGCGCGTCGCGCGGCCCTTGACCGGATACGAACAACAGATCCGCATACTGTACGGCATGAGCAAAATTCCCGACGGGAGGGTGCAGCTTTGGTAAATCGATGCCCAAGGACTTTAGCCGTTCGTAGGGATCATTGGAACGAGGAGCATCGGGCGCGTCGGCTTCGTCGTGATCACTCATCGCTTGCTCTCAATCGCTAGAAGCCGGCAGGTTAAGTGCATCAAGTAGCTCTAAGCGCAACCCTTCGCCGAGCGCGCAGGTTCTTCGCACCGATGATCTCATTTTTCTCGACCAGCTTGCGCAGCGCCCGGGGGTTAGTCCCGACCAGTCGGACGGCGCGCGCTCGTGACGGTGGCATAAACACCTCCACCGCGTCGCTGTCCAAAGCATCTACGATGACGCTTGCAACGTGTTGGGCGGTTACAGTCGGCACCGCGAAGGCCAGCGCCAATGCATCGTCCCGGGCCTCTTGCTCGAGCATAGGAGTTTCCGTGGAAGTTGGATGCACGATTGTGAACTTCAGGGGACCATGTCGTTCCTCCAGCGCCAACGCATGATGGAATGCGCGCAGCGCATGCTTGGCGGCGGCATAACTCGCAATCCCTGGGAATGGGAGAAACGCGGTCATGCTGCACACGGTCAAGAAGTGTCCTGACCCTTGTGCCTTGAATCGCGGAAGAGCAGCCATCATCCCCTTCAACGGGCCCATGTAGTTCACGTCAAGCGTTTGTTGATGGTTTGCAATCGACACATCGCGTGCGTATCCCGTGCGGACAATCGCGGCATTGTTCACAAGAACGTCCAGTCCCCCAAGCTTCGACCAGGCATGATCCAGCACACGTTCCCACTGCCGCTCCGAGGTGATATCCAGTGAGACCGGCAAGGCCCCGTCACCGATCGATCGGGCAACGGCACGAGCTCCGCTCGTATTGACGTCTGCAATCATCACTCGATATCCGCGCTGTGCGGCGAGTCTGGCGGTCGCCGCTCCAATACCACTCGCGCCACCGGTAATCAGCAGTTTCTTTCGTTTGTCCTTCTTCACGTTCCCTCAATTGGGCGCCTAGCGCCACCCCGAATCCGACCGAGCGCATCGCGCTCCGCCAACTCCGCGCGCCGACCAAGTAGAGGGTAAATATGAACGAAATCAGCTTATATAGCAATTACTATACAGTGCCAGGCGGCTCGAAATCCCAAGGGACACCCAGTACGCGCGCTGCCTCGCGGAAAAGTACATCTGGCGGTATTCGGTTCTCTTCGAGCACGAACTCGTCGACTACGAACCCGAATTCCCCGACGACCCGACACCGGCACCAAAGAAGCTGGGGGTCCATGTCGGGGTAAAGCCGACGATAGAACTCCAGCATCTGATCGGCCGCGCGGCGCTGCGACTCAAGGCGGATGTGCGCTAAGTTTGGCAAAGCACGCAGCGCTCTTAATGTCCATATGGCTCCCGGTTCACTGGCGGTCACCTCGGCGCTGATCCGAAACCAATCCTGTAGGGCCGCAGCCCTCTTGCTCGGATCCGCCCATGTTCCACCCTGAAACATCCACGCCGCAAAAGCATCGTTTTGCTTCTTCAGAAGCCTACGCGCCAGCGCCTCGAGAACTTCATATTTGTTCCGGAAATACCGATAGAGCGCCGGCGGCGTCAACTTCGCTCGTGCACAGATGGCGTTTGTCGTCAATTTCTCAAAGCCAACCTCTCCTACGAGTTCTCCGGCCGCTTTCATTAGGTTTTCGTACGTCCTGATACCGCGTCCCTCGGGTGGAGGCGTCGGTCGATGCTTGCCTCGGGCAGTCGTCACACCACCCCTCTTTCGGGCTGCCACCGACGATTTGCTCGTGGTGGGACGCTTCGTGGAACCCATTCGATCACTCTCCTCCAGGCGCAACCCACAAGAAGGCTGCGGACCTGTTCTCTGCCTACATTATCGGCGAAACACTTTTCTCATAGCGTTAATTATCTTTTCTTTTGGTTGCGACGCCAATATTACCGTCGCGAGACCCTACGCAAACGTGCCGTGTCCTGCCGCCACCGAGCGGCGCTCAATCCGTGTTGGTAATAGCATAATTATCATAACGTTACAGATGATCGCAGCGCAACTACCAGCCAGTGTAACTGTTAGTCCAGCCGGGGGTTGCTGAGCGCGGCAGCAGCAACGTTAATCATCGCTGGCTTTTCTCATTTATTTTGATATATAGTTTTAACTAGATAATAAGTAGCACTGATGAGGGACTGGTTATGAGAAGGCTTCTCTGCATCTCGAAACTGCCCGGCCACGCGTACGTGCTCTTTTTGTGTTTGCCTGCGGCCGGGGCTCTCGCTCAAGTGTCTTCGACGCCAGATGAATTGACGACCGTCGTGGTGACGGCACAACGACGAGTCCAAGACATACAGACTGTGCCCGTCACAGTGCAAGCATTCACCGCGCGCGATCTCGATACCCTGGGTCTTAGGTGGACCAGCGACCTTGGGGAGGTGATCCCCAATGTAGACATCCTGCTTCCCAACGGCACGGGTAATCAGCCACTGGTCGTCATTCGAGGCATCGGACTCAATGATGCCAACTCGAATAACTCAGGGCCGAATGGTATGTACGCTGATGAGGTGTATTTGAGTTCCCCCGAGTCGCAGACATTGCAGATGTTCGACCTGGATAGGGTCGAGGTGCTGAAAGGCCCTCAGGGGACACTCTACGGACGCAACGCGAGCGGGGGCGCGATCAATTTCATCAGCGCCAAGCCAACAGACCAGCTGAGTGGCAATGTCGACGTCGATTACAGTTCGTTCCAGACATTCCGCCTCGAGGGCGCTGTGAGCGGGCCGATCGCGCCCGATCTTCTGGGTCGATTCGCGTATTTGCAGAATTACTCACAAGGTTATGGCCACAACTACTTGACGGGGGATCATGAGAACGGCGCGAACAATGATGCGATGCGGGGAATCCTCTTGTACAAGGGAGTCCAGGACCTCACCCTGACGTTTAACGTCCACGGGAGCCATGTCGACAATCGACCCACTGAGTATCGAAACTACGGCACATTCGTACCGGGCACGCAAGGCTCGGCAAGCCCGACTGTATGTTCGGTGGCTGCTGTGTACGCCGGACAGTGCGTGAATATCTTCGGATACGGTACACCGGCAAACTTTTGGTCCGGCTCGTACGATCGCCAGGGGCACCTCAAGGTAACGAGTATCGGAAGCTCCATCCGGGCCGACTACCATCCGGGCTCTGTCACTTTCACATCGCTCACAGCCTTCGAGCACAACCAGAAAGTACATCCCGAAGACAGCGACCAATCGCCAAATCGAATCCTGGAAATCACCTGGGGCGCTGACAATTCGACCTTTACGCAGGAATTTAGGGCATCTCAGAACGAAAAGAATTACAACTGGGTGGCTGGGCTCTATTACTTACACGAGACCCTCACTCAGGATCAACCCTTGCAGTTTCTTCTCGACTTCGACCAATTCGGTGCTTTCGGGATTCCACCGGGCCCGGGGGCCGGCGATGGGACAGCCTTTCAATTTTTTGATCATGCGCATCAAGTAACAGATGCGCCCGCGGCCTATGGACAGGGAGATTTTACAATCGCGGGACATACCCGGATCACTCTAGGCGGGCGCTTCACTTATGAGCGGCGCAGCTTTAAGTACGACGGCACTCAAGAGAATCAGGAAGGCGGTGAGAATCAATTCGGGCCGCTCATGACGATCGCCGATTCAACCCAGACCGTGAATCATTCCAACGCATCGTGGCGAGCGGGACTGAACTACGACGTGGCGAAAGATATCCTCGCCTACGCGAGCATCGCGACGGGCTTCAAGAGCGCCGACTTCAACGGCGGCTTTATAATGGGCACCCCGCAGCAGGTGGCGCGGCTTCTTGTCCCCGCAGAGCCTGAACATGTCACGTCATACGAAATCGGCTGGAAATCGAGCTTCATTGACCATCGTCTGATATTCAACGTTGCAGCCTTCTACAACGACTATCGGGACTTGCAAATCTATACACTGATTCCAAACCCATCGGGTCCCATCAATGTACTGGACAACGCCCAGAAGGCGCACACAGAGGGTATCGATGCCGAGTTCATCGCTAGGCCATTCGCTGGGTTTACGGCGTCGATCCAGCTCGGCCTTCTATCGACGCGGCTGGACGAATATGTGAGCAACCGCGATCCTGCGCAAATCGACTTCACCGGCAATCGACTTGCATATGCGCCACACACTTCTGCCGCGATAACGTTGGACTATAAACACCCGGCGGGTCCGGGCGTCGTCGAATTGCAGTACACCGCGTCGTATAAGAGCTTTCAGTACTATGACAGTTCCAATGACCCGTACATCGCTCAGTCCGCCTATTGGCTGCAAAACGCCAGAGCCAGTTACACGTTTGGGGATTCACGCTGGGAAATCGCGGGATACGGAAGAAACCTGGCCAATACCCACTACTCCGTCGGCAACTTCGATGGAACCAGCCCGTTTGGATTTATACAGTACATCGTTGGCCAGCCGCGTTGGTTCGGGGGCGAAGTCAACTATCACTTCTGATACGGAGAGTGGCGTGTCCTTTGAGCATACAGAATCGACGCGATGTCGCCGTTGCGCTCGTCATGCTTAGGGCGACGCCCCCGCCGTTCGCCGCTCGCGTGCGGATCGGCGCGTGAATCCCGGGAGTCGCGGATGACTGTAGCGTCCGGTTCTGATCCGCCTCCGGGGAGTTCGGGATCATGGATTGGGTTGGCACCAACCCCTGCTGGCATCGCAGCGCTGCTGACGGTCGGCACCGTCGGGATGATGATCACTGGCGTGCAGCCGGTGGTATTTGGGGCGTTGGTGCGGGAGGGACGGCTGTCGGTCGCCGAGCTTGGCCAGGCCACGACGGCGGAATTCCTCGCGCTAGGGATCGGCGTCTTGGTGGCCGGTGCTGTATTTCGGCCCCGGCATCTTCGTTGGTACGGGATAGGCGCTGGCCTCGTCGTTGTTGCGGCAAACCTGCTCGGAACCGCTCACGCGGGGCATGCTTTCCTCGCCGACCGCGCGCTCGCGGGCCTAGCGGAAGGCATTCTCTTGTGGCTTCCTGGCTGTATGCTCGCCCGCTCGATGCGACCCGCGTTCTGGTCGGGTATTTTCATAACCATACAAACCCTGGCGCAACTCGCCTACGTCGCGATAGTCCCAACCACGGCCATGGTTCAGTTTGGCGCGAACGGGGCCCTCATTTCGCTCGCGGTCACGGGTGGCATCGCCATGGCAGTCTCCCCGGCCATGCCCTCGCACTTCCAGGATCTGCGATCTTCCGCCGCGACAGTTCTCCCAGAGGCTGCGGGTCGACGGCGAATATCAATCTCTGGGGCCGGTATCGCGGCGCTCGCAGCAATGTCTCTCTCTGCAGCCTTTCAGATCGGCCTGTACGCATACTTTGAGCCACTATCTGCGCAAGCCGGTCTCAACCCGCGCGCGCTCAACCTTGCGGTGACTGCAGCCTTAGCAGCCCAAGTAGCCGGGTCAACGCTCGCGGCAATGGTTTCAAAGCGCGTGGGACACTTCCACATCCTCATTGCATGGGCGGTAACGAATTTCGGGTTGTTATTTACATTCGTCGCGATGCCAAAAGCTCCGCTCTTCGTGGCCGCTGCAACGGTTTTTGGCTTCGTCTGGTTGTTCTTCATGCCTTTTCAGTACCCTCTGGTGATCGACGCAGATCCGACTCGCCGCGCCGCTGTCCTCCTGCCCGGGGCTCAGCTGTTAGGGGGTGCGGCCGGGCCGTTTCTGTGCTCGTTGGCGGTGACGAACACCGACGTGCGCGGAGCTCTCGTGGTCGCTGGGTTGTGCGTGCTAGCCACTCTCAGCATCGCGGTCGTGCAGCACGTCCGACGCCAGCGTGATCCATTATTTGCTCCGGCTAGCCGCAGCACCGATTGACGCCCCCGCGACAAATCGCGGAATGGGCGCTCCACAAACACCTACGTCAATTGCAATTAGTGAGCCTTCGGCCGATACCCCGCCTCGCGTCGCGCTCATGGATGTAACGTATAGCGTCTTGCCGTCACGGCCCCCGAAACACGGCATGGTCGGGAAGGCAACCGGGAGCGGGTATCGCTCGATGATCAATCCGTGAGGCGATATTCGGTTAAGACAGCCGGCCGATACCCCGGCACTCCAATAGCAGCCCTCGCTGTCGACGGCGGCACCGTCAGGGATCCCTTCCGCGGGCGCGAGCGTTATCAATGTGCGCCCGTTGGCAATTGTGCCCGCCTCCACTGAGAATTCGTAGGCCTTTATCCAGCCCTTGGCACTGTCGGCGTGGTACATCGTTCGTCCGTCAGGGCTCCAAGCGAGTCCGTTCGATACTGCGATGTCGCCGACGATCCGTGCGGCCTCCCCGTCGGCAGTCACGCGATAGAGGGCACCCGTCGATTCAAACGGACGTGCCATGTGCATGCTTCCAATCCAGAAGGCACCATCCGGCCCCACCTTGCCATCGTTGAGCCGATTAGAGGCCACATCCGGCTCCGGGTTGACGAGGAACGTCATTTCCTGCGTTTGCGGATCGAATAAATGCACCCCCGTGCGCAAAGCGACCAAGATTCGCCGATCGGAGGTGAGCGCGATACTGCCGATCAGCGCCGGCATTTCAAAGAAAGCCACATCGCTGGTTTCCGCATCAAACCGATACAATCGCGGCGCGACGATGTCGACGAACCACAAGGCACCGCTTTGCTCGTCCCAGACCGGACTCTCGCCGATCCCCAAGGGGAAATTGATCAGCCGCCGAGTAACCGCTGATCCTGTCGCCGCCAATCGACACTCCTTAGCGCACTGCGCAACGCCCGAGAATTCAAAATAACCGCATCGAGCTTGCATGAATCGCCGAATTGTATATAGTAAATACTATATCTCAGGATCTCACAAGCCCGTGGCAACTCCCGGGCGGCAGGTGCAATCCGTGACTACCTCTCCCGTTCGCCCCATACCAGCACCGCTCGATTCCTGCGATAAGGGCGTGCCGGGTACCGCCGTCGCGATACCGTTGGCTGATGTCCTGGCGCAGCGATGGAATGTACTGCGAGAGGACCTTCCACTGCCCGTAGCTGTTCTCAAGGAAGAAACATTGCGTCACAACAGCCGCTGGATGGCATCGTTTGTACGCGAGAGCGATGTGTCTTTGGCGCCGCACGGCAAAACCACGATGAGCCCGGATATATTCAATCTTCAGCTCACGGACGGCGCCTGGGGATTGACTCTTGCGACTCCACACCAGGTGCAAGTTGCCCGTCGATTCAACTACTCCAGGATCTTTCTGGCGAACCAACTTGTCGGTAGAAGCGCAATTGAATACATCGTTTTGGAATTGCGCCGCGATCCGGATTTTGAGTTTTACTGCCTCGTCGATTCGATTGAGAATCTCAATCAGCTCGTTGGAATCGCCCGCCGCATGGGTCTTCCCCGACCCATCAACGTGCTGGTGGAGATGGGCTACAACGGCGGCCGCACGGGATGCCGCACCCTCCGCGCGGGAATTGAACTCGCGCGAGCGATCGCTGCCAGCGCGGGCACGGTGGCACTCTGCGGCGTGGAGGGCTATGAAGCCTTTCTGCGCGGAAGGACGCAGGCCGAAACCATTTGCGCCATCGAGTCATTCCTCGACGGCATCACGGCGCTCGCGCGCCAATGCGAAGACGAGGGACTCCTGTCAAGTACGCCCGTCTTGTTGAGTGCGGGTGGGACTTCCTACTTTGACATGGTCGCCGAGAAGCTCTCTCATGCCGGTCTCACGCGGCCGGTGGTGGTTCTGCTGCGAAGCGGCTGCTACGTGACTCACGACTCCCTCATGTTCACGCGCGCGTTCGCTCTCATGAGGCAGCGCTCCCATCGGGTGGAGAAGAGCGGAGAAGGCCTGCGCGCCGCGATTGAGGTCTGGGCGTACGTGCAATCCCGACCCGAGGCCGAGTTAGTCATCGCCGGGCTCGGGAAACGAGATGTCTCGTTCGATGAAGGGCCGACGCCCCTGTCGTGGTTTCGGCCCAACGCCGCCATGCATGACCCCGCTCCAGTGCCCGACGGACACACGGTGGTGAAGCTCAATGATCAGCACAGCTACATGACCGTGCCGGCAGATTCGCCGCTTAGCGTCGGTGACATGATCGGATTCGGCATTTCACACCCCTGTCTCACGTTCGACAAATGGCGCGTCATGCACTTGGTCGATTCGCACTACAGCGTGGTCGGGTCGATCAGAACTTACTTTTGAGCCCGAGGAATGGGCCCCGTATAGCACTGGCTGAGGCGTGAGCACAATGAACTTGAATCAATTGAAAGTGCGACTGGATTCGGGCAAGCCCTGTGTGAATGGCTGGCTTCTTCTGCCATCGACGTTTACCGCCGAGGCCATGGCACAAGCCGGTTGGGACAGTCTCACGATTGACATGCAACACGGCCTGCTCGACTACATCACTGCCGTGCAGATCATTCAGGCGATCCAGGCACATCCGGTCACGCCGCTCGTGCGCGTCCCCAACAATGAAGGAGGAATCATCGGCAAGATGCTGGATGCCGGCGCCTGGGGCATCATCTGTCCGATGATCAACACGGCGGCGGAGGCGCGAGCCTTCGCCTCGGCTTGTCTCTATCCTCCGCTGGGCTCTCGATCGTTCGGCCCGATCCGGGCGCGAGCCTATGGCGGCGCGACGCCGTATTACGCCATCGCCAACGAACAGGTCCTAGTCTTGCCGCAGATCGAGACGGTAGATGCCGTGCGAAACCTGGAGGAGATCCTGGAGGTCCCCGGCATCAGCGGTATCTACATTGGCCCAAACGACCTAGGGCTCAGTATGGGGCTCGCCCCAACACTAGACCGCGAGGAACCCGAGATTTTTTCCGTTTACGACACGTTGCTGAAGGCCACGTTGAAGCGGCGCCTCATACCCTGCATTCACAACGCTACACCAGCCTATGCCGGCAAAATGATCGACTTCGGATTTCAATTAGTGACCGCCGCAACAGACTTGGGATGCCTGGTAAGCACTGCGCGTGAAGCCGTTCTCGCCACGCGACGACGTGCCGGGGTGAATGGCGAATGATCTCGTCTCAAATCGATTGTGTCCACTCAGCGCCAAGGAAGGAGCGAGACACGCGATTCACGCAATATGTCTCAGCCATGCAACCTCGTGGTCAGGAGCATTCATTGGAAACATTTCGAAACGCCATAGCGGATCTCTTGTACGCCGTGAGCCGCGTTTTTCAGGAGAAGCCAGAAGAAGCCTACGGGTATGTGTCGCGCGCCGCAGAGTTGCTGCGTACGGAACATACAAACGAAATCGAGGGTCACGTTCTCCATGAGTCTGCTGCGCCGCAGACTACGCGTGGGGGACTCGCACCCTGGATGGTCCGCAAGTTGTCAACTTATATCGAGACGCACCTGGACTCGGCAATCCGTTCTGTGGATCTGGCTGGGATGGCGGAACAGAGCGTGTCCCATTTTGGCCGAGCCTTTCGAGAGAGCTTCGATGAAGCACCGCACACTTATGTGATGCGGCGGCGAATTGAGCGCGCGCAAGGCTTAATGTTGCAGACAAACTTGTCTCTCGCTCAGATCGCGATCGACTGCGGGTTGTCGGATCAAGCGCATTTCAATAAGTCATTCCGCCGCTTTATTGGGCAGAGTCCGGGCGCGTGGCGTCGAGCCCGAGTCATAGGCCCACGATGAGGGACTGCCGACAAAACAGCATCTTGACGTGACAGTGGTTGAGATGTCGCCCGCGTACGTTTGTTTAGCCTGAAGATGTCGTCACGCCATCCGACGCTCTGATCTGGTGTCGGGTCGATTGTTCTCATTGGCGTCGCCGATAGGTGCGATTGGCCCGGAGTCCACGGGCGTCCAACGCCGTCGACTAATATCTTGCCGTTGCGCGGGGTAACTTTTCGGGGTAACTCGTCTCACCTATTTTTATAAACGCTTACGAAACAGTTGGTTATCGCGCTTATTCGAATCCCTCAGCCGCACGGGGCGAGACGAGGAAAGCAACCAGATCTGCTCCCTCCTTCGGGTTCGCCGGACGGTCTCGGGGCTAGCCGAATCGTCACGGTCTCGGCTCCCTACCCACTAACGCACAATTCGCTGGGCGGGCGTCACACCGTCTCCGGCACTTTTAGGCCTTAATAAAGGCGAGCAGATCTTCGTTAACTTGGTCCTTCATTGTGGTGCACAGTCCGTGCGGCGCGCCCTTGTACACTTTGAGCTTCGCATTCGGGATCAGTTTCGCCTGCAGCGCCCCCGCATTGGCGAACGGCACAATTTGATCATCGTCACCTTGAATGACCAGTGCCGGGATGTCCATGCGCTTCAGGTCTTCAGTTTGATCCGTTTCGGAAAACGCCTTGATGCAAAAGAAGGCTGCAGGGAATCCCGCCATCATTCCCTGCAGCCAAAATGACTCGCGCACCCCCTCCGAATTCTTGGCGCCGGGGCGGTTGTACCCGTAGAACGGCAACGTCAAGTCCTTAAAGAATTGCGAGCGGTCGGCCTGCACCCCGGCTCGGATGCCATCAAAGACACTCAGGGGCAAGCCACCGGGATTGGCGGGAGTCTTCAACATCATCGGCGGTACGGCAGCGATTAGCACCGCTTTGGCAACCCGCTTGGTGCCATGTCTCCCAATATAGCGCGCAACCTCGCCGCCGCCGGTGGAGTGACCGACATGCACGGCGTTCTTCAAGTCGAGCTTATCGGTCAATTCGGCCAGATCGTCGGCATAGGTGTCCATATCGTTGCCGGTCCACGGCTGACTCGAGCGACCATGGCCGCGGCGATCGTGGGCGATACATCGATATCCGTGGGACGCCAGAAAGAACATCTGATCTTCAAACGCATCCGCCGAGAGCGGCCAGCCATGACTGAATACCACGGGTTGTCCGCTACCCCAATCCTTATAATAGATCTGCGTGCCGTCTTTAGTGGTAATCGTGCTCATCGAGTGTTTTCCTTTGCTGGGCGACGCAGAAGACTTCAGGTGTTCGGCCGACATCGCGAACGTCGTGGCTGACAGGCTTGCGGCGGCAAGGACGCCAGCGCCGCCGACTAGGAGGCTTCGCCGAGAGGCTATGGCGTTCACGAGCGGTGCCCGAATGGACATCCCGCACGCTCCAGCGCGGCCAGACGTCCCTTCCATCCGCCGGTGCGATGGGCGACAGACACTTCATACACACCGCGGCGCGCTGCGAGAACGGGATCATCGGAAGGTTCGATGCCATCAGTCAGGCGCGTGGGATCATGCATCATGACGACGTCGCCAATTTCTTCAACGGTGGTGGTCCGCTGTACCTCGAGCCGCCCAATCGTGACGCGTCGGCGCTCATCCGGCCACGGCGCGCTGGGGTCGTCCGTCGTGTCGCCATTTTCCGCCAGTTGAAGAACCAGCTTGAAACCAACCGGTGCGTTGCGTAGGCGTTCCTCATATTCCTCGAAGAGATATGAGGGCGGCCGCTTTTGCAGCTCTTCCAGTGTCCAACCCGCGATGGCCGCCTCCGGCTCCCAGTGATAGCGTGCGTATCGTGCCTTGTCGGCTTCGTTGACGAACCGGAACGCGTGAAGCATGTGAAAGGCCGTCTGAGCTAGACTCACCGACGCCGGCAACCCTTTTGCCAGCTGCACTGCGTGTGCGACCCAGGGACGTTGCGCCAGAAAGGGTCCGACTCGATTTGGATCAGGTTCCCCCGTCGCGGGATCTGGCCGTACGGCTTGGAGAAATTCGTATGTTTCCTCTGGCGTGCGCGCAAAAAACAGTGGGATAGGCAAAGCGACCAGATCAGTGACAGTTCCGTCAGGAAGGTAGAACCTGACGGCCATGGATGGGGAACTCGCGGGACCCCACGGGCTCTTCGGGCTGTTCGAGTGACGAACCGTGACTGGAACAGAATCACCCTGCAAGTGGACCGCGCGGCTTAGCTGCTTTGCTTCAGGTGTAGCTTTGAAGGTCCCGGCGTAGTAGCGACCCGAGGCATGCACGCCGCGGTAGCCAGGATGGAATCCTTGAAAGTCTTCGTGGATCATTTCCACGAGCTTGGCGGCAATTCGGTATTGTCCACGATTCATATGCGACTCCTGTTTCTTAGCTTGACGCAGTGTCAAGTAGTGCGTCGAACGCAACGCCGATTTTCAACGCCTTCCATATCCTTCGAACCGATGCGTCTGGGTACGCACTGTAAAATCCGACTGCGGTGACCTGCTGCTTGACGATCCAGTCCTTAATCTCAGGACTGTGTATTCCGGGATACCCGGCACATTCATGGAACAGCAGGTCAATTTCATCCGGCAGGATTGTTGCGAAATCGTTGATGTAGGACTCCCAATCACCGTCAAAGGTGGAAGCAAAGATGACGCGCGTGTCGTTATCGAAAATGACAAACCGCAAGTCATGCACTGTCGCGATGCGATCCGTATTCTTCTGACGCTCGCCCGTAAATCCGTCGGCCAGCAGTTTGCGCATGCGTTCCGCCCCTCCGGGTTTCAGCGCACAAATCAACGTGAACTCGCTTGACTGTCCAGCTTTCGAGCCGGGTCGTACCTTGGCCGTCGCCTTTGTCGCTTGCATGTCTTTCGTCTCCTTATATGAATAAGTCGTGGGCGGTCGGTTTGTTAACTGCTTTCGTTAGCCAGTTGTGCCAACCATTGGAGCGCGCGCAATCCAGGCATGAAGCAGTACTCACCACCACGCACCACGACAAACTGCGGGAGCCCATGAAATCGGCGCCGAATGGGCTTATTAGGGACGGTAAAGACCCTTTCTCCGTCGGCGTTTCCCACAATAGGGTCCTGCTCGGCACCAAGATTGATGAAATTGCCGCTCGCAATCCATTGCGATTGCACAAACTCGAATTGGCGCTGCAAATGGGCACCAATCAACAGGAAGACGCCGCCGCGTTGCGCCCCGTCATCCTCTAGAATCCCGTCAGGAAGCGGAGGACCGTAATTAGTGCCTCGCCGCAAGAAGTAGTGGAGATTCACGGCAACGATGTCGTTCGTCAGCGCGTCACGAGGATTCACGCGTCTAATGTGTGCGCTGAAGGGACACTTCAGGCCTTGCGGATCGTCTTTGTAACTAAAGCTGTTGTTTCGATCAGCGGCGGCGCCTAGTGATGGATCATCGCGCTCCGCAGTCAGCACCAACGGTGCACCGCTTCGCCATCGGCCGACCATTTTTGCCGCAATCAATTCCTGCTCATCAACCCATGGGGACTGTTCTTGCAGATACTTCCGAAATGCAGCGACTTTCGTGTGAAATTTGCGGAACGCGAGGAAGGTGCCGTTGCGGCGTAGGACCTCCGGTTCCGGAACTGTCGCCGTTTCACCGCGTTCGTCCGGGTACCCTAGGATGAACTCGCCCGGCTTGACCAGGGGTCCGTAACCTGGATGCGCTTGCACCTCCGTCCCTTCAATTTGAGGGTTATGCAATCCGTCTTTGAAGCCAAACGGATTGCGGCCCTCCGGCAATTCGGTGAATTCCATACGGTAGACAACGACGATTTGAGGCAGATCCTGATGGCTCGCACGCGCACGTTCCAAAACAAGCTCTAAGCTCTCTTTGTCCTTCGAGTAGATGGCGAGCGCAATATGCATGTCAGAGCTGCCAAACGGATACTCCCAGTTGCCCGGCGCGCTATCGCCGACATCATTTAGAACGGAGGCGCGTGCGGCCATACCTTCGCGAAATTCCTGTGGAAACGTATCCAAGGATGTCTGGTGAACTCCCAGCGCCTTCAGTCCTTGATAAGTGAAGGCGATGCCCAGCCACCCCGGAAGCGTTGGGACCCACCAGTTCACTGCCGGGGCGACGTGTGGGATCAAACGGCGCAACATTTCCCGCCCTTGCTCTGCGTCGTCTATGCGCAGAATGACGTACTCTCCCTTGTAAGGAGACGGACGCGGCCGCAGCACGGTGGCTTGGATATCGCCCACTTCGAGACGACGAGTCTCCACAGAATTACTTCATACCTTCTACGAAGGCGGCAACGTCAGCAACGTCTTGCTCGCTGAGTGGCGTAGGAAACAGCTTCGGCATGGGCGCCTTCGGCTCTTTGATGAAAGCCACCGCCTGGCTCAGGTTTTTCTTTGCCGACTCACCCTTGAGAGGCGGCCCGACGCTGCCCTCGCCCGATGCGCCGTGACAAGCACTGCAATACTGGGCAAACACGGCTTTGCCATGATCGCCGGGCGTACCGCCTGCTGGCGCAGCGTCCTCGGGAACCGAGACGATCCTCGGATCGTCCTTGTCGAGACCGGTGGTAAAAATTATGATCTTTGGCGATCCGGTCGTCGCCGAGAAAGTTCCTCGCGAAATATTGCCCGAGGTTGTCGCAAGATATTGCTTGCCGCCGGTTTCGTAAGTAACGACGCCTCCCGCAATGGCGCCGCCTGTGTTGAATTTGTAAAGCACGGCACCGCTCTTGGCATCTAATGCCAAGAGATTGCCGTTCAAGTCTCCCGCGAACACCACGCCACCCGCCGTCGGCGTGATGCCGGATACGACCGGCGCATCGGCGTGATATTTCCAGAGCGTTTTGCCACTATCACCATCGATGGCATTGATCCAGCCGCTCCCCGCGCCCTGACTAGCGACGGGCGTTTGACTGGTGCCGAAGTAGAACTGACCTTTGATGTACTTTGGATTACCTGCAACGATCATCTGGCAGAAGTCGACGGCACCGACATAGATGACGCGTGAAGCGGGATCGACCGCCGGCCCGTTCCATTCGACTCCTCCCAGCGGGCCGGGACATGCCAGGCCGCCTGGTGGCGGCCGAGTGCCCGCGTTGTTGATCGTGGTCACCGGCGTTTTGAACAACACCTGACGTGTGCCGCGGTCAATCCCGTAGACGTGGCCATCTTTGCTGCCCGCAGCCACCATACCGACTCCGCGCGCATCAGTGTATAGCGAAGGCGCAGCGCCAAAGTCGTAGTCCAGCCCATCGTTCGATTCGAATTGGTGGTACCACTTGAGCTTGCCGGTCAACGCGTCGAGGACCACCAGCGAATCCGTATACAGATTCGCGCCGGGGCGCCAATCCGGCGCGTAGTCAGGAGCGGGATTACCTGTGGGTACGAACAACTCACCACTTGTGGTATCAAGTGTGTAAGTAGTCCACAAAGCGCCTCCGCCGTGCGCCGCCGTGGCGGGGTTTTTCCATGAATCGGCGCCAGCCTCCTTGCCCATCGGAACGGTATAGAAGCGCCACTTTTCATCGCCGGTCTTCGCGTCTAGCGCCATTACATAGCCGCGTATGCCCCAATCGCTGCCCGCAGCTCCAATGAACACCAAACCCTTCCAGGCAATAGGGGCCGAACTAAAGAACTCGCCCTTGGTGGGGTCGCCCTTTTTGACAACCCAGAGTTGCTTACCGGTGTTTGCATCCAATGCGAAGACTCGACCATCACCAGTGCCTCGGAATAATCGGCCATCAAGATAAGCGACGCCGCGGTTGACGGCGTACACTTCTTGTTGGGCGGGCTTGTACACGTGTCGCCACTTGATCTCACAGCTGCTTGAATTCAAGGCGACCGTGCTGTGCGCAGTCGTAACGTACAACGCATCGTTGATAACGATGGGGCCGGAATGAAAGGTTCCAGAATCACCCAGATTGGTTTCGCATACTCGTTTGAGCGTACTCACATTTGCTGCGGTTATTTGTGCTGCTGGCGAAAATCTCCGCCCGTCATAGCCGTTGTTATAAGTTGGCCACGGCCCATCGGATCCCAAACTTCCACTCAATGCCATGCCCGGACTGGCAAGTGCAGCAAGCAGCGCGACCACAAGAACTGGAACAAAGATCGATTTCCTGGCCATTTTCGATACTCCTGTACATGCGCCCGATCTCGCAGCGTTTGATGTGCTCACAAGTTGACTCCGTGGAAATTGCTGCATGAGAACTAGTGTGAGCGATCATCGCTCGCCGCTTACTCACGCGTAGACGGTTCTGACGTGGTTCGCGGCATTACTTCGCGCGGCGTGCTCTTGACAGCTTGGCCCGTAGACGCAGGAGTCCCATTAGCAATTCATCGCGCTCTTTGGCGAGTTGCTGGAGCGAGCGGTTGCCGGCTTCTTCCAGCACACCGTCTATGATCCTTTGCTGTAGCGCCGGCGTGAGCTCAGCGTTGCCAAGGTCTTTCCAATAGGCGCTGATGGGGCGCGCCAAATGCTCGATGAAATGATGGATGCCGCCCTCGCCGCCGCTTAAGTGAAAAAGCATGTTTGGCCCCATGACTCCCCATCGCAGTCCGACGCCCCAGCACACAACTGCGTCCGCGTCAGTCACGTTTAGCACCCCTTGATCTATCAGGTAGGCAATCTCACGGTAAAGGGCAGCTTGAAGACGTTCCGCAACGCGTCCGGTGACTTCCTTGCGTGTGTGAATGGGTTTTCTGCCGATGGACACATAGAACGCCATGGTTTTTTGGATGGTTTCGGTCGAAGTCCTCTGCCCCCCAACGACTTCGACGAGAGGCACGATATGCGGAGGGTCAACCGGATGAGCGATGACGCAGCGCTCAGGACGGGCGCATTGCGACTGTATGCTGCTCATCGACAGAGTAGCTGAACTCGAGGCGATGATGATATCCGCGGGGGTCGCAGCGTCTAACTGCGCGAACAACTTGATCTTGAGATCAAGGCTCTCCGGCGCGCACTCTTGCACCAAATCGGCCTCTGCAGCAGCGCGTGACACATCATTTGTGAATGAGAGGTGCTCCGGCGATCCCTTGTGCGACAAACCGAGCGCCTTCAATGTCGTCCATGCCGTGTCGACGAATTGGCGTAACTTCGCCTCGGCGCCAGGATGAGGATTCGCGGCGACCACATCCAACCCGCGTGCCAAATACAGCGCCGTCCAGCTCGCACCGATGGCACCAGTTCCGATAACCGCAACGCGACGCACTGCCTTATTCAACGAAATCCCCAGCGCAAAACCTCATCTCCCGAGTTCGGCATTTACATGATTGCGCATCGCGGCGAATCTCAGCGAGTTGTCGTAACCAGGGTTTGCCTCGCGCTGTTGTAGATCGCTTGCGTCTTTGGATTCGGCGGCACACCGAGCGAGCGCAGCAGCAGATCACGGCAACGGCGGTAAATCTGCAGCACTTCAGTGTGCTCTCCGAGTTCTCGATGGCAGATCATGAGCCCGCGATAGAGATCTTCGGCCATGTCATCGAGTTCGATGCCGTTCTGATAGATCCTTGCCGCCTCCTGCCAGAGACGCTGGCTCTCGTAGATTCGCGCAATCTCTCGAATCGAACGTAGAAATTTGTCGCGAAGCGACTGCCGCGTGTTAAGTGTCCAAGGCCTATCGGATTCCTGTTCGAGAAAATGCCCTGCGTACAGTCGCCGGATTCTCGCTAAGCGTGAAGCCGCGTCGGAACTGCTGTGATCACTCTCGTGCAGTTCCCTTTCGAGGGCCCACATATCCACCCAAAAGTAGTTTCGATCGAGACTGACTTTGCCGCCCGCCATGATGACGGCGCCGGGCTCACCGAGCAGATGGCGAAGGCGGTACAGGCCGCACTCGAGGGCGTGGTAACTCGCGTCGCCATCTGAGTCCGGCCACAGTGCGCCTATTAATGCGCCGGCGCTCACTTCGGTGCTCCCGAATGCGATAAGGGCTTGAAGCAGTTCCAAACTCCTCTTTTGAATCCGACGCGAGAAGCGCAGAGGTGCGTCTCCTTTGAGCAGGCGGAAGGAACCCATGACATAGACCTTAAAAGGCCAAGGCCACTCGCCATCTGCGGTTGCAGGTGCCGGCAGCCGGTGGTGCAGGATAAGGGATCGGACCGACTCTACCGCAATGCCCGCACGCACCGCATCCATGCACAGTTCTGCGATTGCGGAGGGCAAGCCTGAAAAGGGTTGCGATGCAAACCCAGCGTGCTCCTCAGATTCAACCCGTGAACAGCGCCTGATAGGGCAATCGACTTTGGGGGGTTGGCGCATCTAAAGAGCTCCCGCGGTGGCAAGGTTCCGTTCGAAGATCACCCGTGAGTGGCCTCGAATTGGGCCGCAGCAGGCGCTTCCAACACACGGCCAGCCTAAGGTCAAGGTCCAAGCAAGTTGTGATCCTCCGGTAATGTTTTGGTCATGGATCGGTTGCAAGTATCAGCCTGGCGGCCGGGACGGCGCAGGCGGTCCAAACGAGGCACGGAATCGCCATCCAAATCAATTCCACCGCGATCCTGCGATGGAAGTAAGGCGGCTTGTTTCTACGCCGGCAAGTCCAAATGGCGCGGAGCATCGTGGCAAACACACCTGCCGCGGCGATCGCACACATCACCAGAAAGATGATACGCATAGGCTATAGGCGGCAGTGGGTCAAAGAGCGACGGTAATTGATCGGTGTCACTCCCACGAGTTTCCGAAACACGGTTGAAAATGCACTCGCCTCGCCATAGCCAAGATCGAGTGCGATCCTCATAATCGATGCACGCTGATCCCTGAGCAGCGCTTTCGCTCGCTCCACTTTCCGAATCAAATGATAGCGATGCGGCGGGATACCGAATGTGCGTCTGAACGAATGACAAAAATGATATCGGCTCAGACGAGCGATTTCGGCAAGTTTTGCGATGGGAATATTCTCCGAGAGGTGCTTCTCTACGTATTGGGCAACTAGCTTTTGCTGCCAAATTGCCAGGCCTCCGCGAACTAAGGCAGGTTCTGCCGCGGGGCCCTTATCTAGGCGAACGAGCTCGTGCGCCAATAAAAAGCCAAGCGCCGCAGCGTAGTGCGAACCGCCGCTTCTTTCGGAACTGCATACTCGGACTGACGGGGAGGGTTCGAGGTGAATCTTATCCCACGCTGCAGTTTCAATTGATCCTGCCATCGGCCCTTCGAATCCGCCGCTTGTAGGCGCCGATAAACTACGGCCGCGCGGCTCACGGCTCACCTAAGCGCCGCCGCCTGTAGGCGGCGTTGCAGGATGCACGATTGCGGCGAGATGTTTCGTGAACGCTCTGATGCGCCACGCGGCGACCAGCAGCGCAAAACTACAGACGATGGAAAATACGGCGAGCAGTTCGAGAATGACGGCAATCGCGATGGGAGGATTTATGAACGCGATCGCCGACGCCAGTACGCTCAAGACACCCCACATGCAGCTCCAAAGCCAAGAGATGCCCGCGTTCTTCATCTGCACAGATGCGTAAATGATCACAATCCCGTTGGCCGCCAGCAACAATCCAACCCAGACCGCCATGAACGCCAATGGCAATGTCGGGTAGAAATAAACGGCGGCCACCCCGAAACAAATGCTGGTCATACCGCTGATGAGCAAAACCCACCATGCTCCGAACAGCGACCTAGTCTCCAGGGCATGCAGGATTTCGGTCATGCCGCTCATCAACGCCCAGACGGCGACGATAAGCACGAGTGCGGCCAGCGAATCGCGCGGACGAGCTAGAATAAAGATGCCGACGGCAAGGGCCAGCAACCCACGAACCACGAGGGCCCACCAAGTGCGTCGGTGCTTTCGCCGCAGTGCATTGATCAGGTCAGCACCCTCCATGGCAGAAGAGATTCGTGTCAGTACTTTTCGGTCAGCCCTTGCTGATCCGAGAAGTAGCGCGAGAGATCGCGAATCAGCGCATCGTCGAGCGATTTTGCCATCGCGCCCATAATGGGATTCTGGCGCGAGCCCTTGCGATACTGAGTCAGAGCCTGCACGAGATAATCGTATTCCTGGGCTGCCAAGCGCGGCGTTTCTGGCGAGACTGGTTTGTTGCCGGCCGGCCCGTGACACGCTTCGCACGCGGCCGCATTTTTTGGCGGTCCTGCTCCTTGATCGGCGGCAAGGACCTTTGCGCGCCCTGCGGATACCTTGTCTTTGTCGGCGTAATATGCGGCGATGGCGGCGATTTGCTCTTCGGTTTGCAGGGCAGCGATACTTCGCATCGTGGCGTGGTTGCGAAGCTCCTGCTTGTAGTCTTGTAGTGCCTTGACGACATAGGCCGCCTGCTGCCCTCCGAGTTTAGGCACGGAGTAAACTTCCGGATAGGCCGTGCGGTAGTGAGCAATCCCGTGACAACCCCGGCACATGGCGATGTCGACAGGCGCAAGATCTTTGACGCCTTCGGCCGCAGCGTGATATGAACACGCTAAAGTCACCGCAGCGAGCATCACTGCGCGAGTCCCCGGCTGCAAGGTTGACAACCGCGTCCATAACTTCTTGTATGACGCTCTCATATGCAGTACACGACGATGAATACGATCAGCCAGACAACACCGACGAAGTGCCAATACCACGTGGCCGCCTGAAAACCCGAGTGATGGACCACCGTGAAGTCGCCGCGCAGTATTCTGGCAAGCATTACGATCATGAATACGGTCCCGATGGCGACATGCAGTCCATGCAGGCCTGTAAGAACGAAAAAAGTCGCACCGTAGACGCCCGTGGCCAAAGTAAGATTCAGCACCGTGTACGCGTGGTAATACTCGCTGGCCTGCATTCGCAAAAACAGCATTCCTAACAAGATGGTCGTCAGCACCAATACAATCAGCCGGCCGCGATGACCCCGATTCAAAGCTATGTTCGCAAATGTAATGGCCACCCCGGAACTGAGCAGCACGGCCGTGTTGAGCGTTGGGATCTCCCAGGGTTTCATCGCCACGAATGATCCTTCAATGAGAGGGCCGCTTGCAGGCCATCTGCCTGTGAAGGCGGGCCAGAGCAGTCTGTGAGTATCTCCGGATGTAAGGCCCGGCACCGCGATGAAGCGCTCGTAGAAAAGCGCCGCAATGAGAGTGGCAAATACGACGACTTCGGAGCCGATGAACCAAGCCATTCCGCCGCGAATCGACCCTTCGACCTGATCGCTGTACAGGCCGCTGCGACCCTCCCTGATGAGCGCGGCAAACCATCTGAACAGTATGCCGCCGAGAGCAGCCAAACCCAGTGCAACAGGGAATCGCCCTGCGCTGGCGCCGTTCAACCATGCCACCGCTCCGAAAGCCATCAGCAGCAACGCGCTGGCGATGAGAATCGGCCAAAGCGCAGGCAAAGGGTCAAAATAGCGAGAACGGCGCGACTCACTCATGTGCCGCTCTCCTTCGCGGTCGTCTGTCTGCCCGGGACTTCGAAGAATGTATAGGAGAGGGTCACGGTTGAAACATCGCTCGGAAGCGATGAATCGATCAGGAAAATGACCGGCATCTGTCTGACCTCGTGCGCCGCAATCGTCTGAATCGAGAAGCAGAAGCATTCGAGCTTGCGGACGTAGGCTGCTGCGCCCGCGGGCGCGTAGCTGGCAATCGCCTGACCGCTGATGGCGTGGTCCGAGGTGTTGCTCACCTCGTACGAGACCTGCACGAGCTCTCCGGGGTGTACCGGCGCTGTCGCCTGCATAGCTCGAAAATTCCACGGCAGGCCGTCGCGCAAATTGGAGTCGAACTGCATCAGCACCGTACGATTCGAGTCCTGTTGGGTACCAGACACTGCGTCCGAGCTTTGCAGCCGGTTGAATCCTGTCAGTTGGCACACCTTTGCGTACAGAGGTGGAAGCACATATCCGAATCCGAACATGGCTGCCGCGACGGCGATCAGGATGAGGAAAAGCCTTCGTTGGCGCGTTGCGGTGGTCATACAGAAGGGATTATTTGATCACCGGTGGAATTTCGAACGAATTCCAGGGCGCGGGCGATGGCAATGCCCACTCCAGCCCTACGGCACCCTCCCACACGCGGCTGCTGGCCGGTGCGCCACGGCGCACGCACTTTACGACCACATAAAGAAACAGCAGCTGCGAAAACCCGAAGCCCGCGGCGCCGATGCTTGCGATCATGTTAAAGTCGGCGAACTGCAGAGGATAGTCGGGAATGCGCCGCGGCATGCCGGCCAATCCTAGAAAGAACATGACAAAGAAGGTCATGTTGAAGAACACGATGGACAGCCCGAAGTGCCAACGCGCCAGCGTCTCGTCGTACATGCGGCCCGTCCATTTGGGGAGCCAATAGTAGGTGGCCGCAAACAACGAGAACAGCGATCCGGCGACCATGGTGTAATGAAAATGCGCCACCACGTAGTAGGTGTCCTGCAGTTGGACGTCGACCGCCGCCACTGCCAGCACGACTCCCGTGACGCCGCCGACCAGGAACACCAGAATAAATCCAACGGCAAACAACATTGGCGCCTCAAACGTTAAGGAGCCCTGCCACATGGTGCCGATCCAGTTGAAGAGCTTGACGCCGGTGGGGACAGCCACCAGCATCGTAGCGTACATGAAGAAGAGTTCGGGCCCGACACCGAAGCCGACGGTGAACATATGGTGCCCCCACACCAGGAAGGCCAGTACCCCAATCGCGCACGTGGCGAGCACCATGGAGCGATAGCCGAACAGCGGTTTGCGTGAAAACGTTGGAACGACTTCGGAGATGATTCCGAATGCGGGCAATATCAGAATGTAGACTTCCGGGTGCCCGAAAAACCAGAATATGTGTTGAAACAGCACGGGATCACCGCCACCTGCGGCATTGAAGAAATGCGTGCCGAAATGCCGGTCCGTCAGCAGCATGGTCACTGCGCTCGCAAACACAGGCATCACCGCGACGAGTAGAAATGCCGTGACCAACCAAGTCCACACGAACATCGGCGTTTTCATTAAGGTCATACCCGCCGCGCGTCGGTGCAGAATCGTGGTGGCAATATTGATGGCACCAACGATCGAGGAAATGCCGAGTAGATGAATGGCAAAGATCGCCATGTCCATGCCGGGGCCCATTTGGACCGACAATGGCGCGTAAAGCGTCCAGCCGGCGGCAGTCGCTCCGCCGGGAACAAAAAATGAGGAGATAAGAAGAATCGCAGCCGGTGGTAGGAGCCAAAAACCGAAATTGTTGAGTCGCGGAAACGCCATGTCCGACGCGCCGATCATCATCGGCAGCTGCCAGTTGGCGAACCCCACAAAAGCCGGCATAACCGCGCCGAACACCATGACCAAGCCGTGCATGGTCGTCAGTTGGTTGAACAGCTCGGGTCGCAGGAATTGCAGCCCTGGTCTGAACAGTTCGGCGCGTATGCACAGCGCCATCGATCCGCCGACCAAGAACATGGCGAAGCTGAATATAAGATATAGGGTTCCAATGTCTTTGTGATTGGTGGAAGTCAGCCATCGCATGATGCCGTGCGGTTTCTCAACCGGCTCGACCGCGGGCCGAACCGCTATTTCTTGAATCTCGTTCATGGGTTCTGGTGTCGCACCGTTGCAATGTCCTTGGGTTCAACTAAGTCACCGACGGAATTGCCGAAGGAATTGCGCACGTAGGTGATGACGGACGCCAGTTCCAAGTCCGATAGCTGATTCTTCCAGGCCGCCATTGCCGGGTTCTTGGTGCTGCCGTTCATGACGATATGAATGGTGCCGGCAACCGGACCCGTTGCCGTTTTGCCATTTGCCAGCGCCGGAAAAGCGGGTGGCAATCCTTGGCCGTTGGCCTGGTGACAGCCGATGCAGGTGTGCGTGTATACCTTCTCGCCACCCGACATTAAGTCCTCGATGCTGTACGCTTTTGCGCCGGCGGCATCGCCGGCTTGTGCTGCGGATTGCTTTGCCGCGCGTTGCTCCGCAAGCCAAGCAGAGTACTCCCGCTCGGAAACAGCGTTGACGACGATGGGCATGAACCCGTGCTCCTTACCGCACAGCTCAGCGCACTGGCCGCGATAAACGCCGGGTTCGTCGACCCTAAACCATGCGTCGCGGATAAATCCGGGAATGCCATCCTGCTTTATGCCGAACGCCGGGACAAACCAGGAGTGAATGACATCATTGGCCGTTACCAGAATGCGTATCTTCTTTCCCACCGGTACGACAAGCGGATGATCCACCTCCAGCAAGTAGTTCTCGTCTTTGGCCTCACGATTCTCAATCTGCGCCCTGGGCGTTGAGAGCGCGCTATAGAATCCAATGTTTTCCTGCAAGTAGTCGTAGCGCCACTGCCATTGGTAGCCCGTTATTTTGACCGTGATATCTGGATTGGACGTGTCCTTCATCGCGAACACGGCGTGTGTGGCAGGAACTGCAATGATGAGCAAGATCAGCACGGGAACGATCACCCAGGCGATCTCGACCGGCCTGTAGCCCGTAAATTGCAGCGCAGTTCGGCGCGGAGATTTTCGAAACCGCACAATCGCGTAGAACAGCACCGCGAACATCGCCACGCAAATTCCTGCGCAAATGGCCTGCACGAAGAAATGAAGATCGTAGATCTGGTGAGCGATCTGAGTCTTCGGCGGCTGAAAATTGGGAACGCTCTGAGCCCGCGTCAGCCCGCAGCGAAAGAGGGGTGCTGTCACGGCAAGAATGTGTAGAGCTTTGCGGGTCATGCATCCCGAGTCCGTTGCCAGGTCACCATCAGGTAGGATTGAGCATATTCAATGTCTACTCGCCGCTAGCTCACCGATACGCTGTTCGAGGCCCGGTGCCCGCCGGAACACCATCCAGGACAAGGCCGCCTGATGTGGAGAAAAGTTCCGGCTTGGCAGCCACGGTGGCGTCTGCCTACTCGCCGCTGGCTCACAGGACGCTATTGCTGGGTTATCATCAGCAGCAAAGGTCACTTCTCAGGCCGAGACAGCGCCCTACGATGCGAGGATCGAGCTTCTATCGTCGCTACCTGTGGTCAACGCCTGAACGAAGGCAGGCGTGCAAATGCTCCCTTCCTCAGCCAAGGAGATACAATTCCACAAAGAATTGGGCACTCGCACGTGCTCCCGACCACGGAGGCCCATGAAGGAGTTTCTGCCCTTTAAGCTCGACGCACTGAATCAGTGTCTGTGGCGCAGGACCGATTCCGGCGCCGAAGATCGGGTGCTGTTGACTCCGAAGGCCTATGCCGTCCTTAACTATCTGGTGGACCGGCCGGGCCGTTTGGTAACGCAACGAGAGCTCATTGAGGCCGTCTGGCCTGATGTAGTCGTCCAACCGGAGGTATTGAAGAGCCAAATCCTGGACGTCAGGCGGGTGTTGGGTGACGACGCGAGGAATCCACGGTTCATTGAAACGCTGCATCGACGCGGTTACATATTTATCGCACCGGTAAGAGATCTCACGACCGCGGAAGCAGAAGTCTCAGGTCAAACCGGCCTCGTCGCTCGCGATCAAACACTGCACGGACTGCGTGACTATCTGCACACGGCTCTGAAAAACCGGAGACAAATCATTTTTGTAACCGGTGAACCCGGTATCGGCAAGACCACCCTGGTAGACGAATTTCTGCGTCAGGCAATCAATATGCATTCAAGCATACGCACCGCTCGCGGCCAATGTATAGAAGGATACGGCGGCACGGAACCCTTCTATCCCATCCTCGAGGCCCTAGGCCAACTGATGCGCGAGCCCTTTCGCGACGAACTTGTTCGAATTCTGGAATCGCAAGCACCGACCTGGCTGGTACAGTTTCCTGCGCTACTGACCCGAAGACATCGTGAAACACTGCAGCGCGAGATCTTAGGAGCGACACGCGAGCGCATGCTGCGCGAAATCAGTGTGGCGTTGGAATCGATCGCTGCAAAAACCCCGCTACTCCTCGTGCTGGAGGATTTGCAATGGGTGGATCACTCCACGGTTGATCTCATCGCCGCGCTGGCGCGCCGCCGCGAACCCTCCAGGTTCATGCTGCTGGCCACCCATCGCGTTGACATTCCTGCTGATCACCCGTTGAGGGCCATCACGCAAGAGTTGCTGACGCATCAGCTCTGTCACGAAATCGATTTGCAGCGATTCACGCAGCCGGAAGTGGCCGAATATCTTGCGGCTGGTTCGTCACGATCGGAATTACCGGCGGGCTTTGCCGAGGAGGTGCATCGGCATACCGAGGGTAATCCCTTGTTCATCGTTGCCTTGCTGGAACTTTTGACGCGGCGCGGTCTCGTCTCGCGGGAGAATGGGGCCTGGCAAGTCCGGGTTCCTTTGGCCGAGATTGACCTTGGTGTGCCGGAAACGTTGCGACAAATGATCGAAACGCAGATCGAGCGCCTCAGCGCGGAGGAACAGCGAACGCTCGAAGCAGCAAGTGTCCTCGGTGCGAGCTTCGAACCCGCGGCGGGCGCCGCGGCAGCCGGCATGAATATCGATGATTTTGAGAATCTCTGCGAGAGCCTGGTGCGCAAGCAGCACATCCTGCGTGCTGCAAGAGATCCGAGTGCCAGTGGTTCCTTTCAGTATCAATTCGCGCATGCCCTGTATCGAGAGGTATTCTACAAAAGACAGCCTCCATCACGGCGCGCGAGAACTCATCTTCGGTGCGGCGAATGGCTCGAATCGCGTGACCCGGACAATTCGGATGTCGCGCCGATCCTCGCACATCACTTTGAGGAATCCGGATCCTGGGAGCGCGCTGTAAAGCATTTGCGAATCTCTGCGGACATCGCCAACAATCGTTTCGCGCACAGGGAAGCGGTATCGATTCTACGACATGCGTTGGTAGTCGCGGAGAAACTACCGCCATCCCAGAACCGCCCGCTTCAAGTCGGCGTGCTACGCTCGCTGTGTGCGATTCTCGAAGCCGATCTTGATGATCGTGCAATGGAATCCTTCAACCTACTGGCGGAAAAAACCGAGCAGTACGGCCTCATCGAGGAACACGTGCGTACGCTCAACGACATGGCGGGCTTTGTAGCCCGATCCGACAATCAGCGCTGCATTCAGATATTGAATCGCGCCATCGAGTTGGCGCCGCAAATCTTGGATCCTGTCTTAAGGACACGAGAATTGGCCACGAGCCACATCAATCGAATTGTTCTGCGGGGCTGGTCCAAAGTGGACGAAGCAGAATGCCGAAAATGGATCGACCAGGCACGCCCACAAATAAGCTCCAGGGAGCTTGCGCCGCTACTGCTGCAGTTCTCCTGGGTGCTCGTGCATCTTTCCCGCTATCGCGAAGCACTGGCGGTCGCAGAAGAAGCGCTAGCGAACTTCGATACGTATTATCGCGGCCAGCGAAATTCACTAGGTTACATCGCCAAGCAATTCGCTCTCGAGTTCCTCGGTGAGTGGGGCCGCGCATTGCAATGGTCCGAAGAAC
>Ga0210406_10000830_pt1 | contig 40322 bp, 38 predicted proteins | sample IncBWC30MmetaG_FD_155454 | JGI IMG/M metagenome (GOLD analysis project Ga0210406, IMG submission 155454) | Forest soil microbial communities from Barre Woods Harvard Forest LTER site, Petersham, Massachusetts, United States - Inc-BW-C-30-M | ecosystem: Environmental > Terrestrial > Soil >... | reverse complement strand
CAGGGCTCGATACAGATGAAGGGGGCGCCGGGTTTGCTCCAGAGGCCCAGGTAGGGCGTACCCGGAAACTGCAGAGCGAGCCGAGGACCCGTGTCTGCGCCATAGCTCACGCCCTGGCTGCGAACGACGTCGAGGATCACCACGTCGTCTCTGAAGAGCTCATCGTCGAGCAGCAGACGCCGTGCGTGAATTGGCGTGGGATATCGGACAGGCGTCACCAGGCCAGCGGCATCGAGGCGGCGGATTGGCGCCGGCTCTTCGAGGTCGAACTCGATAGCATGCAGAGCGCGCGCGGCGCCGAAAGGTAACGGCCAGCGAAACGCCGGGTGATAGCCGAAGCTCGCGGGCATCGGCGCATCGCCGTCGTTTCTCACCGAGGTCGTCACCACGAGCGTCGAGCCGGCGATCTCGAAGCGCACCTGCAGCTGAAAGTAAAACGGATATACCGCCAGGGTCTGATCATCGGCCTCCAGGCGCAACACGGCCGCGGCCGGCGAGGTGCTCAGCACCTCGAAAGGTTTGCCGCGCGCGAAGCCGTGGCGCGACAGTGCATAGGTCTTGTCCGCAACCCGGTAAACCCCGCCGGCCAGAGTGCCCACGATTGGGAACAGCAACGGCGCTCGACCGTTCCAGAAAGCCGGATTGCCGTCCCACAGCAGCTCACGGCCCGACGGGTCCCGCAGAATCGATAGTTGGGCCCCCAGAGGGTTGACCTGCGCGGTGAGTGCGCCCGAACTCACGGTAAGCCAAGCACTGTCCTCTGACATACGGGTACCCTACGTCAGGCCCAGCGGAGCGGTAACGCCGGCGTTGCGCCGGTGAGCGGCACGATATGCAAACTCCTCGATGCGGAAGCCGATCATGCCAGAAGGGCCGGTAGCGCCAGTGCGTGGCAAGTTTGACGTGAAATGATGTGCCAGAGGGCTTACAGCCTTGAGAGGGCTGGCTGCTCAGCAGTGGAAAGGTAGTGCGGAGCGACGCCAACTTCCTGCCGCATCGTACAGCCAGTCGCTGCAGTGGACGACTCTAGCCACGCCGGCGCCGGATGGACCGGAAGCGCACCCGCAGCGTCAGTGCTTTCTGAGCCACCGAGCCCCGCGTGCGGCGTAGCTGTTTTGCTATGGCCGTAGAGGATAGCTTCGCTTTGGCGAGTGAACGAAGCTGCTTCACTTCGGCAGCGCTCCAAACTTTTGGTCTTCTCTTCACAACGCACTCCAGTCCGCTGTTGGGAGCAGCTCTCAATTATAAAGCAACGCCAACACGGACGACCGAAGATATGGATACGCAATCCGATGGTCCCACAAAGGTTGTCACATCTCTGGGCCCGTGTTGACCCGAAATGGCCAGTCGGAGATCACACCCCGCCAGGCCCGGTATCCGGGGGAAATTTAGACCGCGGTAGTCAGCCGTGGATGCGGCCAACATCTGTGTTTCGGATGCACTTTTAGCGCGCGACCTCACAGCTCCTGCGCCGTGGGCCGGATGACGACCTCGTTGATTTCCACTTCGGGCGGTTGTTCGATAGCGTAGGCGATGGCGCGCGCGATCGAATCGGCCGGAACAGCGATCTTGTAGAACTCGCGCAAATTCCTTCTCGTCGCCTCCTCCGAGCTGCTTTCCGGGAGTTCCGTGGCAACAGCGCCGGGTGAGATTATGGTGCAGCGAACGTTGTCGGCCCGAAGCTCAACCCGCAGGCCCTCAGTCACCGCCCGCACGGCGAACTTCGTCGCACTGTAGACGGTGCCGCCGGGTGCGAAGACCTTGAAACCGAAGACAGAGGCGATGTTGATGATGTGACCCCGCTTTTGTCTTTGCATGATCGGCAGCACCGCGGCTACCCCATATAAGAGGCCCTTGATGTTCACATCGATCATCCGGTCCCATTCGTCGACCTTGAGCGCCGCCATAGGCGCGATAGGCATGATCCCGGAATTGTTCACGATCGCGTCGATCCGGTCGTGCTTGTCCATCGCGCTCTTGACGAGAGCCTCGACATCGCCGCGCCTCGTCACATCAGTCTTGAGACCGAAAGCGCTGCCGCCCTTGGCGGTAATGTCCTCGACGACGGCGTCGATCCGATCCTTCCGCCTCGCTCCGATCGCGACGTGTGCGCCGAGGCTCGTGAGAAGGCGCGCCGTGCTTTCGCCGACGCCGCTGCTTGCCCCCGTTATCACCACTACTTTCCCTTGGATGTTCGTCGCCATGATTCTTCCTCCTGCGAAAGTCGCCATGTCCTAAGTAACGTTCGAGTTGCAAGTCTCTGTTAAGAGAATCTGCATCGAAAACTTGCGTTTCTGGTCCACGTCGGGCGTTGCGCTGCAGCGGGTCTCATGCTCCACCACCCTCGACAGGAGGTTGCCCCCGTAACAGCGGCTTGGTACGTCACTGCATTTTCTCCAAATCCGCCAGGCGCGCGCGTGCGGGTACGAGATCTTTCAGCGCGCCATTAAAAGGGGCGGTGGCCTGAGCGAAGGAGCGGCCGCCGGACTCAGTGCGCTGCGAGGAAGTCCTGCACCGCGGCGATCGTCGCCGCGGGCGCTTCCTCCATCAGCCAGTGGCCGGCGTTTGGCACGACGAGTTCCTGCACGTTCGTCGCCGCGTTGCGCATGACGACCGCCACGTTGGCGCCGAAGGCCTTCGCGGCGCCGATGGCGAGCACCGGCATCGCCAGCTTCGTCTCCATCGCCTTGAGGTTGTCGGCCTCGTCCTTCTGGCCGATCGCGAGGAACTGGGCGAACGCGGAATGCATCGCGCCGGGCCTGGCGTAGATCGCGGCGTAGTGGCGGCGGGTCGCTTCGTCGATCTTCGAGGGGTCGCCGGCGAACTCGTTCCAGAAGCGGTCGAGGTAGATGCGCTCGCGGCCGGCGACCAGGCGCTCGGCGTCCGGGCCGCCGAAGTTGAAGTGCCACAACGCGGGCAGGCGCACGATCTGGTTCCACGGCGGGATGCCGGGCACCGGCGAATCTATCACGACCAGGCGGCTTGTCTTGTCCGGATAGCGCGCCGCGTAGGCATACGCGACCATCACACCGATGTCGTGGCCCACGATGTCGGCGCGGTGGATGCCGAGCTTATCGAGGACGGAGCGGATGTCGCCGGCCTGTGTCCACTTGTCGTAGCCGCCGGCGGGGTGAGAGGACAGGCCCATGCCGCGCAGATCGGGCACGACGACGGTGTGGTCCTTCGCGAGCTCGGCGGCCATCGGCGACCACATGTCGCCGGTCTCGCCGAAGCCGTGGATCAGGACGACCGCGGGCCCGTGGCCGCCAACGCGGACGTTGATCGTCGCGTCGGCGTCCACGACCTGCGAGCTGCGGAAGTCGGCCGGGAAGGGCGTGGGCGCGGAGTGCGCCGACAGGGCGCCGAGCGCCAGGCTGGCGGCGAGACCGACCGCGACTCGACGGAAGCCGCGGGAGAACGTGGACGAAACGGTTGCGGACATGCTCGGCTCCTAAGGGTAGATATTCTCGGGCTGCGTACTGCGATTCATTAGATGGGAAACATTGGAATCTAATTTCCAAAAATGCGCATTCTAGTGTCCATCTTTGGGTCCGCTGATCCCGCCAGGTGGCGTTGCCTGGACATGAGGCGATGCGTGAGCGCTTATCTTCGAAAGGTCCCAGATGACTTGGAGCAGGCGAGCGAAGAAATAAAAAAGCCGCTCTTCATGATTGCGCCACTCTCGAATGGACAAATCACATATAGCCACACGCGCGGTAAGTGCGCCATTGCACGATGGTATGAATGCATGTGGCGGGAGCGGGAATTTTGCATCGGACGTGATCTTCGGATTGGTCAATCCGCCCGCTTAGTGCCCATATCTTCCATCACAGTCTCGTGCTGACAATCGCATCTGCGCAGTACCATCCGCAGTCTTTTTCGTAACGATGGGCGCGAACGATACGATCGTACAATGGTGGATTTGGTGCGCTTCAGTCCTAATCGCAACCGTGTAATCACGCGCCGACAGGAGAATCGATGAAGCGCTTACTAGTTTCGACCGGAGCAACTGGGGTTTTGTTTTCACTTCTGTTGGCTTCCGCAGCCGCCATCGCGGACAACCCACCCTTGCCGACACAAATCGTCGATTTGGCGAACAAGGTGGATGGCGTGCATCCGGGGTTTCGCGCCTTTCATGCGAAAGGCGTTGTCGTGGAAGGAAGCTTCAAAGCCTCGTCCGAAGCTGCGCGGCTCAGCCGCGCAACGCTATTCAACGGCAGCACGATTCCGGTAACCGCGCGTTTCTCTGATGGCAGTGGGATGCCGACTGTTCCCGACGGTTCGCCCGCGATGCCCCGTGGCATCGCCATCAAGTACCACCTGGCCGGCGGAGGTGACACCGACATGGTGACCAACTCGTTCAAGTTCTTCCCGGTAGGGACCGGAGAGGACTTTCGTGATCTGCTGCAGGCCATCGTCGCGAGCCCGCCCGATGCCCCACACCCGAATAGGGTGGAACAGTTCTTCGGCGCCCATCCGAATGCACCGAAGGCGATCGGTTCGCTCCCGATCCCGGACAGCTTTGCCGACGAGGAGTACCACGGCATTGACGCTTTCATCTTCGTCAACAAGAGCGGCCAAAGGCAGGCAGTGCGCTACGTGATAGCGCCGGAGAAGCTGGTGCACATTGCCCCCGAAGAAGCAGCCATGCAGTCGCCTGATTACCTGTTCGACGAGCTGGCCAAGCGGATCGCGCGAAAGCCGCTGGTTTTTCACTTGAAGGCGCAATTGGCCGAGCCCGGCGATCAGACCAAGGATGCGAGCCAACCTTGGCCTGATGACCGCAAGGTCGTCGATCTCGGCGTGCTGACGCTGACTAAAATCGTGCCCAACAGCTTGGAGGCACAGAAGAAGCTGCTGTTTCTGCCCACGAATCTCACTCCCGGTATCGAGCTCTCCGACGACCCGCTGCCGAGCGTGCGCGCTGCCGCCTATGGCGTTTCGTTCGGGAGGCGCAGCCACTAGATGCCTGCATGCTCGACAAGGCCGGTAAATCACCACTACAGATTAGCAAACGGAAAATCACATGATTCAGCAGAAGCCTGACGCCGGCGCAACGAGAGTCGCCATGAACCTCGAGGCCACCCCGGCCGCATCTGATGCGTAGGGAAATTTGCATGAACGAGAAAGATGTTTCAGCGGCTGCGGCGAGCAGTTCCGAAGGCCACATCAGCCGACGAGATGGGCTCAAGCTCGTTGCGGCGGCAATGGTGACAACGCTGCTACCGCACAAGTCTCGGGCCGAGACGCTCCGCGAATCATCACAGTCCACGCACCTTGAGAAGAGGAGAGAGCACTTGAGCAGTTACATCAAAGTTGGCCAGGAAAACTCAACGCCTATTGAACTCTATTACGAGGACCATGGCTCAGGATCGCCGGTGGTCCTCATTCACGGCTGGCCTCTGAACGGGGCCTCCTGGGAGAAGCAGACTGCGGCACTGCTTGCCGCGGGTCATCGCGTTATCACGTACGACCGCAGAGGTTTCGGCAGATCCAGCCAGCCCGCCGTCGGCTACAACTACGACACGTTTGCCGCCGATCTCGATGTGGTGCTTGGCACTCTGAAGCTCACAGATGTTTCTCTCGTCGGCTTCTCCATGGGCACGGGCGAAGTCACCCGGTATCTCGGCAAGTATGGCGCGAAGCGGGTGCGCAAGGCCGTCCTCATCGGCACGCTGGGCCCGTATCTTGTGAAGACGGCCGAGAACCCGGAAGGCGTTGACAGGACTGTCTTCGAGGGTCTTAAGGCAGCGATCAAAGCCGATCGACCGGCCACGCTGATGGAATTTCTGCGCAACTTCTACAACTACGATGTTACCGGAGGCAAGCTCGTGAGCGAGCGCGTCCTCGAAAGCAACTGGAACGTGGCCGCCGGCGCGTCTGCGATCGCCACACTGGCTTGTGTCGATTCATGGATTGAGGACTTCCGTCAGGACATCGCTCGCAATACCGTACCGACGCTCATTCTGCACGGCGACGCTGATCGCATCCTGCCGCCGGACGCCTCATCAAGAAGACAGGCGAAGATGATCAAGAATGTCAGGTTCGTGGAGCTCAAGGGTGGTCCCCATGGCGTGCTGTGGACTCATGCGGAAGAGGTCAACTCCGAGCTGGTGAAGTTTTTAGCGTAGCAAGGGATCGTTAGACCGGCGAACATGAACTCGAACGACATCTTTCTGCAACCGGGATCTTTCGCGTCCGACGCAACGTCGCGCGCGTTTGACGATGACGAATACATCTCGGAACGCGAGCAGTTGGACAGCAGCCTCATACTGGCGAGCCTTCTGGCAACCGCGACTAACGCACTGAACACCGATCGTCGCGTAACGCAGAAATGCATTCGGCGCGCGGCAGCACTGCTCGGAATCGAACTGAGCGAGAGAGGGGGCGGGACCGCGGAGCGTACCCATCTGCAGGGCGGTCTCGCACCGTGGCAAGCCAAGCGTTTGAGAAGTTACATCGAGGACAAACTCGACTCGACAATCCGAGCGAGGGACCTCGCCGGTCTCGTTCGACTGAGCACGAGTTACTTCTTCCGCGCCTTTCGTGAGACTTTTGGAGACACTCCTGTTGCCTACATCATGAAGCGGCGCATGCTGCGAGCTCAAGAACTCATGTTGAAGTCACGAGTATCCTTGTCTCAGGTCGCATTAGAGTGCGGCATGTGCGATCAGGCTCATTTCTCGCGCACTTTTCGCCGGATCGTCGGAACCAGTCCCACGCTCTGGCGGCGTCAATTACTTCTGCGTCCTACATTCTGCGAGGACGCATCCCCGGCAGCCCAGCGCGCTGCGGCTGATTTTTCGTCCAACGGCCTGAACGTCCCTGTTGTCATCGCGCCGGTGATCCAACGGGCACTCGAAAGAGGGAATGAACATGTCTGCGAAAGTGATTAATGCGTGGGTGGCAATGGCCGCCAAGCGGCCGCTGGCTTTGGAAACGGTGGGTCTCGAACCGCTCGGGGCGGAGGACGGTGAGATCGCGGTCGAGCGCTGCGGATGGTGTCACTCCGCTCTCTTCAAAATTAAAGTTCTCGTTGCATTGGTCCTTTTTGCGGCTTTCGCGGAAATGGCGCGCGCCTCCGACCATTTCGATTCGCCCGCAACGGTCGCCAATCCCCAGGCGGATATCGGCGATGTGTATGCGTGGATATCGCCCGAAGGTCGGCAACTGAACCTTGCCATGACAATCCAGGGCCATACCTTCTCGAATAAAGTCCAATACGCGCTTCACATCGACAGCGGCAAGGTCTTCGGGCATACCAGCGCGTCGACGATGATTGTGTGCCGTTTTGCCGCGGCGAACGCGGTTCACTGTAAGGTCGGCAACCAAGATTCTGCATCCGGGGACCCGACCGACCCGTCGGGTCTCGAGGGACGAAATCACCGATTTCGCGTGTACGCCGCTCTGCGGGATGACCCTTTCTATAACAATCTCAAGGGGCTCTTAGGTGCCTATGCAGCGGTGGGCACCGCCATCAAGAACGGCGTCCCGGTTGATGCGGCAGGCTGCCGACAATTCAATGAGGCGACCGCAAAGACAATACTTGATCAGATGGGTCACACAGACCGAGGGCCCGCACAAAATCTGCTCTACAACTGGACCGCGTCGGCAATTGTGATCTCCGTCGACCTAGATGTTGTCTCAAAGGGCGGCAAGCTTCTGGCCGTCTGGGGTACAACCTCCATAGCCGGCAAGCCGCTCGATCGCATGGGGCTGCCTTTTGTGAAAGACACCTTGCTAGGGAGCAGTCCCTTTTCGACCGACGATGCGAGTGCCGTCCGGCGCAAGCAATTCAATGCGGCGCAGCCAACGACTTCGACCGCGTTCATCGCAGAGATACAGAAGATGCTGGCGCTTCAGGACGCACTGGACGGCAAATGTGGGAATCAACTGCTCGCCGGACCAGAAGAGTCGCCTTCGCGCTATCGAACACTCGCAAAATTGTTTGCGGAAGATCGACTTTGGGTCAACAGCACCTCGAGTGTCTGTACACAGTTCTTCGCCGTGGAACTCACAAACCTTGGCGGCCAAAAGGCGTTCAATCAGGACTGCGGCGGCCGCTCGCCCACCTACGACACAGCCAACGTATGGCGCTCACTTTTGATCGCCGGCACTACCACGGGTATCACCGACGGTCTGCACCAGGACGAGCATCCGCCGTCTGCGACTGCGTTCCCATTCCTTGCGGCGCCAGACCCGAATGGCGTGAATCACTAGCGGCCATGGAGCAAGGGTTCCCCGGAACGTGTTCCAGGCGGTCCGATGCGCGCTGGGTTCGTGCCGGCTGGATAGTTGGGACGGCCGGGTGCGTATTGCTCCTTTCCAATCCGGCGGCGGCGCACATGGGTACTGGCTTGCCCGGCGGATTTGTGTCCGGCTTCAAACACCCCTTCAGCGGAATCGATCATCTGCTGGCGATGATTTCGGTGGGTCTTTGGGGGGCATTTCTGGGTCGGCCGCTGATTTATGCGTTGCCCGTGGTCTTTCCCGCGATGATGGTCGTGGGGGCCATCATGGGAATGTTCGTGGTGCCGCTGCCTCCCGTTGAGCTCGGGATCGCGTTGTCCGTCGTAGTGCTGGGCGGCTGCATCGCATTGTCGGTGAGAGCACCGGTATGGAGTGCATGCGTTATTGTCGCGATGTTCGCGGTGTTTCACGGCTACGCGCACGGCAAGGAACTACCCTCAGCAGCCGACCCCGTCAGCTACAGCGCAGGTTTTGTTCTGGCCACAGGCCTCTTGCACGTTGCAGGGATCTGCCTTGGTTTTCTCAACGACCTGCCCAATGGTGTTGTGGCCACGCGTAGTATGGGTGCGGTCATCGCAACGGTGGGCATTGGGCTCCTCTATCGAGCGATTGGCATATGAGGGGCGGAGTGCTGCCGCCGGCGCTGCTCTTCGTGGCACTCGGCCTTGCACTCGGATTCGCCCCTCGGAGGGCTTGGCTACCGAGTGTGCTCGCGCTATCGGTGACCCTGGCAGCATTCACCTTGGTGCCCGTGCCCCCAGGTCTCGCTGATGCGGTTTTTGCGGGTTGCTGGGTCAGTGTGATCGCAACGGCGGCAAGCGTGCATCTTGTCCGCGGACTCCCTCCGTGGACGGCAGTCGCGTTTTCTCTGAACGTCGGCATCTGGGCGCATGCCGTGGTCTCCGTTTCCGGATCGCGACTTGACCTGGTGAAAGCGTTGCCGTGTGTGTCGATATTCTTTCCCGCATCGTGGCTCGTGGCACGGCATGTTTCAATTCCCGTCAAGGTGGTGTCAAGTTGGGTAATCGCAATTGCGGCTCTGGCAGCCACGCTCCAATTGCTACCCGTGACTCCCGGTTACCTGCCGGATCATTTGGAGTGAGCCACGTTGCATCCAGGTAACGCGGCATTGCTCTTTGGACTTCTAGTGTCTTCTCGTGCGTCGTTCATCGAGGCACATGACTTCTGGCTTCAACCGAGCGAATACTGGATAAACTCGGACACGCTAGATTCGATGACGCTGCAGGTGGGTCACGGACCGTTCCGGCAGCGCTCACCCATCCCGGTACGAAGAATCACGCGATTCCAAGCAATTGCCCCCAACGGCATGGCCGTTGATTTGCATCAACGACTTCGGCTCGGTCAGGGTGGCGAGGACGGTGACTTTCGGCTTAATGACCCGGGCACGTACGTGCTGGTCCTGCAAACCGACGACGGCGCGCAGACCCACCTACCCGCCATCCGATTCAACGACTATCTGAAGGTTGAGGGGTTGACACCGGCGTTGGAACAACGAGCGCGGCTGCACCACATGGACGCCGACGGCTCCGAACGCTACAGTCGATGTGCAAAATCCATCGTACATGTCGGCCCAATCCGTGCGGGATTGGAGGGGCAGGTCAGCAAGCCGGTAGGTTTACCCCTTGAAATCGTGCCCGAAGCAAACCCATACGGCGCAAAGCGTTCTGCGATCTTACCGGTTCGCGTGATATATGCAGGGCATGCCTTGGCGGGTGCAGTGGTCAAGCTGACCAATCTCGCGAATGACGCTTCACCCTTCGAAGTGCGCCTGACCGATCGCGACGGTCGCGCGAGCTTCACGATGCCGAACGCCGGGGCGTGGCTCCTGAATGTAATTTGGACGAAGGCATTGCCTCGTTCAGAGGAAACGGACTTCGAGACAGTCTTCTCGAGCCTGAGCTTCGGCTTTCCGTCCGATCATCCCTGAGAGATGCGGCGAGGCTAGTCACGTTATGACATGCCTCGCCGCGTGACTGTGATTATTTGGCCGCCGCCTGTCCGCCGAGCGTGTGCCGGAGAAAGTCGCTCACCAGGCCGGCGATCTCGTCCGGCTTTTCGTAGAGCGCGAAGTGACCGGCATCGAGTATATGGACTTCTGCTTTGGGTAGATCACGTTGATACGCGGCCGTCTCAGCAACCACAAAGGACGGGTCGTACTTGCCCCAAATGACCAACGTGGCCGGTTGATGTTGCCGCAGCCAAGCCCCCCAAGCCGGATAGCTGGCCACGTTCGTGCGGTAATCGTAGAACAGGTCGATCTGGATGTCGTCTTCGCCGGGACGGCCCAGGAAAGCAAACTCATCAGTCCAGCGGTCGGGATCAATTGTCTCGGGTCTCGGGTTCGAGCCGACATGACGTTGCCTGGTCGCAGCCAGGGATGAAAAGTTAGCGCGCAGACCAGCTTCGTTCGCGGCCCGCTCGGCCCAGAACTCCCGCCGCTTCTGCCAAAGTGGACTGAGCCCCTCCTCGTGGGCGACAGCGTTCTGGATGATGAACCCCTGCACACGCTCAGGATGTGCGACAGCCAGCCGGAATCCGACGGGCCCCCCATAATCCTGCATGTACAACACATAGTGCTGAAGACCGAGCGTCTCGGTAAAACGCCCCATTACTTGAGAAATGTGGTCAAAGGTATAGGAAAAATCCTTGCTGCCGGGCGCATCGCTGTGACCGAAGCCCGGATAATCGGGGGCAACGAGATGATATTGCGCGGACAGACGGGTCAGCAGCGGCTCGAACATGCGCGATGATGACGGAAAGCCGTGCAAGAGCAGCAACGTCGGAGCATCTGCTCGCCCTGCCTCGCGATAAAAAATCGATATTCCGTCTACCGACACGCTGCGGTAGAACACCGTTGGCGACGCCTGCAGTGCCTGGGCAACCGGCGCGGTCTGGGCGGATCCGTCGGTGGCTATTCCGAGAGCGACTGTAGCGGTTAGACCTTTGACGAGCTTATGCATGCGGTTTTACCTGATTAGGGGACTTGAGATCGGTGGCGCGGGAGCTATCTAGCCGATGATGCGTCAAGGAGATCGTGGGTTGCGGGCGTTACGTGCGCAACTCGAACTACCATTTGCCCAGATGCATGCCCCCATCGACATGCAAAACCTCGCCGGTCACCTGGCTGGCTTCGGTGAGATAAAATACGGCCTCGGCAATGTCCTTGGATGCGGGTATTGTTCCAAGAGGTGAGAGTGTGCGCAGGAAATCCTCTGGAACGCCCTTGAGCAATGGCGTGGCCACAACGCCTGGAGCTACCGCGTTCACACGAATTCCCTGCTTGGCGTACTCCATCGCGAGGCTGCGGGAGATTGCGTTGATGCCGCCTTTGGTAATCATCGGCACCGACGCGGTGAGCGCCGCGACCGGATGATCGGCGATTGTGGCCGTGATACTCACGATGCTGCCGTTGGACTTTTGCGCCAGCATCTGCTTGACGACCAGCTGCGTGATGTAGATGAAGCCTTCCAGATTGGTGGAGGACAAGGCACGAAAGTCCTCGGCCGAATAATCCAGAAACGGCTTTGGAAAAAATATGCCGGCATTGTTCACCAGAGCATCGACCGAGCCGAATCGCTCAAGGGCTGTCTTGACCACATGCTGCGCCGTGGCGGTCTGGCCGATGTCGCCGTCGACCAAAGCCAGATGGTCTGATTGCCTCAGCTCATTCTTGCTGCTGATATGACGAGAAGTTGCCACCACGTTATAGCCACGATCAAGGAACAGGGTCGCGATGCCGGCACCGATTCCCTGAGAGGCTCCGGTCACAATGATGGTCTTTTGTTTCATAGTCACGATGGGTCTTCCGCCTTGGGTTATGGTCGATTGGGGGTCCAATGACCCGTCCGTTCGAACACATTGTGGAGCTACACGCCTCGATTGATTAGATAGGAAACTCCGAAATCTAATTTCCAAAAATGGCAGAGTGACCACCATGTGCGGCGGCGCTCGCCCTTGTCAACCAACGACCTCAAGGATGACCTCAAGCTCAACGCACATGCCCAAGGGTAACGTTGCCATGCCTAACACCAATCGGGTCGATATCTTCTCGGGGCCGAACACGCTGACGAACAATTCCGATGCCGCATCGGCGACCTTGGGATGCTCGCGAAAATCGAGCGCCGTAACCAATGAGATCCCCAACCGGACCACCTGCTTCACTTCATTCAGCGACCCCAGATGCTCTTTGGCGAGCGCGAGGGCGTTCAATGCGGCTAACCGGGCGGCGCGCCGTCCATCCTCGACGCTCAACTCATCTCCAATGCGCCCCACATATTTGGGCTTCCCCGCTTCCACCGGCAATGTACCGCTCAGGAACAACAGGTTCCCCGTCTGCAGAGTTTCTACGTAAGCGCCCAGCGGTTTGGGCGGTTGAGGCAGATCTATACCCAGCTCCTTCAGGCGCTGCTCCGCATCGGCTGTTTCTTTAATGACTGACATCTCTTGGAACTCCTGCACTGTGAATCGAATGATCCCCAAAACCGACCCTCTAGTTATGCAGCCCGCGCGCCCCCGGCTGAAAGGCGGCTGGCGCAATATAGAGACTCTCCCAGCTTCTCGTAGAGAGCGATTTCGGTTTCGAGCCAGCTGAGATGCTGCTCTTCGTCTGCGAGGATCTTCTCGATAAGATTTCGCGTGGTGGCATCATGAGCCGCTGCGGCGGCCTCGGCGGCTGCATTGAACTTCGGGCGAGCATGGCGCTGCAGTCCCATGTCGTTGTCGAGAATCTCGCGCACGGTTGCACTGATGGCGAGCGCCTCGATCGTGAATGCGGGTGTGCCGCCGAGATCGACGAGCCGATTAAGGAGCGCACGGATCGCTATGGGCTCATCAGCGGTCCGTGCTCGCATTGCATCGGCGAGGCCTTGCAGGCCCTGTGCCTCGATCACTGCGATATGAGTCTGATGCTGAATGCAGCCTTTCCAGAGGCCACTCAGCAACCCGTTTAGGATCGTGAATATTGGGTTGTCAGGCACTATTGTTGCGGACACATCTAGCTGGTCATGGTTGGCCATAGTTTGGTTTCCATCGTCTTTGCGCTAAGTCGTAAATACTGCCGGTCTAGCGGAAGATTTTGTTGGCAATCTCGGCCACGTGGCGACCTTGGTAGCGCGCTCCTTCGAGCTCGTTCTCGCTCGGCTGGCGGCTGCCGTCGAGGCCCGCGATGGTGGTAGCGCCATAGGGCGTGCCACCGGTAATCTCACCTAGCTCAGTCAGCCCAGCGAAGCTGTAGGGCAGGCCCACGACCACCATGCCGAAATGCAGTAGATTGGTGATAGTCGCGAACAGATTCATTTCCTGGCCGCCATGTTGGCTGGCGGTCGAGGTGAAGGCCGAGCCCACCTTGCCGTTGAGCGCGCCCTTCGCCCAGAGGCCGCCGGCTTGGTCGAGATACGCAGTCATCTGTGCAGACATCCGGCCGAACCGGGTAGGCCCACCGATGATGATCGCGTCGTAGTTGGCCAGATCCTCGACCTTGGCAACGGGCGCGATCTGGTCGAGCTTGAAGTGTGCGGCCTTGGCCACATCCGGGGGCGCGGTTTCCGGGACGCGCTTCATATCGACCGTAGCGCCGGTCTCACGCGCTCCGGCGGCCACGGCTGCGGCCAATTTCTCGACATGGCCGTAGGTGGAATAATAGAGAATAAGAACCTTACTCATCGCAATCTCCTGGTTATCGAACTTTGTGGGAAAGTGAATTGGATCGAGCGCGTTCGACCGATACGACTAGGGTTTGACCGGCGGTCACGATCGGTCATCCTTGCGCGCAAACGCGCTTCGGTAGGCGAACAGCGCCGGAGTTCCACCGGTCATCAAGAACACCACCGATGCGCCTGCTGGATAACGGCCTGCGCGCACATCGCTGATCACGCCAGCGAAGGCCTTGCCGGAATAGACGGGGTCCAAAAGAAGCCCCTCGCAACTGGCCATGAGCCGGACCGCCTCGATCATCGCGTCGGTGACGAGGCCGTAGCCCCTGCCGCGCTGATCGTCGGCGATTCGCACATCATCGATATCCAAGCGATCGCTTGCACCGAGCAGCTCTAGAGACCCGTTTGCCATGGCCAGGGTGCTATTGCGACTGTTCTCCGCGTTCGCCAGGACCGTGAAGGCCCGTAGCCGGTGCGGCGAACGGCCGAGCGCCTTAAGCCCGGCGAGCAGTCCCGCGTGGGTACCGTTGCTGCCGTTGGCCGTGACGATGATTGCGTCACCAAGCCCGTTCGAGTTCAGTTGGGTGTCTAGTTCCAGCGCGCACCGCACGTAACCCAAGGCGCTGATTGAATTGGAGCCGCCGCCAGGCGTCAGATAGGGCCGTCGTCCTTGCGCGGTGAGTTCTTCCGCGCGGCGCCTGGCGAAGTCGGCAGCAGTCTCACCTCGACCCAGGACGTGCACCCTCGCTCCGAACAAATCGTTCAGGATGGTGTTGCCGTTCCGTTCGTAATCGTCATCGGTCTCCGGAACGAGCGGCGCCAGGACCAACTCGCAGGCGACCTTTTGTCGTGCGCAGGCCGCAGCAGTGACGCGCGTGAAATTGGACTGTATGCCACCAGTGGCGATGATGGTGTCGCAGCCATTCGCTGCGGCATCGCCCATCAGATATTCCAGTTTGCGCAGCTTATTGCCACCGCCACCGAGGCCCATCAGATCGTCGCGTTTCACGTACAGCTTGACCCCGTTCAATGCCGGACCCATCACCTCCTCGATGCGCTTCAGCGGTTGGATCGGCGTGGGCGCATCGACCAGCGCGACGCGGGGCATGCGGGTGAGGGCGTCAGTCAGGGACATACGTGCACTCATTTCTTCACCTTCTCCAATTCAATGCGGGTGACCGATCGACCACACGTAGGCGGACACGGCTTTCAGATCCGCGGCAGAGAGAGGAGAGCCTCCCAGCGGCGGCATGGCGCCCAGATGCTTTTTCGGCGTAGCGACGCCCTCCGAAATCGTCTTGGTGAGCCCCTCGAGACTTCCATCGCTCCATAGCCACGTGCCCGCCGTCAGGTCGGCGCCGACGGGGCTGCCTTTGCCGTCGGAGCCGTGGCATCCGGCGCACGTTCCGTTGCTCACTTGACCGCGATATATACGGGACCCAAGCGCCACTTCCGCTTGGGTTGCGCCCGGCGGCGTCGGCAGCGTGGCTGCGTCCTCGAGCCCGGCATCGGGATGCACACCTTCGGGCGGAAGGGCCGCCGAGGAGGACGCCGCCTGAACCCGAGATGCCGGCGCGGAGGCGAGCGCTGCATTCGCTCCACCATGATAGGTCACGCGCCAGATTCTGCCGTGCAAGTCGTCCGAGATATAGATGGCGCCGTCGGGACCTTGCGTGAGTCCGGAGGGACGAAACGCGGCGCGACCCGGCTCTTTGATCGGTCCGGCAAATCCGTCCGCGAAGACGATGAACTTGCCGGCTGCCTTGCCATCTTTCATCGGTTGAAACACCACGTTGTATCCCTCCTGCGGCGCGGGCGCGCGATTCCACGAGCCGTGGAACGCGACGAATGCCCCTTCCCGGTAGACGGCGGGGAGCGCAGGGTTCAATGCGATCAAGAGATCGTTGGGCGCCCAGTGCGCTGGGAAAAATGCGACGGGTGGAGTTCTCGCCGCGCACACACCCACCTTCTTGCCGCCGTCGCCGCCATACTCAGGTGCGAGAACCAGCCTCTTCTGGAAGCCGTCGAAATAGCATTCCGGCCAACCGTAGTCATGACCCTGTTCGAGGCGAACAATTTCTTCGGCCGGGAGCTCCGACCCGATCTGTCCCTTGTAGAACTGCTGCCAATCTTCCGCGAGTTGATCCCGCCCATGTTGAGTGACGAACAGCCTTCCGTCGGCGTCTATCGCAAAGCCTTCGCCGTTGCGAATACCGCTGGCATAGCGTTCCGCGGCCGAGAACCGCTGATTGGTTTTGCTCGCGTCGTAGCGCCAGGTGCCGCCGCGGGTCTCCTTCTCCGTGCAGGGCTGACGGCCCGGCGAGTTCGGCACGCGATTCTTCTCCTCGCAGGCGTTGGTAGCCGTTCCCAAATCGACGAATAAATTGCCCTTCGCATCGATGATGAAGGGGTGCATGGGATGATCCCCCGTGATCGGAAGCCCTGAGACGACGATCTCGCCCTTGCCCGAGGGAACGATCGCGGTCGTCGCCAAGGCGTACCGCATGATGCGGTCGTTCACCTCAGCGTATATAGCGCCCTGGTAGAGCGCGATGCCGGTACCGCCCGCTGCACCATCCACCATACTCTCGCCGAATCGCTTCACAACATCGGCCTTGCCCGTATTCTGAGTATCCTTCAGCGCGACGAGAAAGCCGCCCGGTGGAATGGGATCCGAGTTGTAATAGGTGCCGCTCCAAGTGTTGACGTAGACGACGCCGGAAGGCGCGACCACGAGGTGTCTCGCATGTCCGATATTGTCCGCGAAGATGCTCGCGCAAAAGCCCGGTGACAATGAGATGCCTGTGCCGGTATCGGGACACTGTGTAGTGGGAGCTGCGTTCGCCGTTTCCAACCCGACCAGCATCAGCGCAACAGCCAGCGAGTGCGCGACGCGCGCTGGGGTAGTCAGGCTCACCGAATAAAACATCGGAAGTTTCTCCTCTAATCACAAACCAAAATCGTCGAGACAAACCACCGCCTTCAGCGAGTTCGTACTGGGACGGAGTAGATGTGAAACGGCACGTTCGGCGACTGACCCTTCTTGGCCGGATCGAAGACATATGCGAGCTGGCCCTCGCTGACCCAAGCGGTCTGCCCGATCACCGTGACGCCTGTCGGAACCGCGTAACCGTCTTTCAAAGTTTCGATCACCGCGCGATTCCCATGGATGCGCATCCGATCCAGGCGACCAGCACCCTCGATGATCAGGAATTCGTTGCCTCCGAGTGGTCGAATCGCATCGGACAGCGTCAAGGGACGGGAGGGCTTGAGCTTTGTGACTTTACCGGCGTTGCCATCTGTAACATCTACTCTGAAAAGCTCGCCGGGCGTGTACGTATCCACGTAAACGTTTCCATCGCGTCCGAATGCGATGCCGTCCAAGCCAGAGCCACCGGCGGGGGGTGCGAGCAACGGATCGTTGGCCCAGACCTCGAGTTGGCTCTTTCCCTGCTGAAACCTCAGGATCTCGGGCGCCGCCGAGTTGGTCACGAACGCAGAACCGTCCGCGCCTATCGCAATATCGTTACACAGGGCGTGATCGCCGGGTAACTTGGCGCTTACCTTGCCTTGGCCCGTCTTGAGGTCAAAACCTTTCAGGACACTGCCGTTCTCCGTACTCGCAATGACGACGCCAAGCGTCGACATATCGTTCGAGCACGCCCACAAAGTGCTCGATCGTTCGTCCGCGAGTACGCCGAAGATCGATCGACTGCCGAAGGCGCCGGGCTTGATCCAAAGCTCGGCCTTCGCGGCACCGGGCTTGATCCGAATAATCCCTCCGGAGCCTAAGCTCCCGACGTAAAGAGTGCCGTCCTTGGTCGAGGTAATGTTCTCGGGAAATACGCGGTCTCCGGGTAGGTCGATCGATGCTGGTGCGGTGAACGCATTCGACCCCATTAGGGAGCCTGCAATGCTCACTGCAGCAGCGCACCGTCGGAAGGACGCACCAAGACGACAGGACGATTTGTGAGATTGCATAGGTGGTTGATCCCGGCGCGCGATCATCTGGCGCGCCGCGCGAACGCGAGCACGTAGACCTCGGACCTGATGACAGGAAGTTTGTCGTCAGAAAGCTCGATTCCATCGGTCAGACGGTTCGGAAGGAACAACAGTGTTTTCTGCACCTCCAGGGTGTTGACGGGTGTGTCGAGGGTCAGCACGCCGAGGTCCACCACCTTGCGATCGGCGGGCCAGGGCTGGCTCGGATCCTGGGTCTGGTCGCCAGGCGCGGCAAGCTGGGCTTTGAGATGGAACACGACCGGCCTCTTTGCGATGCGCTGCCGTAGGTCATCGACAAGGAAATTGGGAGGTTTTCTGGCGGCCTCCTCGGCACTCAGAGTCGCGGACTTTTCCGGAGTCATGACATACCGCACCGCCTGCCTGTGCCCGGACTTATCGACGAAGATGAAGGCGTCGATGCCGTGGTACTCCTGGTCCGCAAAACTATCAGGCGTGGGCGCAGAGCCGAAGGATGCGGGGAACGTCGGGTGGCTGACGCTGAATTCATCCAGCTTGGTGGGCTTGGGTGCATCAGCGGGACTCTCGCTTATCGCCACCAGCAGATCGCGAAACTCCTCCCCGGTGGCCACCGGGAAGAACTTCACCGCCAGAATCACCATGTCCACCTCTGCCCCGCGAGGCAGATGGAACTTGATGGCCATGCCCTTGGGGTTGGAGGGAGCGCCGTCCGGGACGGCCGGAAAGCCGCCGTCGTTGGAAAAGCGAACGGTCACAGGAATTTTGCTGCCATCGAAGAGCGCCGCACGGCTCAGTGCCGACGCTGCGGGCGTGGCGACAAAGCTGCCTTCCGCGACCACGCCTTTGGCGTGGTTGACGCGGAAACCCGGATGGCTTCCATAGATCTTGTAGAAGGTGTCCACGATCTCGGTCACCAGCGCAGCGTCGTCGGCGCTAGCTGCCGCCGAGGTCAACAGGCTTGCCGACGCTATTGCGGCCGCGAGCGTTCTTTTGTGCTTGAACATAGTGCGTGACTCCTTGTTTTGCGGCGCGGTGGCTGGCTACTGGCTGAGGGTACCGGTGTAGTACGGCAGTCGCTTCTCGACGTCGGGCTTGGTCTGCAGGCCCATCTCCATCAGGCGCTTGAGGTTCTGCTGGGCCTGAGGGCGGTGCGCGGAGTCCAGGAACGCGCCCCATTCGGCGCCGATCTCGATGTCAGACGGCAGAGTCGGGATGTCGACCAGGCGCTTGATGGCGGCAATGGCCTGCTTGTCAAATCCGGCGATGCGCCGAGCCATCGTGTCCACGAATGAGTCCAGCTCGGCATCTGGCAGCGCGCGGTTGACGTAGCCGTAGCGCTCCGCAAGATCGCCGGAGATGTCCTCGCCGGTGAGCAGCATTTCCAGCGCGCGGCCGCGCCCGATCAGGCGTGGCATGCGGGCCATGGGGCCGCCACCGGGCACCAGCGCGGCGCCGATTTCCCACTGCGAAATGACCGCCTTCTCGCGGCTGGCAAAGCGCATGTCGCTTGCCAGGGACAGCTCGCCGCCGACGCCGGTGGTGCGACCGCGGATCGACACGATCGAAACGACTGGGGCCCGACTCAGGCGCACCAGGATGTCCGGCAACGCCGGCAGGCCCGTCACGCCGGGCAGAATGTCGGTCGTCGCCGAGAGCGGCGGGACGAAGTCGTAGTGCGTGAGGAAAAAGCCCGGCACCGCGCTCTGGAACACCACAACCTTGACCTTGGGATCGGTCTCCATCTGCGTGATGACGCTGTTCAGCTGAGGAATGGTTTCGGGGCCGAAGAGGTTGAACGGTGGGTTGTCCAGCGTGACGCGCCAGTATTCCGGCGTGAGCCGCTCGAGCCGGACCTCCTGCTTGGGCGCGGCGTCAGTCCTGGTGCCGGCTGCTTCCGCCCCCTCGCCGGCGTGTGCGGGAGTGATGCCCGCCAGTACGGCAGCTACGAATGTTGCGGCAAGGATGTGCGTTTTCAATCTGAATACCTCGGGTGGTTCATGTATGCACGCAGCCACTTGTCATGGAGTGCATCGTCGGGGCCATAGTCGGCTTACTTAGTCCAGGATTCTTGTAGATTCAGAGCCCCATCAACAGCATTCCGATACACGAACTTATCGAGGCCAAAATAGGATCATCGCAGCCCCCTTCAGACTGGGACTGGCACCAGATGTACTTACCGCGCGCGTGGGTTCGATGAAGTGTCAGTCCTTCGGAGTGGGTGCGAGGCCCGGTGTCGCAGCCATATTCACCAGGTCGGCGAAAGAGTCAGCCTTCATCTTCCGCATCACGTTGCCTCGGTGTACTTTCACTGTGATCTCGGTGATGAAGAGCTCACTACCGACCTGCCTGTTTACCAGGCCGCGAACCACCAACGCCATGACCTGCCGTTCGCGCCGGCTGAGTGCAGCGTAACGGTCCCGGATCGATCGCATTTCTGCCTCACGACCTAGTGCAGCGACGCTGCACTCTCCTGTATCAAATACAAGTGCCGAACGGTTGAGTGAGGTGAACGAACTGCTAGTCCCCGGCTTGACCGGCGAAACGTCCGACGGCTTACGTCGCCGCGCAGCACAGTGACTGAGCCCGCGATCCGTAGGCAGCGCCACGCTAGTCGTTGACCTTCCTTGCTACAACAGAGATGATCTGTGCACACGACATAGAAAATCTTGTGTGGAAATCTCAGCAGCAGCCTACCAAGCGGCGATCAACGGAAGCGGCGTTGCCCTGGGTAGGACCACATTAGTCGCCTTAGATTTGCGGGCGGGCCGCCTCGTCCGTCCTTTCGGCGACGCAGTGGACTGCGAGCTTGCTTACTATCTTATCCACTCGCTCAGAGCAGGCGGCGATCCCGGAATTGCGGAGTTCAAGAATTGGATCTGCACTGAAGCGAACGCGGATGGAGCGAATGTCGGCTAGCGGCCCGGGAGCTGCCTAGTGCGCTCGCCGAAATGTCCAGAAATTGAAGCGACGCGATCCAGGACTCGTTTGGTGCCATGGCATCATTTGCAAGCATCTCGCTATACTGAGGTTCTAAAGTCAGGAGCTCGTTACCAGTCGCAGGAGTTTGTCGGGCGTGACAGATGCAGACCTCCCAACCCTCGAATTCTTGAACAGCCTAGCGGACACTTTGGCGGCCGGGACCGTGGATCTGCCTGCCTTTCCGCAGGCCGTGATCAAGGTTCAGGAGGCCTTCAAGGATCCGGACTATACGCCGCAGAAGGTTGCGCGCGTGATATCGACCGAGCGTACGCTCGCCGACCGGCTGCTTCAGATGGCTAACTCGACTGCCTTCAACGCGACGGGCAGGGTGATCATCGACCTGGGCGTCGCCATCAATCGCCTGGGCGCCCAAAAGGTCTACAGTGTCGCTCTCGGGCATGCCGTTGCGCATATCCGGCACAATGAATCATTGCGATCCATTGCCCCACGGCTGGATGCACTCTGGTCCGAATGCGTCACGGTCGCTCATTTTTCCGAAGCGGTCGCCAAGCGAAAATCGCTCCCGTTTCCAGGCGCATTTGCGGCAGGGCTGTTGCACGGCATCGGACGCTTCTACATTCTGGTGCAAAGTGCGAGCCAGGGAGCGTCGAAAGTTCCTTTGAATGCTGCGCTTGTCGATGCATGGCATCCGGTAATTGCCAAGGCCGTGCTGAAAAACTGGCATATGGATGAGGCGGTTTGTGAAGCGGTCGGCGCCCAAGCCGAGGTTAACATAGTACGAGTCGGTCCCCCGACACTGACTGACGTCTTGATCGCGAGTATTCGCCTCGCAAACCGAATGCAAAACAGCCACGACACCGCGACCCTCAACGCAGGCGGAGCTTTCGTGCGGCTTGAGCTAACAATTGAGGCCTGCAAAAGCCTCATCGCTCAAGCCAGTGAGGAAACGAGAGCGCTGCAGCGCGCCTTACGCCCGTAGAGCTCAAAGTGATTCGCGCTGGCTAACTTAAAGTGCGCGTTAGATTCTCGATCGCAGCACATCCCAAACAGCTTCGGCCGAAGCAGGCAGATGGCGCTTAAGTGCCGGTATTGCACGGCGAAGATATCGTCCAGCGCTCTTGGGAACGGTCGACAACGCATCCTCTATCGCACCGGGAAATCGTTCGACGACTGCCTCGATGAGTGTGGCGGCCTGTCGCAAATCCTTCGCGGCCTTGCTGTTGGCTGTTCCCCTAAGCTGGGACACGATGAGCTTGTGGATTGCATAACGTTCGGGGACCGGCACTCGCACCATAACCACCCCATGAGGACTTAGGATAGGGGCTTCTTGGGAATTCGATAGAACATACTTAAGATAGGGTAGGCCCTGCGCGTATGCGCTGAGTTCGGGAACTGGGATCGTCGGATAAGTTTCATCTGGCGAGGGCACCCGCAGATCGACCTTTAGCCGCGAGCCACCGGGCTCCAAATATGATGTCGGATGTCCGCGGCGATTCAGCGAGGGTACCTCGAAAAATTCGATCCCTGTTTCGCGGAGCACCTTTAGAAATGGGGGTATCCCGGGGAGAGCTAGTTGCTCCCGACGCGCAATATCCACATCTTCTGTCGCATAGGGCACCGCTTTCACGCCGAGCACGTTCAGAAGCACGCCAAAAGCGTGGGAGCCAATCAATAGGGCACCTGCCCGGAATAGGCCGTGATTGTGCAAACTCGCAAGCGTCGAATAAGTTTTCCGGTCAGCGGTGGCAAAACCTGCGCGCGCCAAGATCCTGATTCTGCCAAGAGTCGCGTTGGCTGCTTCAATCCTGCCGCGAAGGTCACGTACACGAGCGATTACCGCCTCATCGTCGGCGGTTCCTAGGTAGTCCTCGTGGCGCCCACCAACTCCGTCCGAATAGCGGTGAACCCAGAACCGCGTACCGTTCTCATTAGTGCGCTCCGTGAGGGCTCCCGGTGTCCCCAGAAACGCATCGCGCTGCTCAGCCGCTGTGCTTTCCAATTCGGCAAAAAGCAGCATCAATGCCTTTTCATGAGGTTTGGTGAGTTCCGTGCCCATATCCCACAGAATAAGAAAATGTGGGATATATATCCCACAAGACGAGTTTTAGTGGGATACGAATGCTTGGAAAATCCAGGTTTTGGTGGCTGGATTGAGGTCCATTAGAAGTTCAGACGGCCTGTTGCGATCGAGCTAGGTCTGAGGCCATGCGATGCCAAGGTCGAAAGTTCGAGCGAGTTCCGTGCAATTAGGGGTCTTTTATTCATTTGCAGACCGGCGAGCCGCGATGATGCGGGATGATTGCGTGATTTACCGTCGTTAGAGAAGACTTCGAAGTGGTAACTTTCTAGTTAAATGCACAGTTGACGGGTGAGCATCGTGTAGCTACACGAAGGACGCGATGCGGTCTTAGTTGATTACGAGGACTACCACTGACAGCAAGTATGGCAAAAGACGTTGGATTAAAATTAAATGATCGAAAGACATTCAAGGAATTGAACATGAGCACGATGCATAACCCGCCTCACCCGGGGCGGATTCTTAAGTCTACTGTTCTGGGCGAGGAGGGGGGGCTCGCAGTGCAGGCGCTTGCCGACCGCCTCAAGATGACGCGCACTGCGGTTTCGCGCGTGGTGAACGGCAAGGCGGGCATTAGCATCGAGATGGCTATTCGACTCGAAGCGTTGCTGGGCACATCCGCTGAGACTTGGGTCGCCATGCAGGCCGATTACGATCTCTGGCAGGCCAAGCAGAAGCGTCATCCAAAGATCGCGAGACTCGAGGTTGCCGCGTGATAAAGATGCGTGTCAGATGAATTGCTTTGGAAGTACCAAATATGAAGGCAAAGTGGAAGTGGATGCTTTGGATTGCCGGCGCCCTGCTGCTGGCCATCATTGCTTCTGTGGTTTTTATCGAGAATCGTGGTGGGCACTACCCGATTTATAAAGCCTCGAGTTTTTCGAACTTAGCGCTGCCGGCCGCGAGCACGGTGTCTACCAGCGAACCGGTGGTGCAGATAGGTGCCGGAACGCTGCGAGGTACTATCATTGGATCCGCTATCGCGTTTCGAGGTATTCCTTACGCGCGGCCGCCAATCGGCGAGTTGCGCTGGCAGCCGCCTGAACCACCGCTACCCTGGCAGGGCGTGCGAGAAGCCCTGCAGCCAGGAAGCTCCTGCACGCAGCGAACCTCGGGCCTTACTCCTTTTATCGCCCCGATGGCCCAGGCGTATGGCTCAAACTTTGAGCAACCTCCCATTAAATCGTCCGAAGACTGTCTTTATCTTGATGTATGGATCCCAGAGTGGCCAGTTAAACGCGCGCTACCCGTGATGGTTTGGCTGCACGGCGGCAGCAACACCGTGGGCAGCGGTACAGAGTCGACGTATGACGGAGTTTCCTTAACGCGGCACGGCGTGTTGTTGGTCACCTTGAACTATCGACTCGGGGTAATGGGATTCTTCAGTCATCCTGAGCTCACGGCCGAATCGCCGCATCACAGTTCGGGCAACTACGGATTGTTAGACCAACTAGCCGCGCTCAATTGGGTGAAGCAAAACATCGCTCAGTTTGGCGGTGATCCCGATAACGTCACTCTGTTCGGCGAGTCAGCCGGCGCGATTGACGCAGCTCAATTGATGACCTCGCCGCTCGCCGCGGGACTATTCAAGCGCGTGATATCAGAAAGCGGCCCGGCGTTTGGGTTGGGACAAACATTGTCTCAGGCGGAAGCTTTCGGCAGCGCAGTGAGTGCCTTGGCACCTGGTAATGCGCAGTCGACGCCGCTGGAGAAATTGCGGGCACTGCCGGCTACCGAAGTTGAAGCACTGGTACTCAAGGCCAAGGAACATTTCCCTGCCGACATCACCGCCGCGACCGCGGACAGTTGGGTGCTTCCGATGTCGCCGCAGCAAGCCTTTCTGACGGGTTCAATCCAAAAAGTGGATTTGCTGATCGGTCTCAACGGGCGGGAGCTCAGCGCTTTTCGTCTCTCCGCTGCGGCGGCAGCCAAATCTTCAGGGGGCCCGGGTAGCGTCGCAGAATCCGGTGGGCTGAAGAAAGTTTCGGAGGCTGCCCGTCCCTACTTTGGAAGCTGGACCAATCCCGCTATCGCTATCTACTTCGGCAGAATACTGTTGAATAAGAATGCTGGGCTGGATGGGGCCGCCAATGACTTGATTGGAGCGTGCCCGGTTGGCGCGCTGGCAAGCCTTACCAATGCCTCCGGTCAGCGTGTGTTTGTATACCGCTTTGATCGCTCGATACCAGGGAAGGGCGAGGCTGAACTGGGGGCGTTTCATAGTTTGGAAGTACCCTACGTTTTCGGTAGTTTGCGAGACCGAGAATGGCAATGGCTTCCCTCAACTGCTGATGATGCGTCACTGTCCGGCCTGCTGCAGACCTATTGGACCAACTTCGCAAAGACAAGCAACCCGAACGCTTCGGGCCTGCCCAATTGGCCGGCCTGGAGTGATGAAGAGAAGGAGTTTCTGGTGGTTAATCAGGATGCGAGCGTCACAGCGCAGCACAATTTCCCACCGCTTTTCTCTAACCTCGGGGCAAATGAGCTGAAACAAAGATTCAAAACCAACTAGGGCGTCGTCGTCGGCTTAGCTTGCGACCTTGCGCGAGCGGCGGCGTTTCGAAGGTGCTGCCTTGAGTGTTGCGCGTCGATCTTTGGCGTGTTGAATGAGCAAAGTGGCGAGGGTCGTGATAACCCGGTGATTGAGCCCGTCAGTCAGCGCTTGATCGCGAGCAGCGGAGATGGCCTCGGGCAATGAGCCGGCCGCATTAACCGGAGCCATTCGCAACTTAGCTCCAGTCAAATCGCCCGCCAGAAGGTGGGTTTGAGGGCGACCTCAGTAACGCCTCAGTAGCTGGGCGATCTTTTGGATTGCTTGCGCCATTGTATTGGTCCACGGATGTCCCGTATTCAGTCGCAGATAATTGTTGAATTGCTGACGCGCAGAAAATATTGGACCCGGCGCGATCGAGATACCGAGGTCTAGCGCTCGCCGATGGAGATCCAGGGAATCAACCTGGGCGGCGCATTCGACCCATAGAAAATAGCCGCCGAGGGGTGCGGCCACTCGATAGCCGGTCGGAAAGTATCGTTGCAGTGAGTCCAATGCGGCGTGCTGGGATGCGGCCAAACGTCGACGTAGCCTGACCAGGTGCGCCTCGTAGCCGCCACTACGGAGCATCTGCGCAATCCCCTGCTGCACAGGAAGGCTGGTGGCGATTGATGACTCCATCTTGCGCCGTGACAACTCTTCCGCATATCGGCCAGCGGCAACCCACCCTAAGCGATAGCCCGGAGCCAGGCATTTGCTGAATGATCCGCAATGAAGAACGTAGCCGCTCCGGTCAAAGGCCTTTGCCGGCGGTTCTGCTTTGGTTGCGAATTGTAGTTCGAAGTACGCATCGTCTTCGATGAGCGGAATCCCGTGGTTCGCCAATAGCCGCACCAATTCGGATTTGCGAGCTTGCGGCAGGGTGGCGCCGGTAGGATGCTGTAGGGTCGTCATGAACCAACAAGCGCGGATCGGGAACTTGGCGATTGCCGCTTTGAGCGCTTCAATATCGAGACCGTCGGTCGGATGCATGGGAATTTCAACGACATGAAGTCCTAAGCGTTGTGCGGCCTGCAAGCACCCGTAGAATGTTGGCGACTCGATCGCAATGGTGTCGCCCGGACGGGTTACGCACTGCAAAGCGAGGTTCAGCGCCTCGAGTGCGCCTGCAGTTACGATGATCTGGTCGATCCCGACCGACATTCCGAGGCTCAGATATCGTTTCGCGATCTGTCGTCGAAGATCGATGCTCCCGGGCGGCAGACTTTCGACGGTGGACCAGGGGTCCAGGTGCCGTGCGCTACTGCCTAGGCATCGAGCCAATTTTGGCCAGGGAAATTGCATCGGACCTGGAAAGGCGGAACCGAGCGGTACCACTTCCCGATTTCGCGACGCTTCCAGCGTTTCGAAAACAAGATCGCTGACCGTGAGACGCGTGGAACCTGTCCTCGGCCGTGAGGTTCGCGGAAGCATCGGCTGCATTTGAAGTTCACGGACGTAATAACCCGAACGCGGACGTGCCTCGACAAGACCGTTCGTCTCGAGTGCCTCATAGGCCTTCAATACGGTGGCCGGGCTGACCTTGCGCGATTGAGACAGTGCTCGAACAGAGGGTAACTGATCACCGGCCGCCAACGACCCGTCGCGGATCATGCCGCTGATTTCTTGTGTTACGGTCCTATAAAGCTTCACACCCAACACAATACGGCGCGTTCTGATCCTCCGCCAGTACCGACGTCAACGGATATGTGGAGCAATCCACCCGAAATGATAACTAAGTAGTACGGACAGGAACAAAGCCACCGACAATCCAATTCGCCAGCTTAGCGCTTGGACGACGCGGGCCGCGTGCTCGGGACCTGAAGACATGGAAAAGAGAGCTTTTCCCAGGCTCGCGACGATGGCGAGCAGAGTCAAGACAATTAATGGCTTCATGTAGACCTCGTTTTGGATTCGCGTTCCTCGCGCCGAATGGTCGCAATGACGGTTCCGAATCCAACCGCGACGACGCCGACCATTGCTACCATCAAAAACAGCAGTCCACCGACAAGCTTGTAGCATTCATAAAATCCGTCCAGCAGACCCAGCGGCGTCGTAATTAGAAGCAATGGCTTCGCAATTCGCATGAGTCACCGTCCTCTTCCAGCTGCGCATAAATTGACCGCGATCCATGCTACTTGGGCGATGAAGAAATAACAGATACACGTAGCGCTGAAAAAGTGCAGTACAGAGGATAGGAATGGGTGCCTGTTTCACCGATTGAACTGGCGTCGCGGGGAGGCCGAGACGCCTGACCGGAAGTCTTTTTCGACACGATGAGTCAAGTGTGGCTCATCGCCTTCGTCGAGCATAGGATCGGGTCAAAAGCGATAGTTCAGATCGATACCCCCCGTGAGCGGCTGGTTGGTTTCGATGCGAGTAAAACTGGGTTGAGGCTCATTTTCCGTGAACATGCTCTCCAGCTGCGCGTGCTTGTTGGTGAGATTGTTGACAAACGCCGTAGCGCTCCATTTATCGTGAAATTTTACTCCCGCGCGGACATTGATCAGGTCATACGCGGGCAATTGTCGGTACGTGCCGGTGAACTCGTAAGGGTCCGAGAAAAAAATCGAGTAGCGCGGGCCGGTGTATGAACTCTCCAATCGAGCGGTGAATGTGTAGGAGCTGCCGAGCGGCCGGGAATAGCTGAGAGCGGCGGTCCCACTTACCGGCGCGACTTCCGGCATTTTGTGGATCGGTTGAATCACCCAGTGCGGGCCCCCATCCAAGTATTGATATAGGTAGCCGGCCGCGATTTCAAATTGAAATCCCGCCCCGAGATCGGCCAGCACATCGATGTCGGCTCCGTAAATATGGACATAGTTGCCGTTGATGTTCAGCGCCCAGTCGTTGGGATACGCCTCGAGCTGGACGTGGCGCCAGTCCTCATAGTAAATACTGGCGTTCACCGTCAGGCGGCGATCGAACAATCTGGCTTTCTCGCCAAGCTCGTAGCTCACGACACGGTCCGGTTCGTATGTCGAGGGCCACTTGCCGCTCGTATAACCCTGCTGCTGGAAAGCCCCTCCCCACGCGGCACCGGTGGTCGGATAGACAGCGTTACCCCCGCCGGGACGGAAGCCGGTCGACACAGTTGCATACGCCATCAGGTCCGCGCTGAACGTGTAGGCTAGATTGAATTTTGGGTTGAAACTGGTGGACGATAGGGCGATGAGACCGGAACAGGAGGGCGTCGCGGCTCCGTTGCCGGATCCCCAGCCGCTGATGCAGGAAGAGAACCGATAATCGTAGTGATTCACGCGGGCGCCGACATCGACTTTGAGCTCATCGGTCAAGGCATACGTGACGTCGCCGAAGCCTGCATACTGCTTGAGCGTGGTAGGCGAGTAGGCATCGAACCATTTGGGTGTGGTTGCCGGTGCGAGCGTGCCGAGATCCATATAACTGGAGAAATTGGGCGTCGTACCGTTGAACGTCCACAATGAGTAGTAGTCGCTGTAATAGAGCCCGGCAACCCAGCTGGCTCTTCCGCTCCCCGTCGAAGCCAATCGCAGCTCCTCGCTGAACTGATGCGAAGGATCATCTTCGATACCGTGCTCGGGGCCTGATCCGGTCGGGCCATAGAACCCAGGGTTGGGAAGACCGTAGTTGGAGTTATAGGTGATTCCTTCGAGCGGACTATTGAATGCCTCGCTGGCCTCCTCTACCTGAACGGAGTTTCGGGTCCATCGCGCAGTACTCGACGTCAGGTCGAACGATGCGAAGCTGTAATTCACGTTGAGGCTGTAGGCTGTCAGCGAATCGGTCAGCGGTTCGGCGATGTCGAAAGGTTGGTAGTGCGCCTCGGTGCCCGGAGCGCTGTCATAGGCACTGATGCCGTTTTGAGTGCTGGCGGTATGGAAGAATGACGGCGTGACCGAGAGGTTTTCCGTCGGCTTCCAAAGCAGAGTCACGCGCGCCGCATAGGTTTGATAGGCATTCGAGCCCGGATATTGCTTCTCGATGGGAGCGTTCTGGACAGCGCCGCGCACGGTGCCGACCGGGTTCCCACCGGCTATTGGAAAGGGATTAACTACGATGCGGTCGATCCAACCGCTCGTGTAATCCTCTGTGCCCACCACCCGTAATGCCAAGGTGTGGTCTATAAGCGGGAGGTTGACCATCAAGCTGTCTTTGTGATTGAACCCACCGCCGTCGGTGCCCGATAAAACGCTCTGAACGGTCGATTGAAACTCCGACACGTTCGGCTGATTGGTAATCAATCGGACCGTGCCGCCCATCGAACCTGATCCGAAGAGCGTGCCTTGAGGCCCCCGCAGAATCTCGATGCGACTCAGGTCATACAGATCAGGATCGATCACAACGTGACCATTTTGGGCGCTCGCGGGTCCCACCAAGGGAATATCATCGAGATAGAACCCGACGGTCGCGGAGTTGCCGCCGCTCGAGGTCATGCCGCGCATCTCGATTTCCGTCTGACTTGGCCCTTCGCTCTTCAGCGAAACGCCGGGTGTGCCCTGGGCCAAAGCGGCCAAGGAGGCGACACCGCGAGCCAGCAAATCTTCGCCGGTGACTGCGGTGATGCTGATCGGTGTTGTCTGAATCGTGGAGGTGCGCTTCTGCGCGGTTACAACAATTTCGTCTATAGGACTCGGATTGTCGACAAGTGCGGGCGACTCTGCGTGCGCTCTAAATGAAAAAAACACTCCGGTGATGCACAACAACGCGACCATGGAGCGCGGGACCTGCAGGATCACCGGAGTGATCACCAAACGTTCGCAGAACTTGATTCCCTCAGCGCGGACAGACTTCGAAATTGAATTCGCAAAAATGGCCATCGCATCCTCTCCATTCTTTTATCGACGCCATTCCCCCTGGGCATGAATGTTGATGTCGCGATGTGTAAATTTGTTGTAATGAATTCCGGGCACAGCGTATTTGGTTGCTGGTTTTTCCGGCCTTTGCTGAGTTGAGATCGCTTCGCGCACGGCATTAGTGCAGCGTGCGCGAACATGCGCCTCTATTCGGTGCGCGTAACCCGACGTGCCTCGGCGCGATGGGTGGGTTTAGAAAAACCCCAGTGGTGAGTGCTATGCGGTGGTCAAGAAAAAGAAAATGTTCGGTCGACTAGGATCATCTCTGGATGATAATGATTAGGCCGAGAATTGTCGCCGCGCTGATGAGCCAAGGGGCTGACTTGTGCCACGGCGGGAGGGTGTTCGATTCGACGATGACGGCGTCTTTCTTCAGTTCGTTGGGAATCTTCAATTTCGGGCTCCTTCAAAAGAAGATGAGGGCCTAGTGTGGGCTGGTGCGATCGGGAGTGATGTGACATAAGGATTGGTTTTGAACTCCCGTACCGGGTACTCCTCGCATCAACGTCGGCGGCTATATGACCTGAGGTGCTCCCAGCGGGAATTTACCCGCGACTTCGTTGAGGTGTTGGATCAGGGTTGGAAAAAAAAGACCAAGCCGGTCTTCGGCGCGTTCGGCGTTGCGCACCGCCATCCCGGCGCGCTGCGGGTCGTGCAGCGTTTGTCCTGCGAAGATGACCAAATTACCGCCGCGTTGCATCGCAACGACGACGGTATCCCCGAATACTTGTCGAACGGTTTCGACGTGACGTTTCGCGTCGGCGCTCTCGGCAACGAGGTTCATCACAAAGACCCCGTTTGTGCCTAAGATCTGTTTCGTGTTTTCAATGAACGAACGTTCGACCACTGCGTTGGCGATTCCCGTGTGATCGTAGGCATCGACCAAAATCGCATTGATTCGTTCGCCTCGATCGACCATTTGGGCGACGTGATCAGCGCCGTCAGCTTGAATGACGGTCAGTCGGTCGTCATCCGGAGGCACCAGGAATTGAGATCGCATCGTGAGCACGACAGGATCGATCTCGACGGCGGTGATCCGTGTCGTGGGTAGATAACGGTGGCAATATTTGACCAAGGACCCACCGCCAAGCCCGACGATCAAGATATGCTTTGGGCGGGGCTGAAATGCTAGAAAGCCCATCATCTTACGGGTGTATTCGCTCACCAATGCGTACGGATCATCGATTCGCATCTCGCTTTGAGTACTCCCGTCGAGCGAGAAACACATCGATCGGTATTCGAATTCCTCGATCAAGAATGCCTTCTTGTAGGTGCCATCCAATAAGCCGTTGAACAAGAGATTGCGCGCCGTGCCGGCAGGCTCGCAAAACTTGAACACCGTGTGCCGGTCGTTGGTAAGCCCGCCAAGAACCAACAGCTTATTGGCGAACTTATTCAATACGCTGTGCTCTTGCAGCTCTTACGTTCGGGCGCACCTCGCTCAAGAGCACCGTGGCACCGTGCTTTAGCATGTTATCGGCCCTCAGGTGAGCGGGTCGTCACAGTAACACTTTAAACGTGGTTTATCAATGTAAAACAATGTATAGTCATGTTTAAAACATGATAACTGCATCACAACTTCGCGCCGCGCGCGCCCTGCTGGGTATTGACCAGCTCACCCTTGCCCAACGCTCAACCCTGTCACTGCCGACCATTCAAAGAATGGAAGCAAGTGACGGTTTGATTCGGGGAAATGTGGATTCATTAGTGAAGGTAATCCAAGCCCTGGAAGACATGGGCGTCGAGCTCATTGGCGAGGGCGACACGAGCTCTGTTGGGGGTCGCGGCGTACGGTTACGAGAGCCAGCAGCTCGCACGACATTGCGAAAACAGAAACTCGGTACGGCTCAACCTGCGAGGCGGTGAACTAGCGTCCTTCATGAGCGGATGGATGCGCCGCACGACTGGCCATACCGCTAGCTGTCCTGAAACATCGCCGTAGCCTCGGCGCCGTTGGAGCCGCGGCCGGTCAGCTTTTTTAGAACCCGGTAGACGCCGAGGGCAAAATGAACGGGCCCCGGCATGGGGGATCGGCAGAACGCCACTTTGCGCACGTACTCATGGACGGTCCATTCTGCGAAGGATCCTTTCGGGAAAAATATCCAGTCGCCGGCGCCCACCCGACGGGCCACACCTTTTTTATCCTTGATGGTCACCGAACCTTCCAGCACGTATGCCGTTTCATCGACATCGTAGAACCAATGGAACCGACCGGCCGTGCAATCCCAAAACAGCGTGCTGGCGGTGCCGTCGGCGCTGGTGGACAACAGTTTGTTGTGCGTAACCGGATTGCCCTCGAGCACCCAATCAGGGTTGATCGCCGTCGGGTTTAATTGAACCTTTCCGGTACCAAAGGCGATACGATGATTTTTGTCCACGCCGTCTCCGGAACATGTGTCCGAATCGAAGCATAGTAGCGACAGCTACCGTTGTCGGTGCGCTATCGCACATAGATACTGCGGGGGAGTGGCGAGCCACATAGGGTCGCCGATATCTCAATGCCCGCGCGCAAAGGTGGGTAAGATCAGGCTGCCGCCGTTTTTCATCCCAGATTGTTTCGGTAAAGGCTCATGATGAAAGGATTTCTACGTTTTCTGCGTTTTTGTCTTTTGAGCCTGATCGTCGTCGTTGTGTTGGCTGGCGCGCTGTTCGCCTACTTCGTCTACTCGCCAGACCCTGAGGTTCCACGACTATCCGGCACATTGGCCAAGGGTTCCATCGACGTGGGCGGAGTGAAGCGGACTTACCTGAGCTACGTGCCGCGGGGACTGGCGAATGGAGCGCCGCTCCTACTGGTGATGCACGGCTCGGGCGAAAACGGCGCGCGAATTAGAATAGAGACGGGGTATGGATTCGAGCGCCTCGCCGACGAACATGGTTTCGCAGTCGTCTATCCTGACTCCTACAGCTTCGATTGGAACGACTGCGGCAAGATAGGTGACTACACCGTGAACGGGCGCGAGGTCGATGACGTCGGGCTCTTGGTAGCGCTCGCCGACAAGCTCATTTCGGAAATCGGCGTCGACCGAAACCGCGTGTTTGCGACCGGCGTTTCGGCCGGCGGTTTCATGTCGCTACGCCTTGCCCTGGAGGCGCCTTCCCGGTTTCGCGCGGTGGCGGCGGTAGCGGCGAGCGTGCCGACGCCGGAGAATTTCAAGTGCAAGCCCGCGGGGACAGGCACATCCGTGATGATCATGAACGGGACCAAGGATCCGCTGGTTCCCTTCGATGGCGGAGAAGTCAACCTGCTCGGTTGGTTCTACAAGGGCGGAAACGTACGGCCGGCGCGGGAGTCGGCTCAATACTATGCCGACGTCAACCAGCTCGCGGGCACACCCGAAACGAACCAGACAGTAGTCGCCGGAGTCACCGTGGAGCAGGTGCTTTGGGGCAAGGACTCCAAAACGGAAGTGGAACTCCTGGCCATTCACGACGGTGGGCATGGCCTTCCGCAGCCCTACTTTCGCCGTCCGCGACTATTGGGCCCCTCGCCCATGGCGCCGGATGGACCGGCGATAATTTGGGAGTTTTTTGCGCGGCAGCGACGGTAGGCGTCCGCTTCTATTTCAACCACGATTTGAATCGACGTATCGCTCGAGTCCTTCAACCAGTGCGTCAAACGTAACCCGACAGCGCGGGCTGTTGCGCAGGTCCTGATGCATCGTGATCCAGGTATCCAATGACAGAGCGAATTGTCTGGGAAGGATCCGCACGATTTCCCCGTCGCGCTGAGCGATGGCCACTTGGCAAATGCCAATACCGGCACCTGATCGGATCAACGCGAGTTGCGCCAGATTGTTATCGGTCCTGATCGCGAAGGCCTCCCGCCGCCAGGCGCTGAACGTCTTGCCTGCGCTCCGAATGAATGGCGTCATTTCATCAAATCCGATGAGGGCGTGATCCGCCAGATCAGCCAGGTTTTTCGGTGTGCCGTGCCGTGAAAGGTAGCTCTGATGCGCATGCAGCCCCACCACAATCTCGCCTACTCGCCGGGCGACCAGGAGCTCTTGTCGAGGACGCATCATGCGAACGGCAATTTCTGCCTCTCTGCCGACCAGGTCCTGAACGCGGTCCGTGAGTGCGAGTTCAACAGCCAGATCGGGATGTTGATCACGCAGGCGCGCGATGATGGGGGGCAGGACTTCAACGCCAATCACGTCACTCGCGGTGACCCTGACGCTGCCGCTTACGCCACTGCCTTGGCTTGCAGCGGCGCGCTCCAATGCGGCAACCGTGCTCTGCAATGATTCGGCGTACATGCGCAGCGACTGTGCGGCTTCCGTTGGCAGAAATCCCGTCTGCGACCGCGTGAATAACGCGATTCCCAATGACTTTTCCAGCGCTGCCACGTGGCGCCCTATGGTCGGCTGCGCCACGCCCAGCGCGCGAGCCGCTCCAGAAAGCGATCCGTGGGTGAGCACTCCGAGAAATGAGCGATACAGTTCCCAACCGATATCTGGTGCCATACATAAATGTATAGCAGCAGGTACATGTTAAGCAATTTCATTCGTACTCGATTGGACCTAGTATCCCTCCATCGACAACTCCTTGGAGACAGATGATGGGCAACAAGAACACGGCTTTGATCTTGGGTGCGACAGGTGGCATCGGTGGTGAAGTGGCACGTCAGCTCAAGGACAGCGGCTGGAATATCCGTGCCCTGCAACGACATGGCGAGCAGGCAATCGAGAAGCGCAGTGGAATCACGTGGTTGCGCGGCGATGCCTTGAGCGCCCAAGACGTCATGAGGGCGGCGGAGGGTTGTTCGGTCATTGTTCACGCCGTCAACCCGCCGGGATACAGGCGTTGGTCAGAAGTAGTACTACCGATGCTGGACAACAGCATCGCTGCCGCAATAACTTTGCGGGCAACCCTCTTGTTGCCGGGCACCATCTATAATTTTGGCCCCGACGCCTTCCCGGTGCTCACCGAGGATTCCCCTCAGCACCCTGTCACGCGCAAAGGCGCTATTCGAGTCGAGATGGAGCGGCGGCTACGAGCGGCGAGCAATAACGGGGCCCGCGTCCTCATTGTGCGCGCCGGCGATTTCTTCGGCCCCAAGGCTGTGAATAATTGGTTTTCGCAAGGCCTCATCAAACCGGGAAAATCCGTCAGGACGGTAAGCAATCCCGGCCGGAAGGGTGTTGGGCACCAGTGGTCCTATCTCCCCGACGTTGCACGCACCATGGTGGAGCTGCTTGCACGCCGTGATTCGCTCGAGTCCTTTGCCGCGTTCCACATGGCGGGTCACTGGGATGCGGACGGCTCGCAGATGTCCGAATCGATCCAGCGCGTGGTGGCACGCCGGACCGGCCGAACGCCGCGGATCAGCGCCTTCCCGTGGTGGCTGCTCTCACTGGCATCACCCTTTGTCGTGACGTTTCGGGAGATGCGCGAGATGCGCTATCTCTGGCGCGAGCCCATTCGCATGGACAACTCTCGATTGGTCGCGGTGTTGGGAAAAGAGCCGCACACACCACTCGATGAGGCGGTGGAAGCCACGCTGATCGGCTTGGGCTCAATCGCTCCGACCCACTTACACCGCAGTGCGACTTCTCATGGATAGGATTCGTTAGCATTTTCAGACAAGTTGCAGCAATTTGACAAAAGTATTCGACTCCAGTGCCGCGTATTCTAACCATGAAGCGAAATTTGCTAGTCGGCCCCTTCACCAAATTCCGATCTGCCAACTTGCCCTTCCTCCCCCAGCCGACGGGCATCCTGCATATCGAGAGAAGGGGCCGCTTTTTCACGCATCGGTAGTCGCAACATCTTCTGATTGGTGTGCTCGCCGTGAGTGTAGACGTTCTAACGTGTTGCGGAAGCCGGCCTCATGCGCGGTCAATAGTGGAGAGGCGACATGCCTATAGTCCTATTCGATTTCGCCAGGAATTTAAAGATCACTCGTTTCACGATCGATGTCCTCACGCAGCGGCTCGAGCAGTTAGAGTCGCTACTTGATGGTACCAGCGAAGAGTGTGCGTGGTTTGTCGGCTTGACGCACGAGAGCGTCGCGGCCTGCGATCAACTGCACGATGTGCTGCGCGCCAAAATTTCTGGTGTGCGGTCGCTCGATTCCAGTGCGATCGCGTTCCTAAACGCCGGATTTGTAGAGCTGCATCGCAAGATTGCCGAATCAATAGCGCGCTTGAACTCGTTCGAATACAGGCATCTAGCGCACGGCTAAGCGGCCGCGGGAATGCAGCAAGTGTTCGGCGCGACCCGATGTATAGACCTCAGCGAGCTGATCGTCCCAGTCGGGACCCAAGAAGGCGTAGGGAGCGATCAGCGCGCCGGTGCTGACCCCGGTGACCACCGAAAACTGGGGCCGTAATGCCGATCGCGTTAGACCGACCAGCGCACCTGCGCCAAAGGCGCCGCCGGCGCCGCCCCCCGAGAGTGCCAGGATGTTGACAGACTGTCCGGCGCGCTGTGCACGAAGGCGCCGTGCGACGCTTTGCGAGGATAGGGTCGAGAAGCGCTGATCGGGGCCGAGCGTACGGATCGCATCCGGCGCCTCCCCTTGGGCTGATGTCGGTTCGCGCATGGGGGTCTGCGCACATCCTTGTAGGTCGAGCAGAGTGACGCTAAACAGGATGGCAATGCGGAATCTCAGTCGCATAATTCATGACTCATTGCACAAAGCGTGGGCGGTGCGCATTTAGACGATGCGCCATCAAGGTTCACGGTCGGCACACGGCTGGTTCATGCAGTGCCGCGTTGATAGATGCGGTGGCGATCAAAGGTCAACTGCGTACCAATCGTCTGAACTTCGATCAAGAGCGCACACGGTCGAGCGCGCAGGCTCGTTGTGTGTCCGCGACGTTCCATTCTGGGGCCGATTCCCGTTCTTCAAGCGGACGCCTGTTCGTGCTCGATCTGAGCGGCGGCCGCATCTTCTCACTCAACCCCGACGGCTCGAAATCAAAAACCCTCGTCACGGGATGCCGGCTTCCCGATGGCCTGGCGGTCGATTTGGAAGCGGGCTACATCTACTGGACCAACATGGGCGTTCCGCACAAGAATGACGGCTCGATCGAACGCGTGGATCTCGACGGCGGCAATCGTCGATTCATCATTCCGGAAGGGGGCACGTTCACGCCAAAGCAACTCCATCTCGAGAAGAAGAGTGGCAAGCTCTATTGGTCGGACCGTGAGGGCATGCGCGTGATGCGCGCCAACCTCGATGGCTCGCAGGTCGAGACTCTCATCCAGTCGGGTGAAGGCGAGCGCGATCGCCACAATCCATCGAACTGGTGTGTCGGGATCACCGTCGATCCGATTCGCGGCCAGATGTACTGGACCCAGAAGGGTGCGGATGACTCCGAGCGCGGGCGCATCTTTCGCGCGAGCATCGATATGCCCCGCGGCCAGACACCGGCGAACCGGCTCGACGTCGAGCTGCTGTTCGACGGGCTGCCGGAGCCGATCGATCTGGAGCTCGATCTCGAGCGCCGCGTCCTCTACTGGACGGATCGGGGCGATCCTCCGCGCGGCAACACCGTGAGCCGTACGCCGATCGACGGCCACCTCAACCAGGAAATCGTGCTCGGCCACTTGATGGAAGGCATCGGCATCGCACTGGATGTGCGAGGCGATCGGATGTTCGTCACGGATCTGGCCGGCTCGATCTACTCAGCACACCTGAACGGGCCGGAGAAGCGCCCCATCGCAATAGCTCAGGGAAATCTCTCGGGCATTGCCTACGCCGAGAAACTATAGTATTCCGAGCACCCGCGCCCGAGCCATCGCACCGGGTCTGTTCTTGACGTTGAGCTTGCCGTAGACATTGTGGAGGTGCCACTTGAGCGTGCCTTCAGAGACGAAAATCGCTTCGGCGATTTCCTTGTTGCTCAGGCCCGTCTCCAGGCGCTTCAGGATCGACAGCTCTCGCTTGGTCAGCTCTTCGCCCAGACCGATCGGGGCGCCACCCTGAATGTCATGCGTGCACATCGCGCGCTGCAGGCGGCGCGCCAGGGGCGCAGCCTCGGAGCCGCGGAGTTGTTCGATGTCGAGTCGATCGATCAGCGCGCCAAGTTCGGGACCTTCATCAAGGAACACGCGGATATAATTTCTTGGAGCCGCGATGGTGAGTGCGCGACGCACGTCCGCCAACGCGCTCGCCCAGTCCCCTTCCTCTTTTTCGGCCAGGGCGCGCAGGATCAGCAATTCCACCGAGCGGTGAGGGAGTTCGCGCTGTTGGCTATTTTCGATCGCAGCATTCAGCGCTTCGACAACGACTCTCGGCGATTGTTTGAGCAGGTAACGCGAGGCTGCGCGCAATGCCTTGTCGGAACTTAAGGGTGCAGCGCCGCTGCGAGCCGGCAGCTCGTGAAAGTCGAAGCGCGTTGCCACGAGCATGGCCTCCTCATAGTGTCCGGCACGCGCGAGACCTCGGCACTCTTCGGCCGCCAATGACAGCGTCAGGCGCCGCCAGCCGCGCTGTTCACCAAGTTCCTGTCCCTCTTTCAGCATCGCCAGTGCGCCGCTCTCATCGTGTCGCAGGTGCTGGATTCGAGCCCGCGTCAAGTAGGCAACGATCGCCGCGTCGGCGTGGGCGTATTCATTCACGCTGCTCGACGCCAGCTCGAGATGCGCGAGAGCGTGCTCGATCTCGTCGAACTCGTAAGAGATGCCCGCAAGGAGCGAGTGAAGCAGGTTGGTCTGGCCTGGATGTCCATGGAGTTTTCGCTGAACGAGCTCGAGTCCGCGCGTGCACGCAAGCCTCGAGTCGAAGTAATTCCCGCGTTTGAGGTGAAGCACGGCCTCGATGTAAGAGGTCCAGCTCAGCGCATAGTAGCCTTCGCTTTGCTCGAGCCACCGGCGCGTCCCGGCAATCATCTCCAGTCCCTCATCGATTTGGCCCCGCGTCTTGTGTCCAAAACCGAGGACGTTGCCCATCACGCCCTTGCGCCTCAGCGACGCCTCTGGCCAGCGTGCGAGCCACGCCGACGCCAATTCGCCGCCTCGCATTCCGTCATCGCGCAAGGCAACCGACATGGCGACCTGCATTTCGACCGCACAACGCAACTCGTCGACCCTGCCGGCGTCATGATGGGCGTGCGCCTCGAGATTCTTCAGCAGCAGCTGCAGCCGGTAGATCTGTGCTTCATATTCCTGATACCGGGGGTAGAACGAGAGCGCAAAGGCGTACTGGATACGGATGATCGGGTAGCTATCGACGCAAGCCTCGGGGAGGGCGTTCATCCAGCGCAGGATCGTCTGGTGGTACCCGCAGCGAAAGACGAGTTCCTCCACACTGTCGGCGACCCAATGTGTTGCCCGCTCCCACTCCTGAGCCCGGATCATGTAATTCACGGCTTCTTCAAAATGGCCGTTGGCGTGCAACCATTGTGCTCCCCGCACGAGGCACTCCCTGGCTTGCGCCGGCGCTGTTCGACGATAAGTCTCGCGGAAAAATTCGCCGACCAGATGATGAAAGCGCATCCATTCCCAGGATCGATCCAGCGGAATCAGAAAGAGGTTGCGTGTCCGCAGGCCCAGCAATGCCTCTTCGGCGTCATTGGCATCTGTGACGGCTCGAGCGAGCGGGGCGCAGATGCGATCGAACATCGAGATGCGGAACACGATGTCGCGAGTTCGTTCGTCCATCTGCGACAGGACCATGTCGCACAGATAGTCAACCACGCTGGTGTCCGTGCCGGCGAAGTGCTGGATGAACCCTTTCGATTCACTCGACCCGGCGAGGACCAGCGCCGCGAGCTCGAGCGCCGCAGGCCAGCCTTCGGTTTTGGTCAGCAAGGCCTGTAAATCCACCGCCGGCAAGTCTCGGCCGAGGCGGTTTCTGTAGAACTGAGCGACTTCCGCGGCGTCAAATTGCAGTTGCTCGGCTCCCAGCTCGAGCAACTGGCTCCGTACCCGAAGACCGCTCAAGCGCAGGCCGGGATCCCGGCGAGTGCCGATGACATACTGCAGGGGTCGGGGCGCGTAGTTGATCAACCAATCGAGAATTCCGCGAACCTCAGGCCCCTCGACGAGTTGCAGGTCATCCAGGAACAGCACGATGCGGTGTT
>Ga0210406_10000829_pt1 | contig 40335 bp, 32 predicted proteins | sample IncBWC30MmetaG_FD_155454 | JGI IMG/M metagenome (GOLD analysis project Ga0210406, IMG submission 155454) | Forest soil microbial communities from Barre Woods Harvard Forest LTER site, Petersham, Massachusetts, United States - Inc-BW-C-30-M | ecosystem: Environmental > Terrestrial > Soil >... | reverse complement strand
CATCGGCATGCCCGGCGATCCCCATGGCATCCAGGATTGGATGCCGACCATTGCCGATGTGCTGAAGACGCAAGGCTACGCCACCGGACAGTTCGGCAAGAATCATCTCGGCGACCACGACGAACATCTGCCGACAAAGCACGGCTTCGATGAGTTCTTCGGCAATCTCTATCATCTCAACGCCGAGGAGGAGCCGGAAGGCTACTTCTATCCGAAGGATCCGGCGTTCCGGAAGCAGTTCGGGCCGCGCGGGGTCATCAAGTCATCGGCGGACGGAAAGATCGAGGATACCGGCCCGCTGACAACCGCCCGCATGCCCACCGTGGACGAGGAATTTCTCGGCGCGGCCAAGGATTTCATCGGCCGTCAGACCAGGGCGAATCGGCCGTTCTTTGTCTGGTTCAACACCACCCGCATGCACATCTTCACGCATCTGAAGCCGTCATCCCTTGGCAAGACCGGCAAGGGCATCCACGCCGACGGCATGGTCGAGCACGATGGGATGGTCGGCGAGCTCCTCCGGCAGCTCGACGATCTCGGCATCGCCGACAACACCATCGTTCTCTACACCACCGACAATGGCGCGGAGATCGCGCTGTGGCCCGACGGGGCCATGACGCCGTTCCATGGCGAGAAAGGCACGACATGGGAAGGCGGCTTCCGCATTCCCATGATGGTCCGTTGGCCGGGCGTCGTGAAGCCGGGCACGCAATACAACGAGATCATCTCGCTGATCGACTGGTTCCCGACCTTGTGCGCCGCGGCCGGCGCGCCGGACATCAAGGACAGCATGAAGAAGGGCTTCACCGGTCTCGGCGGCAAGAACTTCAGGGTTCATCTCGACGGCTACAACTTCCTGCCCTTCTTCAAGGGCGAGAGCAAGGAACCGCCCCGCGACGCGATCTATTACTTCGATCAAGGCGGCAATCTCAACGCCATCCGGTGGAACGACTGGAAACTCAGTTTCGCCTCATCATCGAAGGGAAACATCGCGACCGCGACGCGCGAGGTGACCGCTTGGGCGCTGATCGCGAACCTGCGCATGGACCCCTATGAGCGCGGCCTCGAGGAAGGCGGAGGGGCGATCGATTTCCTTGCACAGAACATTTGGCTGATCGTGCCGGTTCAAGGAAAGATCAAGGAGTTCTTCTCCGACTTCGATCAGTTCCCTTATCAGGAAGGCAACTCGCTGAATGCGAGCGGCATCAATTACGGATTGCTTCGGCAGCAGGCCGCGTTGAAGCGGCTCAATGAGCTGGAGCGATTGACACCGCAATAGGCGAGCATCGCGGCGGACCGCAGAAGCTGTCCGCCGCGCGTTCGACGATGTTCGCGTTCGAGCCGTAAGGAGGTTGCGATGAGAAAGGCGTTCATTGCCGCGCTTTCGTTATGCTGCTTGGCAGCTGTCGCGCATGCGCAGGCACCATCACCCGAAGATCGCCTTGTGCGCAGCCGCGCCGTCGAGGCCGTGATCTGGGGCATGCCGGTCGTCAATTACGACCTGATGCTGCAGGAGATGCTGACCAAGACGTCGGGCAAGGTGAACCAGGTGATCTACTGGGGCCGGCCGCTCGACTGGAAGAACCAGACGCTGACGCCAAATCCCGACACGCTCTACTTCATGACGTTCCTCAACACCAAGGATGTCGGGCCGATCGTCATCGAGGTTCCCGCGGCGGACGCGAACGGATCGCTCAACGCCAACATCGTCAACGTGTGGCAACAGCCGCTGGAAGATGCGGGCTTGCTCGGCGTGGACAAGGGCGCGGGCGTCAAGCTGCTGATGCTGCCGCCCGGCTACACCGGGCAGGTTCCCGCGGGCTATGAGGCCCTGCAGCCGAACACTCATGGCAGCTACGCACTTATCCGTTCAAATCTGAAAAGCCACGGCGACGCCGACATCGCCAAGTCGGCGGCTTACGCCAAGCAGCTCAGGATCCACCCGCTTTCGCAGGCGTTCAATCCGCCGCCGACAGTCTTCACCGACGTCAGCGGCATCCTGTTCGATACTACGATCCGCTATGACGAAAGCTTCTTTGTCAACCTCGACCGCATCGTGCAGAACGAACCATGGCTCGATCGCGATCGCGCGATGATCGATCAGTTGCGCTCACTCGGCATCGAGAAGGGCAAGCCGTTCGCGCCGAGCGAGGCGACAAACAAGGCGCTCGTCGCCGGTGTCAAGGAAGCGCATGAGGTGCTGGCGGCCATGTATGATGGCGGGCTGCCTTCATTCTTCGAGGGGACGCACTGGACATACCCGGCTCACCCCGAAGTGCTCGAGGCTGCAAAGGACAATTTCGACAATCCGAACCGCTATCCCGTCGACTGGCGCGGCGTTGCCTATCACTACGCCTATATCGGCATCAAGCGGCTGGGTGCCGGCCAGTTCTACCTGATCAACATCAAGGACAAGAGCGGCGAGAGCTACGACGGGGCAAAGACATACCGTCTCCACGTTCCGGCGAATGTGCCGATCGAACAGTATTGGTCGCTGACGGCCTATGACCGCGACACGCACGCGCTCATCAAGAACGTCGATCGCGCCAGCCGCGCATCCAACAACCCTGAAGTGAAGAAGAACGGCGACGGATCGGTCGATCTGTATGTCGGCGCGAAGGCGCCCGCGGGCCAGGAGTCAAACTGGATTCCAACCGATCCCGCCCGCAGGTTCGAGTTGATGTTCCGCCTGTACGGGCCGAAGAAAGAACTCTTCGACAAGGTTTGGGCGCTTCCGGACATGGAGAAAGTGGCAACCGAAACCGTGGGGACGAAACAATGAGGATGATCATTCTTGCTGCGCTCGGCCTGCTCTTTCCGGTGACATCGGCGCTTGCGCAGAACGCCGTTCCCGTCACCGCCGACAATTTCAGCCGCGCGGAATCCGATCTCTATTTCGGCAGCGCGGTCAGGGATGCCGGTGGTGCCGGCAAGCTGTTTCATCATCGCGAGCCGATGCAGATCGACAAGCAGGGCGTCATTCGTTCCAATCGCGACACGCTTTATTCCGTGGTCGTGATCGATCTCGATGCCGGCCCGGTCACGATCACGCTGCCGGATGCGGGCAAGCGCTTCAGGTCGATGCAGGTGATCAACGAAGACCATTATGTGGTCGGCAATGTCGAATATCGTCCAGGCAGCTACACTTACGACAAGGAGAAGGTCGGCACGCGCTATGTCCTGCTCGCGTTGCGGACGCTGGTCAACCCGGACGATCCCAAGGATATCGAGCAGGTCCATGCGCTGCAGGATGCAACCAGGGTCAGCCAGGCGGGTCCGGGCAAGTTCGAGGTGCCGAACTGGGATCAGGCCAGCCAGAAGAAGGTGCGGGATGCGCTGCTTGTGCTCGGTTCGACCATTCCGGATTTCAAGGGAGCGTTCGGATCGAAGGGCGAGGTCGATCCGATCCGGCATCTGATCGGCACGGCGGTTGGCTGGGGTGGCAATCCGGACAAGGATGCGACCTATCTCAACGTCACGCCGAGCAGGAATGACGGCACCACCGTCTACAAGCTCAATGTGAAGGACGTGCCGGTCGATGGCTTCTGGTCGATCAGCCTCTATGACACGAAAGGATATTTCCAGAAGAACGACCTCAACGCCTATTCGCTCAACGACATCACGGCGAAAAAGGATGCGGACGGCTCGGTCACCGTCCAGTTCGGCGGCTGCGACGGCAAGATCCCGAACTGCCTGCCGATCATGCCGGGCTGGAACTACACTGTGCGGCTCTATCGCCCGCGCGCAGAAATCCTCAATGGCACCTGGAAATTTCCGGAGCCGAAACCTGTGAGCTGAATCATGAGCGGCTACGACATCTTCGCCTGGATCGTTCTCCTCATTCTCGTGGCCAGTGCGATCGGCGTGTTCTGCATCGCCGGCTGGCTGCCGGGGCACATCGCCAAGTCCCGCAACCATCCTCACGCGCAGGCGGTGACGGTCGCGGGCTGGGTCACGCTGTTCTTCGGTTTCGCGCTGTGGCCGATCGCGCTGATCTGGGCCTATGTCGATGTGCCCGCGCCACGCAAGTCGGGAGATGCGTGATGGCTATCGCGATCATCAACATTTATTTGGTGCTGCTGTTCCTGCTGGTGCACTTCAAGATCGTGCCGTTCAACCTGTTCTGGAAGCTGTCGCCATTTCTGGTGCTGCTGCTGACGCTGTTCGGCCTCTTGATACCGATGGGCTGGGGCGCGCCGCAGGGCTCCGCGCTGGTGGTGCGCAACGCGGTTTCGATCGTTCCCAATGTCGCCGGCGAGGTGACGGAGGTTCCAGTGACCGCGAATGTGCCGCTGAAGGCGGGCGACGTTCTGTTCAAGATCGACGCCACGCCTTACGAGGCGCAGGTCAAGACCATCGAGGCGCAGCTCAAGCTCTCCACCACGCGCCTCGCCCAGATGACGCAATTGTTCGAACGCGAATCCGGGCGCGGCTTCGATGTCGAGCAGCGGCAATCCGAGGTCGATCAGCTCAAGGGCCAGTTGGAGGTAGCGCAATGGAACCTCGACAAGACGATCGTGCGCGCGCCGGCCGACGGCTATGTCACCAACCTAGCGCTGCGCAAGGGCGCGCGGGTCGCCAACCTGCCGCTCTCGCCGGTGATGGCCTTCATCGACACCTCCAACACCATCATCGGCGTCGAGATCAACCAGATCAATGCGCGTTACGTCGCGCCGGGCCAGGATGTCGAGGTCACCTTCAAGTTTGCACCCGGCAAGATCTACACCGGCGCGGTCGAGAGCGTCCTGCAGGCGGTGGCGACGGGTCAGACGCAGACCTCCGGCACGGCAGTGCTACCGAAGGCGATCGAGACGGTGCCCTTTGTCGTGCGCATCAAGCTCGACGACATCGCGTTCGCCCGCAAGCTTCCGGCAGGCGCAACCGGCACCGCGGCGATCTACACCGAGCATCTCAGGCCGACCCATATCGTCCGGCGCGTGATCCTGCGCCAGATCGCGATCATCAACTACGTCAATCCGTTTTGAGGGAGCGACGATGATGAGCGCCAATGATGATCGGAGCCCCAACCGGCGCGACGTTCTGCTGGCGAGCACCGCGATCGCCGCTGCGTCCGCAATCGCCATCGAAGGATCAACTGAGACGGCGCAGGCGCAGCAGCAACAGCGGTCTGCCCCGAGCGGTCCTCCCAACATCGTCTACTTCCTCGTCGACAATCTCGGTTACGGCGAGCTCGGCTGCTACGGTGGCGGAATCCTGCGCGGAGCCGATACGCGCCGGATCGATGCCTTCGCGGGCGAAGGCATGAAGCTGCTCAATTTCGCTCCGGAGGCTCAATGCACGCCGTCGCGCTCGGCGCTGATGACTGGCCGCTATGCCATTCGCTCGGGCAATCACCGGTCGCCTTGCCCGGCCAAGAGGGCGGCCTCGTGGCCTGGGAGCGGACCATGGGCGACATTCTTTCGGCGCGCGGATACGCCACGGCTTGCGTCGGCAAATGGCACATCGGCGAGTCTCCTGGCCGCTGGCCGACGGACCACGGCTTTGATGAATGGTACGGGCCGCCACGTACATGGGATGAATCGCTGTGGCCGGGCGATCCCTGGTATGACCCCAAACGCGACGGCGTCAGCAACATGCTCGAAGCCCGCAAAGGCGATCGAGCGCCGCAGCCGGTCGCGCAACTCGATCTCGACGTCAGGCGCGACGTCGACCGCGAATTCCTGACGCGTAGCAAGGCCTTCATGAAGCGCAGCTTGGACGCGGGACGGCCGTTCTTCCTCTACTTCAATCACTCGCTGATGCACATGCCGACGATCCCCCGAGCCGAGTACAAGGGAAAATCCGGTCAGGGCGACTGGGCGGATTGCCTGCTCGAGCTCGATGCCGACTTCGGGGAGATCCTCGACACGCTGAAGGAGCTGAGGGCCGACGACAACACCATCGTTGTCTTCTCCGGAGACAATGGCCCGGAGGAATTGGAGACCTGGCGCGGTCATCCCGGTTTCTTCGACGGCTCCTACTTCACCGGCATGGAGGGGTCGCTGCGCACGCCCTGTATCGTGCGCTATCCGGGCCGGGTGCAGGCGGGAAAGCAAAGCAACGACATTGTCCACATCACCGACATGTTCACGACCCTGCTGCGGTGGACTGGCGCCGAGGTGCCAACCGATCGTGTCATCGACGGCGTCGATCAGCGGGAGTTCCTGGAAGGAAAAACGGAGAGCTCCGCGCGCGACGGCTTTCCCTATTGGATGGCGGACACGCTGTACGGTGTGAAGTGGCGTAACTTCAAGATGGTCATGTATCTGCAGGCCACGCTCACCGATCCGGCGCTGAAGCTGCCGACGCCGCATGTCGTCAACCTGACGGTCGACCCCAAGGAGCGCAAAGCAATCGACCTGCCGTACATCCATTCGTGGACAGCGGTCCATTTCGGGAAAATTCTGAAGGATTTCGCGCAAAGCGTCGCGCGCGAGCCGTTGATACCGGCCGGCGCCCCGCTGGACCACGTACCGGGCCGAAAGGTCTGAGAGGCGGCGAACCGGGGAGCGACTGAGATGCGGTGAGCGGAACTGATAGTGTGACGTTTGAGTCACGTGGCCTGCATTATCGCGCTGCGCGGCCGCAGCATGTTCAAAAACGAACTAATATCGCAAGGGCGAAAGCCGTGCCGTTGGGTGGAATCGCATTTTGGTTTGTCAATGCGCCGGTGCGCCGGCAAGCGAATGGGGAGACAGTCATGGGGAAGGCAGGATATCGCGGGATCGCAACCGTCGCAGGCCTGTGTGCCATGGTGCTTACGGGACATCCGCGATCAGCTCTCGCCGATGAAGGCGGCCTCAGCTTCTGGCTGCCCGGCAATTTCGGAAGCCTCGCCGCGGTGCCCGGCACGCCCGGCTGGTCGTGGGCGACGGTTTACTATCACACCGACGTTGCCGCGGGTGCGGGACAGCAATTCCCGCGCGGCGGCCGCGTCGATGTCGGCATCTCCGGCAGAGGTGATCTTGCCTTCTTCGGACCCACTTACACCTTTGCGACGCCGGTGCTCGGCGGGCAGGCCTCCTTCAGCGTGCTCGGCGTTGCCGGCAGGAACGAGGCGTCCGCCGCGCTGTCGCTCACCGGCCCGATGGGCAACACGATTGCGCTCAACCGCACACAGTCCCTCACCTCTGCTGGTGACGTGATCCCGGAAATCGCTCTGAAATGGAATTTGGGTGTGCATAATCTGATGGTCTACGGCATGGGTGACATTCCGGTTGGCGACTACGACCCGAACCGTCTCGCCAATCTCGGCATCGGGCATGGCGCGATCGATTTCGGTGGTGGCTACACGTACTTCAATCCACAGAACGGCAACGAATTTTCGGCGGTCGCCGGACTGACCTACAATTTCAAGAACCCGGACACGCAATACCAGAACGGCGTCGACTTCCATCTCGACTGGGCCGCGTCGCACTTCTTCACCAAGCAGTTCCATGTCGGTGTTGTCGGCTATTACTTCCAACAGGTCTCCGACGATTCGGGCGTGCCGGCCGGGCTCGACGGTTTTCGCTCGCGCATCGCCGCGGTCGGCCCGCAGATCGGCTATATTTTCCCGATCGGCGACATGCAGGGCTACGTCAACCTGAAAGGTTTCTGGGAGTTCGGCGCGCAGAACCGGCCCGAGGGCTGGAACACGTTTCTGACCTTCGCGATCTCGCCTGCGTCGCCGGAGGCAGCGATAGCAAAACCGGTCGTGCGGAAGTATTAGTTACGAGGCAAGCGCTGCGCGCAAAGCGAAATTTTGCAAACGGAATCAAGCTGATTTGGGTCGTCCAGTCGGCCTGCGAAAAATAAACCGCTTTCCCTCGCCCCCAAATCAGTGGCTTTCTTGGCTCGTCCCGCACTCACAAGAGGGGCGTGTCGCGATCGTCACGAACGTGGAGCGCGGGATGCGATGGACGCCGTAGCGTCAGGCGCAGTCTTTGCGCAAGACGACTGGCGATGCGGCGGACGGCGAAGTCGTGTGGTCTTGGCGCCCCGACGCTGGTGCTAAGTTGGCGTGATGCTTCGCATCACGTCGATGACGGTGGCAAGAAAGCCCGGTTCACCGGAGAGAGCGCGATATAAGCCGTAAACCCATTGCGCAGGGAAGGCCGGGTGCTCTCGGCTGAGCCTGTGGTTCGTACCGCGTGCTTTTTTATTGCACGCGGGCCATGGGTGCCAGCCGGCGCCCGGTCTTCCCTGCACCCTCTCAACGCGATGAGGGTGATCTGCTCGCAAAGCTCGGACGTTCTGCGTCGCGACAATGCGATCTCATGTCGGCAGCGATAACTCTCTCCGTCGTCCCGGCGAACGCCGGGACCCATACCCACAGGCGGATCGTTTTGTACAAGGCTGCCACCACCGCTATCAACAACTTGGGCCGGTGAGTATGGGTCCCCGCTTTCGCGACGCTTTCGCGGGGACGACGATATGGAGCGAGGGGACGAGCAGAGAAGGTGAGAGCGCATGACGCTACATGCTACGCCTTCACCGAGGGCCGTTCGCCGACGCGGGCGAACCAGGCGGCGATGTTGGTGTTGGCGGGATCGAGCGGCTGGCCGACATGACCGCCGAAATCGATCCAGCAATAGAGCAGTATGTCGGCAAGCGTGAAGCGCTTGCCGCAGAGATAGTCCCGGCCATCGGCCATCTGGCCGTTCAGCCATTGCAGCCGGTTGGCGGCGATTTTCTTCAATCCCGGCGAAGCTTCGGGCGCGACCGGAATCCGCTTCTCGAAAAACTTCAGCGCCTCGCCGAAGCGATAGCCATTGCCAAGCGGTTCGCAGATGTTGAGATCGACGCGGCGGGTCCACATCCGGCACTCGGCGCGCTCTTCCGGTGTCGATCCGATCATCGGCGGTGCCGGGTGCTTTTCTTCGAGATATTCGCAGATCGCGGTCACTTCCGAAACGTAGTTGCCGCAATCGAGCTGAAGTGTCGGCATCTGGCCGTGCGGATTGCGCTTCAGATGCGCCGCCTCGCGGTTCTCGCCGCCGCGAAGATCGACGGTCTGCTTGTCCATGCCGATGCCCTTCTCGGCCATGAACATACGGACGATGCGCGGGTTCGGTCCGATCGAGTCGTAGAGCTTCATGATTGTTTTCTCCCGGCCTGTTGTTTGGTTGTTATGGCGCACGTCAATCAACAGGCCGCTGCTCCGTTTGTCAAACGCCGGGACTATGCCTTCGGCGACAACGATCATGCTCTAGCCATTTGTTTGAGCATGATCCCTCGGGTCAAGCCCGAGGGCATGCTTTTCGGAAAACCGGTCCCCACCCCGCATCAAGTGCGGGGCAGGCTTTTTCCGGATCATGCTCTAGCTGTCATCGAGCTTGTTGAGGTCGCGCACCGACTGCATGATCGGCTCGAAATTGGAGCGCGCATCCAGCGCGTCGAACAGTTGCGCGGTGTCCGAGAGCAGGCCGTGCGATCGCTGGATCGCGATCCGCACATCCTCCTGCGGCGTATCGGACAGCCGGCCATGGCCGGAGAGCAGGATCTTGGAGTTCAGGCCTTTCAGCCGCTCCAGCGACTGGATGTAGTCGCTGATGCTGCCCGAGCCGAACACGCCGCCCATCACGCCGCCCGGCATCAACGTATCGGCGGCGAACAGCAGGCCCTTGTCCTGGTCGAACAGCGTGATGCAGGCCGATGTGTGGCCCGGCGTATACATCACGTTGAGGCGGAAATTGCCGAGGTCGATCAGGTTGCCTTCCTCCAGCCAGAGGTCGACATTGATCGGCACGTTCGGCTCGTTGAACATCTTGCGCAGCATCGAGAAGTCGTCGCGCAGCATGATCTTGTTGGCGGCGAGCCTGTGGGCTGCGATGAAGCACTGGCCATGGAAATGATAGGCCGCGCCGATATGATCGAGATGCTCGTGGCTGAGCACGACCATGTCGATGTCTTCAGGCGCGACGCCGACATGCGCGAGGCAGGTCAGAAGATGCGGATAGTTCGTCGACAGGCCGACATCGATCAGGATGGTGCGCGAGGTGCCATGCACCAGATAGGCGTTGGCGGCGCGGTTCTTGAAGCGGATCTGGTAGACGTCGGCGGCGGCCTCGATCAGCGTGCAGACGTCGCTGTCGAGCAGAGTCTTGAACGGGCTTGGCGGGCGGTCGCTCATAGGTTGGCCGCCGCGCGGTAGTTGATGTCGTTCGAGGCGCGAAGCCGCTTGCTGAGCGCATCCATGATCATCAGGGCAAAGGCCGGCTGCTGGCTGACGAGGTAGACAAAGCGGGCGTGATTGATGCGCATGACGCGGGTTTGGGGTGCGGACGATATCGCGGTGGCGGAGCGGGAGGAACCGTCGATCACGGCCATCTCGCCGAAGAACTCGCCCTTGCCGAGGGTGACGATGACGGTCTTGTTCGGCCCGTTGATCTTGGCGATATCGACCTTGCCGTCGAGCACCACATACAGATCGCGTCCGGTCGAACCTTCCTCGAAAATGACCTCGCCGACGTCAAATTCCTTGATGCATTTCTCGATGGCCATGGCGCCCTGCCTTTCCGGCTCATGCCCCGCCTCGCGAAGGCCGCGAAACGTCGCCGCTCCTCCGCTGCGGCGTGGTTGCCCCATGTTAGTCAGGAAATGGGCCGGCGCAAACGACCGTGCCGGGCCGTTATTGACGGTTTCCCATCCGGCTATGGAGTTTCATGGTGGCCGGGTAGGTCAAATCGGGACAGGCGCCGCTTGGCCTGTCCCGTCATTTAGACCCAAATTTGCCCCGGAAAAGTCCCTAAAATTTCGGTAAGCCCAGAGAGGAAAGGACTAATCGGGTAACGAAATGGCAAGCAATGAAAGTTAGCAAAAGGTCAACCCCTTAACGGAGACTTTAAAACGTGAGCGAGCAAGAGGCCGAGCAAACCCACGGCGAGCAAACCCACGATAAGGACGGTTCCGTTGCTGCGGAGCCGACCGTTCACGCTGGTGCGGAGATCGGCGCGCCGGGGATGGCTTCCGTGTCCGACGCCAGCGCTGTCGAATCCGCCGCCATCTCGCCCGACCATGAGGCGCTGCCGACGGATGACGCGGCCAGGATTAACGCGGCCAGGGTTAGCGCAGACAAGATCGGCGCAGACAAGATCAGTACGGATAAGATCGACACCCTCAAATTCGGTGCTGACAAGGCTGCTGTCGAGAGGGCGCAGGAGTCACTGTTGTCCGGCAGGCTTCTGATCATGTCGCCCGGCGTGCGCGCGTGGCAGAAGGAGGCTGCGGAACCGAAAGTCGAGGCCGAGCCGATCGCCGAAGCTCCCGCCAAGCGCCGCATCGCCGGCATGGCGGCGATCGTGGCGCTCGCCACGCTCGCAGGCGCCGTCAGCGGCGCGTTTGCGACCATCGGCGTCACGCATTTCATCATGACGGCGGACGCCCCCGCGACCACCGGCGGCAACGACGCGCTCGAAGCATCGGTGTCGCGGATCGACGCCGATGTCGTGGCGCTCAAGGCGGGGCTCGAACTCGCGGCAAGAACCAACCAGGGTCAATACAACAAGACCAATGACCGTCTCGAGAAAATCGAGAAGGCGCAGACCGAGCCTGGCTCCAAGCTCGCCAAGCTGAGTGAAGTCGTGGACAAGCTGCGTGCCGCGCAGGCGGCTGTGCCGGCCGCCGCGCCAGCGCCGGCTGCTGCGAAAGAGGCGAGAGAGGCGAGAGAGACCACCGGCTCGATCACACAGTCCTTGAACCAGGCTGCGGCGTCATCGACGCCACCGGCCGCATCGCTGCCGCCGGCCGCATCGGCACCCAAGACGGAGATCTCACGATTGCCGAAGGTCGAGGGATGGGTCCTGCGCGACGTCAACCGTGGCGGCGCCCTGATCGAGGGCCGCCAGGGTCTTTACGAGGTCTATGCCGGCGATCCCGTGCCGGGGCTCGGCCGCGTCGATGCGATCCGCAAGCAGGACGGCCACTGGGTGGTCGTCACCAGCAAGGGATTGGTCGTGGCGCGGTAACGGCGGTGTTCCAACCTCAAGACAAGGCGCTTCACCGCCGAGTGCTTCACCGCCGAGTGCTTCACTGCCAAGTGCTTCACCGGCAAGTGCTTCACTGGCACGTGAAGCGCCTTTTGCCTTGAATAGACATCTTTGCGTGGTGTTAGTCTTGGCATGAGCCACGCATTTCGATCTCTCCTCGTCGCCCCTTTGTTGTTCGCTTTCGGCGTTTTTTTGCCGGCGCGCGCGATGGAGGGCGCCGCGCTGGAACGCGGAACCGCGATCATCGATCCCTTGGCGCTGCGCGAACTCGACCATGGCCGATTTGGTCTCAACCGCATCCTCGCACCATCGCGATCCGCCGATACGCCGCTCAACAATGACGAGCTGTTCGCGCTGCCGTCGATGTCGCCGGTCCGCACCGCGCTCGACCGGGAGTTCGAGCGCTATGTCGCAAACCACAAGGCGGCTTTGCCGAATGAGACCATCGGCGTCGGGACCACCTTCGATTTTCAGCTGTTCGATCGCGCGCCGCTTTTTTCCGCCGAGACGCGCTTTGTGCTGTCCGGCATCGTCAACCGGATGGATCGCGCCTATGTGCCGGATTCGGGCTGCGGCGAGATCAGGCTGCTCTATCGCCTGACTCAGCCGAACAAGGCCGAGATCGGCGAGAATGCGGTTTCGCCGCGGCTGCCGATGACGCTGAACGTCATCCTGAAAGCGCGGGCCAATCATGGGCGTGGCGCCGACGGCAAGCCGATCGACTGTGCCGAGATCGCCCGCCGCTGGCTTGCGGCCGCCGACGTCACGGCGACCGGCGCCGAGCTTGCGGACAAGCTGACCGCGACAGGCGGCGCGCTCGAACTGATCGCGCCTCAAGACGTCTTCCGCATCGAGACCAATCTGCAGATTGCGCACGCGCCGAAATCGGCCGTCCGCGATTTCCGCACCGACTACATGATGAAAGTGTTCGACTACGACGCCAAGTCGGCTGCGTTCGAGGAGGCGTCACTGGAAAACCAGATCGACCGCGAGCGTCTGCTTTCGGACGAAAGCCTCAGGCGCGATTTCAAGACATGGCTGCTTGACCCGGCGCATTTTGCCGAGCTGGATCGCGGCACGATCCTGATCCCCGACCGGTTTCTGGCGAAGGGCGCGATCGCGCCGACGCCAGTCGGCTTTGCGCCGTCGAAGCTGCAGCCGGCCTTCGGGCTGGTGCAGGGCGAGGATGGCACCGACAGTCCCCTGTTCAGCGAGAGCGACGTCGTCACCGCCTTGAAGCAGGCAGCGGAGCGCGGCATCACGCTGCAGAACATCCAGTCGCCCGCGGGTTTCGAACGGCGGCTCAACGACATCGGCTGCGCGGGTTGCCATCAGACCCGCGGCATCGGCGGGTTCCATTTTCCCGGTGTGGACTGGATGGCGGCGAAGCCGTCGAATTCGACGGTGGTTCCGGCCTCGCCGCATTTCTTCGGCGACCAGGTGAGGCGACGCGACATTCTCGCGGCTTTCAGCGCGGACAGGCAGCCGGATTTCTCGCGAGGCTTCGCCAGCCGGCCGCAGACGCGCGGCAGCACGGAGCTGGCAGGCACCGAATATGAGGATGGTTGGGGATCGCATTGCTACGAGCAGCACGACAACCCGGCCGAGAACGACAAGAGCTTCAGCTCCTGGACCTGCACCGAGGAGCTGTCATGTCAGGTTCAAAGCCCGGCGACGCGGATGGGAATGTGCTTCATCAAGACGCGCTGACACAGGGGCCAGATTGACAGTAGGCTTACCAATCGTGTTTCATCGCCCAAAATAGGATTTTCAGGGCGGAAGCATGGACGATATCATCATCGTCGGCGCGGGCATCGGCGGGTTGACGCTGGGCCTTGCGCTGCAGCAGGCCGGCATTGCCTGCCGCATTTTCGAGTCCGTCCCCGACATCAAGGCAATCGGCGTCGGCATCAATCTGCTTCCGCACGCGACCAAGGAGCTAGCCGCGCTCGGGCTGGAAGAGGCGCTAGCGCGGGTTGCGATCGAAACGAGGGACGCGACTTTCTTCAACCGCTTCGGGCAACTGATTTACCAGGAGCCGCTGGGCCGCGCGGCCGGCTACGACCATCCGCAATTTTCGATCCATCGCGGTGACCTCCAGACGGTGCTGCTCGACGCATTTTGCGCGCGCGCCGGGGCGGAGCGGCTGATCACCGGCCGCCACTGTCTCGGCGTCGAGCAGGACGAGACCGGTGTCACCGTGAACTTCTCCGACGGTCCGGGCGGCGTGAATCGTTTCGCAATGCGCGGACGCGCCGCGATCGCCTGTGATGGGATCAATTCGGTGATCCGCAAGCAGTTCTTCCCCGACGAAGGCGAGCCGCGCTATTCCGGCGTCAACATGTGGCGCGGCGTGACGCGGTGGAAGCCGATGCTGTCAGGCGCCAGCATGGTGCGGGCCGGGTGGCTGTCGCACGGCAAGATGGTGATCTATCCGATCCGCGCTGCGGGCAGCGACGGCTTGCAATTGATCAACTGGGTGGCCGAGATCGAAACGCCGCACTATCGCAGGCGCGATTGGAATCGTGCAGGCGCGCGCGACGATTTCATCGGCGCATTCGCCGACTGGCATTTCGACTGGCTGGATGTGCCCGCCTTCATCCGTGCCGCCGATAGCGTGCTGGAATTTCCGATGGTCGACCAGGACCCGCTGCCGCGCTGGAGCTTTGGCCGGGCGACGCTGCTCGGCGACGCCGCGCATCCGATGGTGCCGCGCGGCTCGAACGGCGCGGGACAGGCGATCCTGGACGCGCGGGCGCTGAGGGCGGCGCTGGTCGAGAACGCCGATGCGGCGGCGGCGCTTGCGGCTTATGAGAGGCAGCGGCTCGAGGCGACCACACGGATCGTTCTGACCAACCGCACGAATCCGCCGGACGCGATCCTGCGCGAAGTGTTCCAGCGCACCAATGACCGGCCGTTCGCGGCGATCGACGACGTTATCAGCCGCGAGGAGCTGATCGCGCTGTCCGATGGCTACAAGCGGATCGCGGGCTATTCGAAGGAAGCCTTGCGCGCGCCGTGAGCCGCGATAGGTTGGCATGTTGGAAACGGCCGGAAAGAGCCGCGCGTGGAATCGGGAGGGGAGACGATGGTGATTTCGCAAGGTGAAGGCAGCGCCTCATCGGCGGTCGATGTGACCGATTTCATCGACAGCCGGCCGGTCGGCGGATTCCAGATCCGCCTGATGCTGACCTGCGCCGCGGTTCTGTTCCTCGACGGCTTCGACACCCAGGCCATAGGCTATGTTGCGCCGGCGCTCGCCAAGGAATGGGGTCTCAGCAAGGCCGCGCTCGGTCCGGTGTTCAGCGCTGGCCTGTTCGGACTGATGATCGGCGCGCTGGTGTTCGGGCCGCTTGCCGACCGCATCGGTCGTAAGACGATCATCATCCTGAGCACGCTGGCGTTCGGTCTCGGCGCCCTCGTCACCGCCGCGGTCCAGGACGTCACCTCGCTGCTCATCATCCGCTTTCTGACCGGGCTCGGCCTTGGCGGCGCGATGCCGAATGTCGTCGCCATGACCTCGGAGTTCAATCCGCAGCGGCGCCGGTCAACCATGGTGATGATCATGTTCTGCGGCTTCTCGGTCGGTGCCGCGATCGGCGGCCTGCTCGCGGCGGATCTGATCCCCCGGTTCGGCTGGCGCTCGGTGTTTATCGTCGGCGGCATTGCGCCGTTGATCATGGTACCGATCCTCGCGCTCAAGCTGCCGGAGTCGGTCCGTTTTCTGGCTCTTCACGGCAATGCGCCGGAGCGCGTGGCCGAGCTGCTGCGCCGCATCAGCCCGAGCGCCGTGTTCGCGCCCGATGCGGCCTTCGTCGTCCATGAGACTCCTCTCGCCGGACTTCCGGTGGCGCATCTGTTCCGGGAAGGGCGCGCGCCCGTCACGATCCTGCTCTGGATCGTGTTCTTCATGAGCCTGCTCGATCTCTATTTTCTGTCGAACTGGCTGCCCACGGTTCTCAACGATCTCGGCGCCTCGGTGTCTGAGGCGGTCTTGATCGGGTCGATGCTGCAGGTCGGCGGTGTTGTCGGCACCTTCGCGCTCGGCAGCCTGATCGACCGCTTCTCGTTCCGGGCGCTGGCGCTGGTGTATTTCGCCGCCGTCTTCGCAATCGGTACTATCGGCCAGCTCGGCCATTCGGCTGCTCTGGTCACGATCGCGATTTTCGCCGCCGGCTTCTGCATCGTCGGCGGCCAGATCGCAGCCAATGCGCTGGCTGCCGGCTTCTACCCGACCTCGGTCAAAGCGACCGGCGTCGGCTGGGCGCTTGGCGTCGGACGGATCGGCTCGATCGTGGGGCCGCTGATTGGCGGCGTGCTCCTGCAGCAGAAATGGAGCGCCGCAGCGGTTTTCATGGCGGCAGCGGGCGCCGCGTTCTGTGCGGCGGCCGCAGCGTTTTCACTCAGCCGGCTGATTGGCGGCAACAAAGGCAAAGTCGCCGTTGACCGGCCAACATCTTTTGACGCTAAGCTCAATCCGGCAGCCAAAGCCGGAACTTGAAGACCGAAACCTGAGCGGGGCTAAAGATGAGCAGCGCGGACAACGGCAACAAGGAGCGCAATCGCCAGATCGCCCGCAACGAGGAGATGCGTCAGACCATCGGCGCCGTTCGCGTCAGCGGCTGGGCGATCGTGTTCGCCATCATCATCGGCGTGATCGTCGTTGCGATCGCCTGGGCCTGGCTCAATCGCTGAGCACGACGTCACGCGACCGCGCCGGACGCGCGCAGCTTCTTGATCGAGGCTTCGTCATAGCCCGCCTGGCGCAGGATCTCGTCGCTATGCTCGCCGATGCCGGGCGGTCGCCGCGGCAGCACCTTCTTGGTGCCGTCCACCCAGATCGGACTGTTGATGGTCAGCATGGTATCGTTCTCGAACGGCACCAGCACCTCGTTCTCGAGCATCTGCCTGTCGTGCGGAATGTCGTCGAGGATGCCGACGACGCCAAACACCAGCCCGTTGCCGTCGAGCAGCTTGCGCCATTCGGCAAGCGTCTTGGTGGCAAAGACCTCGTCGAAAATCTTGATCAGCTCGACCGAGCGCTGGTGGCGGTTGGCCTTGGTGGCGAAGCGCTCGTCGGTGACCAGATCCTCGCGGCCGAGGATGCGGGCGAGCACTGGCCACTGCCTCTCCTCGTTCAACAGCGACAGGATAATCCAGCGGCCATCCTTGCATTTGTAGTGATTGGTGACGGCATTCAGCGCGTGCTCGCGCGGCCGCCGCTCACGGAATGTCGCACCGCAGAGTTTGGCCTGCGCCAGCACGGAGGCTGCCCAGACGCCATTGGCCATCAGGTTCGAGGAGACATGCGAGCCCTTGCCGGTGCGCTCGCGCTTATAGAGCGCGGTGACGATCGCGCCATAGAACGCCATCGCGCATGGGTGGTCGCCCATGCCCGCGATCGAGCGCGCCGGCGTGGTGTCGATGTCCGCCCGCACCAGATCCATCAATCCGGAGCGGGCCCAATAGGCGTTGCTGTCGAAGCCGGGCTTGTTCGCTTCCTCACCCTTCTCGCCGTACCCGGTGAAAGAGGCATAGATCAGCTGCTCATTGTGAGGCGCAAGATGCGCATGGGTGATGCCGAGCCGCTCACGCACAGCCGGCGGATAATTCGTGATGAACACGTCGGCATCCGCGGCGAGGCGGTGCAGCACAGCCTGTCCGTCGGGCTTGCTGAGGTCGAGCGCTAGGCTCCTCTTGTTACGGGCCTCCAGCATCCAAGCGAAATTGTGCTGACTCACCGGATAGCCGGGCAGGTTGGGCAGGTTCCGGTAGGGATCACCGGATCCTGGCGGCTCGATCTTGATCACATCGGCCCCAAAATCCGACAGCACTGTCGCGGCCGCGGGCGCAGCGATGAAGCTCGCGCAATCCAGAACTTTCAGCCCCTCGAAGATGCCCTTTTCCATGTTCAGTCCTGCTCCCGCGTGATTGTTCCTGTTGTTCCCATGCGGCAGAAGTATGCCGACGGGACCCGGATCGACACCATTTGGCCCATATCGGGCGACCGATGCAACGGCGCTGTCTTAAACCTGCTTTGCGCGAGAGGTGAAAGACCTAGCGTTCCCGCTCGCGACCATGTCATCGACGCCTGAGGTCCTTGTGGTAATATGCTGGTGCTCATTGCACGAACCGCTCCTGGCCCCTCCCGATCAATGCCGGGCAAGCCGTGAGATGACCGTAATGCTCCACTAGGCTTCGTTTCGAACGGAGGGGCAGTCATGTCATCCTTTTGTCTCCGCTTACCGGGCTCGCTTCTGCTTGCCGCGCTCTGCCTGATGCAACGCCCCGCGCATGCCGGCGATCTCGACGATTGCGGCGGCACCGTCGTCGAAAAAATAGAGCCGAGCTGCACGGCGATCATCAACGATACCTCGCGTTCCCCCGACGATCGGTCGAAAGCCTACGTCAATCGCTCTCGCCTGTTTGCCAGTCGCAGCAAGTTCGATCTGGCGCGGGCGGATGCCGAGGCTGCGCTCCAGTTGAACCCGCGATTCGTTCCGGCGCTGATGTCGCGCGGATATGCGCGCCAGCGAACCGGCAGCCTCGATCTGGCGTTGGCCGATTTCAACCAGGCGGTCGAGCTTGACCCGAAGAATCCTTTCGCGCTCGCCGCGCGCGGCAATTTGAAAAACGACCAGAAGGCCTGGACCGACGCGCTCAAGGATCTCAATGACGCGATCGCGCTGCGGCAGGATTATGCCGGGGCCTATGTGATGCGGGCGCGCGCCTATGTCGAGACCGCACAACTCGATCAGGCGCTCGGCGATCTCAACACCGCGATTTCGATCAATCCGAATATCCCGACCGGGTTCTTCTGGCGTGGCCAGGTCTATCGCCGCAAGGGCGACGTCGATCACGCGATCGAGGATTTTTCGCGCGCGATCATTCAGGCCGGCTCGCAGGTCGACCGCGCCTCCTATTTCGCGCGGGCCCAGCTCTTCAGCGCCAAGGGCGACTACCCACACGCCATCGCCGATTTCGACCGGGTGCTCTCGGTCACGCCTGACGACAAGATGGTCCAGCAGCAACGTCAGTCGGCCGTTGCGATACAGGCCGAGCTCGCCAAGGTTCGGTCAGGCCAGCCGCAGGCTCCCCAAGGCGATTCTCAAGCCGTTTCTCAAGGCGTTTCTCAAGGCGCTTCACAGAGTGCGATCGCCGTTTCTCCACCGCTGCCCACGGCCCCGCCTGGGCCCACGACGACGCCCACCGCCGCGCAGGCGATCGAGCAGGGCAAGCTGCTCGTCGCTCAGCGGCGATTTGCCGAGGCCGTTGCGCGCTTCAATCAGATCCTGGCCGGCGATCCGCGCAACGAGGCGGCGTTGCGATTGCGTGCTATTTGCCTATTCGCGCTGAACCGCTTTGCGGAAAGCAAGGCGGACACGGATGTGCTGCTTGCGATGAAGCCGAATGACGCGCAGTTGCTGGTGACACGGGCGATGGCGTCGCTCGGCCTGAAGCAGCTCGACCAGGCGGCAGCGGATGTCGATCGCGCGATCAGCATCGATCCGAGCAATGCGGCGGCCTATCTCGGGCGCGGCATTGCGGACCGCATCACAGGAAAAGTGAAGGAGGCGATTACCGATCTCGATCGTTCGATCGCGCTCAATCCAAAGGATAGCACGGCATTTGCCGAGCGTGGCCAAGCCTACATGTCGCTCAAGCAGCTCGACAAGGCGGTGGTGGATTTCGACCAGGCGATCGTGCTCAATCAAATGAACGACGTCGCGCGCGCCGCGCGGGGACTTGCGCTGCTGATGAAAGGCAGCAATGCGGAAGGGCTGGTGGACGTCAAGAATGTTCTCGACCGAAATCCTAACAATCAGGTTGCGCAGCTCGGTCAGGGCCTTGCGATGCTGACATCGGGCCAATACGACCGGTCGATCCTGGCGCTCAACCAACTTGTCGGAAAGGCGCCGGCCTTTGACACATTTGCGCGCCTGCTTCGGGCGAGAGCGTATCTCGGCCGGAGCGATGCCGACAGCGCCATGGCCGATCTCAATTCCGTGCTCAGTGTCCAACCGAACAATGCGGATGGCCTGCTGCTTCGCGGCATCGTGTGGTCGACGAAGCACGATTACGCCAAGGCGCTGGACGATCTGAGCGGCGCGATCGCCCAGCACGAAAGCGTCGAGGGCTATTTCGCGCGCGCCAAGGCGTATGAGGCGCAGAACAATGCGACCAAGGCCGCGCAGGATTACCGGCGTGCCACTGAATTGAAGCCGGCGAGCGTGTTCGATGTTTTGGCGCAGGCGGAATCGCAGCAGAAGGTCAGGCAGCTTTCCAAGCAATTGCCTTGCGGCAACGACACGCATGTTAGTGCGAATTCACAATGCCTGTAGCGGGCGTCGCGAGCAGGCCTATTCCTCTCCGGACAACAGCGCGGCGTTGCCGCCGGCTGCGGCGGTGTTGATGGTGACCGTCTGCTCGGTTGCGAACCGGGTGAGATAATGTGGTCCGCCGGCTTTCGGTCCGGTGCCGGACAGGCCGTATCCGCCGAATGGCTGGACGCCGACCACGGCGCCGATCATGTTGCGATTGACGTAGATATTGCCGACCTGAAGCCGATCGATCACCGCCTCGATCATGTCGTCGATGCGGGAGTGAATACCGAGCGTGAGCTCGAAGCCGGACTGTTCGATGGTCTCAAGAACCTTCTCGAGCCGGTCCGCGCCATAACGCACCACGTGGAGGATCGGTCCAAAAACCTCCTCGGTGAGTTGCTCGCCGCTTCTCAATTCGAAAAGATGCGGTGCCACGTAATTGCCTTCGGGCGCGCGGCCCGCGAAGTGAACCTTCGCCTCGCTGGTTATGCGCGCGATATGCGCATCGAGGCGCGCTTTGGCCTCTGCGTCGATGACGGGACCGACATGGGTTGCGGGATCGCGCGGGTCACCGATCTGAAGCTCGCGCGCGGCGCCCGAGATCATCTCGATCATGCGATCGGCGACGTCGTCCTGCACGAACAACAGCCTGAGCGCCGAGCAGCGCTGACCGGCGGAGCGAAATGCCGAGGTGACCACATCATCAGCCACCTGCTCGGGCAAGGCCGTCGCGTCCGCGATCATCGCGTTGATACCGCCGGTTTCCGCGATGAGCGGCACGATCGGGCCGTCCTTTGCGGCCAGCGCCCGATTGATCGATCGCGCGACTTCTGTCGAGCCGGTGAACACGACGCCCGCAATATCGCGATGCGCGACCAGCGCCGCGCCGTTTCTCCCGTTGCCGGGCAACAGATGCAGGGCCGAGGCCGGAACGCCAGCTTCGTGCAGCAACCGGATCGCTTCGCTGGCGATCAACGGGGTCTGTTCGGCAGGCTTCGCCACGACTGTGTTGCCGGCCATCAGCGCCGCCGTCACTTGGCCGAGAAAGATCGCCAGCGGAAAATTCCAGGGCGAGATCGCGACAAACACGCCGCGGCCGCGCAGGTGCAGCACATTGTTCTCGCCGGTCGGACCCGGCATCGTCTCGCCATCGCCGAACAGTTTGCGGCCCTGCGCCGCATAATAGCGGCAGAAATCTGCGGCCTCGCGCAGTTCCGACAGCGCGTCGTCGAGTGTCTTGCCGCCCTCACGCTGCAACAATGCGATGAAATGCGCGCGGCGCTGCTCCAAGAGGTCCGCGGCTTGCTCGAGCATGGCAGCGCGCGCCGTCGCCGGCGTCGCGCTCCAACGGCCAAATCCCGCACGCGCGGCTGCGACCGCCGCATAGGCCTGTTCGGGAGCCGCCTCGATGACGGTGCCGATCCTGGTTGTCAGATCAATTGGACTGACGGCGTCGCGCGCCGTGCCGCTGCCGGCCGCACCATCGATCAAGGGCGCCGCGGCAATGGCGGCGGTCTCGCTTGCCACCGCGGAAAGCAGCGCATCGAACGCGGCGCGCTCGCCGAACTCGATACCGCGCGAGTTCTTTCGCTGCGGCAATAGCAGATCGCGCGGTAACGGAATGTTCGGATGGTTCGCCCGTTCGGCGCTGCCGATGATATTTGCGGGACGCCGCAGCAGCGTCGCAACCGGTACGGCGTCGTCCGCGGCGAGCGCAACGAAGGATGAATTGGCGCCATTCTCCAGCAGCCGCCGCACCAGATAGGCGAGCAGATCGCGGTGACTGCCGACAGGCGCATAGGTTCGGTAGGCAAGCCCAGGGCGGTCCGCGCTCAGGCGCGCATAGAGCGCGTCGCCCATGCCGTGCAGGCGTTGGAACTCGAAAGCGCTCTCGCCGGCAAGTTCCAGCACCGTCGCCACTGTCAGCGCGTTGTGGGTCGCAAATTGCGGGAACAGGCGAGGGCGCAGGTCGAGGAGCTTTCGCGCGCAGGCGATGTAGTTGAGATCGGTCATCGCCTTGCGGGTGAAAACCGGATAGCCGTCGAGGCCGCGCTCCTGCGCGCGCTTGATCTCGGTGTCCCAATAGGCACCCTTGACCAGGCGCACCATCATGCGCCGGTCATGGGCGCGCGCGAGTGTGTCGACATAGTCGATCACGTCGTGAGCGCGCTTCTGATAGGCCTGGATGGCGAGCCCGAATCCGTCCCAGCCGGCAAGCGTGGCGTCGCCAAAGGCGGCGGCGATCACGTCGAGTGATAGTTCCAGCCGGTCCGCCTCCTCGGCGTCGACGGTGAAATTGAGGTCATAGGCCTTCGCCTGCCGCGCAAGCTCGATCAGTCGCGGCACCAGTTCCGCCATCACGCGGCCGCGGCTGATCGCCTCGAAACGCGGGTGCAGCGCGGAGAGCTTGACGGAAATGCCGGGCCGGTCGGGCAGGGGGCGGTCGTCCACCGTACGGCCGATCGCGGCGATCGCGCTTTGGTACGACTTGAAATAGCGCTCCGCATCGGGCGCGGTACGTGCGCCTTCGCCGAGCATGTCGAAAGAATAGCGCGGCGCGCGTGCTGCTTGCGCCCGCGCCAATGCGGCCTCGATGGTTTCGCCCAGCACGAAATGGCTGCCCATCAGCCGCATCGCCTGTCGCGTCGCGGCGCGTACGGCTGGCACTCCGAGCCGCTTGGCGAGCCGTCCGATGGTTCCCTGCGGCGTCTCCCCCGGTTGAATGACCCGCGCCGACATGCCGAGCGCCCAGGCCGATGCGTTGACCAGGAAGGCGCTGGATTTGGTTTCGTGATGGACGAAATCGCCTTCGCCAAGCTTGTCTTCGATGAACTGGTCGGCGGTGCGGGCATCGGGCACGCGCAGCAGCGCTTCCGCCAGCACCATCAGCGCCAGCCCCTCCTTGGTCGTCAGCGCAAACTCGCGGAGCATGTCCTCGACGCCGCCGAGCCGGTCGTCATCGGCCCTCACCGCCTTGATCAAGCGCGTGGCGGTAAGATCGACCCGCTGCTCCTGGTCGGCGGCAAGACGTGCAGCCGCGAGCAGACGCACCGCCATCGCGCGGTCGTCCGGCGCGAACGCCGCGGTGAATGGTGGGACGATAGCCGAATCAGGTGTCATGACGCGCCATCTGGTCCCGGTGTCTTATCACGCAACCGGGGGCTGGCACGAAAAACAACGCTTAGGCGCAAGAGCGGGCGCCGCTCCTGCGGAATGCGATTTGCCCGATAATGTCTTGAAAAGACCTTGCTGCGCTAAACCTTGAGATTCTCTGCCGACGTCTTGCCGCGATTGGCAATCTCTTCGTACTCGATGGTCTGCCCTTCATTGAGTGTCGAGAGGCCAGCCTTCTGCACTGCCGAAATATGAACGAACACGTCCTTGCCACCCGTCGAAGGTTGAATGAATCCATAGCCCTTGGTCGGGTTGAACCACTTGACCACACCTTTAGCCATCCGTCGTCTCCGCGGGATCAGAAAACAGAGTGAGCAGGCCGGTCCCCGCAACCGGCAAGTTCAGCGCAACAGAATACGCCTGTTGCGGCGAGCTTGGTAGCTTAAACAACAGCCGATTTTGCGGGAAACGTCCGATAATGGGACGCTTCTCAGCTTTTTGCCAAGTTTCGCGGTGATTTGACGCGGGATCGCGATCAACTCCCCTGTTCGGTAACGCGATCGGCGGGTCCCTCAGAGGCCCGCTCACTCATGCTGCGATTCGGCTGCGGCGCCGGGGTCGGCCCGGCGACGCTACGCGGCGACAGCGTCGAGTTGGTCGACCAGCGCGGACAGCAATCTTGCGTCCGCGACCACGCGCACGATCATCGGCTCGTCGCGTCCGCGGATCGTGACTTCCTGCTGTGGTAGATCGGTTTCGGCGAGCCGTGCGGCGATGCGAACGTCTTCGGAGATGATCGCTTCGCAGGCGAGACTCTTGGTCATGTCCTGCAGCCGCGCCGCGACATTGACCGCGTCGCCGAGTGCGGTGAACACCATGTGATCGCGATAGCCAATGTCGCCGACGATCACTTCGCCGCCGTGAATGCCGATGCCGAAGCGGATCGGCTCGCGCAGATCGTGACTGAGGAACTGGTTCAACTCGTCGACATTGGCCGCAATCCGCGCTGCCGCCTTCAACGCCTGACGGCTTGCTGTCTCGTCGTCCGTCGCGAGCCCGAACAGGGCAAGCACGCCATCGCCGACGAATTGATTGGGCCTGCCGCCACATTCGATCACCGCCTGCGACACCGCCGCAAGGAAGCGGTTGACGACGAACACGGTATCGAACGGCAGGAGCTTCTCGGCGAGCCGGGTCGAGCCGCGCATATCCACGAACAGGTTGACCAGATGGCGCTCCTCGCCGATTCGGGTCGCATCGTGAGCATGTGCATTCGCCGACACGGCGCTCGGCAGGAAGAGCTGGAAGAACGACATGTCGGCTGTCGGCCGCAACTGGCATGCCAGCCGGATCGACGGGTCGGTGGTTCCGACCCGGGCCAGCACGAAGGCCTCCCGCGGTGACGGGGCTGGCAGTCCACTGCAGTCCCCGATCACGCGAATGCGGCAGGTCGAGCAGCGCGCACGTCCGCCGCAGACGCTGGCATGCGGCACATTGTTGCGCAGGCTGGCTTCCAGCACGCTGAGGCCCTTGGGCACGCGGACCGTCCTGCCATTGCCATAGGACAAGGCGATCATGCCGCCTCGGCGTTCGTGCAGCACGCGCGCGCCGCGCGCCAGCAGCACAATTCCGATCAGCGCGAAATAGCCAAGCAGGAAACCGTCGACAATGTTCTCCAATGTCCGCTGTTGGGCAGGTGTCCCGACATGGCGTTCGGACAAATTCTCCGCCCTCCATTGCCGGTCTGCGCTGTCGTCGATGACGCTTCGTCCGGCCTGATAAAGACCGAGAATGGCAAGCGCCGGGATCAGCACCGCTGCCGCAAGCAGATAGGGCGCGCTGCGCGCGTAAAATGCCTTCATGCGGAGCCAGAAGTGTAGGCCGATGCAGCCATGCACCCAGGCGATGATCATGACGGCGTACATCTGCCAGATGAAATGGGGCCTTGCGATCCAGAACGCATAGAGCTCCTGCGGATAGAGCTTTTCGTGTCCGAACAAGGTCTGGCCAAGCCGCGCGCCGACGATATGGGTGACAACAAGCAAGGGGATGCTCAAGCCGAGCGCAAGCTGCAGCGGCTCGGCCGCCTTCCAGCTGAATTGCCGGCGCTGGTAGAGCGCCCAGATTCCGAGGCCGCCGTGAAGCAGCACCGCAGTATAAAGGACAATTGCCACGGGGAGGAATTGCCAGAACAGCGTGTGATAATAGACGCCGTCGGCGAGTGCATCCATCGAGATGTTGCCGAGCGCGTGATTGAGGAAATGGCTGATCAGATAGCTGAACAGCACCAGCCCGCAGGCGAGCCGGACCTGCCGCACGCCGATGCCGCGGATGAATGTCCCGAATTTGTCGCGCAAAACGGCCGCCATGTGATCCTTTATACGATCCTTAACGAACCTTGGAGCGATCCTTGATACGATCTTCGGAGCCAGGATTTAATTCCACGCGTAATAGCTTTTCCCAGGCTATTCCGGCAAGCGGCGCCCGCTGTCGGCTTTTGGCAACGGTCAAACCGTTTTGCACCGCATTCCTAACGATACGTTGACACGTGGCGGGCGGTCGAAGAGAAAGCGCGCCGTGACGACAGCAAAGCCCAATCCGACCTGCCGCAAACCGGACGCTTCCGCGTCCCGGCAGATGATCCTCGCCGTCAGCCTGATCGCGGCGATGACGGCGCTGCGGATCGCCTATGCGAGCCTGCTCGATCTGCGTACCGACGAGGCCTATTACTGGACCTGGTCGAAAGAGCACGTCCTCTCCTTCCTCGACCATCCGCCGATGATCGCCTGGTTCATCCGGTTCGGCACCGCGATTTTCGGCGACACCAATCTGGGCGTCCGCTTCGCCGGCATTCTGGCGATGCTGGTGACACAGCTATTGCTCGCCGATCTGGTGCGGCGGGTCACACATGATGTCCGCGCGATCGTGCTCGCGATCCTGATGCCGGAGGCTGCGCTCTACTACGGCTTGTTGATGGCCAAGGTCGCGCCCGACACCGCGCTGATCCCGTTTGCGGTCGCGATGATCTGGGCGCTGGTCCGGCTTGCGGAAAGCAACGATCCGCGCTGGTGGCTTGCGGCAGGCCTCTTCGCCGGGCTTGCGCTGTTGTCGAAGCTGACCGCCATCATGCTCTTGCCGGCGGTCGTTGCGTTCATGCTGGTGCCGGACTGGCGGCGTCGCTGGGTTTTCAGCCCCTATCCATGGCTGGCGGCGCTGATCGCGATCGTCGTATTTCTTCCGGTCCTGATCTGGAACGCGCAGCACGACTGGGCCTCGTTCCGCTTTCAGCTCGTGCGCGCCACCGCGACCCATGAGATGTCGGCACGGACCGTCGCGGACTATATCGGCCTGCAACTTGGACAGGTCGGCTTCGTGCTGTTGCCAGTGGTGCTCTCGGGACTGCTCCTCACCGCACGGCGCGCATGGCTGACACGCGAGCCGGTGGCCGTTCTTCTCGCCACCTCCGTGCTCGTGCCTTTCCTCTATTTCTTCTGGAAATCGCTGAGCCTGCGGGTCGGCGACACTTGGCCGATGTTCATGTGGCCGATCGGTTTTGCCGCCGCCGCGATCAATATCGCGATGCTGCCGCGCGAGGGCTGGCCGGCCTGGATGATCCGGTCCACGATTTGGTGGGCCTATGCCGCGATCGCATTCGGCATCGTCATGGTGGTGGCGGTGTTCTTGTACTATGTCGCGAGCCCCTTCAATTTCATCGGCCACTCCGATCCGATCGGCGGCGAGGCGGAATTCGAGCAAGTGGTGGCGCGCGCGGAAGCACAATTGCAGAAGACCGGCGCGACCTGGATCGCGACCACGGACTATCGCACCTATGCGATGTTCCGCTGGTTCCTCAGGGATCGGGTGCCGGTGATCCAGGTGAACGAGCGCGGCCGCTTCCAGGGCTTCGCCGACCCCGGCATGGACCGGATCGCCGGCCATACCGGCCTCTACGTCGCGCGCGAGCCGGACGGTACGGTGCCGCTGTGGAATCTGACGCATGCGGTGCGCGAGCCGCTGGAGCGCGTCGATCGCGTCTGGCGCGGCGTCGTGATGGACACCTATTCGCTGGAAAAACTCACCGGCTGGACGCCGGAGCTGTCGCCGCCGCCCGATACGCCATTCTTCCGCTGGCGAGTGCTGGCCGGCGAGGCGCGCGCGCCGCGCGTTGCCGCGCGGGATCTATTCCTCGTCGTCGCGCTTTCTTAGCAGGTCTTTCGCGAGGTCCGTGAGCGCCGGCCGCGGCAGAGCGGTGAAGGGCAGCGGGCGCGTCACCTCGATCGCGGCGAGCCCGAGCCGGGCGGTGAGCAGGCCGTTGAGCACGCCTTCGCCAAGCCGCTGCGACAGTCTTGCCGCGACGCCATGACCGAGCATCTGCTGCACCAGGCTGTCGCTTGCAGCCATCCCGCCGGTGATGGCGAGGTGCGCGATAACGTGGCGGACAAGCCGGATCATGCCGAGCGCGCCGGGCCGCCCACCATAGAGCCGCGCGAGTTGCCGGATCAGCCTCAGCGAGGCAATGAACACGAACACCACATCGATCAGCGCGCGCGGGCTGACCGCGGTCACGATCGAGACACGCTGCGCGGCTGTCGATACCAGCCGGCGCGCCTCCTGATCGAGCGGGGTCATCAGCTCGCGCTCGGCCATCCTGATCATGTCAGCGCCATCGATGATGTCGTCGACGTGTCCCTGCAGCATGGTCCGGGCGCGTGCGAGCTGTGGATTCTGATGCGCAATCCGGAGTAGCTCGCGCAGGATGGCGCGGCTTTCGGCGCGATCGTCGCTGAGCAGCACCTCGGCGGCGCGCTGATGCAGATTTTCGATGGTCGCAAGCCGGACCAGCCCAAGGGTCTCGCGCATGGTCATCACCGCCAGCGCCAGTGCGGTCACGGCCGTGAGGGCGATGCCCAGAAAGCCGAGACTCTCGCTGCGCGCGAACAGATCCTCGATCAGGTGCGTGACGCCGAGCCCGAGACCAAGCAGGACCAGCCCCGCGACACCGCTCCAGAACATCGCGCCCCAGGGTAGGCCGCGCCGCTCCGGGATCGGCGTCACGACTGGCACCGGCAGTTGTGCCGGCTCGGTCTCGGGCGTGATCTGCACCGTGCCGCGCGCGGGGCGTCCGGCATCTTCCGCATCCACCACGACGACGCCGGGGTCGTCGAGCCGGAACGTCGCCGGCCGCCGGTGCTTTGCTCGCTCGGTCATTGGAGTCTGTCTCCGATCAGGAACTGGAGAGCGCGGTCAAGGCGAATATGTGGGAACGCAGGCGTGTCCGCGCCATCGTGCTCCAGGAGCGGCGGGCGGAAGCGCAGGAAACGGTAATCGCTGTTGTCCGCCGGCGTCGAAGACAGGCCGCGAAAGCCGGCGCCGTTGAACAGCTCATCGGGATCGGCGGGCAGATCGCCGGGAAAGGTCGCGACTTCCGTGCTGCCGTCGAAGGTCTCGCCATTGGCGGTCTCCCCGGGCGCGGGCGTGCCGAGAAGCGAGGGCAATTTGTCGCGGCCCCGTGCGACCAGCGCCTCGCGCGTGGCGCGGATCGCGGCCAGCGCCACCACGTGCATCTCGGCGCCGGTCTGTTCGGCGCGTGCGACCGCTCCGCTCACGGCGCGCCGCAGCACGGCCTCGAGGCGATCATGGCTCACATGATGCAGATGATCGGCCTTGGTGGCCGCGAACAGGATGCGGTCGATGCGCGGCCGGAACAGGCTGGACAGGATCGTGCTGCGCCCGATCCTGAAACAATCGAGAATGCCCGCCAGCGCCGCTTCGAGATCGTGCAGCGCATCGGGGCCCGAATTGAACGCGCCGAGCGCATCGACCAGCACGATCTGGCGGTCGAGCCGCGCGAAATGATCGCGGAAGAATGGGCGCACCACCACATCCTTGTACGCCTCATAGCGGCGGACCATCATCGCCCAGAGCGATCCCTCGGGCGCCGTGCCGTCGAGCGGGACATCGAGCGGTGCAAAGGTCAGCGCCGGCGAGCCGGCGAGATTGCCCGGCATCAAGAAGCGGCCGGGCGGCAGCAGGCTCATCGCAAAGCGTTCGTCACGGCAGGCGCGAAGATAACCGGTGAACAGTCTTGCGGCCGCAAGCGTCGCCTGCTCGTCCTCGCGATCCGTGGCGTTCAAGCTCGCAAGATGTGCGTGCCACTGCGCGGCAAGATCTGCGCGCGGCACCTCCCGGGACAGCGCGAGGCTCTCACGCGACCATTGCTCATAGCTTTTGTTGAGCAGCGGCAAATCGAGCAGCCATTCGCCCGGATAATCGACGATGTCGAGCGTGAGCGTGCGGTCGGCGCCGTTCTGCCGCTGATAGTCGATGACGAGCCTGAGCTCGCTGATGTCGACTGTGGAGTTCGGCCAGCGGCGCTCCTCGATCAGGGTGCGGACGTGGGTTTCATAGTCGAAACGCGGCACCGCGTCGTCAGGCTGCGGCGCGAGCTGCGCGCGCGCAATTCGTCCTGTCGCGAAAGCCTCGAAGACCGGAAAGCGGCCGCCGCGTGTCAGGCCATGGATCAGCGCGGTGATGAACACGGTCTTGCCGGCGCGCGACAGGCCGGTGACGCCCAGCCGGACGGTCGGATTGAAAAAATGCTCGCCATAGTCGAGAAGCGCGCGTGCCGACAGGCGCGCCTCCTCAAGGATGTCGGTAAAACTGGAGGCCATGGGAAACGACGATGCGGTAACACGGAGCTGGCGAAAATGTGCGAAGGCGCACTGTCGAAAGTGGCGATTGGGAGGTCAAAATCAAGCGGTAGTTGCAGATGTATGCAACGAACTGAGCCGCTCGTTGACCCCGCAGCACCGATGTTTTATCGATTGTGGAGAGCCTTGAGGTAGCCCATGACGATCTTCAGATTGAAGCAGCTTGCCTCGACCTCGATCCACGCGGCGACGGACGCGATGGGCTGGAACTACGACCGGGTCGAACTCATCGCCGATGGTGTCGTACACGCCATCGGCATTGTCTTCGGACTGATTGCCGCGACGGTCCTGGTGGTTCTGACGGCGGTCTATGCATCAACGGTCGATATCGTCGCCGTCTCGGTCTATGTTGTGGGCCTGTTGTCGATGCTGGTGCTGTCGGCGAGCTACAATTTGTGGCCGGTATCGCGCACCAAATGGGTGTTGCGGCGTTTCGATCATTCGGCGATCTATGTGCTGATCGCCGCGACCTATACGCCCTTCATCGCGGAGCTGCGCGAAAGCGTCATGGCAGTGGCGCTCTTGATCGGCGTATGGTGTGTCGCGATTTTCGGCATCGTGCTGAAGCTCGCTTGGCCCGGTCGTTTCGACCGGCTCTCGGTCGGGCTCTATCTCGCGCTCGGTTGGAGCGGCCTCATGATCCATGACTCGGTAACCACCGAATTGCCGCGCGTGGCGTTGTGGTGCCTGTTCGCGGGCGGCGCACTCTATAGCCTTGGCGTGGTCTTTCACGCCTGGCGTCGCTTGCGTTTCCAGAATGTGATCTGGCATTGTTTCGTGCTGTTGGGTGCGGCCTTTCACTATACCGCCGTGCTCGACTTGGTTCTGGCCTGAAGACTTGGTTCTGTCCTGAAGACAAAGACCTCTAAAGACTAACAAAAAGCGGGAGGGGACGATGCAGGTGACCGGCAAGGTCGTGGTCGTCACCGGCGGTGCCAACGGCATAGGCAGGGCGTTGTGCGAGGCGTTGCACCGCGCCGGCGCCGCCAAGGTGGTCGTGGTCGATATTGACGGCGCCGCCGCGCGAGCGGTTGCAGCCCAAATCGAAGGTGCCGCATTCAAATGCGATGTCGCCAAGGAGAAAGACGTCCTTCACGTGATCGAGGAAACCGAACGGCAGTTCGGTCCGATCGCGCTGTTCTGCTCCAATGCCGGCATCGGCGGCGGGTTCGATCCTTTGTCGGTGAATGCCGGCGGGGACTCGGATGAGCCGTTTGCCCGGAGCTGGGCGATCCATGTCATGGCGCATGTCTATGCCGCGCGTCACCTGATCCCGCGCTTCAAGGCGCGTGGCGGCGGCTATTTTCTCAACACGATCTCCGCAGCGGGCCTGCTGTCGCAGGTCGGCAGCCCGGCCTATTCGACGACCAAGCATGCCGCGGTCGGGTTCGCCGAGAACCTCGCGATCTCGCACAAAGCGGACAACATCCGCGTGTCGATCCTGTGCCCGCAAGGTGTCGATACCAACATGCTGCGCGCGATCCCGAAGGGTCCGCAGTCCGGCGACGGCGACCTCTCGCCGCAGCAGGTCGCGCAGGATGCGTTGAAGGGCATCGAGCAGGAGACCTTCGTAATCCTGCCGCACCCGCAGGTGCTCGGCTATATGCGCAAGAAGACCGAGAATTACGACCGCTGGATTGCCGGCATGGCGAAGATCCAGGCCAAGATGCGCGAGAGCTAAGCGAAGTAATGCGCGGCGCGATCCGCCTTTAGAGAGCGTTTTCGAGCGAAAGCCTGCCCCGCACTGGATGCGGGGTGGGTACCGGTTCGCTTGAAGAAAACGCGTCAAACACGAGACCGGAGCCTCCGTTCCGATTCAATCAGAACGGGAAAGGCTCTTAGAGCGCGCTAATTCTTCTGCGCGTAGAGCAGCGGGACTGCGGAGTCGGCCATCACCTCGACGAGGCCGACGCCATCATGCGCAAGACCATGCCTGAGCGCCGCGGCAAGTTCGGATGATTTGGCGACGCGCACCGCGTGGCAGCCCATGCCTTGCGCGATCTTCACAAAATCGATGCCGGGCAAATCGAGGCCGGGGACGTTGCGCACCTGCATCACCTGGCTGAACGAGCGCATCGCGCCGTAGCCTGCATTGTTGATCACGACGACCGTCAGCGGAAGCTTGCGTTGCGCCGCGGTCCACAGCGCCTGGATCGAATACATCGCCGACCCGTCGCCGATCAGGCATACCGTGCGCCGCTCGCCACGCCCGAGCGCCATGCCGACCGCGGCCGGCAGGCTGTAGCCGAGACCTCCGCTTGTCATCGTGTAGAAACTGTCCTGTCCGCGCATCGGCATGAATTTCTGCATCGCTGGACGGTGCGAGGGCACTTCCTCGACGAGCGCGGCGTCGTCAGGCATCGCGTTCGCGAGCATATGAAGCAGATATTCGACAGGGATCGGATCGGCCGCTGATGGCGCCGGCGGCGGCTCGCGGCCCGGCGGCATCGCGCGCCGGGTCTCGGGCAACAGCTCGATCAGCAATTTGAGCGCGGGCCTCATGGTGGCGACGATGCTGGTGCCGGACGGCGACACGGCCGCGGCGGTCGGATCATCGGTGATCTGGAAGATGGTCGTCGTGCCGTCGAAGATCGACGCATGGCCCTCGACATGGAAGGTGAACACCGGTGCGCCGATCACGACTACCAGATCGTAGGCGCGCAGCGCCTGCGAAAGCTGCGCGGGCGAGGCGTGCAGGAAGCCCGTAAATTGCGGATGCCGTTCCGGGAAGGAACAGCGCGCCGAGAATGGGCTGACCCAGACCGCGGCTTTGGTCTTTTCCGCGACCCTCACCATCAGATCGACCGCCTCGGCGCGATCGACGCCGGGGCCGACGACGAGGGCAGGGCGCTTGCTCGCCGACAGCGCATCGGCCAATGTCTTCATCGCTTCCGGATCGGGACCGATCTCGCGGCTGATCTTGCGCGCCTCCAGGGCTTGCGTCGGATGAGCCCAGTCGTCGATCGGGATCGAGACGAAGGTCGGCCCGCAGGGCGGCTGCATCGCGGTATAATAGGCGCGCGCAATCGCGGCCGGCACGTCTTCCGCACGCGCCGGCTCGACACTGTATTTGACGTAGGGCCGCGGAAATTCGGAGGCGCGTTCAGCGTAGAGAAAGGGCTGCAGCGGCAGGATCGAACGCGCCTGCTGGCCGGCGGTGATCACGAGCGGCGTCCGGTTGCGGTGGGCGGTGTAGATGTTGCCGAGCGCGTTGCCCACGCCCGCCGCGGAATGCAGATTGACAAAGCCGGCATGGCGGGTGGCCTGCGCGTAACCGTCGGCCATGCCGACCACCGAGGCCTCCTGCAGGCCCAGCACATAATCGATGTCGTCAGGCCAGTCGCTCAGGAACGGCAGCTCGGTCGAGCCGGGATTGCCGAACACTTTTCTTATGTCGAACGCGCGCAGCAGGTCGAAGGTCGCCTGCTTGACGGTGACAGATCTGCTGGTCGCGTTGGTCGGCTTTCGGGACAAGCGTTATGGCCTGAGGGGTGGAACAAGTGTTGACGGCGCAGCGGTGTTCACCACGTCGCGGTGCCTTTCATCGTCGGCTGGCCTTCGGCGTTCGCGGTCCACAGCTCCATGCCATCGGCGCCATCGTTCGCGTTGACGGAGAACTCACTGCCTTCGAACAGCGGCTGCACGCCGCGATAGCTGAACTTCTTCGGCGGGCGTCCGCCGTGAAGCTTGGCGGCGAGCTCCACGATGAAGGCGGCCTGCAGCGGCCCATGGAAGATCAGGCCGGGATAGCCCTCGACCTTCGTGACGTAATCGCGGTCGTAATGGATACGGTGGCCGTTGAAGGTCAGCGCCGAATAGCGGAACAGCAGGACGGGATCGGAGACGTGGGTTTCCCGATGCTTCGCCACCGGCGGCGGCGCCTTCGGCGCTGCGGCTTTCGTACTTTCCATCTCGCGGTAGACGATGTCCTGACGCTCGCGGATCGCCATGCCGCGCGGCGTCGTCACCTCATGCGCGACGGACACGAAGCACAAGGTGCCGGTCGATCCGGTCTTCAGCGTCACGTCAGCGATGCGTGACATGCGCTTCGCTTCGTCGCCGACGCGAAGTGCGTCGAAAAATTCCAATTGGCCACCGGCCCACATCCGGCGCGGCAGCGGCACCGGCGGCAGGAAGCCGCCGCGGGTCGGATGGCCGTCGGGACCGAGCTCTGACATCGGATACACCGGTTGCCCGAGACACCAGTGCACCGTGAAGGGCGCAGCGTCTCCCGGCTTCGGTTCATCGATCTCCTGAAACAACGTCGCGCGTAGGCCTTTCACAAGCTGTGCCGTCACGATGTCGGAGACTTCGGTCGTGCGACCGATCCATTGCCGCAAGTGGTCCAAATCGAGCTTTCCGGTGTCGAGCTTGTCGGTCATGACGACTTCCGCGCGCGCGAAGCTTCGGGGAGTTCGGCGTGCTCGCCGATCTCAGGCACGGCGCCATAATGCCGCGGCTGATCGATGAAGATGGCGGCGGGCGCGGGGTAGGTCACGACCCCTTTTGGCGTGCTCACCTCGATCCGGCGCAGATGCGGATGGATGGTCAGATCAGCCAAGGTGTTGACCTCGGCGAAGGCGATGTCGGCATCCGACAGGCGCTTCAACAGGTCCTCGCGGCTCAGTGAGGCGAAGATCTCGCCGACGGTCTTGTCGGTCAGCTCGCGGTTGCGCACACGTTCGACCATGTTGGCAAATCTGGGATCGCCGGGAAGATCGGGCTGGTCCAGCACCTCGGCGCACAGCTTCTTCCATTCGCGCTCGCTCTGGATCGAGATCAGGATGTCCTTGCCGTCCTTGGAGCGGAACACACCGTAGGGCGCGATCGACGGATGCGCGAGCCCCATGCGCTTCGGCGGATTGCCGGCTTCCGAATTCAATAGCGGCACCGCCAGCCAGTCGGCCATCACGTCGAACATCGAAATGCGGATGTCCGCGCCCTTGCCGGTCCGGCCCCGCGCGATCAGCGCTTCCAGGATCGAGGCATGCGCGGTCGCGCCGGTCGCGATGTCGACGATCGAAAGCCCGACACGCGAGGGTCCGTCCGGACCGCCAGTGATGGAGGCAAGCCCGCTCTCGGCCTGGATCAGCAGGTCATAGGCCTTGCGATGCGCATAGGGGCCATCATCGCCATAGCCGGTGATGGTGCAGCAGATCAGCGCCGGATAATCCTTCTTGAGCCGCGCAAGCGAGAAGCCGAGCTTGTCCATCGAGCCGGGCTTGAGATTCTGCAGCAGCACGTCGGCGCCTGCGATCAGCTCTTCCAGCGCCTGGCGGCCTTCCTTGGTCGCGAGATCGACGACCACCGAATCCTTGCCGCGATTGAGCCAGACGAAATAGCTGCTCTGGCCCTTGGCCGCCGCGTCATAGCCGCGCGCGAAATCGCCCTCGGGGCGTTCGATCTTGATGACATGCGCGCCGGCATCCGCCAAGCGGGAGGAGCAGAACGGCGCAGCGACCGCCTGTTCGACGGCGATCACGGTTATTCCCTCAAGCGGCAGCATGGCGTGGTCTCTCGTTTTGCGCAGGTCTTTCGTTCGGCGAACCGGTTCCCACTTCGCTCGAAAACGCTCTAGTAGGAGCGGGGCATGCCGAGCACATGCTCGGCGACATAGGAAAGAATGAGATTGGTCGAGATCGGCGCGACCTGGTAGAGCCGCGTCTCGCGGAACTTGCGTTCGACGTCATATTCCTCGGCGAAGCCAAAACCGCCATGGGTCTGGATGCAGGCGTTCGCCGCCTCCCAGGAGGCATCGGCGGCGAGCATCTTGGCCATATTGGCCTCGGCGCCGCAGTCGAGCCCGGCCTCGTATTTGCGGGTCGCTTCCTTCACCATCAGCTCGGCCGCGCGCATCGAGGCATAGGCCTTGGCGATCGGGAACTGGATGCCTTGATTCTTGCCGATCGGCCGGCCGAACACCGCGCGCTCCTTGGCGTAGTTCGTCGCTTTCGCGATGAACCATTTGGCGTCGCCGATGCATTCGGCCGCGATCAGGATGCGCTCGGCATTCATGCCGGACAGAATATAGCGAAATCCCTTGCCTTCCTCGCCGATCAGGTTCTCCGCCGGCACCTTCATGTCCGTGAAGAACACTTCGGTGGTCGAGTGGTTCATCATGGTACGGATCGGGCGGATCGACAGCCCGGCATTCTTGGCCTCGCGCATGTCGACAATGAACACCGAGAGTCCATCGGTGCGCTTCTGCACCTGTTCCTTCGGCGTGGTGCGCGCCAACAGGATCATCAGGTCGGAATATTCGGCGCGGCTGGTCCAGATCTTCTGGCCGTTGACGATGTAGCTGTCATTGCCCTCGCGCCGCGCGAAGGTCTTCAGCGAGGACGTATCGGTGCCGCTGGTCGGCTCGGTGACGCCGAAGGCCTGCAGGCGCAGCTTGCCGCTTGCGATCTTGGGCAGCCATTTCGCCTTCTGCTCCTGGTTGCCGTGCCGCAGCAGCGTGCCCATCGTGTACATTTGGGCGTGGCAGCCGCCGCCATTGCAGCCGGCCCGCTGGATCTCCTCCAGGATCGCCGCCGCCGCCGACAGCTTCAGGCCGGCGCCGCCGAATTCCTCCGGGATCAGCACCGACAAATAGCCGGCCTGCGTCAGCGCATCGACGAAGGACGAGGGGTAGGCCATCTCGCGGTCGAGCTTGCGCCAGTATTCGCCGGGGAACTGGGCGCAGAGCTTGGCGACGGCGTCGCGGATGTCGGAATGTTCGTCGTGTTGCTGGAGCTCTTGGACGGTCATCGAAACCCGGCTGGCACATCAAAAGATACGCCAGCGCGAAAAAGCCCGGCGCACACATTGGTTAGCAGGGTCAGAACGTCCGGGGTAGGGGCTAAACGCCGCCCGGCCTACCCGGGTATGCGGACGGGCAGGGTCTCGTAGCCGCGGATGAAACTGGAATAAACCCGCTTCGGCTCGCCGACCACCTCGATCCGGTCAAACCGTTTCAGGATCTCTTCCCAGACGATGCGAAGCTGCAGCTCGGCGAGCCGCATGCCGACACAGCGATGGATGCCGAAGCCGAACGACAGATGCGTGCGGGGCCTGGCGCGGTCGATGATGAACTCATCCGGTCGGTCGATCACCTCCTCGTCGCGGTTGCCCGAGACGTACCACATCACCACCCGCTCGCCTTTCTTGATCGCCTTGCCGCCGACCTCGGTATCGACCAGCGCGGTTCGCCGCATATGCGCAAGCGGCGTCTGCCAGCGGATCACTTCGGGCACCATGGAATCGATCAGCGCCGGATTCTCGCGCAGCTTTTTATACTGCTCGGGGTTCTCGTTCAGCGCCAGCACCGAGCCGCTCATGGTGTTGCGGGTGGTGTCATTGCCGCCGACGACGAGCAGGATGATGTTGCCCATCAGATTGTCGGGGTCCATGTGGCGCGTGGCCTCGCTGTGAGCCATCATCGACAGCAGGTCGTTGCGCGGCTCGGCATTGACGCGCTCGTTCCAGAGGTTCGCGAAGTAGACCCTGCATTCCTCCATTTCCTTGAAGCGCTGTTCCGGCGATTCGACGATGCCGCTTTTCGGCAGCGCGGTCGAGACGTCGGACCAGCGCGTCAGCTTGCGCCGTTCATCGAAGGGAAAATCGAACAGCGTCGCCAGCATCTGGGTCGTCAATTCGATCGACACGCGCTCGACGAAATTGAAAGTCTCGTTGCGCGGCAACTCGTCGAGCACCTTGGCCGACCGCTTGCGAATCAGGACCGCAAGCTCGTCCAGATGCGCCGGTGTGAACATCGGCGCCACGGTCTTGCGCTGCGCCGCATGCTTGGGCTGATCCATCGTGATGAAGCTCGGCCAGTCGTAGCCCGGCGGCATGTCGCGGATCGTGATACCGCCGAGGCCCGCTTCGGAGGAGAAGATGCCGTGATTGGTGTCGACATGCATGATGTCGTTGTATTTGGTTACCGACCAATAGGGCTCGATCGGCGAATTGGTGCAGTAATGCACCGGCTCTTCCTTGCGCAGACGCTCAAACCAGGGCCACAGCGTGTCGTCCTGGAACAGCCTGGGCGCACCCGGATGGAAGTCCTTCAGTGGCGTCGCATAGGCCTCCTCGCGCGCCTTGCGCAGAAGCTCGGTCTTGTCGGGGCGAATGGCGGTCTGGATGTTCATGTCAGTTGATCCCTGGTGCAATGGATCGAGGTGCAATGGATCGAGACTTGGCCGGTCGAGACTTGGCGGATCGCCCGATCCCGTCGAACACGTCCTTTCTCGGCGGAGTCTTGAGACATTCGGCCGAGCGTTCGCGGATGGTGATGCCGGCCGACGGCGCGGCCGAGGAGAACGCCGAATGATTGCTCTCGACACCGATGATGTTGCGATACTTGGTCACGGACCAATACGGTCCGAACATGCTTTCCTTCGTGTGCTGGACAGGATCTGCCTTGCGCAGCCGCTCGAAATAGGGCCAATGGGTATCGGAGCGGAACAGCTCGGGATGACCGCGATCGAAATGCCCTAGCGGCAGCGAGAAGGCGCGGTGACGTGCACGATCTTGTAGGGCGCGTTCTCGTAAGATGCGTTCTCGTAAGATAGGTCCTTGCAGGGGGCATTCTCGCCGGGCGCTTTCAGCGAGTCGGGCGCTTTCAGCGAGATCGAGTGTTCCATGCATGAGCCGGCTCCCTGTCGATCAACCCGGTTCTGCCCGGAAGGCTTGGCTGATGCGAATTACATCTGGTTGTCCGCATCAGGGCAAGTGCTCCAGCTCTTGTGATGTAGCATGAATGCACGTCAGGGTCGAATTAGTGAGGTTTTCTGCACGTGACAGGTGCATTTGCGGCGAATTGGGCTTGTAGGCCGAGATCTTGCAGCCCGAGATTAAGGCTCGCAGCCAGAGCAGAGGCGGAGGCTTCCGATCATGATTTCCAACGCAAACGGCATGTTCAACTTCGATCTCGGCGAGACCGCGGATGCGATCCGCGAGACCGTCCATGCTTTCGCCAGTCACGAGATCGCTCCGCGCGCGGCCGACATCGACAGGACCAACCAGTTCCCGCGCGACCTCTGGCCGAAGCTCGGCGCGCTCGGCCTGCATGGCATCACGGTCGAGGAAGACTATGGCGGCACGGGGCTCGGCTATCTCGAACATTGCGTCGCACTCGAGGAGATTTCGCGGGCCTCCGCTTCGGTCGGCCTGTCCTATGGCGCTCATTCCAATCTCTGCGTTAATCAGATCCGCAGGAACGGCAGCGAGGCGCAGAAACGCAAATACCTGCCGAAATTGATTTCCGGCGAGCATGTCGGGTCGCTGGCGATGTCCGAACCCAGCGCCGGTTCCGACGTGGTGTCAATGAAGACCCGCGCCGACAAGAAGGGCGACCGCTATGTGCTGAACGGCAGCAAGATGTGGATCACCAACGGACCCGTCGCGGAAACCCTGGTGGTCTATGCCAAGACCGATCCGAATGCCGGTCCACGCGGCATCACCGCCTTCATGATCGAAAAAGGCATGAAGGGTTTTTCCACCGCGCAGAAGCTCGACAAGCTCGGCATGCGCGGCTCCGACACCTGCGAGCTGGTGTTCGACAATTGCGAGGTGCCGGAGGAGAACGTGCTTGGCGAGGTCGGCCGCGGCGTCAATGTGCTGATGTCCGGGCTCGATTACGAACGCGCAGTGCTGGCGGCCGGGCCGATCGGCATCATGCAGGCCTGCATGGACGTGGTGCTGCCCTATGTCCATGAGCGCAAGCAGTTCGATCAGCCAATCGGCGGCTTCCAGCTCGTGCAGGGCAAGATCGCCGACATGTACACGACGATGAACGCCTCGCGCGCTTACGTCTACGCGGTGGCGAAGGCCTGCGACCGCGGCGAGACCACGCGCGAGGACGCCGCCGGCGCCATTCTCTACGCCGCGGAAAAGGCCACCCAATGCGCGCTCGACGCGATCCAGTTGCTCGGTGGCAACGGCTATATCAACGACTATCCGACCGGGCGGCTGCTGCGTGACGCCAAGCTCTACGAGATCGGCGCCGGCACCAGCGAAATCCGGCGCATGCTGATCGGGCGCGAATTGTTCGAAAAGTCGGCATAGGGGCCGGTCGAACCGGGATCGCCTTTGAGCTGACAAATCTCTCAGGTAACGTGCTCTAGCAGTCTGCTGAAAAGAGAACGGCGTTCCGGCTTCGATTCCTGTTTGTTCGTCACTGGATTCCGATGCGTTCACGCCCAAAATGAGTTTTTCAGCAGACTACTAGAGAAT
>Ga0210406_10000828_pt1 | contig 40345 bp, 36 predicted proteins | sample IncBWC30MmetaG_FD_155454 | JGI IMG/M metagenome (GOLD analysis project Ga0210406, IMG submission 155454) | Forest soil microbial communities from Barre Woods Harvard Forest LTER site, Petersham, Massachusetts, United States - Inc-BW-C-30-M | ecosystem: Environmental > Terrestrial > Soil >... | reverse complement strand
GGCTTCCAGAAGTCGAGAAGCCGTCGCGCAGCGCCTGACGAATGTCAGCGATCCCAGGACCGTCGTCGGTAGCGACGACCGAAATGCCTTGACGGTTCAGTCCATTCACCATTTTTAGCGTAATTTGGCCTTTGCGAGCGTAGGACACGATGTTGCGCGCTAATTCTGAAATTGCCGTTGCAATGAGTGTGGCGTCCCCCGATGAAAACCCAAGTTCAGTCGCCATCAGCCGGCCCTTCTGTCGGGCAGAGACGATATCCTGATCGGAGTTTATTGCCACCCGGATTTCCCCAGCCGACACTGTGGCTCACTTTCAGTTCGTGCTTTTGAACTTTTCGTTCAAATAGGCCAGACCTTCTTCCAAGTCTAGCGCCGTCGCAACGCCTTCCAGCGTTAGGCCTAGCTGCACCATTGCAAAAGCCACTTCCGGCTGAATCCCAACGATAACCGTTTCCGCGCCGCGCAGTCGAATCATGTGCGTTATCTCACGCAACGTCCGTGATGCAAACGAGTCCATCACGTCCATCGCTGTAACGTCGACAATGACCGCACGCGAGCGAAACTTAACGACTTGCTGAACTAAACCCATGCGCAGTTGGTTTAGGTCCGCATCCGATAGAGCAGCCTGAAAGGTCGCAATCAGGACCGCTCCCTGCTTGAGAATCGGGACTTCCACGGGGCCCTTCCTCCACTTTGCCTAGCGTGGCTCCGCTAGTTTCTCGACTTTGTATCCCAGCAGTCTTTCCGCCTGCTCGATGCCGCCTTGCAGGTCGCCCACCGTGTTCATCTTGCCCAGGTCCACGCCTATGGTTACCAGCGTCTGCGCAATTTCTGGCGAAAGTCCTGTGACAATGACGGTCGCTCCGAGCAGCCGCGAGGCTTCCACCGTTTGCACCAAGTTGTTCGCCACCGTGAGGTCCATGGCTGCCACACCAGTAATATCGATCACGATCACTTTCGCGCGGTTGGTGCGAATTCCGCGAAGCAGTTGCTCCGTTAGTTGGCGGGCGCGCTGAGGATCGATGACCCCGATGATTGGAAGAATCAACAGCCTCTCGCGAACCTGCAGCACGGGAGTGGAGAGTTCACGGATGGCTTCCTGTTGCTGGCGAATAACGCGTTCGCGCTCTTGCACGAAGCCGACTGCCACCGTGTTTGCGATGCGGTTTGCCGCCGGCTCGTAGGCGTCTAAGATGCGATTCAATTTCTTGAAATCGGTCTGGTATTTCTCGAAGAGGGAACGCGCAAGGACGTCGCGCAACAACAGTACAATCCCAACGACTTCGTGGGTTTCGACGCCTCGTGGAATGATGCGTTCCGAAAGGTTTCGCGCGTAAGCTTGCAGCGCTTCAAAGGCTTCGGTTTCCAGAGCCTCAACGTAACTGTCGTATATCGAGGTTGCTTCCGCGAAGATCTCTTCTTTGGTCATCGCGGTGAGCAGGCGCGTCTCGGTGATGCGCACCACCCATTCCTCGCGTAATTGCGTTCGATTCTGCCGAAGGTGGGCCACAAGTTCGCGTAGAAGCTCTGACGGCTCTTCGACTCGCTTTGGTTCGGGGAATGCGGTTGTGCCTTCTCGTTTCGTCATGAAGATTCTTCTCCTCGGCGCGATCAGTCCACCCCTGGGGTCAATTGGGCGCAAGAATAGAAAAGAGCCTTATAGCGAATACCATCAGATACCCGGGGCCTCAATCAAGTAGACTACCGTAATCAGCCTCAGGTAAAGACCTGAGGCGCTAGCGAGACCAGCTTCCTGGAAAGGCTGAATGTCTCATGTACATGTAAAGGATAGCGAAAACGTGGGCAAGAGAAGCCGCTGAAAGCGGTCGTTTCCGGTATGCATGGTAAGTGAATGCAAGAGCTCCGGACTGTTCACTTATGACGGGACCGAAGAAGGGGGCTCGGACGAAATCAGAGCGTGACCATCCCAGAGAATAGCCTGTAACTAGTCTTGCGTTGGCCAACTCCCTGCCTGCGCAAAGAACTCCAGTCCAATGGCAAATCTGCTGTTTGAGAAAGATCTCCAATAAACCACACGCGCCCGTGCCCAGAAGTCGCCTCGGAGGGATTTGACGAGCAAGAGGCTTCCTGGCTCCCAAACCTGTTGCGTCATCACGCGAGCACCGCGAGAACTGATGTTTTGCGTGCTCGTAGGTTCAGTAATAAATGGCTGGGTTAACCTGGCCAACCGAACGGGCTCCATCGCTGAAATCCGCGCTTCTGACCTGGCGTCTCCCGTGTGAATGTTTTGCTTCGACGATTTTGGGTCTGACGGCACTACGCCCCCGCCGTTTCGGAGATGGGAGGTTTGCTCCCTGGAAGGGCTGGCGTCCCTGTTGAAAGCATCCATTCCTGATTCTCTCTTACCATGCACCCGTCGGGTTGACAAGCAAGAGAATCCCGTATTCTCCTCGTAGGTGATTCCCCTAGTACTCGAGGGATGCCAACCCGCCTTCCGCGTGGGAACAACTAAAGGAACATTAAGAGTTTCTAACCGCTCTAACCGCTACTGAATGCTACTGAGAATGCCCAGTAAGTTCTTGACAATCCGTCCTCTACAGATTTGCCAAGGTTCAGGTGTCGGTTCGATTCCGATAGGCTGCTCCATAAATCCTCAAGCACTTGCCCCACCGGCTCATTTTCCATATTTTTCCAAAACTACGGTTTGACTACCGGTCTTGAAGCCTGCGCGTCGCGTGGGGGGATATCCCCGTGGCACTGTTCAAACTGACAGTTCACGCGCATGCGCCCCGTTCGTATGCTTTTCCTGCTGCGCCATCGGCACCCGGAGGGAAATCTCTCGACCTGAAGTTCCATGAACCCAGCGGAATTCTTTAGGAGCCTTGGAAATGAGGTTCGATGCTAGGTTTTGAGCTCGACTTCTGGGACTACATCACTTTCGCAACCCTCATCGTTCTGGGTGCGGCGTTCCTCGTTGCGCTGGTATTCATTCTCGGGTTGCCGGGCCGGATCGCCATCGCACGCAAGCATCCGGACGCCGAAGCGGTGAATATCATGGGCTGGGCCGGTTTCCTTGCCGTTGTTCCCTGGATGCAGGCATTCCTTTGGGCTTTCAAACCCACCAACATCGTGGACATCCGGCGCTATCCCAAAGCCGAGGATGCGGCCATCGACGAACAGATCGCCAGACTCAAAGGCCAAGACCAGCCGGAAACAAAAGCAGTCGAGGAACGAAAGAAAGCCGCAACCTCGCATGCTCGTGCCTGAGTAAAGATCGCAGATGGTTGCAGCGCTTCTCATCCTAGTCGTCTTCGCGACAATAGTCTGGCTCGTTTTCTTCCAGCTGAAACTCCTGAAATTCAGCATTGCTTGGGGAATAGTGTCCTTCCTTTTTGGAGCCCACATTTTGCTGATTTTTTTGATCGGCCTGCGCTTCTCGACCCCTTATTCAACGGATGCTCGCGTAATTCAGCACACCATTCAGTTGATTCCGAGACTCCCGGATCCAACCCTGGTTACGGCCGTACTTGTTAAGCCAGACGTGCCAGTCAAGAAGGGGCAGCCACTGTTCCAGTTCGATCGGCGCCCCTACGAATACCAAGTCCGGCAGTTAGAGGCGGAGCTTGCGTCCGCGCAGGAAGGGATCGCAGCGGCCGCGTCCAAGATTAAGCAACGCCAAGCCGGGGTTGTCGCTGCCAATCAGGACGTGCTTGTACGTAAGGCTGATGAGGAGGCTGCGGCCGCGAAGGTAGAAAAACTGAAGAGCGAAGAAGAATACGCGCAATTCCAGTATCGCATGTACCGCGGTCTCGCAGAACAGGGTGCCGGCCCGAAGGAAGAAGCGGAGAAATGGTCCGCGCAGGTAAAGGCCCAGGAAGCCGGCGTGAGAGAAGCGGAAGCGGACGCCGGGCGTGCCCGGTTGATTTACGAATCGCAGATGAACGGCGTGAACACGAACGTGATCAAAGCCATCGCAGAATTAAAAGAGGAGGAGACTGCCGCCAAGCAGGCGGAAGCGACCGTTGCCAATGTGAAAGCGCAGCTTGAACTGGCCCGGTATTACCTGGAGAACACCACCATGGTGGCGCCTGAGGACGGACATATCGTCAACCTCCAGGTGATTCCCGGCATGGTGTCAGGCATCGTGCGATTCGGCGCCATCGCATCTTTCATTGTCGATCACGACCGCTATGTTCTTGGCAATTTCTATCAGGAACACCTCAAGTACGTGGCGATCGGCCAGCCGGTGGAGGTAGCGCTAAACCGCTACCCCGGCCAGATTTTCAAGGGAAAGGTGGAGAGTATTTGGTGGGCCAACGGGGAAGGACAGCTTCTGCCAAGCGGTGACTTGCCCGTATTCAACCCTGGACCGAACGCGGCGCAAACCGGATTTGCAGTGAAGATCGTTATGGAAAACAAGGATCAAGGAATGTTTCCGATAGGCGCGCAAGGCGCAGCGGCCATCTACACGAGCAATGGTGGCTTCGCGGTGCTGCGCCGCATCGTGATTCGAACGTACTCGTGGCTGAACTGGCTGTACCCACTGCAGACCTGATGAGGAAAGAATTGGCGCATTCTCGGTGGCGGACGCGGCACTCAGCCAGAGGGCTGGCTCTGGCGGCCTGCCTCGCGGCGACCTCTCTGGCCGGTTGCTCGCTTGCGCGTCCGCCGCAGCATTCCAGCGTGGTGGACAAAAGCTTGCCGCAAGGCACAAGCATCCCTCCGGCATGGAGCGCCAACGCGCTTGCGAAGGACGCGGTCGCCAATGATTGGCTGAAATCCTTTGATGATCCGGGCCTCGACGCCGTGGTCGCCGAAGCCATCAGGAACAATCTCGACCTGCGCCAGGCAGCCGCGAAGGTGGAAGTGGCGCGACAGAACGTGGTCATCGTGGGTGCGCAACTCAAGCCTCAGGTGGGCGGGGGGCTTGCCGCCGCAGGTACTCACGACACCAGTCAAAGCGGCATCTTTTCCAGCGAGGGGGCATACCTCGGAGCATCGTGGGAGGTAGATGTCTGGGGGCGCGTCCGCGCGCAAAGGGCCGCCGCCAGGGCGAACTTCGAATCCGTAGAACTCGACTACGCATTCGCGCGACAGTCTCTCGCTGCGACCGCGGCGAAGAGCTGGTACCTGACAATCGAAATGCGGCGCCTCGTGGCTCTTGCCGCGCAGGATGTCGTACTGTACGGAGACCTCCTTAAACTTGCGCAAATAAGAGAGGCTGCCGGAAAAGTCGGCAATCTGGACGTAGTCGAAGGCAGCGCAAGCCTCAACGAGTCCCAAAGCCAGCTCCGCAAAATGCAGGCTCTGTACAGCGAGGCACGTCGCAATCTGGAGGTGCTCGTCGGGCGTTATCCGAGCGGTGCGCTGGAAGTGGCCGTGGAATTCGTGCCAGCTCCGGCACCAGTCCAGGCGGGCTTGCCCGGTTCCTTGCTCGAGCGCCGGCCCGATCTCTTGGCGGCTGAACGCCAAGTACTGACGGCGTTTCGCACGCTCGAGGCTTCCAAACTCGCGCTCTTACCAAGTATCACGCTTACGGCGGATGGCGGGAGGCTTGACGACCGGTTGCTGTCACTCCTCAATCTCAATCCCACTTTGTTTCACACCGCGGTGCAGATCTACGTGCCGATCTACCAAGGTGGCGCCTTGCGCGCACAAATCAGGATTTCCTCGGCGCAACAGGAACAAGCTCTGGCCGCCTATGGAAGCGCGGCATTGAACGCGTTCCGCGAGGTCGAGATAACGCTGAACAACGAAGGCTTGTTGGGGGAACGCTTGGCGTATCAGCGGGCCGCGGAGAAGGATCGCGACGAGGCCGTGCGGATTGGCAGAATCAAGTACCGGGCCGGTGTCATCGATATGTTGTCGTTGCTTCAGTTGCAGACTGCCCAAGTCGAGACCGAGATGGAGATCGTCCAGACCACGAACTCTCAGCTCGCCAACCGAATCAATCTGCATCTTGACCTTGGAGGAAGCTTCGATGCCTCCCCCGCAGCCGCCCCGCCAAATACAATCGCAGTGAGCTTTCCGAAATTGTAATCGGCTCCAAATTGGAAGAGTTAGGTGTCGACCGCACTTGCGTAAGCGGCGACCAGGCGCGCCACGGTGATCGCAATGTAAAGGACGCCAGTTGCCGCTTCTAGCGCTGCCATTGTCCGCGCCGGCTGCGAGACCGGAAGTATGTCTCCGTATCCCAGGGTAGTCAGAGTGACGAGGCTCAGGTACAACAGAGAATGCCGAGAAATCCCGACGGAAGCCGGCAACCCTGTCTCCCTGAAGGAACCGGGTTGCATCGTTTCAATAAAATTGAATATGGCGAAATAAAACAGTCCCAGCAATATGTAGAGATTCACCAATCCGTAGATGCGCCCGCGCGTCACCGGCCCAGGCAGCCCTAGGTAAGAGAAAAGAGCAACGGAGACAAATCCCAAAAACAGCGCCAGAAACAGCCAGGTCGCGACCAGGATTATAGGAAGGGGACGGAAAAGGTGGACCAGCATGATGAACATAGAAATGCCAGCCAAGACAGCACCTAGCCAGCGCCAGTTTCCTTTTCGGGGCAACTCCAAAGTCGCAGCCAGGAGGATCACATACATGGAAAGTACGAGAACGCCGTCCTCCAGGCCGTGATTTCCCGCCACGAACGCACTGAGCACGATAAACGCGATCAGCGACAACAGTAATAATAACGAGTAGCGATCACGATTGGTCGTGCCCATTCTTCTTATCTCATCCGCTGGTGGGGGATATATCTTGCCATCAGTATGCTGGCGCCGACCGCGGCGAGTAGCCAGACTGCGACAATTACTACGGAAGAAGCCACTGCCGCGATCGATCGTATTTCCTCTTTCCTCCGCATCTCGGCCGCATCGGCTAGCTGACGGCATTCGGTGAGCACGTCCGGAGGAATAAGTCTTTGCAGCAGCTTTGCCCCCAAGAAGAGAGCCAGGAAGTCGTCCAGGAATCCGATCACCGGAATGTAGCTCGGGATCAGTTGAATGGGACTAAACACGTAGCCTGCGCTGCAAGCTGCGACCACTTTTGCGTACCAGGGCGCGCGGGGGTGCTTGAACACAAAATAATAAACCTGCGCTTCCCGTTGGAGTCGTTGTGCCTGATTCCTGCAGTTCGTCCCAAACGTGGGTTCGCGACGGTCGATATTCGTCCGGCTACGGCAAAATAGCTTCAAAAACACTTTTTGAACCCCACGCCTCTCCCCGCGACAAGCCGAACGCCCGCCGAACTACACCGTTGCATCGAATACAACCTGGTCATACCACCAGAGCCGCTCAAAAAAGGCGCGCCGTGTCGATCTGCGGAATTCGTTGTGAGCTGGGCAGCAATCTGTCCCCCACAATGTCGCCAATACAACTGTTTCCATCCACAGCGTCCAACCAACGTTTTTCTGTCGGGTTTATGCTCATAAAGAGATCTTTGTAGGTGTGGGTCTTGTTAATCAGTACGGCCGCGGCCGCGGGAGGTTGCCGCTCTTGAATGCAGATCGTGTCCGGCATTCGAATGGGCACGTAGTCGCGCCAGGTGTCGCCGGCAAAACGAATTGGTTGTGGGTCATGAGGGCTGTCGTTTCGATAAACGACCATGCTGTGACGAACCATCGTTCCCCGAAACAATTCGACCGTGGCATATTGCTCCGGCAGGGTCAGCTGCGCCATCCGGGAAGCCTGCGGGATTTGTGCCATGACCCCGCAGTGAGGCGAATACGGTGCCTGCTTCATCCACCGCCCGAATGTCAGTCCACCTCTCTCCAGGAAATCGAATACTTGCGGGATCGAATACGCGCGGTCTTGCGGGTGCAGAAGTGCATCTGCAAGTGCAGCCTCTTGTCGAAAGTCTGGGGCTTCGTGCAGCAGGTTTTCCAGCGGATGTCCGGGTGGCAACGCGCTAAGCGCGGCGGTCAGGTCCCGAATGTCCGCATCGGTAGCGTGGATGCCTGTCCGCCTGCAAAATTCTTGCAGCATATAGATGCCCATCCGTCCGTAAGGCGCATAGACCATGAGATGCATCGCCCCATCCGGTTTGAGCACCCCGCGCAGAGCTCGCAGCCCCGCATTAGGGTCGGCAAGATGATGGAGGACCCCGGTGCACACAATCTGGTCAAAGCTCGCCTCCAATTCGCTCACCCGTTCGATGGGCAACTGGTGCAGGTGGAGGTTGTTCAAGTTGTGCTTCCGCTTGAGTTCTTCCGTGCAGCACACACTCCTCGCGCTAACGTCGATCCCGGTAATCTGCGCCGCGGGCCAGCGCAGCGCATGCTTTGCCGCCTGAGATGTCCCGCAGCCGGCGATGAGAATGGACAGGTCTTCTTTATAAGGTCTGGCAGGCCAAGCTAAGTGATAATCCGCGCGCCGTCTCTGCGGGTCTTGCCAGAGCCGCCGATATTTTTCCAGGCTATCGATCGGCCGTGGATAAGGGTAATGATCGTAGAAGTCGCGGACCTCTTCCGCGACACCCAGCAATGTCGAATCGGTTTCCTTTTGCGCAATCATTGATGCAACAAAGGACATCGGGAACTCCCTTTGCTTTATGCAGATTTAGCGGCTGTCATCTTGTCACTCGGTCTCTCTTCTGCCGCGGCTACCTTGAGCAACACCCGTTCAGGGGCGTCGGAGAAGGAAGCGCCGACCAGCATGGTCTGCGGCGGAAATGCAAACTGGACTCCACTCGACTCGACACAATCTATGATGCGCAGGAGAAGATTTTCCTGGACCTCCAGGAATTGGCTCCAATCACGAGCCAGGACATACGCGAAAATCTCGACGTCGAAAGAAGAAGGGCCGAAACGAAGGAAACGCACCCGAGCCGAAGCGGTCTCGAGATTCCGGCTTTCTCGCAGCAGGTTGCGGAGGCCTTCCAGGACGGCGCACATTTGCGGCGAAGTGGTCCCGTATCGCAGGGCTAGAATGGGGTGGAACCAGAATTTATCGCGCGAGGAAAGGCTCTCAAGGGTCATGTTTGCGATATGTCCGTTGGGAACGGTGACGACTGTTCGATCGGGAGTGCGGATTTTGGTCGAACGAAGGCCTATTTCATCGACCGTTCCCACTGTGTCGCCTGCCTTTATCACGTCACCCACGCGCACCGCCCGGTCGCAGATAAGGGAGACTCCGCCGATTACGTTTTCCAGCGTCTTTTGAGCCGCGAGTGCAACGGCGATTCCGCCAACCCCGAGTCCAGCCAGCGCTGCCGTTGCGTTCACCCCGAAGTAGTGCAGGGTCACCAGCGCGCCCGCGAATATGACCAGCAGGTGGACTACCCACCGTGTGAAACGCAGCATGGACGTGGCGGCCGTCAGGTTGCGGCTTCGCAGGAGCCCGCGTGTGTATCCTTCGCCCCAGTTGGCGAAGAGAATCAACAGCCATACGCTGGCCGCGATGGTAATGACCGCGGCGGCGCTGGACCAAAACTGCCGCGCCAACAGCGGAAGATTAGTCTTCGCAGTTATCCAATGAATGACGAAGGCTAGGAGCACAAGGCGAAGCGGCACAGGCAAGAATTCGCGATTGGCCAGATCCGGCTTCCGGAACACGCGTCCGCCCAACAGGCCAATGAGGCGGCTGAGTAAGCGGCTTAGCAGGACCGTGAGGAAATACAAGAGTGGCATGCCGACAAAAACTGCGAGCCACTCGAACACGGGTATACCAGCGAATCGAGTTTTCACCAGGAATTTGGGGAGAACCGTGTCCACCGATACGGTGTTTATCTCCTCATACAAGTCCGGAATGGACTCGAGTGTATTGCTGGAGAACAGCCACAGGGACCCGGCGCTCCCTCGATCCACGCGTTCGACGGATATGTCCACATTGCCGTTGTCGCTGCTGATGGTTCCTACCAGCTCCTGGCCAGGGAGCAACGGGTCCGCGAGGGAGCCCTCGGGCTTGTCGCTGATCTCATTGAGTCTCGGCGGCAGGCGCCGATCGAGGACGGTGAACAGCTGGTGCGCCAAAGTGGCGGCCGAATCGCCGCGAAGCGGAGTATTCAAATATTGGGTGGCGACACCATCCTCTCCCTTGCGGGCAGCAATCAAGAAGCCTATTACCGTACCTCTGGGTGTGGTGCGGCCAAGCGAGTCCTTGGGGACCTCGGGTTGCGCCGGTGCGGGGACGGCAACAGCAACAGGTTTGTGGAGCTGTGCCCATGCAGGGAAGCAAAGGAGAAAACTCAGGGAAAGCAGGCCAGCGCCAGTGGCTAAGCGCGTTACGCGCCGTTTTGACAGAAAGCGAGACCGGTGCATTTCACATTCGTAGATCAAAGGTGCTCACTGCTCTTTTGTAAATGCATCAGATATCCCCGGCGGAGCACGTCGTCCGCCGGGGACATCTGCGCGTTCAGCTTGGGTTGACGCGACTCAATCTCCCCTGCTACTGCCTGCTGCTGCGGCGCGGCTTGCCGCTTCTTTTTCCTTTTCGGCCTTGATTGCCGGCGCTAATTGCTCAAGCACCGAGTCAAGGTTGAATGAAGCCGCCTTCTGGCGCGGAGGATACTTCACGAAGTTTTCGATCTGGGCCGCCACGATTGCCTGTGCTCCGTAGAGCAGGGGGATGTGATTGATGAGCCAATCCCAGTAGACGTTGGAGTTAAAATTGGCGCGCTCGAACGGATCGCGACGCAGGCTAAAGATATGCGGAAGGCGCAACTTCACGAAAGGTTGCGCCCAAACTTCTGATGACAGTGCTACCTGCTCTTCAAACACCAACTTCCAGTCTCCATGGCGTAGCGCCATGACTCCTCCGTCGTCGCTGACGTAGAAGAAGGCGTCTCTGGGGCTCTCCTTCACCTGGCCTGTGAGGTAGGGCAGCAAGTTGACGCCGTCAATATGCACTTTGAAGGTCTTGTTCCCGACCTGGTAGCCGTTCAAGAGCTTCTGGCTTACGTTCGGATCGCCCGCCGCGGCCAGCAGCGTCGGTAGCATGTCCTGATGGGAAGCGATGCCGTTCAGCACAGAGCCTGGCTGGATCTTGCCCGGCCAGCGGAGGAAACATGGCACGCGCCATGCGCCCTCCCAGTTGGTGTCCTTCTGGCTGCGGAATGGAGTGTTGGCGCCGTCCGGCCACGTGTCGTTCTCGGGTCCATTATCGGTGGAATACATGACGATCGTGTTCTCGGCGATACCCAGCTCTTCGAGCTTGTCGAGCACCTGGCCGATCTGCTCGTCGTGCGTGACCATCCGATCGCTGTAGTCGTCCTGTCCGCTCTTGCCGCGGTTCTTGGCGGCGAGGTGGGTTCTGAAGTGCATTGCCGTGGAGTTGTACCAGAGGAAGAAGGGCTTATTTGCTTTGGCCTGCTTCTCCATCCAGCCGATGGCGGCGGAAGTGATCTCCTCATCGACCGTTTCCATGCGCTTCTTGGTCAGTGGGCCAGTGTCCTTAACCGTTTGCTTGCCTACGCGGCCCCAGCGGGGGTCATTCGTGGGGTCATCCTTGTCAGTCGCCACGCAGTGCAGCACGCCTCTGGGCCCAAATCTCGCCAAGAATGCAGGATCCTTCGGATAGTCGGGTAGTTCCGGTTCCTCTTCCGCGTTCAAGTGATAGAGATTGCCGAAGAACTCGTCGAATCCGTGCACGGTCGGCAGGAATTCATTCCGATCGCCAAGGTGGTTTTTGCCAAACTGACCGGTGGCATAACCGAGCGGCTTCAGCAGTTCCGCAATGGTCGGGTCTTCCGGCTGAAGTCCGAGAGTGGCGCCGGGCATTCCGACTTTGGTCAAGCCGGTGCGGAGCGGGTTCTGGCCGGTAATGAAGGCAGCACGTCCAGCGGTGCAGCTCTGCTGGCCGTACCAGTCGGTGAAAGTCACTCCTTCCTTGGCCACGCGGTCGATGTTCGGCGTTTGGTAGCCCATCATGCCGCGGCTATAGTGGCTGATGTTCCACATACCGACATCGTCGCCCCACAGAATTAGGATATTTGGTTGCTTTGAAGCCATAGTTTGTCCCTTTCTTGAAGTTGATTTTTGTGCTGCGATTCCCGGCGCTCGCCGGAGAAAAGTGTAGGTGCAACCGAAACGTGCCATCGAATTGTCGGTTGGTCGCTCAATTTGAACCGCCGGACAAGGATTCGGATTGCGCAGTATTGGCCCGCCCATCGTGCGACGCGGTCTTCGCAGGACTCACACCGCTGAATGACGAGTGCGGCGAGCGATTGCCGTGACAGAAGCGGAACTTCCGCCCGCTTCCGCATGGACACGGTTCATAGGGCCCGCGCTTCGCGTCCTCGGCGGTGGTCAACGCCATGACGTCGGAGGGAGGGCGGCCGCTCTGCAACAGTCGTGCCATCGTTTTCATCACGGGCATCGTGTGGGTGAAAAACAGCTCGAGGCCCTGACACAGGTAGTTCTGGCCCGGCTCGCCATCGCGTGAAACCGCGAACCGGTCCTTCGGGCAACCGCCGTGACAAAGCTGCCTGACCGGGCAATTTCGGCACTGCGCAGTAAGCGAATCGCGTTTGTCGTCCCCAAACTTGCGCTGCTGGGCAGACGAGAGGAGTTTCAGCATGTGCGTCTCGTGGATGTTGCCCAGCAAATAACGCGGTTCGACAAAATGATCGCAAGAGTACAGATCGCCGTTGTACTCCAGCGCCGGGCCGTAGCCGCAGGTAGGGGCGTGAATGCACAGCAGGTGCCGGCCGAAATAGGCCTCGAGCGTCACGTCGAAAATCTGGACGAATACCTCGCCCACGTCATGACGCACCCACTCCTCAAAAATATCTACCAGGAAGCGGCCGTATAGTTCGCTGCCGACCGACCGCTTCGTAACCAGATTGCCGGATTGTGTGTAGAGCAGTCGCTTGCGGCCGGGCTGCTCGCTCCAGCCCAGGTTGGCGATCTCGATCGTTTCCTGGCTGGCGCGCTCGACGATCGGAATGAACTGCATCCACTTCGCTTCCATTTCGTCGCGGAAAAAGCGGTAGACGGTGCGACCGCGCTTCTCATTGGCGGCATTGACCGTGCACAGGATGTTGAAATCAACACCATGCCTGTGCAGATGTCGCCAGCCGCGCATCACCTTGTCGAAGGTGCCCTGCTTGCTGCGATCGACTCGATACGTGTCATGGAGCTCGCGCGGGCCGTCGACGCTCAGTCCGACCAGGAAATTGTGCTCCTTGAAAAACGCGCACCAGGAATCGTCGAGAAGGATGCCGTTGGTCTGAAAAGTGTGCTGCACGGCTTGGCCGGGGCGGCGGTACTTTTCTACGAGCTCGACGGAGCGCCTGAAAAACTCAAGCTTCATGAGTGTGGGCTCGCCGCCCTGCCATGCCACCGTTACGGTTGGCGTGCGGTGTGACTCCAGCAGTTGGCGGATATAGGCCTCCAGCGTGAATTCCGACATCCGATTCTTTTCGTTCGGATACAGGGACTCCTTGGACAAAAAGAAGCAGTACGTGCAGTCGATGTTGCAAGTCGAGCCGCTCGGCTTGGCAAGTAAATGGAAGCCCGGTGGGGCGTTTGCCGGCAAAGAATCGGTTATAGAAGCCATTTTCGTATCACCTTTTCGTCTTGAGACTGCAACCAGGTTCGGGCTGCCAGCCCAAACGTGTTTGCCGTCGGCCTGTCTTGGTTGCTCCGTCTCCCTATCGGTGTGGCTAAATTTGTCCTAGTTTGGATATCGCCCAAAGTGCGTTTTTCCACTAGAACGGTCCGTGGCGCAGCAGAACGCCGTAGAACGTGAGCAATCCAATCAGGATGACAAAAATCGCTACCACGAATGAGAGGGACCACGCCTGCCGCTTCTGGGACTCACCAATCTCGTTCAGAAAATTCCGGTGCTGCCAAACCGCGGCACACAATGCCAGGGTGCCCAGTGCAATTAGGCTCATTCCCAGATTGCGTGGCGCTTGCGGACGCCGGATATTGCCGGCGGCGATTTCTTCGGGCAGGTACTGGAAGAACTTGTAAATGCTGAAACCGAATCCGATCATCGAAAGGGAGGTTCGGATCCAGGCCATCAGCGTTCTTTCCGCCGCGATCATCGTGCGCTGCAGGGCTAGATCGGTTCGCGCTTCGGCAAGAACCGTTCCCCTGTCTCTTGGCAGTGTTTCAACAAGGCTCATGGAACCATTCCTCAAATGTGCGCGATCTGAAAGCGCCGGAGCTGGACTCGATACGCCAACCTCGAGCGGCAACGCGGCTTGCTTCATGTCTCCCAGCCCCAACCCCAACCTTCACGAACCGCGTTCACGTGTGCGCGCCCGGGCCGGCGGCGGGCGCGGCGACCGGCACGATCGACGGCCAGTGCTCCCGGACAGCCAACACGCGAAAGACGAACGAGACCAGCACGGCGATCAGCGTGACCGGAAAGAAGGAGAGGCTTTTGATCTCCTGCACCGCGAGCAGCGTGTAGACCGTGCTCGCCAGCAGCGCCGTCGTGACGAGTTGCTCCGCGGGCCTCACGATCTCTGGCGTGACCCCGGAGAAGAGGTCGATGAACACCCCGCCCGCGGTGGTGGCGATCAGACCGATGACAATCGCGGTCCAGATCCCAAGGTGGTGTTCGAGCGCCTTATGCGCCCCCAGGATCGCAAACCAGGGCAGCGTGAAAGACTTGAAGTAGGCCAGCGTCCTCGTGCGGAATCGCTCCTCCCGCGATGCTGCGTAGCGATAAATCGCCAGCCCTAACAAACCCGCCAGAAGGCACACGAACAGGTAGCTCGGATCCTGGAGCGGCGAGGGGATGTCGTTGAGCAGCACATCGCGCGTCACCCCGCCGCCGATACCGCCGAAGTAGGCCATGATCAGCAGCCCCACCGCCGTGTAGCCGCGATCGTGCGACGGTTGACGCGCGACGAGCACTCCATACAGGGCGTTGATTCCGGCGGAGAACAAGTCAACGTTCGGAAAGCTTGGCAGGTTCATCGCGTGTTTCTCTTCAGTGCGGCTCGCCCCCGCCCGCAGCCGCCCGCGGGCCTATGATCGCCGCCGATGCCACGTGCCCGTAGCGAAATCGAAAATCTTCTAGAGGTTGGAGCCGGCGGGAATATTTTTTCCAGCGCTCCCGCAGAGAAGCTGCTCATAAAATGCCGGCTTTCCCCACGGGCGATGGGCCTTTGGATTGCCCTACCGCCGATGGCCGGCCATGCTCCTTGCGGAACGCTGCGATGCGGTTCACTGGTCCGCGCACGAGCAGGTACGGGATGATCGCTAACAACAACGCGACCACGATGGCCTCGAACGGGTGTATCCAGCGCAGGACGATGATCTGATATATGCAATCGAGGGCGACTGCCAAAATAAAAACCTTCCCGATGGATTTCCAGCCGTCGTGCAGCAGCTCCCGTCGCTCCGCAGGATCCGTGAAAATGGCCCAAAAATAGGGGGGCTTGCCCTCGCGGTAGTCTCTCAGTCCGCAGCGGACTGCAAGGAATATGGCCATCCCAGGTTGCAGGAGGAACCGGAACCGCAAAGGACCTTCGGTCCGGCTTACCAGGCCATCCCATAAATCCGTAAACACGTTTCCCAGCATCGTCCCATCCGACTTCCCGCCTGTTTACTCTGAGCCGCGATGTGGAGAGTAGGTGCGTGGGTCTGAAGTCACAACTGTCACATCTGACAGGGGAGAAGAGCGAGGAACTGGCAAAGCTGCCACTTGCTGCGGCGCGGTCACCGCCGGGAAGGCCCTTGGGTAGAGAAAAAGGGAAGCCTTATTGCCAAGACAGCGGATCCGAGCTGATCTTGATTCTTCTAGCTGAAAGACGCCACGGCCTGCTGCAAGTCGTCAAAAACTTCGAAAAGGCTCAGCACACGCACCAGCTTTAGTGTTTGCAGAGCGAATTTGGAAGGGTTGAGTAGCTTTAGGGATCCTCCGCGCTGTTTGGCCGCAGCCAGGTAGCGCACGAGGAGGCCAATTCCGCTGGAATCGATCAAGGGTACCTCCTGCAAATCCAACAAGAGGCGTAGGTCACCCGAGGCGAGCAAATCTGTAAGAGTTTCGCTGGTCCGATCCAGTGCTTCCCCTTGACCCAGCCGGCCGCGCAGCTTGATCACCTTGACTTGTGACTGCGTGCGAACTTCAATGTCCACCGGTTGGTCCTCCTGCGCATCAAAAGTACGGCGATGCCGCAAGTTATGCGCACTTGCGTCAATGCGGGTCGCCTCCCAGATTGCGCGCTCAACTTAGAAGAACGGTAGCGAATTTGCAAGAGGGGAAAGCTTCCGCACCGTTCTGGTGCCAGCGGAACCATTCCTCAGCCAGACTTATTTCACTAGGAACTTTTCCTTGCCTTCCGGGTACAATCGGCGCGGCTGAACTTCGCTTGCATATGGAAAAGATACAAATTGTGGTGGGCAGCACCCGACGGCCGAAGCTTGCGGCGGTGAGTGAAGCGATCCGCGAATTTGGTCCAGTGCTGGATCCCGGCGGGGAGTTCGAGGTGATCGGCGTGGAGGTCGACAGCGGCGTGAGTCACACGCCCGCAAATCGGGCGGAACTCATGCAAGGAGCGCGACAGCGAGCCGAGGCCTTGATGCGTCTGGCGCGCCAGAACAGCGAACCGTGGCGATATTTTGTGGGGCTGGAGGGCGGTTTGGACGTCATCCTGGAGGAAGGCCGTCGGCGCGTCCTCCTGGAGAGTTGGGCCTACGTATCGGATGGCCGCCATGGGCATTATGGACGATCGGGCGGGGTCGAGATTCCGGATGCTCTGGCCCACGAGGTGTTGGAGAACGGCGTGGAGCTATCCGCGGCCATTGATCGCTTCGCCGGAGCGGTGGGTATTCGCGACGCGCAGGGCGCCTGGGGCGTGCTCTCAAGTGGGCTGATTAGCCGCACGGAGGCATTTCGGGTGGCCGTAGTCGCAGCCTTTGCCCCTTTTTATAACGCGAAGATGTACCATGCGGCGTCGGTTGCGCGATACTAGAGAAGAGCAGATTGGTATCGGTAAGAGTGGGAACTTTTGCCAGGAGAAGCCAGTGGACATCGTCAAGGGCAACATGGGGTGGATCGAAGTCGTGGTCGGTCCGATGTTTTCGGGGAAGAGCGAAGAGTTGATCCGGCGGCTGCGGCGCGCGGAAATTGCGCGGCAGCGCGTGCAGATTTTCAAGCCGGCGATCGACGAACGCTACGCCGCGAATGAGATTACTTCGCATTCCGGCCTGGGCATCGCGTCGGACAATATCCTGAAAGCCGGCGAGATCCTGGACAGGTTGCAACCGCGCACGGAAGTAATCGGCATCGACGAAGCGCAATTCCTTGGAGACGAAGTGGTGGATGTGTGCACCAAGCTCGCGAACTTAGGCAAGCGCGTGATCGTCGCGGGCCTCGACACCGATTACCGCGGCCGGCCCTTTGAGCCCATGCCGCGCCTGCTGGCCATTGCGGAAGAGATCACCAAGCTGCTGGCCATTTGCGTCCGTTGCGGGAATCCGGCGGTGCACACGCAGCGGCTGACGGAAAGCGAAGAGTTGATCGAGGTGGGCGCTATGGGAATGTACGAAGCGCGCTGCCGCCGTTGTTTCGAGCCGAATCCAGAGCAGGCGTGCGAAAAGAAAGAGACGCCGCTGTTAATCCGCAGCCGCGCCGCCAATAAGTCCTGAACGTGCGCATCGATTCTAAAGCACCTACCCGTGTTGACCTGGCTGGCGGGACCCTCGACATCTGGCCGCTCTATCTATTTCATCCTGGCGCGGTGACCGTGAACGCGGCCATCACGCGGTACGCTTCCTGCCGGATTGAAACGCAGGCGCAGGGCGATACGCGCATCCGCCTGGTTTCCCGGGACACGAGACGCGAGGAGAATTTTGCGTCATTCGGGGAATTGGTGAAAGGAAAGCGTTACAAGTTGCCGCTGCTCGCCGAAATCGTAAAATTCTTTCAGCCGCAAGCCGGCTTTACGCTTACCACCGATTCGGAGGCGCCGGCGGGCGCGGGAATTGGCGGATCCAGCGCCATGGCCGTGGCGATCTGCGCGGCGCTGGATCGCTACACGGGAGCGGGCAAAAGCAAGGCAGATTGGATCCACATCAGCCGCGACGCGGAAGCGATCGTGATTCGCGTGCCTACGGGAACGCAGGACCACTACCCGCCGGCCTTCGGCGGCGCTGCGGCCATCGAGCTACCACCGGGGGGCGAGCGGCGCACGGAACTGCGCGTTGACCTGTCAGAGCTGGAACGCCGGATCGTACTCTGCTACACGGGCAAGCCGCGAAGGTCTGCGATCAACAACTGGGACGTCTTCCGCGCGCACATCAACGGCGACAAGGCGGTATTTGGCAATCTGGCGCGCATTTCCGAGGTGGCGCAAGAATTGCGTGGTGCACTGGAGCGCTCCAACTGGCTGGAAGTCGGGCGATTGATGCGGGAGGAATGGAGTTTTCGCAAGCGCAACCTGCCCACCATCACAACGAAAACGATCGATGCCATCGTGGACACCACGCGCCGCAAGGGCGCACTGGCCGGCAAGGTGTGCGGCGCGGGCGGAGGCGGCTGCGTCGTGCTGCTAATTGAGCCGGACGCCCGTGAACGCGTTGAGGCGGCGGTGGTGGAGGCCGGCGGGGAAGTGCTCCCGATGAAGATTGACCGCTCCGGTGTGCAGGTGAACGTCTCTTGAAGGCGGCGGGTATTTCTCCCTTGAGGGCCACTGTTCAGCGGGCTTTCCGCATCATAGAATAATAGGTCAAGGGGGAGTCACAGCGGGCGGCCCGGTGCAAGTGTATGTCGAAGGTTTTCACATTGAGCTTGGGTTTGCTGTTGTTCGCAGGCGCGGACATTCCGGGATCGGAACGTCTGCGCAATTCCACTGTGCCCGGCGGCACCTTCTCGCATGGGGATGAAATAAGCGTGTTTCCGGACGACGTTGCAGGGGAGCAGCAGGCCGCGCAGTCGGACGCTCAGAACGGCGCAAAGGCAGCGACCTTGCAGGAGTACTCGAAGCTGGAGCTGATCCGCTACGTTTCCGGCGAATTTGCCAAAGCGACGCGAAACCTCCCAGCCGGCAAGGAAGGATTTTTGCTTTACGTAGGCAAGCCGCTGAGCCCGGAACTGTTGGAACGTGCGGTGGCTACACACGGGGCTGCGGTGCACATCGGCGACAGCGCCCAGATTACCAAGCTGGAATTCCGCGACCACGCGATCGTTGTGGACGTAAATGGCGGCGGACGCGGCAAAAAGGGAAGCTGGCGCGACCACATTCAAATCGGCATGGGCGGGACGATTCCTACGGCGAGAACGACGACTACCAACCAGGAAAATGGCCCGCCGGGCCTGCAGCCTGGAACGGGCAGCACGATTTTCCTGGAGTTCAGCAAACCTGTGCCGGACTTGACGCCAGAGGAGTTGAAGAAGATTCTTTCGCCCTTTTTGGATTTTGCCAGGCAGCACTCCGCTTCCGTGCAGTGGGTCGATACCTTGCCACCGGAGATGAAGAAGGCCATTCAGGAGCGCCGGCCGACCGTGGGAATGGACCGCGAAGAAGTGGTCGCCGCGATTGGTAAGCCGGAGCACAAAGTGCGCGAACGCGATTCCGAGGGGAATGAAATCGAGGACTGGATTTACGGCCAGCCCCCGTCAAAAACGGTTTTTGTCCGCTTCATGGGCGACCGCGTTACCAGCATTAAACAATACCCGCAATAGTTTTCGCCATCCTGACCTGCGTTGACTTTTGTTGACGCAGCCCATAGCATTTTAGGCTCCGCAGCGTGGCTGAGTATGTAGTGTGGCCCTGCCGCTAGCACGCATTCCCATCGGAGGAAGAATGCCCATTAAGGTAGGTATCAACGGCTTCGGCCGCATCGGCCGGAACATCATGCGCACCGTGTTGGACGACAAAGACGTTCAGATCGTGGCGGTCAACGACGTTACGGACGCGAAAACCCTGGCGCACTTGCTGAAATACGATTCGATTCTAGGGAATTTGGCGCACAACGTGACGCACACGGACGATTCCATAGCGGTGGAGGGCAGGAGCTTCAAGGTGTTCAAGACCAAAGATCCTGGCGAGATCGACTGGACCTCGGTGGGCGCGAATATCGTGGTGGAATCCACGGGGCTTTTCACCAAGGGTGTGGATGCGAAGAAGCATCTGCGCGGCCCGGTGAAGAAAGTGATTATTTCCGCGCCGGCGGACGGTCCGGATGCGACCTTTGTGCTCGGCGTGAACGACAATACGTACGATCCTGCGCATCACCATGTCGTTTCCAATGCTTCGTGCACCACCAATTGTCTGGCGCCGGTCGTCAAAGTTCTGCAGGACACCTTCGGCATTCACAGCGGGACGATGACCACTATTCACTCGTACACCAACGACCAGCGATTGCTGGATCTACCGCACAAGGACTTGCGTCGCGCGAGGGCGGCGGCCATCAACATGATTCCGAGCTCCACGGGTGCGGCGAAGGCCTTGCACCTGGTGATTCCCGCGCTGAAAGGCAAACTGGACGGATACGCGATGCGCGTTCCGACGCCGAACGTCAGCGTGGTGGACTTGACGGTGTTTGTCGATAAAACGGCCACGGTGGAAAGCGTCAATGGCGTGCTGAAGGCGGCGGCCAACGGTCCGATGAAGGGAATTCTCGCGTACACTGAAGAAGAGCTGGTGTCCGCGGATTTCAAGGGCAACCCTAATTCCTCCATTGTCGATGCTGGGTACACCAAAGTGGTGGGCGATCGCTGCGTGAAGGTGCTGGCCTGGTACGACAACGAGTGGGGATATTCCTGCCGCTGCCGCGACTTAATCAAATTCATGGCGTCCAAATTCTGAGCGCGCCCTGCGCACTGTTGTGGGTTTCACTTCTGCGCCGAGTCAGTTCTGAGAACTGAAAATGAAAACGGAATTCATGAACAAGCTGACGATTAACGACCTGGATTTGCGCGGCAAGCGTGTGTTTATTCGCGTGGATTTTAATGTACCGCTGAAAGACGGCGTGGTCACCGACGACACACGCGTCCGCGAGACGCTGCCGACGCTCCGGCTGGCGATCCAGAAAGGCGGGCGGCTGGTGCTGGCCTCGCACCTTGGGAGACCCAAGGGCGGGCCGGAACCGAAATATTCGCTGGCGCCGGTGGCGAAGAAGCTTCAGGAACTTTTGGAGCGGAATGTCGGCTTTGCCAGCGATTGCGTCGGAGCGGATGCCGAAGCGCAAAGCAAGGCGCTCGGCGACGGCGGCGTGCTGCTCCTTGAGAACGTGCGGTTTCACCCGGAAGAAGAAAAGAACGACGAAGCATTCTCCAAGCAGCTTGCCGCGCTGTGTGACGGCGTTTTTGTGTGCGACGCCTTCGGCTCGGCGCACCGCGCGCACGCTTCGGTCGTGGGGATTACACGCTTTGTAAAGCAGGCGGCGGCAGGATTGCTGATGGAGAAGGAACTCGCGTATCTGGGCAAAGCGGTTACGAATCCCGCGCGGCCGCTCGTGGCGATCCTGGGCGGCGCTAAGGTCAGCGACAAGATCGAAGTCGTGGAAAATTTGATGAAGATTGCCGATGCGATGCTGATCGGCGGCGGCATGGCGTACACGTTCGAGAAGGCGCAGGGTTTGCCCATCGGCAAATCGCTGGTGGAAAACGACAAAATCGAGCTGGCGAAGCGCTTGTTGGCAGAGGCCAAAGCGAGAAATTTCAAGCTGCTCCTCCCGAGCGACCATGTGATCGCAGCGGAGCTTAAGCCCGGCGCCAAGGCCACGGTCTGTGAAGTTTCCGCAACCCCCGCGGATCAGATGGGGCTGGATATCGGGCCGAAGACGATTGCCGCCTACGCCGCGGAAATTGCTGCGGCCAGGACCATTGTGTGGAATGGGCCGATGGGCGTTTTTGAAATGCCGGCGTTTGCGAAAGGCACACTCGAAATCGCGAAGGCCGTGGCGGCTGCCACCACGGCGGGTGCCACGTCCATTGTTGGCGGAGGCGATTCCGTGGCGGCCGTGCATCAGTCGGGAGTGGCGAATAAAATTTCGCATATTTCCACGGGCGGAGGGGCCTCGCTGGAATTTCTCGCCGGGCGAAAGCTGCCCGGGGTGGAAGCCTTAAGCAACAAAAGCTAAGCACAATTTCACAGTGAGAAGAGCACAGAGGACAGGGAAGAGTCAGCTGGAAAAATGAGCCAAACAAAACGGCGGCGCGTGATCGCGGGCAACTGGAAGATGTTCAAGACGCAAGCGGATACGCGCGCATTTTTCTCGGCGTTCTTGCCGCTGGTGAGGGCCGTACGGCGTTGCGACGTCGTGATCGCGCCGCCCTTCACGGCAATTTCCGCCGCAGTAGAAGCGACGCGGGGCAGCACAGTCGGTATTGGAGCGCAAGACGTCTTCTGGGAAAAAGAGGGCGCGTTTACCGGTGAAATCGCGCCGCCCATGCTGGTGGAGGCGGGTTGCCGTTACGTGATCATTGGGCACTCCGAACGGCGGCAGTTTTTCGGCGAAACCGAGCAAACGGTGGCGAAAAAAACGAAAGCGGCGCTTGCCGCGGGTCTGACGCCGATTGTTTGTGTAGGCGAACTGCTGGAACACCGCGAAGCCGGACGCACCGAAGAGATTTGCCAGACACAGTTTTCAGGCGGCCCGGGTGCGTTGACCCCCGAAGAGTTCTCCCGTATTCTGGTGGCTTACGAGCCAGTATGGGCGATTGGCACGGGCAAGACGGCAACGCCGGAAATTGCCGCAGCCGCGCACCGTTTTTTGCGGAGGTGCGCGGAGAAGAAATTCTCTTCGGACCGGGCCCAGGCTCTGCGGATTCTGTACGGCGGCAGCGTCAAACCCGACAATATCCAGGGCTTGATGGCTCAGGAAGAGTTGGACGGCGCGCTTGTTGGCGGAGCGAGCCTGGACGCAAAGTCATTCGCGTCCATCGTGACCGGCTGCGAATCAGTGCAATAAGTTCATCGCGCGCTGGCGGCCGGATCTTTGCTTTAGCGAGGTTGTGAAATGTCAGGTTGGATGAAGTGGGCAATTTCGTTGGCCATGGGATTCGGTTTTATCGTGCTGGGCTGGAGACTTTTTGATTCGCGCTGGTTTTCCTGGCTGTTGCCCACGTTTTTTGTGATCAACTGCCTGTTTCTGATCATTGTTGTTCTGCTTCAGAGCGGGAAAGCAGCGGACATAGCGGGCGCATTCGGTGGCGCAGGCAGCCAGACGGCCTTTGGTCCTCGCGGCGCGGCAACGGTACTTTCGCGAGCAACTACGTGGTGCGCGGTCATGTTCATGGTCTGTGCACTAGCGCTCGTGCTGCACACGGACAAGGGCGTGGAGCAGGGAGGATCGGTGCTGGAGAAATTCTCGAAGCCAGCTCCGAAACCCGTGCCGGTAACGCCGGCGAAGCCGCAAACCATACCGCAACCCGGCGCGCCGCAGTCCAGCACTCCACAAACTAACGCGCCAGCCAGCAGCGCGCCGGCACCGGCGACGCAGCAACCGGCGCCCGCGCAACCAAAGAAGCCATAGACGTCTTGTTTAAAAGCTAATCGGCTAACCGACGGCGAGTGCGAACCTCGCAATTCGTGCGGCTCTCAACTATAATCAGCAAGTCTGTGAAATGCGGTAGTGGCGGAACTGGCAGACGCACCAGCTTGAGGGGCTGGCGGTAGCAATACCGTGGAGGTTCGAGTCCTCTCTACCGCACCATTTCCAACCGTAACAGGAAGATTCGTTCGTGAAGGTTGTTATCGTGCGCTGGTGCGTTCGTGGGTGTCGCGAGCCTCCGCCAGCCACCTTTCCAGAACCGCCTGGTCCTTTTGCTCCATCCCGGTGAACACCACTCCCATGCTGTTTCCGCGAACATTCACTATCTGGCCCTGGGCCACGAAGATGGCGCCATGGTGAATAATGCGGAGGCGAACTTTGGTGCCGGCGGCCCAGGCTTTTTGCGCCGCTACCTGGCAACCGAACACGCTCAGGTCGGTGGTTTGTTCGCGAATTTCGGTTTCGGATGCCATATCCACCAGATCGACGCTGGCGGCAAATGGATAACGGCGGGCTCGAGGTCGTTCGATCAAGGATTCTCCCCACGCTCGATACGCGTGCAGGTATCGATTTACTATAATGGCCGTGTGGTGGGCGCCGCGCCGCGATATACCTGCCTTCTGTGTTCAAAGTGAAACGCTGCGGCGACCTCTCGGAATTGGCTTTGGTGGCTGGCTGTCTTTTCTTGAATTCCCCTGCCAATGTACTGTATTCAGGCGAGCCGTACACTACGCGTTCGCGTATCGCGCCTTCCTCGCGGAACGAAGCGAACAGGCGGGAAACGCGAGTAGACTTGGGGACAATGGCTACGCAAGATACCGAGCTGATCGTCGTCGATATTCGTGGAGGAGGCGGAGGGCAAGAGCCCCCTGCGGGCGGCGACGGTGGCGAAGATGGCGACAAGGGCAGGCGGCCCCGCAAGCCACGGCAGCGCCGCTATTCGACGGCCATCCTGCTGGGAATGATTTCCATCCTGATGTTCTTCCTGGGGCTCTGCAGCGCCTTCCTCGTCCTGAAGCACGTAAGCCAAACCTGGGTGCCGCTGCACCTGCCGGGGATCCTTTGGGTTAATACGGCGGTTTTGTTGCTGAGCAGCTATACGCTCGAAAAGGCGAGACGGCGCCTATCGGTATTCGACTTTCCTGGATTTCGCAAGCTGTGGCGCGCCACGACCATTCTCGGCTCCTTATTCTTGGCTGGCCAGCTGATTGCCTGGCTGCAACTGGTTGCCACGGGGATATACATCGAGAGCAGTCAGGCGACCAGTTTTTTCTACATTTTTACGGCCGCGCACGCCGTGCATTTGCTTGGCGGAGTAGCCGCGTTGCTGTACGTGGCTATGCGCGATTTTGGGAAGGGCAAAATCTCGCGCATCACCGCGGTGGAAATTACCTCCTACTATTGGCATTTCATGGACGGCCTGTGGGTGTTTCTATTGCTGCTTCTCTATCTGGGAAGATGAGCGGCAGCTAGTGGCGGACGAATTCGGTCACGGCTTCCGCCGCGCGCGCCAACTGAGCCGGCCGCAGCTCCGGATACATCGGGAGTGACAGAACTTCTTGCGCGGCATGCTCGGCGTGTGGAAAGTCCCCAGCTTTGTATCCGAGAGAAGCGTACACCGGTTGCAGATGCAGCGGCAGTGGGTAATAGATGGCGCTGCCGATTTGTTTCTCCGTCAAAGTGCGTTGCAATTTGTCGCGTTCTTCCACGCGAATGGTGTACTGGTGAAAGACGTGCTCGTAGCCCTCCGGCACAAGCGGCGGCATGATGCCGGGGATTTGCGAAATATGTTGCGTGTATTCCGTGGCGTGAGCTTGCCGCGCGCGTTGCCACTCCGCAAGATGGCGAAGCTTCACGCGAAGGATCGCGGCCTGAATTTCATCCAGCCTGCCGTTCCAGCCAGGCTCGCTGCTGACGTATTTCTCCGTCTGCCCGTGGTTGCGCAGGATGCGCAAGCGCGCGGCACGCTCCGGCGAGTTGGTCACGATCATGCCGGCATCGCCGCACGCGCCCAGATTCTTTGTCGGGTAAAAGCTAAAACAAGCAACGTCGCCGAGAGATCCGGTGCGCCGGCCCTTGTAGACGGCGCCGATGGCTTGCGCGCTGTCTTCGATCACCGGCAAGTTCTGCTTACGCGCGAAATCCATGATGGGGTCCATGTCCGCGGCCAGGCCGTAGAGATGAACCACTACGATAGCGCGCGTGCGCGGAGTCACACGCCGCGCAATCTGCGCAGCGTCGACGTTGTAGGTGTTGGGATGAATGTCCGCGAAGACCGGCTTCGCTCCTAGCGCGCTCACCGCGCTGCCGGTGGCTATAAAGGTGAACGGCGGAAGAATGACTTCGTCGCCGGCCGCGACTCCGCAGGAACGCAGCGCGAGCACCAGCGCATCGGTGCCGGAGCCGACGCCGATGCCATGCGCCGCGCCGCAAAATCGCGCGACTTCTTCTTCGAGCGCAAGGCCTTCGCGTCCCAGGATAAATTGCTGGGAGGAAAGCACGCGCTCGACCGCTTCGCGAACTTCACCGCCGATGGCGGCATATTGCGCCGCCAAATCAAATTGTGGAATAGGACTATAGGAGGCTGCGAGTGGATTCGAGCTCATGCGAAGAGTGATCCAAGCCGCAGCGGTATGCACCTGAATTCCCGTGCGGGGGAAGGGCTATCTTTTCGGAAGCTTGGTGCAAACGGCGACGGCATTATTCGGATTAATTGCACTGGCTTCTTCTTCAACCGACTGTATCACGCCTTTTTTGTCGATGACGAAAGTGGTGCGCTGCGCCCATTCATATTCTTCTTTGTATAATTTCAGGATGCCGTACTGTTTCAGCACTTTGTGGTTCATGTCGCTGAGCAGCGGAAAGGTGACGCCGATTTTTTGCGCGAAAGCGTTGTTGGCGGCCGGACTGTCGACGCTGATACCGAAAACGACAGCGTCGGAAGCTTCGAGCTTGGCCATATCAGCCTGATAGGCCTGAAGTTCTTTTGTTCAACCTTCGGTGAAGGCCAGAACGTAAAAGGCCAGGACGACATTTTTCTTGCCGCGGTAGTCACTCAGGTGGATTTGCTTCCACTGGTTGTCGAGCAACGTAAAGTCCGGAGCCACGTCGCCGGCCTTCAGCGAAGTGTGCGCGACTTTGACGCCTTCCTGCGCGCGAATGGCGCCAGCGGCCAGGCAGCCTGCCAATGCTGCCGCAACGATCAAGGATTTGAAATGCACCGAACGCATGCACGCCTCCTCAGGTACTGCGCAAGCGCTGACAGTATACGCCGCGAAAACGCGCTGCGTAACCCGTGTTTACCGGTGAACACAAGAATTTACAAATTCTTTAAATGCGCCAGCTTGAAGGGCGAACCCAAATTTTCGCGCAATTCCAGCCAGTGCTCCTCCGGGATGGACATGAAAACGTCCACCACCCTGGGATCGAACTGCGTACCCGAGCAGCGCTTGATCTCTCCCCTGGCATGCGAAAGGGGCAAAGCTTTACGATACGGCCGGTCGCTGATCATGGCGTCCAGTGAATCCGCGATGGTAAAGATGCGCGCCCCCAGTGGAATGTCCTCGCCTTTCAGGCCTCTGGGGTAACCCGTGCCATCGAAAAATTCTTGGTGGGCCAGCACGATTTCCGCGGCATCGCGCAGGAAGGGGATGCGGATCAGCATGTTGTAGCCGATTTCGCAATGCTTGCGCATGATCTGTTTTTCGTCTTCGGTGAGCGGGCCTGGTTTGCGGAGGATGCCGTCCGGAATGGCCATCTTGCCGATGTCATGAAGAAAAGCAGCGCGTGCCAGCACCGCAAGGTACGCGTCGGGCACGGGCATGGCCTTCGCGATGGAGATGCAGAACGCAGTCACCCGCTGGCAATGGCCTTCGGTCTCCGCGTCCTTCAAGTCCAGCGCGCTGCCCAGCGCCTCCAGCGTGTCGTCGTAGGACTGTTCGAGCTGCGCGATAGCCCCGGTGAGTTGCGCGGTGCGCTCTTCCACCAACTGCTCGAGGTTTCGCTGGTAGGTACGGTTTTCCATGATCAGGCGGCGATGCTGCAAAGCGCGCCCGACGCCGAGGAAAAGTTGGTCCTTCTCAAAGGGTTTCAGAATGTAGTCGTAAGCGCCCCGCCGTATGGCCTCCAGGGCTGTGGAAATGTCGTGAATCGCGGTGACCATGATTACCGGAACTTCCGGGTCGTACTGGCGCAGCCATTCGAGCAGCTTGATGCCGTCCATTTCCGGCATGATCATGTCGCTCAGCACCAAGTCGGGTGTGGTGCGTTTGACCTGGTCCTGCGCCGCGCGTCCATTGCTTACCGCCGTGCAGTGGTAGCCCTTGGACTCGAGCATGGTGGAAACGACTTCCCGGATGGCTTCCTCGTCATCGACGACAAGAATGTTTTCGATTTCCAAGGTTGGCTCCCAGGGGTCAATCTGCCCAGCAGCCATTATAAGGGACAGCACACGGACAAGTTGGGGCCATTGCCCATTCAGAAAACAGCATGTAGCTTCAAAAGGTAAGTAGTCCTCAGGGTTCCAGCCTTCCGTACGAGCCTGTACTTGTGTGTCTGGAATCGCCAGCGTACCAGCCGGGAGGCGGCGCAAAGTGTTCGTAAATCAGGGCCTGCTCGCCATTGCCTTCTTTGAAGTGACGGCGTTCATCGTTCTGCTGGTGCTGTTTCTGCTGCTTCGGCGAGACCATCCGGACGGCTATTTTCGTCTCTGGCTGATGGGCTGGATCAGTCTGACGATTTCCTCTGTTTTCGAGCTCGGCCTGGCGGCGCAAGAAAGCCCGGAGCTGCGTTTAGCCATGCTCGCAACGCAAGTCGTAGCCCTGCTTCTTTTTCTTTCTTCCGCGATGCAACTCACTGTGGGTGGCGTAAGCCGCAAATGGCCGGTGCTGCCGCTGGCCACCGCCGTGTTGGCCGGGGTCTATTACATCGAGCGCGGCGCTTCCGCACCATACTTCGGAAAGATTCATTGGGAGACGACCGCGCTCGAGTCCGTGATCTCGTTGTGGGCCGGCTGGTTGTTGTGGCGCGCAAGGGCCAAGCACAAAGGGCATGGCGGCCGTTTGCTCGCGGGCGCTTTGTTGGTCAGCGGTCTTAACGGTCTCGATCGCTTTCAGTGGCTCGACCACCCGTTCTTCCTGTTGCGGCTGGCATTCGACCACTTGCTCAATGTTTCACTGGGCATCGCCATGGCCGTTTTGGTGCTCGAAAGTGCGCGCGCGCACAGCGATGAATTGAATGACAAAATGCGACGGCTTTCTCTGCTCACCGCGGCCAGCACGCAAACTTTGTCGGTGCGCGAGGTCCTCGAGCAGGTGCTCGGGCACCTAGTGGAGAGCCTGGGCGCGACGCACGGTATTGTGCGCTTGCTGGAAGGTGAGGGAAGCGCCGCGCAATTGGTTGCGCGAGCTTCGGTTGGGTTCCAGCAAACCTACCTGAAAAAGCACGAGCGCGTGGCCATCTCTGAGCCGTGGGTACAGCGCGTCCTTCAGAAGGACTGCCTGTTTCTGCGGTTGGACGAGGAGGTGGATGCCAAAGAGCGCGTCAGGATGGAAGAGAGCGGCGTCAGCGAGAGCATTTCCCTGGCGCTGCCGGGGAAAGATGGGCCAGTCGGTGTTATCTCGGTAGGGTCCTTTCAGGACATTCGTTTTCAACGCGACGAGATCTCTTACCTTGTGAACATCGCCAATCTTCTGGGCCTAACGCTGCAAAACGTAAGGCTGTTCGAGCAAGTCGCGACGGTGCAGCAGCAGTGGGCCTATACCTTTGATTCGATTGGCGATCCGATCTTCGTTCATGACCCCGAATTTCGCATCCTGCGCGCTAATCAGCGGCTGGGGAACTTGCTCGGCCGCGATTCGGCCGCGCTGGTTGGCCGCATGGTCACCGATCTGCTCCCTCGCAAAGGGACGCACTACAAGAATTGCCCCTATTGCGAAGGAATTGCCGGGGAGGGCGACGACCCGGATCCTTGGCTCACTGGATATTTCCTGGCTTCCAACTCGACGTTCACTGATCCGCGAGGCCGCCAGCTAGGCACGGTGCACGCCTTGAAAGACATATCCGAGCGCAAGCGCGCGGAAGAGAAATACCGGACCCTGGTGTCGAACGTTCAAGAGGGAGTTTTCATCTCCAATCCGCAAGGACGATTCCTGGACTTCAACGACGCGCTGATGCGCATTCTGGGATTCGAAGAGCGCGATGAGCTGCTCAATGCCGATATCCCATCGATGTTCGTGAACTCCGCGGACCGCGAGCGCCTCAAGAGGCTTCTGCAGGATCACGGGACGGTCGCGGACTTTGAATACGAAATTCGCCGCAAAGATGGTGAGGTCCGTACGATGATGGAGTGTTCTATCGCCATTCGGGACGCCGCCGGCAATCTAACCGCCTTACAGGGTTTCCTGCTGGACATAACCGACCGCAAGCGAGCCGAGCAGGAAATTCGGCGCCGCAATCGCGAGCTGATGGTGCTGAACTCCATTGGCCAGACCCTTACGGAGTCCCTCGATCTCAACGACTCGATTCACCGCACGCTGCGGCAAATGACCGAGCTCTTTAAGTTGGACGCCTCCTCGCTATACCTGTTCGATGAAGCCGGGGTGACTTTGCGGCGCATTGCGGCGGTTGGCCATCGCTCGGAGCAGGGCCGGCATATTCCGCCAGTCACGGTGCAGCCCGAATTGCTGCAACATATTAAGGCGGTGCACGCCACGTTCCTATCGGCGCAGGGCTTGCCCATCCCGATGATTTTGCGGGAGGCGCAGCGCAAGGAAGGGCTGCATTCCGCCTTTGTGGTGATCCTGTGGTCCAAGGATCGCGTGCTCGGCGGACTCGTGGTTGGCAGTCGCACGCCCAGGGAATTTTCGCCGGCGGACATCAATCTTCTGATTGCCGTCGGTAGCCAGATTTCCAACGCCATCGATCGCTCGGTGCTGTATGAAGAGACGCGGCAAGCTTACGAAAATTTGCGGCGTACGCAGGAACAGCTGCTCCATAGCGAAAAGATGGCCGCCGTCGGCCAACTGATCTCCGGTGTTGCCCACGAGCTTAACAACCCGCTGACCGCCATCCTGGGATACAGCCAATTGCTGCTATCAAGCGGCCAGATGCCGCCCCTGGGGATGGAGTACTCGGACAAGCTCTACAAACAGGCGCAGCGCACCCATCGAATCGTGCAAAATCTCCTGAGTTTTGCGCGCCAGCACAAGCCGGAGCGCGCGGCCGTGCAACTCAACCAAATACTGGAGGACACGCTGGCGTTGCGCGATTACGACCTCCGCCTGAGCAACATCCGCGTCCACTACGACCTCGCTCCCGATTTGCCGATGACCGCCGCGGACCCGCACCAGCTTCAGCAGGTATTTCTGAACCTCGTGAACAATGCCGTCGATGCCATCCTGGAGAACTCCAACGAAGGGGATCTCTGGGTCAGCTCCAGGGCAAGAGAGGATCGCCTGGTTGTGGAATTCAAGGACAGCGGACCGGGTGTGAAAGATGCATCCCGCGTGTTCGATCCTTTCTACACCACCAAGCCAGTGGGCAAGGGCACCGGGCTAGGCTTGAGCATCTGCTATGGCATCGTCACCGAACATGGGGGTTCCATCAGCGTAAGCAATTTGCAGCCCTCCGGCGCTTGCTTCACTATCGAGTTGCCGTATCAACGCGCGGCCGCTCCCGAGGACGCAATTCCGCCCAGCGGGGCAATTGCTGCCCGCGGTGGGCGCATTCTCCTGATCGACAACGATGAGTCCGTGCTGGAAGCTGTGGAAGCCATCCTTCGCGAAGGAAATCACGTAGTGTGGACCGCTGCAACCTTTCCGGAAGCGCAGCGCCTTCTAAGCAAGCAGGAATTCGACGCGGTAGTAGCGGACGCTGAAGTGCGCGCGGCCGCTGGGGGGGAAGGTCTGCAAGAATGGCTGCTGGCAAACAGGCCCGCATTGGCAGGGCGACTGGTTTGGATGAGCGCTTCAGCGACGCCTGCACAAGCGGAGAATCATTCTGGAAATGGGTCGATCGTGTTGCAAAAGCCGTTTCAGGCCGCGGACTTACTGTCCGCCGTGGAGACGGCACGAGGCCATGTCCAGCCCGCGCCTATGTAGCGTGGACGCTTGCTGAGCGGCAATCGCGGCTCAGCGGACGTTGACCATTGTCAACCGAACCGACGCAAAAATTCACTCCATTGCAGAGTTACTTGGATTATAGTTACCTGAGCGACCTACAGAAGCAAGCGGGAACACTCCGAATATGATATCTATTTTCTTCATGGGCAAATCCCCGAGGGTCAGCATTTGGAAATCGCATCTTCTTCACAGGGCCTTCTTTTCGGATCAGGTAAGCAGATGGATACACTGACACAACTCCAGCAGAATCGGCGCATTATCCATGACCTGACGCTTTCCACGCTGGCAAGAATCTCCACTCCGTTTTCTCGCCTCGCCTATTTGGCTTCGCTGCGCGACTTTTCCACCAACGTGTATGACCATGCCGGCCTTAACGCCATCTACCCGAAAACGGCGGTTCAACAAGCCCTCGAGCAGTGCCATCAGGAACTTTTCGAGCGCATTTTGGAGACCCCTTTGGCGGTCCAGGAGGAAGACCTGCGCGCGCACTTCCGCACCTTGCCGAATGGCTCGCGAAGGGCCGCTGCGCAGTGGCGCCGGCTCGAGTCCTATCGCACCTTGTTGCCCGCTGAATCGCCGGAGTATCTCAAGGAGCTTTTTTGCTCGAATGTGCGCGCGATTCTGGAGATTCTCGAGAAAGAACCCACAGTGGAACAGGCAGCCGGGTAGCCCTTTCCACCTCCCACCCGGCGATTTCGCACATCCGGAGGTTCCCAGATTCCGCTTTAACCAACTGCATCAAAGCCGTCAAGCCCCGACGGCGACCCAACACTGAATCTGCTATTCTGAAAATGTCATGTGCACTGCGATTTCGCGTTCTCGTCGCCCATTAGCGCTTCTCCTTGCCCTACTTGTCGCCCTGGCCGCGAGTTTCGCCTCCTTTGGCTCCGCGCAGCAAACCACCGCTCCCGCGACGCCGCCGAACGCCACGGGCAAACCCGGCGCCGCGGATTTCTCCGCAGCCGCCGACGAAGTGCTTGAGCAGATGAGTCAGATCACCGGCCTGGCGTTGCGCGGCCCGGTCAAGAAGAGCCTGCGCTCGCGCGAGGAGATTCGCGCCCACGTCATCCAGGAAATGAACGAGGACAAAGACACCGCCGAGCGCTATGCCGACGCTCGAAGTGCCGAGGCCTTCGGCCTGCTTCCCAAGGGGTTCGACCTCGATTCCTTCATGGTCGATCTGCTCACCGAGCAAATCGCCGGCCTGTACGATCCGAAAGCGCACGAATTCTACGTTGCCGACTGGATTCCCATCGACGACCAGCGCATGGTCATGGCCCACGAGCTGACCCATGCCCTCGAAGACCAGCATTTTCAGATTGAAGCCTGGGCAAAGGCAGCGCGACCCAACGATGACGGCGAGCTCGCGCGCGAGGCAGTTCTCGAAGGCAGCGCCATGGCCGCCATGCTGGACTACGAACTCCAGGGCAGCGGCCGCTCGCTCCAGGACTTGCCCGACATCAATCCCGCCATGCTGATCGGCGACATGACCGAGACGCCACTGCTCAAGAAAGCGCCGCCTTTCCTGAGAGACGCGCTGATTTTTCCGTACCTCGACGGTTTGACATTTTCCGCCGCGATCCTCAAACCCGCAGGCTGGGAAGGCTTGTCCGCCATTTTCGCCAAGCCCCCGGCTTCCACGCAGCAAATTATGCACCCCGCGCTGTACGCCTCTGGCAAGGTACCGGCGCCCGTCTCGCTGCCATCCATGGAAAAAGCCTTAGGCGCCGATTGGGCCAAACTCGACGAAAACGTCCTGGGTGAATTCGGCTGGAAAGAAGTGCTCAAGCAATTTCTCGATGAGCGGCGCGCGAAAGCTTTGTCCGCGGCGTGGGACGGGGACCGCTACGCCGTCTACGAGCAGAAGCAGAGTAAGCGTCTCCTGCTGATAACGCGCGAGCGCCTGGCCAGCGAGGAGCAAGCCCTGCGTTTCTTTGGTCAATATTCCGAAGCGCTCGAGAAAAAACACGAAAAGCGCAGCAATCTGCTTCGCAAGCCCAATTTCTTTTCCTTCGACACTCCAGACGGCGGTGTCTTCCTCCGCTGTTTTGAAAACGAGTGCGTGACCCTTGAAGGGGGCGACCGCGCGCTCTTCCTCAAGCTTAATAAGGAACTTCAATGGGCGCCGGTTCCGGAACCGCCAAAAGTCCTCGCAAAGGACGCAAAGGAAGTCGCGGTCCGGGCCGGAACCGCTACGGGTGCCCTGATGAGATTGCTCAGGCCGGCAGTTTCCTCGCCGCCGGGATTGGGCTGCGACTCTCAGGCAGCAGAGTAGGACCAGTTCCATTCTTCAACTCGATTCGCGCTTGCAGCCGCGCAACGCGAGCCGCCAGTCGCTGCTCCATCCGCACGCCGCCGCGCGCACCATGCCGCTCGAGAAAAAGCGCCCGTGACCGGCGAACCTTCGCAAGGCCCAGCTTCGCGAACTCCAGCGCGCGCTCAAGATCCTTCTTCCTGCGCTCGTAGTAAACCCCGAGCTGCTCGCAAGCGTGCGCGCCATTGCGCTCGTGTTTCACCAACTCGTGCCATAGAGCAGCGGCCTTCTCGTGTTCGCCGCGACGCTTGGCCAGCAGCGCCAGCTCGCGTCGCGCCTGCTGGTCGTATTCCTTTGGCAGCCCGAGATCGATGGCCTGCGTGCACGCGGAGTGCGCCCGCTGCGACTCGCCGCGCCGTTGCAAAAAATGCGAAAGCCCGAACAAGTCCAGGCTCTCCACATCGCGGCCGTCCTCGGATGCCAGCAGTGCATCGATCTTGCACACCAGCGCCGCCAGCCCGCGCAAATCCATCTGATTGTGCCGTACCACCGCCGCAAGCGGCTCCGCCGGTCCGCCGCGCAAATAATCGAAGTAATGCTGCGGAATCAGCGCGGCCAGCACATCGTCTTGCCGATGCCATCCCAGTCTCGCCGCGTCCAGCACGTGCCGCTCCAGCTCCACCAGCCGCACCGACCCGAGCCGCAGCTTCCACAACGCGCGCGCCGGGTGCAGCAGGTCGAGATGCGCCGACAGCCGTGGCACGGCGACCGATCGCGTCATCGTGAAGCGGTTTTCGAGCAGCGGCCAGTCGAATGCCTTGCCGTTGAACGTGACCAGCACCGGCCGCTCCGCGATGCGCGCGGCGACTTCGTGCAAAATCGCATGCTCCTCGCCGAAATCGCGCATGAAGAACTGCTCGACTTGCAGCGCGCCGGCGTCCCACCAGGCCAGCCCAATCAGAAATGCATACGTGCCAGTGCCGCCCGCCAGGCCCGTGGTCTCCGTATCAAGAAAGAGCCATTTCGATGGATCGGCCAGCGCGGCGCGCATGCGCTTCGAGAGCGCTTCGTCCCGGCCGCGCGAAAGCAATTCCAGGCTTACCTCGGAAATCTCGGAATATTCCGGCGACGAGAACCAGTTGCGCACCAAGACGTGCTGTCCATAGCGGTTGGTGGCGATTCTTGCGCCGAGCAGGCGTGATAAGGAATCCTCGGCATGCGGCGCGCGCAGCAGCTCCGCGCCAGATGGCCGCGGCCGAGTCGGCTTCAATGCCGCAAGCCGCGAGAACTTGTCATCGAACGCCGCCATTACGCACACAACCGATCGAGGATAGCCAACGCTGCTTCCTTTGCGCGCGGCGCCAGGTCTCCCGCGGGACCGACACACGATGGGCATCCCTGCTCGCACGCACACGCGGCGATGAGCTCGCGCGTCTTCTCTACGAGCAATTCATGCGTGCGGAAAAGCGGCTCGGAGAAACCGATGCCGCCCGGATAAGCATCGAAGAGATACAGATTCGGCTCGAAGAACTCCTTCGCGCTCGCGCCAAGCACATCGTCGATGCGCGCTGCGGCAAAATCTTCGCTGGTTTCGACGCCCGCCGTATCCCGCGGGCGCTCGCCAATCGCCGTGCCCAGGTCGCGGCCATCGCACATCAGCAGCAGCGTCGCCACGGATTCCAGCGCTTGCAGCAGGCCGAACATCCCGCTCTGCCGCTCGCTCACCGTGAACGGCAGCGATTCCAGCAACGGCCGCTCCAGCGTGATCCAGTACGAAGTCGTGTGCATTTCGTTTTCCGGCAGCTCCAGTTTTCCCGCGCCCACGTTTTCATTGGTGAAGAACTTGATCTTCTTGAATCCCACTACCTGCGAGCGCACCAGCACATCTCCATGCGAGCGAGACGAATCCGGGCTGCGATCGCTCGCCGCGACTTCCAGCACGCGCACCTGCGTGTAGCGGATGGCGTCCGTGTAGTAATCGACGTCCACGCGCTTCACGTACGCTTTGCGCTCTTTGAAATCCAGATGCTCGACGTGATATTGCTCGCCGCCGTGCAGATAAATCGCTTTCTCATGCACGGTCGTCAACGCGCTCGAGAAATCGACTTCGCCGATCACGTTCGGCTCGCCGGTGATATCGATGATCACGAAATTGTCGCTGGTCACCGACCGCAGGCTGACCGTATCGGCCGGATACGCCTCGTGCGTCCAGTGATAATGATCCCCCGCCTGATGCAGGTAGCCCGCCTCGGCGAGCCGCGCGCACAGGTCCGGCACGTCCACATCGCCGAAGCGCTCTTCCGGCGCGATTGGCAACTCAAACGCCGCGCATTTCAGATGATTGACCAGAATTTCCAGGTTGTCCGGCTGGATGAATGCGCGTTCCGGCGTCCTTCCGAAAAAATAGTCCGGGTTCCGCACCATGAATTGGTCGAGCGGCGCGGAGGAAGCCACCATCACGGCGCACGAGCTGCCGCTGCGGCGTCCCGCCCGCCCCGCGCGTTGCCAGGTTCCGGCGATCGTGCCGGGATATCCCGCCATTACCACCGCATCGAGCGAGCCGACGTCGATGCCCAGCTCCAGCGCGCTCGTCGAGACCACGCCGCGAATTCGCGCGTCGCGCAGCCCGCGCTCGATTTCCCGCCGCTCGTTCGGCAAGTAGCCGCCGCGGTAGCCGCGAATCGTTTCCGCCTTGCCGGCCGCGCGCGGATTGGCCTGCTGCAAATACGTCAGCAGCAGTTCGGTGTGCAGGCGCGAATTCGCGAACACGATCGTCTGCAGCTCATGCTTCAGGAATTCCTGCGCCACCCGGGCGGATTCGTTGATGTAGCTGCGGCGAATGCCCAGCGCGCGATTCACCACCGGCGGATTGTAGAAAACAAACGTCTTTTCCGCGGCGGGCGCGCCATTGCCGTTTAGCACCTCGATGTCCGCTTCCATCAGCCGCGCGGCCAGCTCTCCCGGATTTGCGATCGTCGCCGACGAGCAGATGAATTGTGGTTCGCGCCCATAAAAGCGCGCGATGCGCCGCAACCTGCGCAGCACGTTGCACAAGTGGCTGCCAAAAACGCCGCGATAGGTGTGCAGCTCGTCGATCACGATGTAGCGCAAATTCTCGAAAAGCCGCGTCCAGCGCGTGTGGTGCGGCAGAATTCCGGTGTGCAGCATGTCCGGATTGGTCAGCACGATATGCCCTTTTTCGCGGATAGCCTTGCGCGCGTCGCTCGGCGTGTCGCCGTCATAGGTGAAAACGCCGAAGCGGTTCGCCAGCCGCTGGTTCAAATCATGGAGTTCCGCGAGTTGATCCTGCGCAAGCGCCTTGGTGGGGAAGAGATAGAGAGCGCGGCTATCGGAGCTTTCCAGAATCGCATTCAGGACCGGCAGGTTGTAGCACAGCGTCTTTCCGGAAGCCGTCGGGGTGACGATAACCACGTTCTTGCCGACGTGCACTGTTTCCGCCGCGGCGGCCTGATGGCTGTAGAGCTGCCGAATGCCTTTACCGGCGTAAGCCGCCTTCAGATCGGCGTGCGTCCAGGCAGGGAAGTCCGCCCACTGCGCCTCGCGCGCCGGATAGTGGCGAACCGCGGTAAGGATCTCGCCGTGGACATCGCGAGCGGCGAGTACGTCCAACACCTCATGGACGCGAGCGATCGCCGTCGAGCTGCGTGATAGGGCATGGCCATCGGAACCCGCGGTGTCCGAAGCGCCAGCCCAGCGTACCGCCAGTGATTCCGACATGCGAGAGCCTCCCGCGACTTCGCCTTTTATTCGCCACAGGCTAGCACGCGGTTTTCGCACGCGCAACAGCGTTCTAGGTCAATTTTTCCATGGGGGAAAGCAGGATTTGGGTGAATGCTGCGCCGCTATTTCTTGGCCGCGCGATACAGAATGACGCGCACCTTCTCTAACGTGATCAGGCCGCCCTCGACCATGGCGTCCAGTCGCGGCAAAATCTGCTCGATTCGTTCCGTGCTTTCTACAATTTCCAGAATGATCGGCAGGTCCTGCGACAGCCGCAAGAGCTTATCGGTGTGATAAACGCTGGAGCCGCCATAACCCGCCACTCCGCGCAGTACGGTCACTCCTGAAAATTTCTCCTTGCGCAGCATCTCGACGATCGCTTCGTACAGCGGCTTGCCGTGCCACTTGTCCGACTCCCCGACGTGAATGCGCATCAGCGTGCGCTCGCCCTCGAATTTTTCGTGTGTCATGCGCGACTCCTAGGGAGTGCGGCGGACCGAGGCCGCCGCTTTTCAGCGTAAGGCCGTGCCGGATCAAAATCTATTCGCTAGCCGGATTCCCGCCACGGACAGCAGCAAGCCCATGACGACGCTCGCAGCCACGTACGTGGTTGCTGGCAGCCACTCACCATCCTCCAACATCTTCGCGGTCTCCCAGCCAAAACTCGAAAAAGTTGTATAGCCGCCGAAAAACCCCACCGCGATGGCCACGCGCCAGTCGGGAGAGATCACTAGGCGGTTCAAGGTGAATTGCCCAATCAGCCCGAGCAAGAAACATCCGCTCAGATTGACAAGCAGCGTGCCATAAGGAAACGTTCCCTCCGAGCGCACCTGCACGACGCCCTGCAGCCCGTAACGCGCCAGCGTGCCCACCGCCCCAAAGACCGCAATCAAGATCAACCGCAACGTAGCTCCAATCCGCAGCTCGAGCGAAACAAAAAACTCCTGGCGCCGCCCGGCAGCCAGGAGTCATCAGTCCCAGCACGCACTGGAACGGTTATGGCGAACTCCATCGCCTTGAATTTTGTCCCGCGCCGATAGTGTAGCCGCGCGACGTGAACGACACAATAGGTTGGCTGATGCGTCTGTGGGACAGCCATTTCTGGCTGTCCGCACTCTCGGCTCACCCAATTAGTAATGAAAGCGGTAACGCACTTGGACAAAGATTTCCCGTGGATTCAGATAATGCGTGCCGCCAAAGGTGAAACTGTTGTCCAGCAGAACCCGCCGGTTCGCCACGTTCGTCGCGCTCAGCGAAGCAGAGAACTTTTCCCCGAATTCCTTACCGAATGACAAGTCAAAGGTCGTATGCGGCTGAAGATGATCTCCAGGGATCGCCGGATTGCCGTTGGAGAAGCCCGAGCCATAGTAAAGGTCGGCAGAAGCGTACGCCCGCCACGGCAGCGTGTACTGTCCGCCAAGATGCAACGTATTGCGCTGGTCATGGTCCAGCAGAAAGTAGCCCGGGGAAGGCGTAGCGCACGGGCCAATCAAACCGCCAACGACGCAGCCGAAGCCAAGGGCGAGTTGATTGGAGTAAGTGAGATAGAACTGCGCCCGGTTTTGGATGCGTGGGGAACGCAGCGTCAGCTCCCAGCCATTGATTCGCGCGCCTTGAACATCGACGGGGAAAAAAACGTTGGAGTTGTTCAAGCTGTTATGGTCGAAGAAGTTTTGCGCGCGATTCAAGAAGTTGTCGGCATCGAGCACCCAGCCTTTGAAGGGAATCGTGACGCCGAATTGATGTTCTTCGTCGCGCTCCCCACGCAGGGGTACGAAGTCAAGCTGCTGTTGAGTCTGGATATCGTTCAGCGTGGGCCCAGACAACGTGCCCAGAGGTGGCGCCTGATAAAAATGGCCGTAGAACCCACGGAATACCCAATTTAATTTTGGAATTCGCAGCGAAGCGCCAACGCGCGGGCTGGTGGCATTTTCCACCACTCCTCCGGAAAAGTGCGTTTGGCGCAGTCCGCCGTTGAGCGTCAGCCAGGAATTAATTTTGACTTGATCCTCAACATAAACTGCGATCAGGCTCCCGTCCGGATTTTGCGACAACGGTGCGATTGTGCTGCTCCCATCGTTGTAGACCACGCTGAAAAATTGCTCGTCCTGCTGGGCAAAACTGTAGAAACCCGCCCGCGCGTTATTGGCCCCCTTGATCCAAGACACGGTCCCCTGCCCGCCTTCATATTTCGAGGAGCGGTTCTGCGTCGCGGCGCTTGGGAAATCATTTGGGTCGCTTGCGTAGTCGGCGCTGTTGTAATGGAAGAAGGGTGAAACGGTCAGCACCAGCCCGGAGCTGACCGTGCGTACCCAGGAGAAGGCAACAAAGGAATCGTTTTCGCGGTTGACGTCGCGCAGCGTCGCGCCTGGACTATTCAGCGGATTGTCGGGGTCGAACGGCACCTGGTAAGAATCGCGCCGTGCTTGCGCAACGAGGCGCAACTGGTCCTGTGAATCCGCGTTATACATCAGCGAGCCAAATCCGCCGTAGCCGTTCGCGGCGTCATGGAGAACCGCCGACGTCGGCGTCTGCAAGCCGAGATTCGTGCGGTTCCCGTTTGCGCTGGCGTAGTACGCAAACTTGTTGGTGTGTCCGCCGAAATTGATTTGATCGTCGGTCTGGTAGAAGTTCCCCGCGCTTAAGGTCAGCTCAGCCTCGTTGTTTCGCTCGAACCCTGTGCGCGGCAGGACATCGAAGACGCCGTACGTGCGATCGCCGAAATCCGCAGCATAACTGCCGCGTTGCATTTCGACGGCATCAATGTCTTTGGGGTCGACCTGTGGCCCAAGGTTGCTCGCGATATTCGTGTTGGGAATCGCGACGCCGTCAATCAGCCAACTCACCTGGTGGCCCCCGCGGACATGTAGTTGGTCG
>Ga0210406_10000826_pt1 | contig 40362 bp, 34 predicted proteins | sample IncBWC30MmetaG_FD_155454 | JGI IMG/M metagenome (GOLD analysis project Ga0210406, IMG submission 155454) | Forest soil microbial communities from Barre Woods Harvard Forest LTER site, Petersham, Massachusetts, United States - Inc-BW-C-30-M | ecosystem: Environmental > Terrestrial > Soil >... | reverse complement strand
GATCTTCGGCTTTTGCAGGCATACCAGAATCCTCCGCCTTGAGTTCCATGAACCCCAAGGTCACTATATCGCGATATCATACACATACACAACCGCATACACAACTTAACAGAAGTCAGTGAAGCTAAAAGACTCCTTTGGAAATAGCTCTCCAATATCGTTTCTATACAACGTCTGCACAACATTGAATGTGGCGGAGAGGGTGAGATTGTTCGCGGCTCCGCCGCGAATCCTCCGCTTCGCTCCGGACCGACGCTTTCGCGTCGTCCAACCCGGCGAAGCCGCCGGGTTGTCGAACTCGGTAAGTTCGTCCACGCACCCTGCCCTGCTAGAAAAATTATGGCCCCAGGAAGGGGCCTTAATTTTTCTAGTGGCGGAGAGGGTGAGATTCGAACTCACGAGGGCCGTGAGGCCCTGCCGGTTTTCAAGACCGGTGCATTCAACCGCTCTGCCACCTCTCCGGCGGGTTGCGGCGCGATTCTACCCGAAAATATGGGTCTGCCCGGCTGCTAAGCCATTGAACGGCGGCCAGTTAGCCCTATATCGGCCTGAAGCGGCTAAATCAGCGCCTCGAGGGGGTGCTAAAATAGCCGCCGAGGCTTATGGAGGACACGATGGCCACTTTCCCTGGTAGTAATTCTGCTTTCCCGAGCGCCGGCGTCGACAGCCGCGCGACTTTCATTACGCGCACCTACACACACGTCGTGGGTGGCATCCTAGGTTTCATTCTCATTGAGCTGGCGCTGTTCGAATCCGGTCTTGCGTACCAGATCGCGAGCTTCATGCTCGGCTTCAACTGGTTCCTGATCCTCGGCGCCTTCATGCTCGTGGGCTGGCTGGCAACGCGCACGGCGCAAACCAGTACTTCTCTCGGCATGCAGTATTTCTCGTATGCGGCCTACGTAACCGCGGAAGCGCTGATATTTGTGCCGCTTCTCTTCCTCGCCGATAAGAAAGCGCCTGGGGCGATCGATAGTGCCGTGTTGATCACGGCGCTGGGCGCGGGCGGTCTCATGGTTGTCGCGCATCGCACGCGCAAGGATTTCTCGTTCCTGCGCGCCATTCTGATGTGGGGCGGCGTGGTGGCCATCCTGGCGATGATCGGCGGCGCCGTGTTCGGCTTCCAGCTGGGAACCTGGTTCTCGGTGGCCATGATCGGCTTCGCGGGTGCCGCGGTGCTCTACGACACGTCCAACATCATCCAACACTATCCGGAAGATCGTTACGTGTCGGCGGCGATGCAGCTGTTCGCATCGATCGCGCTGATGTTCTGGTACGTGCTGCGGCTCGTAATGGGCAACCGCAACTAATGATGCCGGGCACGCCTGCTGCGGATCACTGCAGCAGGTGTGTCCCGCCCATGTATGGCTTGAGTGCGGTCGGTACGGCGATGCTGCCGTCGGCCTGCTGATAATTTTCCAAGACCGCCACCAGCGCGCGCCCGACGGCGACGCCCGATCCATTCAAGGTATGCACCAATTCAGGCTTGGCGGTCTCGGGGTTGCGCCATCGAGCCTGCAGGCGCCGTGCTTGGAAGGATTCGCAGTTGCTGCAGGATGAGATCTCGCGATACCTTTTCTGCGAAGGCAGCCACACCTCTAAATCATAGGTCTTGGCGCTGCTCGCCCCCGTATCACCGGCACACAACGACAGCACTCGATAAGGCAACTCCAACGCCTTGAGCACGTTCTCAGCGTGCCCGGTCAACTCCTCGAGCGACGCATAAGAATTCTCCGGGCGCACGATCTGCACCAACTCGACTTTATCGAATTGATGCTGGCGAATCATGCCGCGGGTATCCTTGCCGGCCGCGCCCGCCTCGGATCGGAAGCACGGCGTGTGCGCAACCAACTTGAGGGGCAGCCGCTCCGGCGCCAAAATCTGATCGCGCACCAGATTCGTCAGCGGCACTTCGGCGGTGGGGATCAAGTAAAAGCCCGGATCGCCGCGCACGGCGAACTGGTCCTGCTCGAATTTCGGCAACTGTCCGGTGCCGAGAAGCGCCGTGGCGTGCACGAGGTACGGCACGTAGGCTTCGCGATAGCCATGATCGCCGGTATGCAGATCCAGCATGAATTGCGCCAGCGCGCGGTGCAGCTTCGCGAGTCCGCCGGTCAGCACCACAAACCGCGCCCCGGAAATACGCCCCGCGGCTTCGAAATCCATCCCCAGACGCTCGCCGAGCGCCACGTGATCTTTGGGCTCGAAGTTAAATTCTCGCGGCACGCCAAAGCGGCGTACCTCGACATTGGAGCTCTCATCGCGCCCCTCCGGCACACTGGCATCCAAAATATTCGGCAGCCCCAGCTGCAGATCCGTGATCTGCGCCTGAATGTCCTCGAGGCGCTTCTCCACGCCTTGCAGCCCAGCGCCCAGTGCTTCCCCTGCAGCAAGCAGACTGCCCAGGTCCTGGCCCTTCGACTTGGCGAACCCCACCGCCTTGGCGTTGGCATTGCGTTCGGCGCGCAGCCGATCGGCCTCGATTTGCACGCTCTTGCGCTGCTCCTCGAGCGATGCAAAGGCCTGCACATCGAGCACGAAGCCGCGCCGCGCCAGCGCGGCGGCCACGGCGGGTAAATCGCTGCGCAGCAGCTTGGGGTCAAGCACTGTGAAATTCTCTGCAATTGATCATGGTTTACCGCTCTTGAGGCATCTTCGCATCGCGTGCGCGGCGTGCCGCCAGCGCTTCTCCTATTTTGATTTCCAGCCCGCGGGTGACGGGCACATAGTACCTGCGATCCGGCATGTCATCCGGAAAATAGCGCTCGCCGGCGGCGTAGCCACCCGGTTCGTCGTGCGCATATCGATAACCCTTACCGTAGCCGATTTCCTTCATCAAGCGCGTCGGCGCATTGCGCAGGTGCAGCGGCACCTCCAGCGATCCCAAGTTGGCCGCATCCTCGGTTGCCGCGTTGAACGCGGTGTAGACGGCGTTGCTCTTGGCGGCGCACGCCATGAACACGATGGCTTGGGCAATCGCCAGCTCGCCTTCGGGACTGCCCAGGCGCTCATAAACCGCGCACGCTTCCAACGCCATGGTCAATGCTCTGGGGTCGGCATTGCCGATGTCTTCGCTCGCCATGCGCAGCGCGCGGCGCGCCACATAAAGAGGATCGCAGCCGCCGGCCAACATGCGGCACAGCCAGTACAGCGCGGCATCCGGATCGCTGCCGCGAACCGATTTGTGCAACGCCGATATCTGGTCGTAGAAATTCTCGCCGCCCTTGTCGAAGCGCACGTAAGTGCTGCCGATCACCGCGCGCATCGTATCCACATCCAGCCGCCGGCCTGCGGCGTCGGGAGTGCTCAAGTCCGCGGCAGTCTCCAATAAATTGAGCATGCGCCGCGCATCACCGTCGGCGGCCGCCGACAACAGTTCGCGGGCGCCCGCGTCCACTTGCAGATTCAACGCACCCAGGCCCCGTTCCTGATCCGCCAGGGCGCGATCGAGCAGTCTCCCAAGATCATCCGCGGTGAGGGATTTCAGGACGTACACGCGTGCACGAGACAGCAAGGCGTTATTCACTTCAAACGAGGGATTCTCGGTCGTCGCGCCGATAAAGATCAGCGTGCCGTCCTCGACGTAGGGAAGAAACGCGTCCTGCTGCGCCTTGTTGAAGCGGTGGACTTCGTCGAGGAATAACACCGTGCCGCGCGTGCCGCGCAAACTGCGCGCCTGCTCGACCACGGTACGAATGTCTTTGATCCCCGCCTGCACCGCCGAGAGCCCGACGAATTCGGCATTCGCCCCGTGGGCAACCAAGCGTGCCAGGGTCGTCTTCCCGGTTCCCGGCGGTCCCCACAGAATCATGGAATGCGGGTGACCGGATTCCAACGCACGGCGCAGCGGCGCACCTTGCCCCAGCAAATGCGACTGCCCGACATACTCATCGAGAGATCGCGGACGCATTCGATCGGCCAGCGGCCGATACGTGCCGTCGCTGAGCGTCACTTGCTGGCGCGTCCAATCACATCGACGCCCGCCGGCGGCACGAAGGTAAACAGGTCAGCGGCAAATTTCGCATTGCGGCTGGGCTTGCTGAAGGTCAGCTGCGTGATCTGATTGAGTTTATCCGCGAGGAACATCGATGCCAGATCGCCATGGCGAAATCCAATCCGCACCAGTTGAAAATCGGTATCCGAGTGCTTGGGAACAAGCTGATACCACTCCAGGCCGTCGCTCGGCGGCAAGGACGTGACATCGAACTGGCTGCTCAAAGATCCGGTGCCGGACAGCAGCACCGCCGGCGTGTTGGCAAGACTGGCATCCATGTCGCGCACATTGGCCTGTTGCAGATCCTTGTCGTAAAACCAGATCTGCTTGCCGTCCGCCAAGATCAACTGCTCGGAAGGCTGTGAATAGTCCCAGCGAAATTTCCCCGGCTTCTGTAGGTACAGCCTTCCCGCGGCGCTGCGCATCACCTTGCCATGGCCGTCATCGATGGTCTGCGTAAAGTCCGCGGACCAGGTCGCGAGACCTCCCAGGTACTTCTCGACCTCGGTCGTCGGCGAGGCGCAGGCGCCGGCTGCGCTCAGCAACGATAGCAGGCCACCCAGCAACGCGAAGGTAACTGTCCTATGAACCATCGATGTCATTCCTCGGGGGGCGCGTTGCCGTAGATTTCTCGATTGCCATTGGACTGCAGCGGACCCACCAGTCCGGCCGCCTCCATCGCTTCCACCAACCGTGCCGCGCGGTTGTAGCCGATTTTGAGGCGCCGCTGAACGCCGGAGATCGACGCCTTGCGCGTCTCGGTAACGATACGCACGGCTTCGTCGTACAACGGATCGGCTTCCGCGTCGGCGACAACGCCTTCGCCGCCCTCCTCCTCGTCCGACGGAAATCCGGGTATGGGATTGCGCGGCCCCTCCAGAATTTCATCGATGTAGACCGGCGGCGATGCGGACTTCAACCCCGCCACCACCCGATGCACTTCTTGGTCCGAGACGAATGCGCCGTGAACGCGCGTCGGAATCGATGTGCCGGGAGGCAGGAACAGCATGTCGCCGTGGCCGAGCAGCGACTCGGCACCGCCCTGATCCAGAATTGTGCGCGAGTCCACTTTCGCCGACACCTGGAATGCAATGCGTGTCGGGATATTGGCCTTGATCAATCCCGTAATGACATCCACCGACGGGCGCTGCGTGGCCAATATCAGATGGATGCCGGATGCTCGCGCCTTTTGCGCCAGCCGTGCGATCAGCTCCTCGACCTTCTTGCCGACGATCATCATGAGGTCCGCAAGCTCATCGATGATGACCACGATGAAGGGCAAGGAGGTGAGTTCCGGCACATCTTCCTCGACCACGCCGGGCACGCCTTGCGCGATTTTTTGCATGCGGATCGGGTCTTTGATGGGCCGGCCGTTGTCGGCGGCTTCCTTCACTTTGCGATTGAAGCCGCCGATGTTGCGCACGCCGAGCGCCGACATGAGCTGATAACGCCGTTCCATCTCCGCCACGCACCAGCGCAGCGCGTTGGCCGCCTGCTTCATATCGGTCACGACCGGCGACAACAGATGCGGAATGCCTTCGTAGACCGACAGTTCCAGCATTTTCGGGTCGATCATGATCATCCGGACGTGTTCCGGCGTGGCTTTGTACACCAGGCTCAAGACCATGGCGTTGATGCCGACGGACTTGCCGGATCCGGTGGTTCCGGCGATGAGCAGGTGCGGCATGCGCGCCAGATCCGCAACGATGGGCACGCCGCCGATGTCCTTGCCGAGCGCCAGGGCCAACGGCGAGCCGACCTCGTCGTAGGGCTTGGATTTGATGATTTCGCCCAACGTCACGATCTCGCGCTTCTCGTTGGGAATCTCCAAACCCACCACGGATTTGCCGGGAATGATTTCCACGACGCGAACGCTGATCGCCGATAAGGCGCGCGCCAGATCCTTGGCCAGACTGCTGATCTGGCTGACCTTGACGCCGGGCGCCGGACGCAACTCAAAGCGCGTGATCACGGGTCCCGGCTGCACGGCCACCACCTCGACCTCAATACCAAAATCCCGCAGCTTGATTTCCACCAGCCGCGACATGGCCTCCAACGCTTCGTCCGAGTAGGACTGTTCGCGCGAGCCGGGTTCGTCGAGCAGGGACAGCGCCGGCAATTCGCTGGATTTCGGGGCGTCGAACAGGGGCACCTGGCGCTCGCGTTCCACGCGATCGCTTTTTTGCGGCAGTGGGGCCGGCGCTTCGATACGCGGCGGCGGCCGATTGGCGACTTTCTTCTGCTCTTCGCGCACAACCTCTTGGCGCGCCTGCTTGCGCAGTTGGCCGGACGCCAGCTCGCGCCGCTGCTCGAGGCGGGTTCGGGTCCACTCGATCGCGCCCAAGACCCAGGCACCGAGCTTGTCCATCACCTCGAACCACGACACGCCCAAAAACAACGCCACACCCGCCAGCCACAAGCCGAGCAGCAGCAGCGTCGCACCGAGAAAACTGAAGCCGCGCGCGAGATCCGCTCCCGCGAGATTTCCGAGTACTCCGCCGGCGCTGCTCGGCAACCCGGCACCGCTCCAGTGCAGCGTGGCAAGACCACAGCTGGTCACCAGCGTCAGCACGAATCCGACCGCACGCAGCAGCGTATTGATGCGCGAGCGGCTATCGGGCAGCGACTGGTCTGTGTGGACCAGCCAGCCGGCGTAGGCCAGCATCACGGGAAACAGGTAGGCCGGGCGGCCAAAAAGTAACAGGAAAAAACTCGCCACCCAGGCGCCCACCGGCCCGATCCAGTTGCCGACCGGACCTAGGCCCCCGGTGTCGGAGAAACCGCGATCGTGGTCGTGGTAGGACACCAGCGCCAACAGCAGCAACAGCGCGAGCGCCAACAGCACCCAGAGCGTCCCTTCGCGCAGCGAGCGCGCGACGGCAGCCGAGAGTTTTACTCTCGGCTTCGGCCTTTTGGACGAAGAGCTTTCGATTAGATCTAGACCTTTAATGATGATTACTTCTTAACTGGTTGAATAATATGTAATAGTAACCCGGTCAACATGCGGTAACAACATCGAGGGCGCTTGCTGAAGGTGGACTTGTAGGAACTGGCTGGCGCCCACAGATTTACATACCATGGGTCAGTTAACCTTTAGCGCTCGCCGGGCTCCCTGAGCCTTAAGCGACTTATCAAGACGAGAGGCAAATTATACATGAGCGTTGTCAGGCACAGTCGTCTCCTCATCCTGGGGTCTGGACCTGCAGGCTACACCGCGGCCGTTTATGCGGCCCGGGCGAATCGCAATCCCGTCCTGATCACCGGCTTGGAACAGGGTGGGCAGCTCATGACCACCACCGATGTGGATAACTGGCCGGGCGACGTCGAGCATCTGCAGGGACCTGCGCTGATGGAACGCATGCGTCTGCACGCGGAGCGCTTCAATACCGAAATCGTGTTCGATCACATCAATCGGGTCGAGCTGCGCCACCGCCCGTTTCATCTTTACGGTGATAACGGTACCTACACCTGCGACGCCCTGATCATCGCGACGGGCGCCTCGGCCCAATACTTGGGATTGCCCTCCGAGGAGACCTATCGCGGCAAGGGCGTGTCGGCCTGCGCGACCTGCGACGGATTCTTTTATCGCGGCAAAGCGGTCGCCGTGGTCGGCGGCGGCAACACGGCCGTCGAGGAGGCGCTGTACCTCACCAATATTGCTTCGCACGTGACGCTGGTGCACCGGCGCGACAAGTTGCGCGCCGAGAAAATATTGCAGGACCGGTTGTTCGCCCTGGTGTCCGCCGGCAAGGCCAGCATCGTTTGGAATCACACGGTCGAGGAAATCCTGGGCGATGACTCCGGGGTGACGGGTGCGCGTTTGGTGGCGGCGGCGGGAAGCGCCACACGTTCCATCAAGGTCGACGGCGTATTCATCGCCGTCGGCCATGTGCCGAATACCCAGCTTTTCGATCAGCAATTGGAAATGCGCGGCGGCTATATCGTGGTCAAGGGCGGCACCGAAGGCGGCGCCACCGGTACCAGCGTTGCGGGAGTCTTCGCGGCCGGCGATGTGGCTGATCACGTCTATCGCCAGGCCGTTACTTCGGCCGGCACCGGGTGCATGGCAGCGCTCGACGCCGATAAATACCTGGAACGCATCGAGGCCGACACCCACGTCATACCGCGCGCTGCCCACGCGTGACCCTTAAGCCGGCGCGAATCCTCGAGAGCATCGCGCAGGTCGACGCGCGAAGCTGGAACGCGCTGGCAGGTGCAGCGCAGCCTTTTCTGCGCCACGAGTTCCTTTTGGCCTTGGAGCAATCCGGCTGCGCCGCCGCCCGCACCGGCTGGACCCCTCGACATCTCATCATCGAGGACGCCACCGGCGTGCCGGCAGCGGCGATGCCGCTGTTCCGCAAGGCGCACTCCCGCGGCGAGTTCGTCTTCGATTTCTCGTGGGCCGCCGCCTACGCGCAACAGGGTCTTCAGTATTATCCGAAATTGCTGACCGCGGTGCCGTTCACGCCCGTGTCGGGCCCCCGGGTCCTGCTGGGTCCGATCGTCGATGGCAAAGCCGTCACCAGGAGCGTGGTGCGCGCCGCGCTGGACTATGCGCGAAGCGAACAACTGTCCTCCTGGCACGTGCTGTTCCCGACCGACGCAACCGCCGCCGATCTCGATCAGGCCGGACTGATACTGCGCCGCGACTGTCAGTTTCATTGGTACAACCATGGCTACGAATCCTTCGAGGCGTTCCTGGCGACTTTCACGGCCGAGAAGCGCAAGAAGGCCAAACGCGAGCGCCGGCGCGTTGCCGAAGCCGGCATCGAATTCGACACCCTGCACGGCGGTGACATGACTGCTTCGCTGTGGGACATCGTGTATGCGTTTTATGCCGAGACCTTTCATCGTCACGGCCACGAGCCCTACCTGAACCTGGATTTTTTCAAGCGCGTGAGCGCCGCGATGCCCGATGAACTGATGCTCAAAATCGCGCGCCTGGGCGCGGAACCGATCGCCGTGGCCATCTTCTTCGTGGGCAGTGAGGCGCTGTACGGACGCTACTGGGGCGCAGGCGGCAACTTTCACAGCTTGCATTTCGAGGCCTGCTACTACCAGGGGATCGAGTACTGCATTGATAAGAAGCTGCAGCGATTCGAGCCGGGAACTCAAGGCGAGCACAAAGTGCCGCGAGGATTTGTCCCCACCCTCACGCACTCCGCGCATTACATCGCGGACCGGCGATTTGCGGCGGCGATTCGCGACTACGCCCAACGCGAGGCGCGCGGCGTCGACAGCTATGCTGCGGCGGTCAATGAGCACGTCCCATACCACCGCGCGCCCGATGAGGAGCTGCGACTCTGAGCAGACTCGTTTGGCTGGGAGAGGAGGCGGACCCGAATTGGTTTCCGCCCTTGGATCAGGCCTTGCGCGAGCCGCCGGGTCTGCTTGCCGCGGGTGGCGATTTGAGCCCGACCCGGCTGCTCGCCGCCTACGAGCGCGGCGTGTTTCCCTGGTATTCAGCGCAACAACCCATCCTCTGGTGGTCGCCTGACCCGCGCATGGTGCTGTTTCCCGCTGAATTCAAGTGTTCGAGAAGCCTGAGCAAAACGGTGCGCCATGGCCCGTTTACCACCCGTGTCGATCAGGCCTTCGGGGCCACGATCCGCGGTTGCGCCGCGCCGCGCCGCTCAGGCCCCGAGACGTGGCTGAATGCGGAGATGATCGAGTCCTATGACCGGCTGCACGAACTCGGATTCGGACACTCGGTCGAGACCTATCGGGGTGACAGCCTTGCCGGGGGCTTGTACGGCATTCAGCTGGGGCAGGTATTCTTTGGTGAATCGATGTTCAGCCTCGAGCGCGATGCCTCAAAAGTGGCCTTGGCGCGACTTGTGGATGAGTGTCGCACGCGCGACATCAAGTTAATCGACTGCCAGGTGGCGAGCGCTCACTTGGCGGGCTTCGGCGCCCGCGAGGTCTCGCGCAGCGAGTTTGCCCGGTTACTCAGCCAGTACGCCAGCCGCGCGCCCCAGGGCAAATGGCACAATCAATCTGGGTAAATTGCATTAACAGGGTGCTTTATGCACAATGCGCGCGGTTTCACGCATACCACAAGGACGCATGTCAAAAGAAGAGGCCATTCAATTCGAGGGCGAGGTCGTTGAGACTCTGCCCAATACGACATTTCGCGTCAAACTCAAGACCGGCCATGTAGTTACCGCACATATCTCAGGCAAGATGCGCAAAAACTACATCCGAATCCTAACCGGCGACCAGGTCACCGTAGAGATGACTCCCTACGACTTGACCAAGGGTCGCATCGTCTACCGAGGCCGCTAAAGCGGCGCAGCGCCTAAGAAGTGCTGTTCTGGTGCGAGAGCAGCGCCGGCTTCGGGTCCGCGGCGCGCGTTTCCAGCTTGAGCTTGTCGCCATCCTCGCTCAAGGTCACTTCGACGTGGCCGCCGTTTACCAGCTTGCCAAAGAGCAGCTCTTCGGCCAGCGGACGCTTGATGAACTCTTGGATGATGCGCGCCATGGGACGGGCACCCATCTTCGGATCGTAGCCGCGCTTCGCGATCCAGCGCCGTGCCGGTTCGTCCACGGAAATCGACACGCCCTTCTGTTCGAGCTGAGCCTCCGCCTCGACCAGGATCTTGTCGACCACCCGCTCGATGGTGTCCTGATCCAGGCTGCCGAACTGAATGACGGCATCCAGTCGATTGCGGAACTCGGGCGAAAACAGCCTGCGAATCGCCTCCATGCCATCGGCACCCGTGTCCGACTGGGTAAATCCAATGCTCGGCCGGCTCATCTCAAAGGCTCCCGCGTTCGTGGTCATCACGATGATGACATGGCGGAAATCGGCCTTGCGGCCGTTGTTGTCGGTGAGCGTGCCATGATCCATCACTTGCAATAACAGATTGAACACGTCCGGATGCGCCTTCTCGATTTCATCGAGCAACAGCACGCAGTGCGGGTGCTTGGCGATCGCTTCGGTCAACAGGCCGCCCTGATCGAACCCGACATAGCCCGGCGGCGCGCCGATCAAGCGCGACACGGTGTGACGTTCCATGTACTCCGACATGTCGAAGCGCACGAATTCCACGCCCATGGCAATCGCCAGCTGACGGGTCACCTCGGTCTTGCCGACGCCCGTGGGGCCGGAGAACAGGAAGGAGCCCACCGGCCGCCGTTGATCGCCGAGACCCGAGCGCGACATCTTGATGGCCGCCGACAACGCCTCGATGGCCTTGTCCTGGCCGAATATCGTCAGTTTCAAATTTCGTTCCAGATTCTTGAGCACGTCGCGATCGGACATCGAGACGTTCTTCGGCGGAATGCGCGCGATGCGCGCCACGACGTTTTCGATCTGCGTCACGGTTACGGACTGCGCGCGCTTCTCGACCGGTTGCAGGCGCAAATTCGCTCCGGCCTCATCGACGACGTCGATGGCCTTGTCCGGCATGTGCCGATCGTTGATATGCCTCGCAGCCAGCTCCGCTGCGGCACGCAGTGCATCATCCTCATACTTGATGCCGTGATGTTCTTCGTAGCGCGATTTCAAGCCGCGCAAAATATCGACCGTGTCTTGCACGGACGGCTCCGTGATGTCGATCTTCTGGAAACGCCGCGCCAGCGCGTGATCCTTTTCGAATATCCCGCGGTACTCGTTGTAGGTGGTCGATCCGATGCAGCGCAAATCGCCATTGGCCAGGGCGGGTTTGATCAAATTGGAGGCATCCATCACGCCGCCGGAGGCCGCCCCTGCGCCGATGACGGTGTGAATCTCATCGATGAATAGAATCGCCCCGGGCTGCTTCTTGACCTCCGCCAGCACGGCTTTCAAGCGCTTCTCGAAGTCGCCCCGATACTTGGTTCCCGCGACCAGCGAGCCCATATCGAGCGAATAGATCGTGGCGTCCAGCAGTACGTCCGGCACTTGATTCTCGACGATCATGCGGGCCAGTCCTTCCGCGATCGCCGTCTTGCCGACGCCGGCCTCGCCCACGTAGAGCGGGTTGTTCTTGCGTCTGCGGCACAGAATCTCAATGGTGCGTTCGACCTCGAGCTTGCGGCCGATCAACGGATCGATCTTGCCCTTGCGCGCCGAGTCGTTCAGATTCGTCGCATACTTCTCCAATGCATTGCCGTTGCCGTCTCCCTCGCGCTCAGCGTCGGGAGAGGCCGCGCTATCGTCCCGTTCACTGCGCTCCTCGCCTCCGGCTTTGGACAAGCCGTGCGCGATGAAATTGACCACGTCCAGGCGCGAGACATCCTGCATGCTGAGCAGGTATGCCGCGTGGGATTGCTTTTCGCTGAAAATCGCCACCAGCACATTGGCCACCGTGACTTCTTTCTTGCCGCTCGATTGGACGTGAAACACGGCCCTTTGCAGGACCCGCTGAAACCCCAACGTGGGCTGCACGTCCCGGTCCTCGCCGGTGGGCAAACGCGGCGTGGTTTGATCGATGAATTGTTTCAGTTCGGTCTTGAGCTTGGCGGTGTCCGCGCCGCAAGACTTCAAGATTTCCCGCACCTTGGGGGTGTCTACGATCGCGAGCAGCAGGTGCTCCACGGTCATAAATTCATGCCGCGCCTCGCGCGCACCGGCAAACGCATCATTCAAGCAAAATTCCAGTTCTTGACTTAGCACTTTACGCCTCTTCTAGCGTTGCCATCAGGGGATGCTGATGTTGTCGCGCATACGCGATTACTTGAGCCACCTTGGTCTCTGCAATTTCATAAGTGAAGACGCCGCAGACTCCTTTGCCCTTGGTATGGACCTCCAGCATAACCCGAGTCGCTTTGGTACGGTCCATTGCGAAGAACCGCTGCAGGATGTCGACCACGAACTCCATGGGAGTGTAGTCGTCATTAATCAGAACTACTTGATACAGAGGCGGTCTTTTGAGCTTGGGCGCCGCTTCCTCGACGATTAAGCTCGTTCCATCCCGCCCGCGTTCAATGTCACTCATGAGTTATCAGTTTATAGGGCGCGTTTAGGTGCTTTACAAGACATGAAAGCCGAACCTCGTCGCAGGATCCGTTAAATGCACCGCCGCCGGGGCATATTTTTGAGGAGTGTCGCCAATCACTGTCACTTTATTTTAACAAGCAAAAACAAATGCTTGAGCGTCCAAGCGCTGAGCCCGTATGATTGCCGCCACGGTCACCACCGCGGGTGACGGCTGGCTCTTCGCACGCGACTGACATCACGACGTTAAACACCTCAAATGCTCGATACACGCACAAATGAATGGCTGTCCCGGCTGCAGGCCAATGCGCCCAAGCTGGTATCGCTGCTGTTTGCCGCGCTGATCTTGCTGCAGGTGCTGCAAATCGGCTATTCGCTCATCTCCAAGCCCTTGAAGTCGCCGCAACCGGTTGTGGCGACTTCGGTGCCTCGTCCGCAGCGTACCGGCGTGGACATCCAATCGGTCGTTTCGGCCCATTTGTTCGGGGTCGCGGTCGCCGACCCATCCACTCAAGACCCCGCCAACGCTCCCCAAAGTTCGGCCAATCTGCTGCTGGCCGGTACGATTGCCACCCAGGACCCGAAACGCGGAGTGGCCATCATCAGCGACGCCGGCAGTGCCTCAAAGGTCTATTCGGTCGGCGAGCGCATCGGCGGCGCGTCTTTGCATTCGGTCTACCTCGATCACGTCATTCTGGATCGAGGCGGCGCGCTGGAAACCTTGCTGCTGCCGCGCCAGCTACCGCCTTCCGCCGGGCGCGCAGTTTCCGCCTTGCGCCGTCCCGGGGCCGACCCCCGCACCGTGGCGGCCGTCGACAACATACGGCGCATGGTTCAGCAGGACCCCAGCATTCTTGACCAAGTGATGCGAACCGTGGCCTCGTATGACAACGCAGCGGGAAAACTGAGAGGCTTTCGCGCTTATCCTGGACGAAATCGCGCGATATTCGGCAAGTTGGGTCTGAAATCGGGAGATTTGGTGACGGCCATCAACGGGACGCCGTTGGATGACCCGCAACGCAGCCAGGATGTCTTCAATACGATCCAGACCTCCGATCATGTCACGGTAACCATCGAGCGCGGCGGTCAGAAGCAGGACATTACATTGAATATCGCACAGGTAGCGGCACAGGCCACCAGAGATTTGGAGAACGAGTCAAGCACGACACCCGCTCCCAATGGCGCCACGCCACCTCAGCCCAATACCCCCAATGAAAATTCAAACGAATAGCGTCAGCGGCGGTCGAAGCCGTTCAACATGCGAGTACCCATGACACCTAAGTCGACTGAATTTCAATCCAAACGCAGGGTTGCGGCGGTGTGCCTGTCGAGCTTGCTGGTGTCGGTGACGCTTCCCGCGGCCCCGCAGCCCAAACCCCAGGAAGGCGCAACCATCACGCCGAACTACAAGGACGCGGACTTGGGTCAAATCATCCAAGCCGTCGGTGAAGTGACCGGTAAGAATTTCATCATTGACCCGCGAGTCAACGCCAAAGTCACCATGGTGTCCTCGACGCCGATGTCGGCGGCGGCATTTTATGAGGCGTTTTTGGCGGTGTTGCAAGTGTACGGCTATGTCGCCGTACCGTCCGGCAAAGTCATCAAGATCGTTCCCAATACGGACCTGCGACAACTGCCCGCCAACGACCTGCCGAACAATGTGAGTTCGACGTCGGATGAAATCGTAACGCAGATCGTGACCTTGAAGAATGTCAGCGCCGCCCAACTGGTGCCGATGCTGCGGCCCTTGATTCCGACTTATGGACACCTTGCCGCGTACCCCGGCGGCAACATGCTGATCATTTCCGATCGCGCCAGCAACGTGAGCCGGGTGGTACGCATCATCCAGCGCATGGATGAGAGCGGCGATGAACCCATCGAGGTCATCCCGCTGCACAACGCGGGCGCCGCCGACGTGGTGAAAATAGTCAATTCCCTGAATCAGGGCGCGGGCGCCGAGGCCGGCGGCGCCATCGTCAAGGTGGTCGCGGATGATCGCACCAACAGCATTCTGTTGACGGGCGAGCGCTCGGCGCGATTGAGGCTCAAGGCGCTGATAATCAACATGGATACGCCCATGGCCTCGGGCGGCGATATCCAAGTGCGGTATCTGCGCTACGCCGATGCCGAAAAAATCGCCGACAAGCTCAAGGGTCAGGCCACCGCCACTGCCAAGGCCCAGGGCGGTCCGCCCATCGCACCCCAGGCCGCAGGCGGCGGCTCGAACGTGGACGCCAGCGTCACCATTTGGGCGGATGTCGCAACCAACGCACTGGTTATCACGGCGCCGCCGAAAATCATGAAGTCATTGATGGGCGTCATCGACAAGCTCGACATCCGCCGGGCTCAGGTTCAAGTGGAAGCCATCATCGTTGAAGTCGATGTCAACAAGAGTTCGAATCTGGGCGTGCAGTGGCTGCTGTTTGGCCAAGGAAACAGCACCGTGCCGGCCGGCATCATCAACCTGCCCGGCACGGGCACCAGCATTGTCGATCTGGCGGTAGCCGCTTTGGGCGTCTCTCAAGGCACCGTCACCGGCAGCACCACCACGGGCACCGTACCCGGCATCGCGGGCTCAGGCGCCATCAACAGCTCGACGGTGGGCACCGGCGCCACCGTGGCGATAGGTCGAGTTCAGAAAAATGGCGTCAGTTTTGCCGCGCTCATTCAGGCGCTGCGCAGCGACGGCAGCAGCAACATCATCTCCACGCCCTCATTGATCACGATGAACAACGAAGAAGCCGAGGTGAAAGTCACGCAGGAGATCCCGCTGATCACCGGGTCCTTCTCGAACACGACCCAGCAGGTTGGGGGCACATCCAGCCCCTTCCAAACCATCCAACGCGAAGAGGTCGGCACCATATTGAAGGTCACACCGCACATCAACGAGGGCAATTCAGTTCAGCTCAAGATCGAGCAGGAAGACTCCTCGCCCGGCGCGAAACTCACCGATTCGGCCGATATTTCGACCAACAAGCGCTCCATCAAGACCACGGTGCTGATCGAGGACGGCGGCATCATCGTCCTCGGCGGCCTCATGTCGGACACAGTGACGGAGAGTGAGGATCGCGTACCGGGGCTCGGGGCCATCCCGATCATCGGCAATTTGTTCAAGTCGCGCAGCGGTTCGCGACAGAAGAAAAACCTGGTGGTTTTCATCCGTCCGCGAATCATGCGCGATGCGGATGCGACCGAGAGCACCAGCGAGGCGAAATACAGCGAAGTGCGGCGCAGTCAGCAAAACATAACGAACGGCCACGTCACCCTGCTGCCGGGCGAGAAACAGCCGGTAATCCCGGCAATCCCGTCGGGCATTGCATTACCGCCGGCCCCCTCGCCGTCGGACACGAACGCACAGGGAGCGACGCCCATTCCGCCCCAGCAATTCACCGTGCCCCAATCCCAGCCTCAGACGGCGACTCCGCCGCCCACGCCGCCGGCTGAGACTTCGCGCCCATGAACGCGGAGCTGCAAGATCCGGAACAGCCGCGAAAACTGTCGTTTCCGTTCGCGAAGCGTCACGGCGTCCTGGTTCGCGGCGTCTCCGACGGCACGGCTGACACGGTTTGCCGTCCTGGCGTGACCCCGCAAAGCCTGGCGGAGGTGCGCCGCTTCGTCGGCGTTCCCTTGAAGCTGCAGCGCGTCTCGGTCGAGGCTTTTGACTCGATGTTGCGCACCGCCTACGAAGCGGGCTCCGGCGCTGCGATGCAAATGCTGGAGGGTTTGGACGACAACACGGATCTGGCGCACCTCGCCGAAGACATCCCGGAATCCTCCGACCTGCTCGAAAGCGATGATGAAGCGCCGATCATTCGTTTGATCAACGCGCTGCTGACCCAGGCGGTCAAGGAAAACGCCTCCGACATTCATATCGAACCCTACGAGAACAGGCTGGTCATTCGTTTTCGCGTGGACGGAGTTCTGCGCGAGGTGCTGCAGACCAAGCGCGCCGTTGCGCCGCTGGTGGTTTCGCGCATCAAGGTCATGTCGAAGCTGGATATCGCGGAGCGCCGCCTGCCGCAGGACGGCAGAATCTCGCTGCGCATCGCCGGCCGCGCGGTGGACGTACGTGTATCCACCCTGCCCTCCGGGCATGGCGAACGCGTGGTGCTGCGTCTGCTCGACAAACAGGCGGGCAGAATCGAGCTGACCTCACTGGGGATGGATCCGAAAACTCAAGACACGATGGATGAAATCATCCACAAGCCGCACGGCATCATTTTGGTGACGGGCCCTACCGGATCGGGCAAGACGACGACGCTGTACGCCAGCCTCGAGCGTATCAACGACAACACCCGCAACATCATGACGGTCGAGGACCCGATCGAGTACTACATCGACGGCATCGGCCAAACCCAGGTCAACACCAAGGTCGAAATGACTTTCGCGAGAGGCTTGCGCGCGATCCTGCGCCAGGACCCCGATGTGGTGATGGTCGGCGAAATTCGCGACCTGGAGACCGCGCAAATCGCGGTGCAGGCGAGTTTGACCGGCCACCTGGTGCTCTCGACGCTGCACACCAACACGGCCGTCGGCGCGGTCACGCGCCTGCGGGATATGGGCATCGAACCGTTCCTGCTGTCCTCGAGCTTGATAGGCGTGATGGCGCAACGTCTCGTGCGGGTGTTAAATCCGTCGAACCGCGAAAAATTCACGGCCGGCGAATATGAAAGGCGCTTGTTGAATCTTGACCCGAATGGCGCACCTGTGGAGCTGTACCGGCCGAGCAGCGATCCTGGCAACGGTTATCGCGGGCGGACGGGGATCTATGAGCTCATTTCCGTCGACGATCACATGCGCACCATGATTCATGATGGCTCCTCCGAGCAGGATCTCGAGCGCTATGCGCGCACGGCCAGCCCCGGCATTCGCGACGACGGCCGCCGCAAGGTCATGGCGGGCGAAACGACGCTGGAAGAAGTACTGCGCGTTACCCGCGAGGACTAGGAGGCTCCGATGGGCGCGTTTGAATACACGGCACTGGATGCCCAAGGCCGCGAACGCAAAGGCCTCATCGAAGGCGACACACCCAAGCATGTCAGACAGCTGTTGCGAGACAAGCAACTGCTGCCGATGGACATCCAAGAGACCGCTCAGCAGGAGCTCAAGCAAAGCCGCCGGCGCCGCTTCATGCGCCGCGGACTATCGAGTTTGGATCTGGCGATGCTCACGCGCCAGTTGGCCACCTTGCTGCGATCCGGCCTGCCGCTGGAGGAGACATTGCAAGCCGTGGCCGAGCAAACCGAGAAACCGCGCGTGCAGCGCATCGTGCTCGGCGTGCGCAGCAAAGTGGTCGAGGGGCATCCCCTGGCCGATGGCTTGAGGGACTTCCCGCAGGCCTTTCCCGAGATCTACCGCGCCACGGTGTCGGCCGGCGAACAGTCGGGCAAGCTGGATTCTGTGCTGGAACGGCTTTCCGACTACACCGAATCGCGCCAAGTCATGGGCCAGCAGGTGAGCAATGCCCTGGTCTACCCCATTGTCTTGCTGGTGCTGTCGTTCGGCATCGTCTCGTTCCTGCTGGCGTACGTGGTGCCGCAGGTCGTGGCGGTATTTGAATCCAGCAATCAGGAGCTGCCTGTCGCCACGCGCGTCCTGATCGGTATGAGCGATCTCATCCGCCATTACTGGTTCTATGCCCTGATCGTCATCGCCGTCGCCGTGTGGGGGTTCTTGCGCTGGCTCAAAGGGCCGGAGGCGCGATTGCGTTTCGATCGCTTCCTGCTGCGCGTGCCGGTGGTGGGAAAACTCATTCGCGGACTCAACACCGGGCGCTTTTCCCGCACTTTCAGCATTTTGACCGCCAGCGCGGTGCCAGTGCTAGAGGCGCTGCGAATTTCCGCCGAAGTCGTCACCAATATGCCGATGAAAAGAGCGGTGGAAGAAGCGGCGCTGCGGGTGCGCGAAGGCGCCCCGATCGGCAAATCGCTCGCCGCGCGCAAGCTCTTTCCGCCCATGATGATTCATCTGATCAGCAGCGGCGAGAGCAGCGGCGAGTTGGAGAAGATGCTCGAACGGGCGGCGACGAACCAGGAGCGCGAGATGGACGGCCTGCTCTCGAACATGACCAACCTTTTGGGCCCCTTGATGGTGGTGTTCATGGGTGCCATCGTCATGTTCATCGTAATTGCCCTCTTGTTGCCCATATTCCAGCTCAACGACCTGGTCAAATAGCCGCAAATTGCCACGTGGCTCAGGCGAATTGCTCAGACCGGGCCTTGGGGTATTGCACGAGAGACGCGTTTCCGTTTATAACGCGCGCGTGTCAGTCGATTGGTGAAGCAACAGCGTCAGAGGCATGAGCGAAAAACCCGAATCCGAAGAGTTCGAGGAAGAGGACGCCGAAGACGTGGCGCCCGGTGGCGACGATGTCGACGTGGATCACATCATGCGCGACGTCGATTCGCAGCGGCGCCGCGCGCCGAAGGGAGCCGAACCCGCCTGGCGGCGACTGGAGCGCGTCATGGAGGAGCGGCGCACCGCCGAACTCATGAGCGATTTCGACGATTACGAGATTGCCGGCGCAAAGGACGACGCCGACAGCGATTCGGATGAGCTCGGCGAGGCGCCGGAACCGGAGCCGGAGCCGGGCGGCAAAGGCGCCCGCAAGAAAAAGAAAGCCAGGTAATCCTGGATCTGCGCGCAATTTTCGCGTCGAGGCAAAACAAGCGAGAAGTGTGCCAAACTATTTTTAGTGTCGCCCACAGAACAATATTCGCGGTTTCTGGCTGAACGCGAAGCGCGTCTCGCACACTTCGACGCGCTTGACGCACGCATTGGGAGCATCCGGCTAGGGTTGGGCGCCTCATTTTTGATCGTGGCATGGCTGTGCTTCGGCCCGCTTGCCGTGGCGCGCTGGTGGCTGTGCGTTCCGATTATCGGGTTCATCGCCGTGCTCATCTATCACCAACGGATTCGCGGCCTTCGCACCCAGGCGCAACGGGCCGTGCTGTACTATCGCGCCGGTCTCGAGCGCATCAATGATCAATGGAGCGGTAAGGGCAACCCGGGCACGCGCTTTCAGACTCAACACCATATCTACGGCGATGATTTGGACCTGTTCGGCACCGACAGTTTGTATGAACTGTTATGCGCAGCCCGAACCCAAGTGGGGGAAAACATCCTCGCGCGCTGGCTTCTGGCACCCGCCGGCATCGACGCGATTCGCGATCGGCACGCGAGCATCGCCGATCTTCGCAACCGCTTTGCCTTCCGCGAGTCATTGGCGATCGCCGGCAAATCGATGAAGATCGACTTGCATCCCGAGATGCTGGACGCGTGGGCGCAAGCGCCGAATCGGCTGCATCGTCCCTGGATACGCTGGGGCGCTGCGCTGATAACCGGTCTCGCCGTCGCAACGATTGCCGTGTGGGCGGTCTGGGGAGTGCTCTTCCCCCTGCTCGCCGTGATCATGATTGAGCTTGCTTTGGGCTATTTCCTGCGCAGACCGATTCGCGCGGCCATCACGGCGGTCGAAAGCGCCTTCGAGGATCTCACGGGTCTGTCGGTATTGTTGAATCGCATCGAAGCGCAGCGCTTTGATGCCGCACCTTTACACGCACTACAGCTCAAGCTGTCGTCGCATAGCCTCGGAGCCTCCGCCGCGATCTCCAAGCTTGCCACCATCGTGAATTTTGTCGAAGCGCGCCGCAATCCGATCCTGGCGCCGTTCCTGCTGCTGCTCATGTACCCGCTGCAAACTGCGCTTGCCGCCGAGCGGTGGCGCAGCGCCCATGGCGCCGTGATTCGCTCATGGCTCGAGGTCTTGGGCGAGTTCGAGGCGCTGGTTTCGCTGGCGCAATACGCTTACGAGCAGTACGAAGATGCTTTTCCGCAGTTCCTCGAAGGTCCGCCCGCATTCAAGGCCTCGAGGTTGGGCCACCCGCTGATCCCGGCGGCTGTGCGCGTCTGCAATGATGTCGATATTTCCGGAGCGACGCGGGTGCTGCTGGTCAGCGGTTCGAACATGTCGGGGAAGAGCACGCTGTTGCGCACGATTGGGATCAATACCGTGCTCGCAATGGCAGGGGCGCCGGTGCGCGCCAAGTCCTTGCAACTTACGCCCCTGCAAATCGGCGCGAGCATTCGTATCAACGATTCGCTGCACGAGGGCAGCTCGCGGTTCTATGCCGAGATTACGCGGCTGCGCCAGTTATTCGAGCCCGCCGAGCTGCCGCTGTTATTTTTGTTGGACGAATTGCTGCAGGGAACCAATTCGGCGGACCGGCGAATCGGCGCGCAAGGCCTCATTCGGGCATTGATCAAGAGGGGTGCGATCGGCTTGATCAGCACACATGATCTCGCGCTGACGGACGTTGCCGGACTCGAGCCCGGCGCCATCGAGAATGTGCACTTCCAAGACGAACTGGTGGCCGGCAAGCTCAAATTCGATTTCAAATTGCGGGCCGGCGTGGTCACCAAGAGCAATGGCATCGAGCTCATGCGCTCGATCGGACTGGAGGTGTGAATACGCGGCTTAGGTCGCGCCCGTTGCGCTTTCTCGATCAATGAAAATTGCGCGCCACCACCACCAGCTCGCCGAGCAGCGATGAGAGATTCGTCAGCCGCTGGGCGATGACATGCTGCACATCACCCTCGCGCTGCAGCTTACCGTGCACCTCGAGCAGACGCGACTCCAACAGCGCCGCGCGCTGCTCGACCGCCACGCGATTCCATACGATCAAATTCACGTAGCCCGTCTCATCTTCCATGGTGACGAAAGTCACTCCGCCCGCGCTGCCCGGCCGCTGGCGCGTAATGACCAGACCCGCCGTTCGCACCAGCTTTCCGTTGGGCTGTTCCCACAATTCCCGCGTCGGCACCACGCCCCGGCGCTGTAGTTTATCGCGCAGCAGCGCCAGCGGATGGCGGCGCAGCGTCAAGCCCACGCTGCCGTAGTCGGCGACGATGTCCTGGCCCTCGCGGGGCGCACGCAGCAGCGGAATCCCCTCATCGACTGCCGTTGCCGCAGGCAGCAAAGGCAGCGCACGCTCCACGCCCGTGACCTGCCATACCGCGCGATGCCGATGCCCGGTCAGCTTCGTCAGGGCGTCCGCAGCGGCAAGAGCCTCCAGATCACGCCGATCGAGCCCGGCACGCTCGGCCAAATCCGCAATGCCGTCAAAATGGCGCGCTGCCCGCGCGGCCAGCAGCCGCGCGGCGCCCTCTTGCGACAAATGCTTGACGAGACGCAACCCTAAGCGCAGGGCGGGACGGCCATCCTCACGCCGCTCGAGCGTGCAATCCCAGCCGCTGATCGTCACGTCCACGGCACGCACTTCAACGCCATGCGCGCGCGCATCGCGCACCAATTGCGCCGGGGCGTAAAATCCCATCGGCTGGCTGTTGATCAGCGCGGCGCAAAACGCCGCCGGCTCGTAATGCTTCAGCCATGCGGAGGTGTAGACCAGGAGGGCGAAGCTGGCGCTGTGGGACTCCGGAAAACCGAATTCGCCAAAACCCAGTATCTGATTGAATATCTGGTTGGCAAAGCTTTCCGTATAGCCACGCTCGCGCATGCCGTCGATGAGCTGGTGCTGGAAGGGTTCTAATCCTCCCTTGCGCTTCCACGCGGCCATGGCGCGGCGCAGCCGATCCGCCTCGCCCGGAGAAAATCCGGCAGCGACGATCGCCAGCTGCATGACTTGTTCTTGAAAAATCGGCACGCCCAGCGTGCGCTTGAGCACCGCCTCCACTTCTTGGCTGGGGTAAGTCACCTCCTCTTCACCGCTGCGGCGGCGCAAATACGGGTGCACCATCTCGCCTTGAATGGGGCCGGGGCGCACGATGGCCACTTCGATCACGAGATCGTAAAAGTTCCGCGGCTTGAGGCGCGGCAGCATGGACATTTGGGCCCGCGATTCGATTTGAAACACGCCGACGGTGTCGGCGCGGCAAATCATGTCGTATACGGCCTGATCTTCACTCGGTACGCTGGCCAGCTCGAGTTCCCCCGTGCCGGCGGCGGAGCCGCCGAACTCATTGACCAGGCGAAAGGTCCGCCGTATCGCGGTCAGCATCCCCAAGGCCAGCACATCCACCTTCAGCAGCCCCAGCGCATCGAGATCATCCTTGTCCCACTCGATCACCGTGCGCTCGGGCATCGCCGCATTCTCGATGGGCACGAGTTCATCCAACCGGCCGCGGGCGATGACGAAGCCGCCCACGTGCTGCGACAGATGGCGGGGGAATCCTAAAATTTCCGCCGTGAGCGCAATGAGGCGTGCGATCACCGGATCGTCAGGATCGAACCCTGAGGCACGAATGCGGTCCGGATCAATGCGCTGGCCGTCCCACCATTGCATGCCGCGCGCGAGCTTGTCGACCTGCGCCAGATCAAGCCCCAAGGCCTTGCCCACGTCCCGCAAGGCGCTGCGCGGACGGTAGCAGATCACGGTGGCGGCCAGTGCCGCGCGTTCGCGCCCGTATTTTCCGTAGATATATTGAATGACCTCTTCGCGCCGCTCGTGCTCGAAGTCCACGTCGATATCGGGCGGCTCGTTGCGCTCCTTGGAAATGAAGCGCTCGAACAGCATGGACATGCGCGACGGATCCACTTCCGTGATGCGCAGGCAATAGCAGACCGTCGAGTTGGCCGCGGAGCCCCGTCCTTGACAGAGGATTTTTTGCGAACGCGCATATTCGACGACATCGTGCACGGTCAGAAAAAATGGCTCGAATTTGAGCTCTTCGATCAACCGCAATTCATGCTCGATGTTCTCGCGCACGGCGGCCGGCGCACCCGCCGGCCATCGATAGGCGCAGCCTCGCATCGTCAGTGCCCGCAAATGACTCGTGGGCGTTTCTCCCGGAGGCACGATTTCTTCCGGGTACTCGTAACGCAACTCATCGAGCTTGAAGGTGCAACGTTCGGCAATTTGCAGGGTTTGCGCCAGCAGCGGCGCCGGATACAGCTCACGCAAGCGCTGCAAGGAGCGCAGCGAGCGCTCGCCATTTGGATACAAGGCGTAGCCGGCGGTTTGCAGCGGCTGCCCCAACCGAATCGCCGTCAACACATCCTGCAGGGCACGGCGGCTGCGCTGATGCATATGCACATCGCCCGCGGCCACGCACGGCAGCGTAAGCTTCTTGCCCAGCGCTTCGAGCAGTTGCAAACGCCGCCCATCCTGGCCTTGGTTCAAGAGTTCCACGCCTATCCATAAGCGTCCCGCGAAGCGCTCTCGCAGCCAGCGGCCCTCCCCCTCCTGACCTGGCCAGGCCGCTTTGTCCGCGCGCGGCAGCCAGATGATCAAACATCCGGCGAGTGCATCCTCCAGATCGGCGCGCGCGAGCGCATAACATCCCTTGCGGGTGGCGCGGCGTGCTTTGCTGATCAAGCGGCTCATGGCCCCATAGCTCGCCCGGTCGGTTGCCAGCACCACGAGCTTGAGTTCATCCTGGCCCTCGCCCTGCGGGCGCCCTGCGGCTGGGCATTTCAGTTCGGTGCCGATGATCAGCGGCAATCCATGTTCTTTCGCGGCGCCGTGAGCGCGTACCACCCCCGCCAGCGAGCATTCATCGGTGAGCGCCAGTGCGCTGTAATTCAAAGCCTTGGCCTGCGCGACCAGTTCTTCGGGCTGCGAAGCGCCGCGCAAAAAAGAAAAATTGCTCAAGGTGTGCAGTTCGGCGTACACGCGAAGGCCTTAAGCGAAAATGCCGTGCACATACCAGCGTTTCGACTGACGCTCCTGAAAAACCCAGAGCCGGATGCCCTGCAATTGACTCGGGCCATCCTGGCCCTCGCCCTGCGGGCGCGCGACGTAGTAATCGCGCGCCACGCCCTTGCCGTCCCACCAGCCGCTCTCGATACGTTCAGGGCCTTGCAGTAGTTCCGGCTTCGTCAATGGCAACGGTTCGGTCAGCAGCCAGACTGGACGCGGCATGCCCTGATCGATCATCGCTTCCGCAACCCGAGGCGCACCGCTCAAGCGCAGTTCATGGACTCGCCGCCACGCCGCTTCCGGTCGGTGTTCTGCAATCAAACAGACTCCATACACCGCTTCCTCACCCAGGCGAGCGCGCAAACGTTCCACCAGTTGCGGCGCGCTGTCGCGGCTGCCGGCGCGCGTTAATCCGGCAAAGGCGTCGAGTGAACCGGCCGACAGTCCCTGCAAGGAACCGGAAATGAGTTCCATGCCGCGAACCGGCGCTTTGAGCTCCAGCCCCGTGAGCTTTTGACGGAGCACATCGGTCAAGCGCCGCTGGTCACTCGTGATGCCGGCCAGGCCGAGCCGCACACGGGTCGCCGGCGCCTCTCGATGCTTGAGTCTTAGCTGCAATGCCTGTACGCCGGCCTGACGCTTGAGCAAGAACTGTGCACAGCGCTCGATCAGAGGTTCGAGCGCTTTTTCCAAATAAGCGACATGTTCGATTTCCGTTTCGAAATCACAGCGCTCGCGAAAGCGCTCACGCGGCACGAAGGCTCTGCGCGGCGCAGGCTGTCGCGCCAACGCGATGTCCAGCTCCTGCACCACGGCCGGATTCAATCGACGCGCAAGACCCGCGCGCGGCAGGCGCATCAGTTCGCTCAAGGAAGTGACGCCCATGGCGCGCAGGGTTTGCTGCCGCTCGCCGTCCCAGGCCGTACAAGCAATGGGCACCTTCGCCAGGTGGCCGGGCAGCATCTCAACATCCTCTATCTGCTGCGGATCGCCGGCGCGCGCCAGCCACAACGCCGCCAGGGTCGAGGGCGCGGTGGCGCTTCGAACCGGCAGCGCAAGTTGCCGCCAACAGGCATCAATGTCGGCATGCAGCCGCTGCAGCGAACCAAACAACTTCACGCTGCCCCTGATTTCCAGCAATAAGGCGTTGGGCGGTTCGATGCTGACGAAAGAAGTGAACGCCTGCGCATGCAGGCAGAGCTTCTGCAGCACGGCGGCAGAGGCAGAGGGTTCCAGTTGGGCCATTTCTGGGAATACCGCGGCATACCACAGTTGCCTCCGGGGAGACCGGATGAGTGGGTGCGGCGCTGGCGGCGCTATGGATACCGGCGCGAGTGGCGCTACGGGTGGGGACGCAGGCGAGGCGTCCGGACGGCGCACCGCTGAGCCGTATTCGACGGCAAATAAGTCTGCCGTCCGCGATTTCGCAGAGCGCAATTTCATGGGCCCTCAAGATCCACCGGGCCCGGCCTGCCGCCTTGCACTTTGAGCAAATCGACGCACGCGCACAGCGCGCCCCGGCTCAAACTCAAGCGCAGGTTGGCGGGTGAGGATTCGAAACGATGTCTCGCGGGACGAAACAACACGCCGAGCGAACCGCCGGCTTCGGCTGCGAGCTTCAAGCGCCGCAGCCAGCGATCATCGGTGCCCTTCAACCAAAGCAAAACGGCAGCACAGACACCGGAACTCAAAGCCTGTTCAGCGGCCCATAAAGCCTCGGTGGCAGTGCTGGGCCGAACCACCAGCAAACGCCCCAGTTCGATCCCCTGCTGCGCCAAGGCAGGCGCATAAGGTTCATGAGGGGGTGCAATCCAGACCAGCCATGGCGCCTCACTGCCGGCTTGGGTGCTGCGTTGGCATGCCACCAGCGCCGGCAAAAAAAGCTGCACTTCGCCGAGACCGGTTTCATCCAGCAACACCTCGATGAGCGACGCCGTCGGCCACCCACCCCCCGGCAAGCGGGCATCCAGCGAGCTTGAACCGGTGGACCAAACCGGACGAGCGGGGGCAGCCGAGGCGTCTTTTAACTTCCAGACACGCGCATCGGCCAAAATATCGGCAAGCGACGGTCTCTCACGCAGCATCCACGTCTTTGCCGCGACGCAGGACACCGACGACCACCCCTTCGATAATCATGGGTTGTTCTTTGAGATCGATGCGAATGGGTTCGAAGTCGGCGTTTTCCGGCAACAACCAGACAATTGTTCCTTCTTGGCGATAACGCTTAACCGTGACCTCGTTTTCCAAACGTGCGACCACGATTTGGCGATTGCGCACCTCAGGGGTGCGATGCACGGCAACTAAATCACCGTCCAAGATGCCGGCATTTTTCATACTCATGCCCTGCACTTTCAGTAAATAATGCGGCTGCGGCTGGAATAATTGCGGGTCGATTTGATAGCGCTTTTCGATATGCTCTTCAGCCAAGATCGGGCGGCCGGCAGCGACGCGGCCGATGAGCGGCAGACCCAATTGTTCGCGCAGAATGTCTTTGAGTTGAATGCCGCGAGAAGCCCCCGGAATGAGATCGATCACGCCCTTGCGCTGCAGGGCACGCAAGTGTTCTTCGGCAGCATTCGGTGATTTGAAACCCAGCGTACGCGCTATTTCCGCGCGGGTCGGTGGCATGCCGCTCTCGGAAATGGCGTTTTGAATCAGTCTAAGGATCTGAGTTTGACGGGGCGTAAGGTCCGACATGCATCACCTGTATATGTAGACAGTGACTGTTATTATATACAGCCTGAGAGCGCGCTGGCAAGTCAGACCCTAAAATCCAAAAGATTGCCGCCACATCGAGACTCGCCCGCCGCCAGCCGTCGCTTGCTCACCGGCCCGCGCAGTCACTCGGGCTCATTCCAAGATGCGTATCGAAGCCATATTCTGATCCTCGAAAATCATGACTTCGGCGCCGCGCGAAACGCAACGAATTCCACCTGAGAGACCGCTCAAATTCCAACACCAGCGCGGACTGCATCGGCGAGTTTCATCGGAACATTTCGCGCAGACCAATTGATTCTCAGCAAGATTCGGTTCGCCATTGGTCACGGCTCTCTATCACATGCGCGCGCTGTAAAATTTTCATTTACATGGCGCATTTTTAATGTTTCTCGCTTGTCAGAAATGAACTACGCAGAAAAGCGTCTTGTTATACCGACAAATCGCTATTTTCAGTTGCAATCGCGGCGCGAATTTGGCTTTATGTAGGACTGTGCTGCGACGCGGACGGGTCCGATAGCGGGCCTCTACCGGCTGTGGCAACACATCGGAGTCTTCCGACACAAATGAATTAACCCTAGGGGAATATTTTTATGAATCTGACATCAACACTAAAGGTCTCCCTCGCCGCGGCTTGCGTCATGGCATTCGCGGGGTGCACCGACCTCAAGCCGATCCAGGCGCAGATCGATGACCTGAAGTCACAGGTCAGCAAGCTGCAGGGCGACACGGCGCGGGCCTCGAGCGACGCGGCTGCCGCGCACGCTGCGGCTAACAGCGCTCAATCCGCTGCATCGGGCGCGCAGAGCACGGCGAATCAGGCCCTGTCCACCGCGCAAGCAAATTCGACTGCCATTGAAGCGATCAACGAGAAGATCGATCGCATGTTCAAGAAGTCCGTATCCAAGTAATCAATAATTGATCGAAGACTTTGAGCGCCGCGGCAATCCCGCGGCGTTTTTTTTGCCGGGTGGGTGACGCTGATGGCCAATCCGACTCATTTGCTTCTGTCGGCAGCGTGCGCCGCCTCCATATCCGCAATACGCGAACTTGACGCGGCGCAAGACGCAAGCGCAGCTTCCAATGCCGCGGTAGCCTCACGCGTATTCTGTTTCACCTGAGCCACCAGACGCAGCAAAGCCTCATCGTCGTCGCTCGGATTGTAGGCTTCAGCAGCGCGACGCACGAATTCATTGACAGTCAGCTTGGACGCTTTGGCCTTTTTGGCGAAAAGCGCTTTTTGAGCCGGCGTGAATTGCAAGTACCTTTCATCGAGAAATGCGCGTCGGCGTACCGCCCGCCTGCTCAAACACCTGCTCCGCAGCCTCCCAATCGACGGTGACGCGGCGTGTCGAGGTTGCCGCCACGATCGCTCGGGTCAGCGATGTCAGATCCTCGACATCTTTCAGGTGCGCGGCCTCCAAGGGAGCGTGCACCTCAAGATATAAGACCCCGTCCACCCAGCCGGTCTTGATGCGTTGATTGACGATGCGAACGTCGGTGCCCACGCCGACCTCGCTGAACAGCAGCGCGATGTCCTCCGGATAGAGCCGGATGCAGCCGTGCGTGATCTGCATGCCCACGCCCACGGGGTTATTGGTGCCATGGATGAGGTAGGCGCCGCCCGGGATGCCCAGCCGCAGTGCATATTCGCCCAAAGGGTTGTCGGGGCCGGGCGGTATCGCGGGCGGCAGCACATCGCCGTCTTGAAGGTGCTTGTCGCGAACCGACTTGGTCGGATACCAGGTCGGATTCTTCTGTTTCTGAACGATTTTCGTGACGCCAAGCGGCGTCTTCCAATCCATTTGGCCGACGCTGATCGGGTAGGTTTCGACGACGCTGCGATGGCTCGAATCGCTACGGAAATAATAGAGGCGGCCATCGGGCAGGTTCACGACGATCCCGGCGCGCGGTACGCCCGGGAGTATGTGTTGCGTCGGCAAGCGGACGATTTTGCCGGCGCCGGGCAACCAGGTATCGACGCCGGGATTCGCGGCAATGATCTCATCGAACCCCAGGTGATTCTGGCGCGCGATGTCGGGCAGCGTGTCTTTTTGTTCTGTTTCGGTTTGCTGCGGCTGACCGATCAAATCCTGATCCGGCTCGAGCGGGAAGGTCTGGGGATCGGCCGCCCCACCCACCAGCAGTGCCGACAACCACCATGCGCGCATCGCTGCCTCGCCTCCCTCAGTATCGAATGAGCGCCGATCCCCAGGTAAACCCGCCGCCGAACGCTTCCAGCAAGAGCAATTGGCCCCGCTTCACCCGACCGTCGCGAATTCCTGTATCCAGAGCCAAGGGCACAGACGCGGCCGACGTATTGCCCTGCGTATCGATGGTCACGATAACCCGCTCCATCGGCAGATCGAGCCGTTTCGCAATGGCCTCGATGATTCGAATATTCGCCTGGTGCGGGATCAACCAATCCAGTTCCGCCTTGTCGATGTTGTTGGCGTCCAACGTCTCAGTGACCAATTGTCCCAAGGTGTTGACCGCCACCTTGTAGACCTCGTTGCCCTTCATCTGCACGCTGGCCTTGCCCTCACGTACCAGTTTGAAGCCCTTTGATACACCGTCGGGGTAGCTGAGCAAATCCTTGTACTTGCCGTCGGAATGCAGGCGCGTGCTCAAGATTCCCGCCTCAGACGATGGCTGCAGGATCACGGCGCCCGCGCCGTCCGCGAACAACACGCACGTGCCTCGATCGTTCCAGTCGATGATTCGGGTCAACGTCTCGGCACCGACCACCAGCGCACATTTCGATTCGCCCAAGCGTACGAACTTGTCTGCAACGCTCAACGCGTAGACGAACCCCGTGCACGCGGCCTCCATGCTGAATGCCGGACAGCCGTGAATCCCCAACCGATCCTGCAGCAGGGTGCCCACGTTGGGAAATACCAGGTCCGGCGTCGTGGTGCCGACGCAGATCAGGTCAATGTCCGCTGCGCTGACGCCGGCGGCATCCATGGCGCGGCGCGCCGCATGCTCTGCCAGATCCGTTGTGGTCTCGCCTTCCGCCGCTACATGACGTTGTGAAATACCCGTGCGGGTGCGGATCCATTCGTCGCTGGTGTCCACCAGTCTTTCGAGATCGGCGTTGGTGAGGATCTTTTCGGGCAGATAGCTGCCGGTGCCGGCGATTCTCGAGTACATGGAAATCCTTCAAGCGTCGCGTAAAACGCTCATCCGTTGCGCGATCTGAGCCGGTACATCATCACGCGCTTCCAGAATGGCAACCTCGATGGCGCGTTGAAAACCAAATTGGTCGGTGCCGCCATGACTCTTGATGACGATGCCGTTCAAGCCGACCATCGCCGCCCCATTATAGAGGCGCGGATCTATTCGTGCGCGCAATGCGTTGAGCGCCGGCCGCGCCGCGAGGTAGCCGAGTTTGCGCAGCGGCGAGCGCGCGAACTCTTCGCGCATCGCATTGGCAATCAGGCGCGACGCGCCTTCCATTACCTTCAAGGCGATATTGCCGGTAAATCCGTCCGTGACCACGACGTCAACGCTGTCCGAAAAAATGTCATGCCCTTCGACGAAGCCGACGTAATTGATGTCCGCGGCCGCCAGCAAATTATTCGCCGCCTGGACAGTGTCGTTGCCCTTGACCTCTTCCTCGCCGATGTTGAGCAGTCCCACGCGGGGCCGCTCGTGCGCGCCCGGAAGATCGGCAGCCAGCACCGATCCCATCACGGCAAATTGGCATAGCTGCGCCGGCGTGCAGGAGGCATTGGCGCCGAGATCCAGCATGTACGTATGGCCGCCGCGCGAAGGAATGATGGAAACGATCGCCGGCCGTTCGACTCCCGGGAGCATTTTCAATACGAAATGTGCGGTAGCCATCAATGCGCCGGTGTTGCCGGCGCTGACGCAGGCGTGCGCCTCGTGGGCCTTGACCAGATCGATGGCGCGGCGCATCGATGAGTCCTTCTTGCGACGCAAGGCCTCGCGCGGATGGTCGCTCATCTCCACCACTTCGGTCGCAAACAAGCACGACACATTGGGCAAGTTGGCGCCGGCCAGTTCGCGCTCCAGATCCGCCTGTCTGCCTGTCAGGGTGAAACGCACATCGCGGAATTCACGCGCCGCCGCGAGCGCCGCCGCAACGGAAACCGACGGACCCCGGTCGCCGCTCATGGCGTCGATGGCAATATGGAGCGGCGCAGACACGGTGCGCAATTCGCCGACGGCTAAATTGACGGCTTATTCTTCGGCAGCTGCCGCATCCGCCTTGGTCTGCAACACTTTCTTGCCGCGATAAAAGCCGTCGCGGGAGATGCGATGTCGCGAATGCGTTTCACCGCTCTTTGCGTCGATCGACACAGCAGGTGCCGCGAGCGCCGAATGGGAGCGATGCATACCGCGCTTCGACGGAGTCTTTCTACTTTTTTGAACTGCCATGGGTTGTCTGTCCTATCAAGTTTTCTTCAATAAATCCTGCAAAACGGCAAACGGCCGCTGACGCTCGTCCGGCAAAGGCGCTCGGCCGCAATCCTCCGGCGTGCTGCACGCCGCGATGACAGGCAAAGCCAACAGCAATTCTTCCTCAGCCAAATCACGCAAGCTGACGGAGCCATCGTCCATCAAATAAATCTCTCGCGGCGACTCCACCGGAGCATCCGCATCGCTCATCGCAAATTCAATCTCGCTGTCGCTAACCAGCGGCAGTTCGAATCCCTGCAGACAACGCTGGCAAACCAGCCAAGGAGCCGCCTGCACGGCAACGGTCGCGCCCGCCCGCCCCGCCTCCAATTTCGAAAAAGCGAATCGTGCCCGTACCGAGCCGCGCGCATCCGCCAATAAATCCTGCAACCGCGGCAGCTCACTCAACGGGTAGACGCGCTCTACCACCGCCGCGTCTTCCGCCAGGCGCACGCAATCCACTCGGTCAGTCGAGCCCGATGCCATGGGCCGCGTATAATAGGGCGCGTTCCCACCTCTGTCAAAACGAATCCGGTGCAAGTCTTTGTTTTTGAAGTCTCCGCCTCCGCTTATTTTGGCCTCCACCTCGCGCTACCGTAAGGAGCTCTTAGAAAGGCTCAGGCTGGCCTTTTCCAGCGTGGCGCCGGGAGCAGACGAAGCCCCGCAGCCGGGCGAGCGGCCGCTGGCGCTGGTTGCGCGGCTGGCCAGGGCAAAGGCATCGGCGGTGGCGTCACAGCAGCCCAACGCCTGGGTCATCGGCTCTGATCAAATGGCGGTTCGCCTCGACGAGGCGGGCACAGAATCAACGCTGGGTAAGCCTGGAACCGAAATGCGCTGCATAGAACAGCTGCAAAGTTGCTCCGGGCGCACCATCGTGTTTCTGACGGCGGTGGCCGTGGTGCGCCAAGAGGGCAAGGCGTTGTTCGAGTTCGTCGACACCACGCGAGTCACGTTTCGCGTACTGGATCAGGCCACCATCGAGCGCTATGTGGCCAAGGAGCGGCCGCTCGATTGTGCCGGAGGATTCAAGAGCGAAGGACTTGGCATCACGCTGTGCGAATCGATCGATAGCGCAGATCCGAGCGCCCTGATTGGACTGCCGTTGATCCGATTGAGCGCGGCGTTGCGCTCGGCGGGTTTCGAACTCCCTTAGCATTTGGACTTAGCGTTTCGGACGCTTGGGCCGGCGCGCGTCCTTCAGTGCCTCACGCTTGGGAGCCTTGCGCTTCATCGGCGTAATGGCATCGAGCACGGCGGCGAGCTCACCCGGCAGCGGTGCGCTCACGTGGAAGGGTACGCCGGAGCCTGGCCACTCAAATGCCACCGATTGGGCGTGCAGAAAGGTGCGCTTGAGCCCCTGAGCCTTGAGATCGGCGTTGCGCGCGCGGTCGCCATATTTGTCATCGCCCAATAGCGGATGACCGGCAAAGGAAGCGTGCACGCGAATCTGGTGCGTCCGTCCGGTTGGGATGTCGACTTCCATCAGCGTGGCCAACGAGCCGAAAAACTGCACGGGCTTGAAGACGCTGACCGAATCCTTTCCCGCCGTGGCGACGCGCACGTGCCGCTCCCCGTGTTGCCGGTTGTCGGTCGCCAGCGGTGCGTCGATGCGCTTGGTACCCAACTGCCAGCTGCCGGCGACCAGGGCCAGGTAGGTCTTGTGCATGCCGCCATTGCGAATCAATGCGTGCAGCGCCGTCAGGGTGCTGCGATCACGTGCAATCAGCAGACAGCCACTGGTATCCCGATCCAGTCGGTGCACCAATTCGAGCGTTTCTCGCGGCCGCGACGCGCGCAGCGCCTCGATGACGCCGAAACTCATGCCGCTGCCGCCGTGGACCGCGACTCCGGCCGGCTTGTCGATCACCAGCAAGTGCCGGTCCTGGAAAATCACTGAGCGTTCCAGCAATTCCAACAGGCTGCTGGAAGGCCGGCCGGGCTCTGCATCAGCATCGATGCGTACCGGCGGCAGGCGCAGCTCGTCGCCCTCCCGGATCCGATATTCGGCGTCCACACGCTTGCGGTTCACCCGCACCTCACCCTTGCGCAGCAGCCGATACACCCGGCTGCGCGGCACGGTTTTGAAGTGGCGCATCAGGAAATTATCGATGCGTTGACCGGCCTCATCGGCGGTCACGGTGCGCATGGTGAGCGGGCTCTTCGGCCCCAGTGAATGCGGTAAATCGGTGGCGGGGTTGTTCATATTTCGCGTAAACGGTTCGGCCGGTGTCCTAAGATATTGATTACATTGACCCTGGAGCGTTGTCGTGATAGTGTCTTAAAACCGTGTCAGGCGCGACAGCCTGCAGAAGGGCCTCAAGGCCTATCCAGGTAACGCAAAGACACTGGTTTCCAGTGGCCCCCCATCCGATGGGGAGCCGCATATTAGTTGGTTCTGGAATTCCAGACCATCGCTCGGCCGATGAGACAGACGCGCGACGGCTTAAATCTTAAGCTTAGGCGGCTGATAAGCGGTTAACCGAGAACAAGGCCCCGGGCTTGCCGTATACGTTTTGGTTTAAAGTGATGGAATTGATGCCGGTCGCATTTCTTGCGCTCGGCGCTTACCCTTTGCTTGCCGCATTCATCATTACGACCCCAGCCTCGCTTCTCAAGCTCTCCTCGGCCCCTACCATATTAGTTGGGGCACATGAAAAGAATGCTCGTCAACGCAGTTCAAGAAGAAGAACTGCGAGTTGCACTCGTCGACGGTCAGAAACTATACGACTTATCGATTGAGATCCCGTCTCGGGAACAGAAAAAATCCAATATCTATAAAGGCCGGATTACCCGCGTAGAGCCCAGTCTCGAAGCGGCATTCGTCGAATACGGCGCGCAGCGCCACGGCTTTCTGCCGCTCAAAGAAGTCTCCAAAGAGTTCTTCCGCGCGCAGCCCGCGAATGGCGCCCGGCTCAACATCAAGGACCTTCTGCAGGAAGGCCAAGAGCTGATCGTTCAGGTGGAAAAAGAGGAACGCGGCAACAAAGGCGCGGCCCTCACGACGTTCATCAGTCTCGCCGGCCGATTCTTGGTATTGATGCCGAACAATCCCCGCGCGGGCGGCGTGTCGCGCCGCATCGAGGGCGAGGATCGCGAGCAGATGCGCGACGCCATGAACGGCCTGGTGATTCCTGACGGCATGGGCGCCATCGTGCGCACGGCCGGCGTTGGCCGGACCACCGAAGAGTTGCAATGGGATTTGAACAATCTCAAGACCGCTTGGGACGCGATTGTCCTCGCGAATGACGGCAGACCTGCACCTTTCCTGATTTTCCAGGAAAGCGACGCGGTCACACGGGGTCTGCGTGACTACTTCTCCGATGACGTCGGCGAGTGTCTGATCGATCAGCCCGAAGCCTTTCAAAAGGCGCAAGAGTACATGCAGCGCTTCATGCCGCCCGATGCGCAGCGCAAGCTGAAGCTGTATACGGATCCGGTGCCGCTGTTCACGCGCTTTCAGATCGAGAGCCAGATCGAGTCGGCATATGCGCACAAGGTCACCCTCCCCTCCGGCGGCAGCCTGGTGATCGATCACACCGAGGCGCTGGTGTCGATCGACATCAACTCGGCGCGCAGCACTCGCGGCGGCGATATCGAAGCCACTGCGCGCAATACCAACTTGGAGGCGGCCGAGGAAATCGCCCGGCAGCTGCGGCTGCGGGATATCGGCGGACTCATCGTCATCGATTTCATCGACATGGAGTCGACCGCCAACCAGCGCGCCGTTGAAGATATGCTGCGCGACTCGGTCAAGATGGACCGGGCCCGCATACAACTCGGCAGGCTGTCGCGCTTCGGCTTGCTGGAATTATCGCGGCAGCGTTTGCGGCCGGCCTTGAGCGAGACGACGCACATCAACTGCCCGCGCTGCGGCGGCATGGGCACGATACGCGGCGTGGAATCGATGTCGCTGGCCCTGTTGCGGCTGATTGGTGAAGAGGCCCGCAAGGAGCGGACCGGCAGGGTCATTACCCAGGTGCCTGTCGATGTGGCGACCTATCTCATGAACGAGAAGCGCGAACAATTGAATCAAATCGAAACCCGCGACAAGGTGTCGCTGGTGATCGTGCCGAATCCGCACATGCAGACGCCGGCTTACACGCTACGACGTGTTCGCGACGATGAAAAGGAGCTGCCGGAAAACACGGCTGTCAGTTATCAGCTGGCGGATCAACCCATCGTTGAAGATGAGAACATCGGAAATCGAGATAAGAAACCACCGGGCGATGTGCCGTTGGTTCCCAGCATCCTGCCGGCGTCCACCGCACCCATCGTGCCCATGCCGGTTCCCGCTCCTGCTCCCGCGAAAGCTCCTGTGGAGACCGTGCAACTGGGCGCATTCGTGAGACTGTGGCGCTGGCTGTTCGGCGACGGCTCTGCCCGCAAAGATGCGGCTGCGTCGAGCGCGCCGGCCCAGGTGCAACGCGACCGGCCCCAGAATCGCGATGTGCGTCACGACCGCTATCGCAGCGGTGCGGATCGCGACCGGAACCGCGACCGCGGAGACCGCGACCGCAATCGAGACGTGCGACGCGACGGTCCGAGGGATCCGCGCCGGGACGGCCGTCCACGCGGCGACAATCCGCGTCCGGACAACCGCCCCGGACAACCAGAACGTGGCTCGAATATCCCCCGAAACGAGAGCCCGCGGCAGGACCAAGCGCCCCGCCAAGAGCAATCACTTCGGCCGGATCAAGCGCCTCGGCCGGACCAGGCGCCCCGATCCGACCAACCGCCACGCACCGATCAACCCCGTAACGAAGGCGAGCGATCCGGCAACGAGCGCGGCGAGCGAGGAGGACGAAGCCGTCGCCGACGCGGTCGCGGCCGGCGTGATGGCGGCGAAAGCAGCGCGAACGGCGCGGGATCGAACGCAGGTAACGCAGCCACGAATAACGCAGGTGTAAGTAACACAGGCGCGAGCAACACCGCGGGTCCGAGCGATGGGAACATCGGCGAGCGCGCACCGATATCGCCGCCCACCGCGCCTTCCGGCGAGCGAGCACCTTTTGAGCCCGCACCTTTCGAACCAATGCGTGATCCGGCTCCTGCACGCGCCGCCGAGAAGCCGGCGTCGAACACGGGAACTGGCACGAACACGGGCACGGGCACGGACAACAAATACGTCGTGTGGTCCTCGGCCCCGAGCGAAGTTCAGCGCTCTGGCCCGGACGAACGATAACGCAGCGCGCGAAGTCTTAGCTGTAACAAGATGCTCACACCCAGCAACGCGGCCGCAATGCCGCGTAGGCTGGCGATCGCGACGTCGGAAACACGGCCGACAATCGAATGCGATGTGGCTTGCCCAAGCCGTGGCCAAATATAGAACGCGACGCTGAGTGCAATAGCCGCGAGAATGTAGCTCAAGGTCCATTCGATTCGCTCTGCGCGCGGGACGAGGCGATTCGGCACCGGCGGTTGCGTGCCGGGACGCAGCGCATAACCAATCATTGCCAGTACCGCGGCCATCCCAATCAGCGAGCTCAAGTCTTGCATCACGTAGATGCCCGGAACATGCCGCCGGCCGATGTCGATGATCGAATCGTCCAGCACCGGGAACATGCGCACGCCTCGCCCGCCTTCGTGGGTGAATCCATCCCACACCAAGTGGCTCACGGCCCCCGCCAATATTCCGAAGGCGGCCATTAACCACTGACGCAGGCTGCGAATGTCCCCCGCCGCCGCATAGGGACGCCAGCGCGCGTAGGGTCCCTCGGGCAGAACTTGCACGATGGGCGTCTTGATCAAGCGCTCGAACACCCAATACGTGATCAAGCCCACGGGCAGGCAGAACGTAATCAGGGAGATGGCGCTATGCGTCTCCACCCGGGGCATCCCCAGGAAAAAAATCCGAAAATCCGGAACCATGGCGCCGATGACCGTGGCCGATAGCAGGTGCCGGCGAGCCAGCAGCCGCGAGAACGGCAGAACGACAGCGGTGTGGGAGATGGTGAAGGGCATGGCAAGCCTAGTGTGTCATCGAATCGTCACAAGGCGTATCTATAAGTTGCAGGCTGTGCCTCACGCATGACGGGGATTAAAAAAATGGCCAACACTTCCGCGCTCGACCAGAACTCCGTTTCGATGCAGCCGCCGGGCTCCTCGAGGCTCACCGCGCATAAACCCAGTCCCTGGTTCAATGGGCTCGCCATCGTGGTGGTCATTTCCGGGATCATATACGCCGGCTATCATCTCGCCGACGACTTATCGGTGGTCCAGGATACGCGTGCGTATCCTTACATCCTGCTCGGCATTGCCCTGGTGATCGCGCTGGGCTTCGAATTCGTCAACGGATTTCACGATACGGCGAACGCCGTCGCCACCGTGATATATACCAATTCTTTGTCGCCGAACCTGGCTGTCATCTGGTCCGGCACTTTTAATTTCCTGGGTGTCTTGGTCTCCAGCGGAGCCGTGGCGTTCGGCATCGTTTCCCTCTTGCCGGTGGAATTGATACTGCAGGTGAGCAGCGGCGCAGGATTTGCCATGGTATTCGCATTGCTCCTGGCCGCCATTCTGTGGAATTTGGGAACTTGGTATTTCGGGCTGCCCTCATCGAGCTCGCATACCCTCATCGGCTCCATCATCGGGGTCGGCCTCATGAATCAGCTGATGGCGGCGAGCGGTTCAGGCACCAGCGGCGTGGATTGGGCTCAAGCGACCAAGATTGGCCAAACCCTGCTGATTTCACCGTTGATTGGTTTCAGCGCGGCGTACTTGCTGCTTACCATCCTGAAGGCAACGATCAGAATCCCAGCCCTTTACAAGGAGCCGGAGGGCCATAAGCCGCCGCCCATCTGGATTCGCGGATTGCTCATCCTGACCTGCACCGGCGTGAGTTTCTTCCACGGCGGCAACGACGGTCAAAAAGGCATGGGGCTCATCATGCTGATCCTCATCGGCACGGTGCCGACCGCCTATGCGCTCAATCGAACCATGCACGAACAAGACGTGAATACCTTCTTGGCCGCTTCCGCGCAGGCACAAATCGCGCTATCGCACTATGCCGTCGGCGGCACACCGGCCGATCCGCACGCGGCGACGCTTGACGTGGTGCGCAACCGAAAGGCCACTCCACAGGGAGTCGCTGCAATCGCAGCACTGACAGGAACGATCGCGAAGGAAGTGGGCCAGTATCACTCCATGGACAAGGTCCCGCCCGGCTCCATGGTCAACATCCGCAACGATATGTACCTGGCCAGCGAGGGCCTGCGCTTCGTCAGTAAAGCGAAGTCGCTGGCTGTGTCCGCCGCGGACCAGACCTCGTTTGATGCCTACAAGAAGCAGCTGGATCGTTCCACGAAGTTTATTCCAACCTGGGTCAAGGTCGCCGTCGCGATTGCACTGGGATTGGGGACGATGATCGGATGGAAGCGGATCGTCGTGACGGTCGGCGAACGAATCGGCAAGACCCACATGACCTATGCGCAAGGCGCATCGGCGGAAATCGTCGCGATGGCGACCATCGGCGCCGCCGAGATGTACGGTTTGCCGGTCAGCACCACGCATGTTCTCTCCTCAGGCGTGGCCGGCACCATGGTGGCCAATCACTCCGGATTGCAATGGGCAACCGTGCGCAATCTGCTGATGGCCTGGGTGCTCACGCTGCCGGTGTCCATTGCACTGTCCGGCGGCCTGTATTGGCTGTTACGCACGGTGCAGTAGGCTCGCCAAGAGTCCACGCGACGCGGCGTTGGTCAGATCGAGAACTTGCTCGAACGCGCGGGCGTCGCGGTAGTAAGGATCCGGCACGTCGCGCAAATTCAATTCCGGCGCGTACTCCAGAAAGAGTTTCAACGAGGCGTGCGAGCCCGGAGGCTTCATGGCCTGAAGCTCGCGCAAATTCTCCCGATCCATCGCGAGTATCAGGTCGAAGCGCGCAAAATCGTCCAAAGTCACCTGCCGCGCCCGCAAGCCGCTGAGGTCGATACCGCGGCGCAGGGCCGCGCGCTGGCTGCGCGAATCGGGCGGCGCACCAATGTGATAGTCGGCCGTGCCCGCGGAATCGATCTCAATATTCAGATCCGGTGCCTCTTGCGCAGCCAAGTGCCGCAGAACACCCTCTGCGGTCGGACTTCGGCAGATATTCCCAAGACAAACCAGCAGAATGCGCACAATTTCCCTAGTATTCACCGCTTCAGCCTTGATTTTTGCCACCGCGCAAACGTGCTTAAATGTGGCAATACGTACCGATATAGATCAACCTGTTATGAGCCTGGATAGGCGTTATTGGAACCCGGCAATACCGGTACACCGCCCGGCACATTCACCAGCACAGATTGACGTTGATATAGTTGCGTTCTGATAATCAACGCTGAACCTTCAGCGCCCACAAACCGCTGGTCCAGTTTGCCGAGTACATGATTCCGTTGATGGAATCGTAGCGCATCATAAATGGACCATCATTGAACGTCTGGGTGCCGCCTTGGTACGCCGTCCAAGTTGAGCCGTCTGATTCTGGCGATGTACGATAAGGCTGCGGCCCTTGACCAGCATTGTTCCCTGTGTAGGAAAGTTGCGTATAGAGCGTAGTGCCATCGCCCCAAATGCCGTAGTAATAAAAGAAGCTCAGTCCATTGGTAATTTGGGTCCAGGTCAATCCGTTGTCTGTGCTGCGTACCGGATATGGTGTCGAACCGGAGTACGCA
>Ga0210406_10000825_pt1 | contig 40372 bp, 33 predicted proteins | sample IncBWC30MmetaG_FD_155454 | JGI IMG/M metagenome (GOLD analysis project Ga0210406, IMG submission 155454) | Forest soil microbial communities from Barre Woods Harvard Forest LTER site, Petersham, Massachusetts, United States - Inc-BW-C-30-M | ecosystem: Environmental > Terrestrial > Soil >... | reverse complement strand
ATTCGCAGGAAGGCAAGTCGGTCAGCCTGCACGATTTCAAGGGCAAGTGGGTGGTGCTGTATTTCTATCCCAAGGATTTCACGACCGGGTGCACGATTGAAGCGCACAATTTCCAGCGCGACCTGGCGCAATACGAGCAGAAGAATGCGGTGATTGTCGGAGTCAGCGTGCAGGACGAGGACTCGCACCAGAAGTTTTGCACCAAAGAGGGTCTCAGCTTCAAGCTGCTGGCCGATACGAAGCAGGAAGTTTCCACGCAGTATGATTCCGTGATGACCTACAACGACGCGAAATATTCCGCGCGCCACACTTTCCTGATCGACCCACAAGGCAAAGTGCAAAAAGTGTGGCTGGAAGTGAAACCGGACAAGCACAGCGAAGAAGTGCTGGCCGCGCTCACGCAGCTACAAGGCGCTACGGCCACAAAGTAACGGACCGCTTAACCGCTAATTTCCACAATTCTCGATTGTGCCGATGCTGGGAAATTCCGGCGCCGCGGGAGTGTTGTTTTGCGCGAGCGTCGCGCGGAAGGGTGGCAATTCTTTCGTCTTAGTTTCCTGCCACATCTCAAGTGTTGTGTTCAGCGCTTTGCAAGTGCGCTGATAGGCGGCAAACGATTCCTCGGAGGGAACGAAATCGGCGCCGTCCACGAGCGCCATCAGCGCGGTCAGTGTGTCGTTAACGGCGGAGAAGCTGACCGTCTTGGGATCTTCGAGAAGCGGCGTCGGCTCGCCTTCGAGCGCCGCCACTTTGGCATCGAGCGAAGTAGCGGCGGTTGCCAGCACGTCGCCCTTGGGACGCTTTTTCAGGTCCGCCAGCCGCGAGCGCAAATCTTTCACTTGTCGATACGCGGCAAAGTTTCGCGCCAACGCCGCGGAAATCCTTAGCTGCAAATCCAGGGAACTCTGCAATTCGCTGCGAATGTACGATTCCCGCGGGTCCATTTTTACTTCCAGCGGCTGGCGCAGCACCTGTTCGCCGATTTTGAGCCGCACTTCATACTTCCCTGGCATCACCAGCGGCCCCTGCGGTGGAAGCGGAGTGGCGCCGACGATCGCCGCGATCGGATAGTTGTACGGCGACTGCACATGGATCGCTGCGGGATCGGCGTAGCGCAAATCCCAGACGAAGCGATGCATTCCTTTGTCGCGCGAGAGCGGCTCGGGATGCGCAATCCAGTAAGGAGAAATATAAGGAACGTCCTTTTCTTTCTCGGGTGGGACCGCTGCGCTGGAATGACTCTCGATAAGCGTCCCGGCGGAATCGTAAATCCCAAGCTCAATGTCGATTGCCGCGCGTTCGGGCAAATAGTAGTGGAGGATGGCGCCATCGGGCGGATTCTGCCCCGCGGGAACCTCTGGAGGCAGCGGAGTGTCTTGGTTCTCGTCGCGACGTACGCGAATGGCGGAGCGCGGGGCGAACAGATGCGCCGTCGACGTGTTGAACTGCGCACCGAGATGGCGGAGCGGCGATATGTCGTCGAGAATCCAGAAGGAGCGGCCGTAGGTCGCGGCGACGAGGTCGTCTTGCTCCACGGCAAGGTCGTGGACGGCCACTAAAGGCATATTCAGACGCAGCGAATGCCAGTGGTCGCCGTCGTCGAAGGAAACGTACACGCCCTCTTCGGTCCCGGCGTACAAGAGGCCTTTGCGCACGGGGTCTTCGCGCACCGTGCGGACAAAATCGATCTCGCGAATGCCGCTGACGGTTTCTTGCCAGGTTTGACCAAAATCGCGCGTGCGAAAAATATGTGGGCGCAGATCGTCGAGACCATTGCGATTGACGGCGGCGTATGCGGTGCCGGCGTCAAAGCGCGACGCTTCCAGAATGCTGATCGTGCTCCAGACGGAAACTTCCGGCGGAGTGACGTTTTTCCAGGTCGCTCCTCCGTCCTTGGTCATCTGAATATTTCCGTCGTCGGTTCCCGCCCAAATCAATCCTTCCTGGATCGGAGAAGGCGCAATCGTAAGGATCGTGCCCGGAGCTTGCTTGGGATTCTTGGGATCGAGTGGAGTGCGACTCAGATCGGGGCTGATGACCTGCCAACTGGTACCTGCATTGGTGGTCTTCAGCAGGAATTGCGTCCCGAGATAGAGTTCGTGCGGATCCTGGGGCGAGAAAACCATGGGGATCGTCCAGTTGAAATGATATTTGCTGCCGAAGGAAACGGCGGCGGGAGAAATGTCGCGCACCTGCCCCGTCGTTTTCGAAAGACGCACGACGCTGCCGAAGGGACCGGCGTTGTAGACGACGTCGGGATCGAGCGGATCGGGAATGGTATAGCCGCTTTCGCCAGGGCCGACGGGATACCACTCGCGCTCGGTGATCTGGCCGTTGTTGCCGCGGCTGGCGATTCCGGCGGTGCCGCTGTCCTGCTGCGGGCCGTAAACCCAGTAAGGATAGTGGTGGTCGGTGGCCACCCTATAAAATTCTCCGGTCGGCTGGTTGTACCAGGTGCTCCAAGTTTCGCCGCCGTTGACAGAAACTATGGCGCCCTGGTCGACGCCGAGCATGAGGCGTTCCGAGTTGGTGGAATCGATCCAGACGGCGTGATAGTCGTCGCCGCCCGGTGCGCCCTTGATTGCGGTGAAGGTGTGCCCGCCGTCGGTGGAGCGATACAGAGATTGCGTAGGGACATAGAGCACGTCGGGATTTTTGGGGTCCGCGAAGATCTCACTCATGTACCAGTAACCTTGGATGCGACGGTCTTCCGTAGCCCGCTGCCAGGTAGCGCCCGCGTCGTCAGAGCGATACAACCCGCCGGCCTTTTCTTTGGCCTCCAATATGAGGTAGACCCGCCGGCCATGCATTCCCGCGGCAACCGCCACGCCAGAACGCCCCCAGTCGCCCCCAGGTAAGCCGTGCCCGGCGATTTGCGCCCAGGTGAGTCCACCGTCCACGGATTTGTATAGGCCGCTACCGGGACCGAACGACGTTCCCTTTTGCCCCGGCTTGCGGATTCCTTGCCAAAGAGTGGCGTAAGCCACACGGGGATTGCCGGGCTCAAAGCACAAATCCACGGCGCCGGTTAGGTTGTCCTTGTACAAAACCTTCTTCCAAGTCTTGCCGCCATCGGTAGAGCGAAAAACCCCGCGGTCCTCATTGGGGCCGAACGAATGGCCGAGCGCGGCCACTAGCACGATGTCGGGATTCCGGGGATCAATCAGGATTCGCGCGATGTGGCGGGTATCCTCGAGACCGAGGTGCTGCCAGGTTTCTCCGCCGTCGACGGATTTGTAGATTCCGTTGCCGTAGGCGATGTCGCTGTAGACTCCATTCACGCCGGAGCCGACGTAAATGATGTTTCGGTTCGACGGAGCCAACGCCAGCGCTCCAATCGAGCCGATTGGCTGGCTATCGAAGATCGGCTTCCAAACGTTGCCGCCGTCGGTGGTTTTCCACACACCCCCGCCATCGGCGCCGAAATAGTAGACCGCGGAATTCCCGGGAACTCCGGCGACGGCGTTCACTTTTCCGGCGCGAAACGGCCCGATCATGCGCCACTTCAGTGCGGAGTACAGCTCATCGGAGATTTCTTGCGCCCGGAGAGCCGAGGCAAAGGAAATGGAGAATGCAGCAAGAAGAATGAGACAGCAAACGATCCGCGCCCGTACAGACGGTTTCATCGATCTCTCCGGAGATGAAATGGACTAGCAGTGATTCCGCAAGACACTAAGCCCAGGCACGCCCATCCGAAGCCGGCCCTAGTCGACCATGGTCTGACTATGGTCTTCTTCATGGCTCATCGTCTTCGTCCGAATCCCCGGATGGTGGCGCTGATCGTTTGTTGGAATCCAGCTCTTCGAGGTGTGCCTTCTTTAGTGAGAGGTTTAGTGCGGGCAGATCTGAATCCCGCACCTTTTTCCATTGCGCGAGCAGCTTTCCGAGCGAGTCTTCGAGTTCCAAATAAGCGGCCGAGGCCTGCGTCGTCGGCGCCGCGTCGGCGCTATCCACCACGTTCAACAACTGTCCGAAGTGTTGATTGAGCGTGGAGAGACTTTCCGGCCGCTTGCCGCTCGGAGGAACGCCGAAGAACGAACCTTGCGACGCGCCCTCCAGTTCTGCGACTCGCTTGTCGACGGCGTTCAGCGAATCGGCGAGCGCGCCTTTCGCCTTAGCGGCACGATCCGCCAGTTGCGGACGCAAGGCGCGAACCTGCTGGAGGGCTTCGAAGGTCTCGTTCATGCCTTCAACGATGCCGGCTAACATTTCGAATTGTTTTCGCAGGTCGACTTCCGGAGTCTTGATGCGGGGGTCCATGCGCAAAGTGAGAGGCTGCGTGTAGGTCTTGCTGTCAACCGTGAGCTTTGCCGTGTATTTTCCCGGCATCGCGAACGCGCCGAGCGGGAGCTGCGGAGTGTTGTGCACTATGGCGGAGATAGGAAATTCGCGGCTTAGCGCGTCGGGCGGAGGGTAGTGCATGTCCCAAACGAAGCGGTGCATCCCTGCTTCCGCGGACAGAATTTGCTGCGGACGCACCCAATACATGGGAATTGGATTGGTGGCGGCGATTTTCTCGAGCGGTTCCGGTTTATCGGTGCTCGAGTAGCGGCGCACCAGATGATTATCGGCGTCGAGAATTTCCAACGTGACTCGATTGTTGGACGCGACGGCCAGGTAATAATCGAGGATCGCGCCATCGGGAGGATTCTCTCCCGCGGGAATATCCGGCGGCAGCGGCGTGTCCGTGTTGCGATTCCAGCGAAAACGAAGCGCGTCTTGTGGCTTGTACAAAGTCACCGGAGCCTTGGCGATCTCCGCGCTTACTTGGCGCAGCGGCGTGATGTCGTCGAGAATCCAGAACGAACGTCCATGGGTGCCGACGATGAGATCGTCTCCGTGAATGGCAAGGTCGCGCATGGAGGTGTGGGGCAAGTTGAGCTGCAGCGGCTGCCAATTATCGCCGTCGTCGAAGGAAACGAACACGGAGCCTTCCGTCCCGGCAAAAAGCAGGCCTCTGCGCTCGGGATCTTCGCGCACCGTATTGCTAGCTCCGCCGGAGGGAATGCCGTTGGTGATCTCGGCCCAGGATTTGCCGAAATCACGCGTGCGATAAATGTGTGCGCGCAAGTCGTCGAGACGAAAGCTATTGATGGCAGCGTACGCGGTGCCGGCATCGAAATGCGAAGCTTCAATAATGGAAACCTTGCTCCAGGGTTTGAGCTCGGGCGGCGTGACGTTTTGCCAGGACTTTCCGGCGTCCTGGGTGATGTAGATCAGCCCGTCATCGGTGCCCGCCCAAATCGTATTTGCGTCTTTGAAGGACGGCGCGACCGCGTAAATGACGCCGCGGTGCTTGCCCTTCTCCGGGTCGTAAGCTGCGAAAACGCCGAGACTTGGCGGAGTGTCGTAGGAAGCACGCGCGAGGTCGGGGCTAATCACTTTCCAGCTATTACCCGCGTCGGTGGATTTGAATAGGACGTTGACGGCGAAATACAACGCTTTGGGATCGACAGGGGAAAAAACCACCGGCAGCGTGCGGTCGTAACGATACTCGCCGCGACGCACGGACTCGGGCGCTACGTCCGCCACTTCGCCTAAGGCTTGGTTTGTGCGCGTGAGGCGAGCACCGTACAAAATATTTGAGTCAAGCGGATCGATCGCGATGTAACCGTACTCGAACACCCCGACGGAGTGCCATTCGCGAAATGTGATTTCGCCGTAGTCGCTGCGGCTCATCGTGCCGGCCGAGCCGCTTTCCTGCTGCGCGCCGTACACCCAGTAGGGGAATCGATTGTCCGTCGTGACGTGATAAAACTGCGCGGTCGGCTGGTTATACCAATTGCTCCACGAAGCGCCGCCGTTCACGGTAATCACCGCACCTTGGTCGCTGGAGAGCGCGATGGTTTGCGGATGCTCGCTGCTGATCCAAATGCGCTGGTAGTCGTCGCCGCCGGGAGCGCCCCGGAAGCCCACAAATGTTTTCCCGGCATCCGTGGATTTCCAGGTGGTGGTGTTCGCAACGTAGATCACACCAGGATTGTCCGGCGCGACGGTGATGCCCATCGCGCCAGGGCCGCGACCACCGATGCGGTGATCCCCGTTGATGAGGGTCCACGATTCTCCGGCGTCATCGGAGCGATAGACTCCGGCTCCCTTCTTTGCTTCGACCGAGGCGTACACGCGACTCGGCTGACTGGGTGCGACCGCGACACCCATGCGGCCGAGACCGCCATCGTCCGAGGATGGCAGGCCCTTTGTTACCTGACGCCAGTTGTTCCCTCCGTCCGTGGATTTGTATAGCCCGCTGCCTGGTGCAACGAACGACTCGCCGCTACGGATCTCCCAGGGTGCGACGCGCGCGGCCCACAGCACCGCGTAGATCGTTTGCGTATTGCTGGGATCAAAGGCGAGGTCGGCGGCGCCGATATTTTCGTCTTTGTACAAAATCTTTTCAAAAGATTGGCCGCCATTGGTGGAGCGGAAGACACCTCGTTCTTTGTTCGGACCGTACGGATGGCCCTGCACGGCCACAAAAACACGATTCGCGTCTTTCGGATCGACTAGAATCGCGGTGATCTGCTGCGCGTCCGCAAGGCCCAGGTGCGTCCAGGTCTTGCCCGCATCGGTTGACTTGTACACGCCGTCGCCGGTCGCGAGGTCCGGCCGCTGCAAACCCTCGCCGCTTCCCACATAGACGACGTTCGGGTCGGAGGGGGCCACCGCGATGGCGCCGACCGAGCCGGTATCCTGCGCGTCAAAAATAGGCTGCCAGGTGTTGCCGGTATCCGTCGTCTTCCACACGCCGCCATTCACCGCGGCGATGTAAAAAACGTTTGGCTGGTGCGGCACGCCTGTGATGGCCACGGTGCGGCCTCCACGGAACGGACCGATGCAGCGCCAGTGCATTTCGGAAAACAATTTCTGGTCATATTGTTGCGCGGACGCGGGAATCGCTGCGGCTAAAACGGCAAGAAACCCCGTCGCTAGAATCTTGTGTGCGCGTGACGGCATTCGTGACCTCCTCGAAGTGCAGGGGAGGATAACGTGCCAACAGCTGACCTGCAATGCCTCTTATCAGGCCACAATGGCATTCGACGCGCGGCTCCTGTTTCCGCTAAACTCGATGCATTCTACCGAGCCAAGTGAGGGCCAAATCGTGACGACCCCTGCCAAGCCATTGCCGGCGACGACGCGCAGCGATGAGATAGTGGCCAGGCACAAGAAATTTCTGTGGCCATCGGTCACTAATTACTACCAGCGGCCGCTGGTCGCGGACCGTGGCGAGATGCAGTATTTGTGGGACCTCGAAGGCCGCAAGTACCTGGATTTTTTCGGCGGCATCCTGACCGTTTCCGTTGGCCACTGTAATCCCAAGGTGACCAGCAAAATCAATGCGCAGGTCAACCGCTTGCAGCACACCTCCACTCTATATCCCAACGAACACATCGTGGCCCTGGCGGAAAAAATCGCGCAGATCACGCCAGGAAACTTGCAGCAGAGTTTCTTCACCAGCTCCGGAACGGAGGCGGATGAGGCGGCGATCTTGATTGCGCGCATGGCCACCGGGAGCTATGACGTAGTGGCGCTGCGCCATGCATATGCCGGCAGCTCCGCGATCGCCAAGGCAGTGACCGCGCACGCGCCCTATCGCAAAAGTGGCGTGATCAGCGTCGGCATTTCACACGCTGTGAACGCCTACTGCTACCGCTGCCCGCTGCATCTGACCTATCCCTCCTGCGAAGTGGCTTGCGCGAACGACGTGGAGAATCTGATTCAGACCGGCACCAGCGGAAACATCGCAGCCTTTATCGCCGAGCCGATTCAGGGAGTAGGTGGCTTCATCACACCTCCCAAGGAATATTTCAAGATCGTTTTCAAGATCGTGAAGAAATACGGCGGACTCTTTATCAGCGACGAAGTGCAAACCGGCTGGGGCCGCACCGGCAAGAAGTGGTTCGGCATCGAGCAATGGGAAGTGACGCCGGACATCTTGACCAGCGCCAAAGGATTGGGCAATGGCGTACCTGTCGGCTTGACTGTCACCACGCCCGAAATTGCCTCCAGCTTTCAAGGGCTGAACATTTCCACATTTGGAGGCAATCCTGTCACCAGCGTCGCGGCAAAAGCCACGATCGATTTCATCGAAGAAGAGAATCTGCTCGAAAACGCGCACACCGTCGGCTCCTATTTCCGAGGCAAGCTCGAAGAATTACAAATGAAGCACGCGCTCGTCGGCGAAGTTCGCGGCATGGGCCTGATGCAAGCTCTGGAGTTGGTCAAGGACCGTAAGTCGAAAGAACCGGCGCCGGAAGCCACCGCGCAGGTCATGGAGCGCGCCCGCGACAACGGTCTGCTGATTGGCAAGGGCGGCCTGTTCGGCAACGTTCTTCGCCTCTCGCCCATGCTCAATATTTCCAAAGCCGACGTCGATGAAGGCATCCGCCTGCTCGATAAAGCCTTCAGCGAAGTGAGAAATTAACGACCGAGATGTTCATCTCGCGCAAGACGGGGAATCTACGCTAAAGAGCCACATGCGCCTCGCCACTTCCTGCATCTTGGCTGCCCTAATTTCTGCGCTTGCGGCTGCATCGCTATACAGCGGGGAGAAGGCCGTCTGGAAGCCGGTGCAGTTCGCGATCTTGCGCTTCAATGACGACGCGCCGGCGTCCTGGAATATGTATCACGGCGAAAAGCGCGGCGTGCTGCTGGTGCGCTTGTGGAAGCGATACATGCTCGTGGATATGAAGGAGCAAGAGGTCTACGAGGTCGATCCTGAAAAAGTGAAGCCCCAGGGAGAGAACGTCGAGTGGTCGCCTTCCGATGTTCCCGATCAGCCCATCGAAACGTCCGAGTGGAAAATTCGCGACGTCGGCCCAGTCGAACGCGTGCGCTTCCGGTTCGGAAAAAACGGCAGCTTCCTCGAAATTCAATTACCGATGCTGCGCAACCGCACGCCTGCGTATTGATCCATTCCTGAACCAACCTCAGCGCCGGTACACGCCGTAGTACCACGGGATCCCCAGGGCGCCCGGCTCGACCCCGACGACAATTGCATCGCCTTCGTGAAAGCGATCGAAGTCGTCCATATCCACCGCGAGGCGCTCGACGCGCTCCCCTTCTCGCCAGGAACGCACCACCAATCGCCGGCTCCCCTTCACAATGCCCTTCATGTTGAAGCGGCCTACGACGGAACTTGGATAGTAGACGACATTCTTCTGCGATTCGAGCCGCCCGTTGATGAACAGCGTCGCCGCCAGAATCCATGGCAGCGGAATGAATCCGTTGTATACGCGTTTCAGCAGCTCGATTTCCTGATGATTGCGCGCGCGCCGCTCCAAAACGACAGCCAGCGTCAGCGCGCCAAAAAAAATCAGGCCGAAAAACACCAGGATCCAGTCGAGGTCCAGCGGAGGATAAATCTGGCTGACGTACGGAAACGCTAGCGAACCCAGCAGGAAAGCTCCGGTCTGCCACATGAGCCGCCGGCGGAACGTCAATTCGGCTGCGGCCGTGGTTAGGCCGCACGAAGGGCATTGGTCGGTGGTGCGCTCCGAGCCGCAATCAAGGCATCGCGTCATGATCAACCGCGGTGACTGACCGAACGGCGGTCAGCTCCGCTGGACAACCCCAGCCACGACATCCTGTTTAGTATAGAACGAGGCGCAGGCCCGCGCAGACGCGATTAAGCCTAGGGGCGAGTGAGCGAAGCGATCAAGTCCTGATAAGCCCGCTGGTGCGGCTCGCCAGACAGCGTGACCGCGACAGCCATGCCCTGGCCTGGTTCGACGCGCTTAACCGAACAATCCATCCGCACAGGGCGGTCGAGTGCCAGGCGCGCGATGAAGCCCGCCCCGACCCAGAGCGTGTCGGTCGATTCGATGAACATGCCGTTCGAGCTGATATCGCGAGTTTTTCCGCGCAGGACTGCGGAGCCCCATTCAATCTCGAGCTCGGCACGAAAGGAATAGCGCGGCGCCCAGCGGCGCTCGAGTCGCCGCGACGGATGCTCCCCAGTGGTCATTACCAGAACTACCCCCTGCCATGGACCCAAGTCGCGGCGCCGGGGCGTTCACGCCGCTTCCGTAAGCCAAGAATACCTGTGCAACGTTCTCGCGCGTATCATTCCCGGGGAATTTGTAGCGGACTCGTAACCCTATCGCTATTTCCGTGACTCACCCATTAAGGCGCTGTGAGTTAGAAAGAAACGAACCGGCGCGGACTCAATCTGTCTTGGGCGCGCCGGGATCGCTGCTGGAGTCCTCGATTTTCTCCGCTTTTTCGCCCTTGCGCATTCTTTGCTGGATTTCCGCCAGCAGATACTTGCGAAGACTTTCGGTGACGATGCCGGGAGCAGCCAGTTCCCGCAAATCAGAAACGGTAAGCTCCGGCAGATACGCGAGAATCGTCGAGAGCGTCGAACTCGGATGGCGCACGAGCGCCAGTCGCACATTGTAGGTGTGCGACCATTTGCGATGCTGCGCCACAGCTTTCACGACTCCAGCGGGAAGACGCTCGCGCGAGAGCGCTTTCAAGACCTGCGCCTCCGTAAGGCTCCCATTGTCCAGCACGAAAGAGAGCACTTGCGCGTGGCCCTCCGCGAGGAGCGCGCCGGCCACGCGGGCCGTGCCCCGGCGCGCCAGTGTGATTTTCTGGCCGAGCGGCAACTGCGGCAGCCGCGCGACGAGCTGCTCCTCCGCATTGAGCTTCAGCTCCACAGAAATGCCAGGCAACAGCGTTAATTGCACCAAGTCCATCAAGTACAATTCTCGAATCAGCCGCAGGCTCGCCAGACGCGGTGTGCGCGGGTGAAACGCCAGCGCGCGCTTCACGCGGTAATTCTTCAGCAGCGGCTTACGGCGAGCCACTTCCTCCAAAACCTCTGCAGGGAGGTCCTTACGATCGAGCAGCAAACACAGTTGCGTCTCGTCGAGCGCGGGATTATCGAGCAACGCCAGCAGCACATCCGGCGAATGATGGTGCAGCAGCAAGGCGAGCTCTTCGCCGGCCGCCTTGCGAGCGTTCTCGCGATTGGGTTCGTTAGCCGCCATCCGCTTCCTTCGCCGCCAGCGCCGCGGCCTCCGCGGGAGAAATCCGCAATTTGCCGATGTGCGCCCTCGGCACCGCTTGCTTCAGCGCCGCATCGATTTGCGTGTCGAAAAAGCGCGAGCGGCTGATGGTGCCGCCGATCTTAGCCAGCAAGAACTCCGTTTCGCGGAGATGCAAACGGTCAGCGACATCGGCGACCAACGATGACACTTCCTGCGCGGCGCTAACCAGAATTCGTTGCGCGGTGGCATCACCGGAGTCCGCCGCGGCGGCAATCACCGGAAAGATGGGCGGAAAAATCTCATCAGGCATAGTTTGCGCGCGATGTTGCACCACCGCCCATTCCGTGCAGCGTAGTTGCGCCAAGATCTGCCTGCCCAACGCGGAGTCCGTTCCGCCACGGCGTTCCTGGATCGCGGTGGCGATAGCGCGCTTGCCGATGTCGTACGCGCTCCCGTGATCGCTCGACGACGGGCCGTAGCCTCCGGCGCGTGCAATTTCGCCCTCCGCATCGCGTCCGAACGCCGCCGAACCCGTTCCGACGACTAGCACGATCGCGGGCCCTTCACCCGCAGCCGCCAGTGCCGCTTCCAGGTCAGTGAGGATGATTACCACCGCGCCGGGGAAGCATTTTTGCACTGCGCCGCGCATCCGTTCTCTCATGTCCGGCTTGGCGGTACCGGCCAGGCCCGCGCCAACCGCGCTGATCACGCCGCGCTGGAGTCCCGCTTCTCGCAGCGCCAGTTCCGCGCTTTGCTCGACCCCGCGCGCAGCGCTCTCTACCCCGATGCGCGAAGGGTTCGACGCCCCTGCATACGTTCGCGCCAGCACCTGGTCGGCCGAGTTCATCAGCACGCACTCCGTCTTCGTCCCGCCGCCGTCGAATCCCAGGATGTAACGCATGGAGAAAGGATAAGCGATTTACGCGCTAAGATTCGTTCCAACGATTCATATAATTGCGGCGAAGCTAAACCACGCCCTGGCGCCCGCGAATTTCGCGGTGCAATTGGCTTAGTGCGCGGGCAAGAGCGGCTGTGCTAGTGTCGGGGCGCTTTCGCACAGCTTCAACGGGAAAATGCGCATCCATCCCATCGATTTGGTGATCGTGATTTCGTACCTGCTCGCGGTCACCGCTCTCGGCATGCACTTCCGCCGCAAGCAACAGGACGCTCGCGATTATTTTCTCGGCGGACGCACCGCGCCTTGGTGGGCCCTGGCGTTTTCGATTGTCGCCACGGAAACCTCGACCCTCACCATCATCGGAACGCCGGCAATCTCCTACGCCGGCAATCTGACCTTTCTTCAGCTGGTGTTCGGGTATCTGCTTGGACGCGTGCTCATCGTCCTCCTCCTTCTGCCGGGCTACTTCCGCGGAGAATTCTTCACCGCCTATGCGCTCATCGAAAAGCGCTTCGGCGAAAAAATGCGCGCCGTGGCGGCCAGCACGTTCCTGATTACGCGCGCGATAGCCGAGGGTGTCCGCGTTTCAGCCATCGCGCTGGTAATCAGCGTCGTGCTGGGCACCTCGGAAAAGTTTGCCGTGGTGCTGGTGATCGCCTTGACCATTCTGTACACGCTAGAAGGCGGGATGAAGGCCGTCATCTGGACCGACGTCGCGCAACTGGCGATCTATCTCACCGGTAGTACCGTAACCCTGATGGTTCTCTTGCACCGCATTCCCGGCGGCTGGACCGAAGTCACCCAAGCAGCCGCCGCTGCCGGACACAAGCTGCAATTTCTTGATTTCTCGTTCAGCTGGTCAACCAAGTACACATTTTGGTCCGGCCTGATTGGCGGCGCCTTCCTGACTATGGCTACTCATGGGACCGATCAAATCATCGTGCAACGCTTGCTCGCCGCCCGTAGCGAACGCGACAGCCGCCGCGCCCTCCTAACCAGCGGTGTCATCGTCTTAATCCAATTCACTGTGTTCCTGCTAATCGGCGTCCTGCTTTTCGTCTTTGCCCAGCACGCTCCCTTGCTCGCGCCCGGCGAGCGCACCGATCGCATCCTTCCGCTGTTCCTCGTGCGTGAGATGCCACCCGGACTCGCCGGACTGCTGTTAGCCTCCATCATCGCCGTAGCTATGTCCAACGCCAGCGGCTCCCTGAACTCTCTTGCGGCCTCCAGCGTTCTCGATTTTTCGCGGCTGTGGGGAAAATCGCCCGACTCCAAAAGTTTTTTGAAGCTGTCTCGACGCATGACCCTGGCCTGGGGCTTGGTCTTGATGGCTTTCGGCTTGAAAAAATGGGGGCCGCTGCTCGAAACCGGTTTGACGGTCGTTTCGCTCCCTTTTGGCAGTTTGCTGGGACTTTTTCTCCTGGGCACGCTCGACCGAAGCGCGAACGCGCTCGGCGCCCTCATCGGCATGTTCGCTGGATTAGCTACCGTTCTCTGTGTCTTCGGATTTACCAACGTGGCGTATACGTGGTACTTCATGATCGGCGCCATCGTCACCTTCGCGATTGGGTCTATGATTAGCCGCGTCAAACCAGACGTTCAGCACGACAGCGCGACCCAAAAAGGAAAATCGTGACAGCCAGAGAAGTCCTAACCGCGAAACCTACGGAGAAACGCCTCGAGCTTGTCCGTGGACTCGGCGCCTGGGCCTCCGGCGCGATCGTCGTGGGCACCATGATCGGCACCGGTATTTTTCTCAAACCCGCCGAAATGGCCCGCGAGGGCCGCTTCGTTTCCGTGGTTTTCGCGGCCTGGATTGTCGGTGCGATTCTCTCGCTTTTCGGCGCGCTCTCCTATGCGGAGCTGGGCGCGATGATTCCCGAAGCCGGCGGTGAGTATGCGTACCTCCGCCGTGCCTTCGGCCCGGTGTGGGGATTTCTTTTCGGTTGGATGCATTCCATCGTCGGCCGGCCTTCCTCAGCCTCTTCCATAGCCGCGGGATTGGTGCGCTTTCTCGGATTCCTTCTGCCGGCCGTGGCCACACCGATTTTCACGATGCACATCGCAATCCCTGGACTCACAGGCTGGCTGAAGCCGTACGACTTCGTATTTACCTGGGCGCAGCCCGCCGCGGTGCTCTGGCTTGCCATCATGACCGGCGTGAATTACCTAGGCGTGCGCCTCGGCGGAGCGGTGCAGGTCTTTCTCACCGCGATCAAAATCATTTCCGTGGTCATCGTGATCGGCGTTGCGTTTTTTGCGCCAACATCTTCGCCCCACGCGCCGGATCCCATCTGGCCGGCTTCGCTGGATGCCGGCGTGTTCGGTGCATTCCTCGCCGCTTTAGCCGCCGCTCTGTGGGCCTACGACGGCTGGGAAGATTTAAACTTGGTCGGCTCGGAAGTGCAGGACCCGCAACGCAATTTCCCCCGTGCCCTCGTCGGCGGCGTCTCCCTCGTAGCCATCATCTATCTGCTGTTCAGTGCTGCCTGCTTGAAAGTGTTGCCTTTCGATACCGTCGCGTCATCGCAACACATCGCATCCGATGTAGTCGCGCGCGTAGCCGGTCACGGCGCGGCAACATGGATCACCCTGGCCATGGTCATCTCCGCCATAGGCTCCATGAATTCCTCGATCCTAAGCGGCGCTCGCGTCCCCTACGCCATGGCCCGCGATGGCATATTCTTCAAAATCGCCGACGGCATCCATCCCAAATTCCGCACCCCCGGACGCGCCCTGATTTTTCAAGGCGTCCTAGCCAGCCTGATGGCCCTCACCGGCACATTCGAGGAGCTAACCAATCTCTTCATCTTCGCCGGCTGGATCTTCTACGGACTCGCGGTAGTCGCGCTATTCCGTATGCGCCGGACCGAGCCAGACCTCCCGCGCCCATATCGCTGCTGGGGCTACCCATGGGTCCCGGGACTTTTCGTCGCCGGCGCCCTAGCCCTCACAGTCAACATCTGGATCGACCGCCCAGTCCGCTGCTCCATCGGCCTGCTCCTAATCCTCGCCGGCCTCCCCTTCTACCGCCACTGGCGAGCGCAAAGTCTCAGTCAACGCGCCGAGACCGCCCTGTAGCTCAGGTTCACCCTGAGCTTCGAAGGGTCCGCCTTTCGGACCTGAGGGTTTAAATTCGGCGTCTCCCCGTACCTCAAGGGAGGACCGAATTTCATCCTATGGCGACGGATGCGGACGCTCAACTCGTAACGCGACCTGCACCGAAACGCCGGGCAATGAATAGCTGCATCGGGAGACCGCCAACCAGGAGCGCAACTCCGGGAAGGAACACTAAGCCAAGCAGGGCTACAGGGATAGACGCTGGCACCGGATTGTGAGCGATGAAGCGGTCGAAGGCCAGAATGACAGGAGTGATCAGCAAAATAGTGGCGAGAAAAGGCACGACGGGGAAGATGATTGAGAAAAAGATCGCGCGCCGGGAGCCGCCCGCGCGATGGGAGAGAAATGCGCCGATGGCTCCAACGAGCGGCAAGGCAAACAACCAGGGAATGAAAACCACGGCCATGGGAGGGTGCCCCCAAGAGAGAATCCAGGGCTTATGGCCGAAAACTCGACCGATCTCAACTGTTCCGTTTAAAATGAAAAGGTGCTCCCGTGTCACGACCGGGCGCGACTGGGTTAGTGATAGAAGGCACATGGAGAGGGTGAAGGTCAAGAGTCCGGGAAGCCAGAGTTGCTTGACGCGGTTGGACATGACGTTTTCCTTTCTTCGTGCGGCTTGAAGGCTTCGGCGAAGGGAATTCCAGTCCTTCACCTCGTCGAGGCAGCGCGAAGTGGCGTTCTCTTCGGTAAGTCCTCGCTTGCGCAACTCCATGAAGGTTTCGTCGAAATGGGCAGCGAGTTCTTCTATGACTTCTTCGCGCTCCTGAGGGTCAAGGGCCAGCGTGGCAAGATGTTCACCCACCAGTTTGCGCCAATCAGGCATCCGCCACCTTCGCAAGCTGCCGCAGCGCACGGAAAAGCTCAGACCACTCCTGCCGAAGCGGCAACAGCTTCTTTTTACCGGCCGCGGTCAGCTTGTAGCAGCGCCGCCGGCGGCCACTTCCGCTGACTTCCCACGCTCCCCGCACCAACCCTTTGTTCTCCATGCGATAGAGCAGCGGATAGAGCGACGCCAAAGTGAAACGCAGCTTGCCGCGAGTCTGCCGCTCGATCCTGTGCGCGATTTCGTAACCGTGCAAGGAGCCGCCCTCCAGCACGCTCAGAATCGCCAGCTCCGCTGTTCCCCGTTTTATGCCCGCCCCAATCATAGATAGGAATCCTATATGTAGCGATCAAGACTGTCAACAGTACTTCGTGTCCCCAACACTCTTCCCCAGTGACGCTCCTCTTCAAAATTAATTTTTCTTGACAATTCCTTAGCGCTCGCGTACGATAAGCCTTGTAGGACATTGCGCCTCGATCCCGTACCGCCAGCATCCCTGCTGGCGTTTTTGCTTTCTGGAGCCTGCTGGCGCACCTCATCGTTATTTAATGCCATGCAAGTTCTTTGGAATCAACACTTGTGAAAATCTGTCAAAACCGCGACTCTAACCCCCTTTAGACTGAACACTTACGAAAAGGGGGAGGGGGGAGGGGGGCCGCCGAGCCATGGGGCACATACTCCCCTGATTGCCGGAAAGAGGCTAAATCGCTGCTGCGCGTGCACTTAGCGTCGGGGCAGCCACCCGCGTGGCTGAGCGCTGAGCTTCCTCCCCGACTCGCGTTCCGGGATGGAAAACGCCGGCCAGCGCCTCGATCCCCGTGATTAGCCGCGGGCCCGGTCGCGAGAAGTAGCTATTCGCTTCCAGCGCGTACATGCGCCCGCTCCGCACCGCCGGCAGGGCATTCCATTCGTCCGAGTGCGCCATCGACAGATACTCGTTTCGAGCTTGTTGCGCGCCGTAACCGCACGGTGAGACGAGAATAACATCGGGTGCGGCGTCGATAATCTCCTCGAGCGTCACGCGAAACGACGGCGTATGCGGACGCCCCAGAACGTCGTGCCCGCCGGCCAACTCGATCATCTCCGGCACCCAGTGCCCGCCAACGTAAAATGGTTGCAGCCACTCCAGAAACGCAACGCGCGGCCGCTCCGAGCTCTGAGCCACGATCTCTTCGAGCGCGCCCAATCGCTCCCCAATTTTTTCCAGCAAAATCTCGGCCGCGCGCCCACGCCGCGTCTCTTCGCCGACCCACAGAATGTCGCGCCACACGTCGCCCAGATCTTGTGGATTGAGGCACAACACCTCGGGGCGTTCCGCAAAGCGCGCCAGCGCCGCTCCCAAATCGTCCGGCGAGGCGGCACACACGTGGCACAAATCCTGTGTGACGATCAGGTCCGGAGCGACCTCTTCCAGCGCCTGCGCGTCCACGGCATAGAGACTCTCGCCACGCGAAACGTAATCCCGTACAAGGCGATCGATCTCCGCCGGTGCCGTATCGTGCGGAATGCGCGACTGAATCACCACGCGCTTGCTGCGAGCCTGTTCCGGGAAATCGCACTCATGGCTGACCCCGACAATTTCGCGGTCAAAGCCCAGCGCAAACAGAATCTCCGTAGCCGAAGGCAGCAAGGAAACAATCCGCATGCCCAAAATGTACCACGACGAAGCATTCTCGGCGCATCTCCGCGCCCTCTGCGTCTCTTTACCCAGAGCCTCGAAGGGAGCGTTATCTTTTCTCTTAGTTTTTGTTCGCCTGGCTATTTGTAGAGGAAATACTTTTTTCTCAGCTGTTCAAATGTAGTGAGGTCGGCGTTCCAGCTTTCCTCGATTTTCTCCGGAGGCGTCCCAGCTTGCAGCTCACGAATCGTGTCCGCGTTGCCCACCAGCACCAAAAGCTTCTCCGGATCGAATTTCTCCGGATACAGTTTCTTGAGAATGGTCGCAATCTCCATTCCCAAGCGCATGGCGCGCACTGCCTGGCGATCCGTGATCCGCACCGCCACGCCCCCGCAGCGCTGCCCCGAATACAACCCAATCACTGGGATAAACGGCTGATTCGCAAATCGCAAACCGGCCAGATGCCGCTCGTTGAGCGCCGCCGCAACCTCTTCCCCGTTGATCCAAGGCGCGCCGAACTCCTCGAAAGGTGTTTCCGTCCCGCGGCCGACCGAGACGCCGGCGCTCTGTAAAATCTCGATCCCCGGATACAGCACCGCGCCCTTCAGTGTCCGGAGATTCGGCGAAGGCGGAATCCAGCGCGCGCCGGTGCTCTCAAAAAAATAATTCCGGTGCCAATTCTTCATCGCAATCACGTGCAAATCGCAATGGATGCGATTTTCCGCGTTGAAAAATTGCGCCAGCTCGCCGATGGTCAGCCCGTAGCGTGCCGGCAGCGGAAAATACGCCGTGAAGCTGGTCTTGTCCGCATCCAGCATCGGCCCTTCCACAATGTTGCCGCCCATCGGATTCGGCCGGTCCAGCACGTAGAACGCAATGTTATGCTTCGCCGCCTCTTCCATGCAGTAGCCCATCGTGGTTGTGTAGGTGTAAAAACGCACGCCCGCGTCCTGCACGTCAAACACCAGCGCGTCGATGCCCTGCAGCATCTCATCCGTTGGCCGCATCGTATCGCCATACAAACTGAAAATCGGCAATCCGGTTGCCGCGTCTTTGTTCGATGCTACTTTCTCGTCATTGCGCCCGGCCAGCCCGTGCTCCGGGCTGAATAGCGCCACCAGATGCACGCCCGGCGCGTGGGAAAGCAGGTCCGCGATACTGCGCCCCTGCGAATCGAGGCCCGTGTGATTGGTGATCAGGCCGACATGCTTGTTGCGCAGCGGCGCAAATTTCTGCGCCTCCAGAACGTCGAGGCCGGTTTGCACGCGGCCTGGGCGGCCGGACTTTTTCGAGCGCGCGTCGGCAGACCCACAAGCGGTCGCCGCTAACACCACACACAGAATCGCGCGGAGAGCGCGCTCTTGCCATTCAGACTCGCGAGTGAAGCGAAGGTTCTTCATAGTGCCGACACCAATGATATTGTGGAACGTTGCTTTTGGAGTTGCGTTGTTCGCATGATGTGCGTGTGTTATATACAAACTTTGCATCCGGCGCGAACCGGGGAGACTCACAATTGAGGAAAGGACGCGTTGGCGTTCTGTTCGTAATTCCCGCCGCAATCATCATTCTTATGGCCCTAACCGCGCGAAGTCAGAGCCGCTTATCTGCCGAAAAAGCGGCTGCCGCCGAGAAACAAACGGAAGCAACAAACGCGCGGCACCCGACGCCGCGGGCGTCGGAATGGGTGGAATCGACGCTGCGCAAGATGAGCGTCGACGAAAAAATCGGCCAGCTCCTCTTCGCGACTTATCACGGCAGCTTTACCTCCACCGACGCCGCCGCGTACGCGCAGATGTTGCACTGCGTCAACGATCTCCACGTCGGCGGATTCATCAACATCACGCAAGGCTCGCCGCTCGGCATCGTCAAGAGTCAGGCGTATCCCACCGCGGTGCTGATGAATCAGTTGCAAGCCAAAGCCAAATTCCCGCTGTTGGTGGGCGCCGATTTCGAGCGCGGCACGGCCATGCGCCTCGATGAAGGCACGTCGTTTCCCACCGCGATGGCGCTCGCCGCCGCCGGAAATCCACGTGACGCGTACACCATGGGCAAAGTCACCGCGCTGGAAGCTCGCGCCGTCGGCATTCATTGGATCTACGCGCCCGACGCCGACGTAAACAACAATCCCGGCAATCCCATCATCAACACGCGCTCCTTCGGCGAAGATCCCGTGCGCGTCGCCGAGTTCGTCAGGGAATTCGTGCGCGGCGTCGAAGAAAACGGCGCGCTCGCCACCGCCAAACATTTTCCCGGCCACGGCGATACCGCCAGCGACTCGCACATTGATCTTCCCGTAATCCAGGCGAATCGCGACCGCCTCGAGCATCTCGAACTGGTTCCCTTCCGCGCCGCAATAGCCGCCGGAGCGAGCAGCATCATGACCGGCCATCTCTCCGTGCCCGCACTCGAGCCAGATCCGAATACGCCCGCGACTCTTTCCTCTCGAATTCTCACCGGCCTTCTCCGCAACGAACTGCACTTTGAAGGCCTCGTGGTCACCGACGCCATGGACATGGGCGGAATTACGGTGCGGTACGCGCCTGGGGAAGCCGCCGTGCGCGCGTTTGAAGCCGGCGCGGACGCCTTGCTGATGCCGCCGGTCCCCGACGCCGCATTCGAGGGCTTGCAGAATGCGATGAAATCCGGCCGCATCTCCCGCGAGCGCCTCGACGCCTCCGTGCGCCGCATCCTGCACGCAAAAGCCAAGCTCGGTCTCGACAAAGATCGCCTCGTCGACATCAACGCCATCAACGACAAATTTGGCCATGTGGCCTGGCAAACCGAGGCTCAGGAAATCTCGGATCGCGGTGTCACGCTTCTCCGCGATGCGCAGCACCGCTTGCCGCTCGACGCTACGAAGCGAACGCGCGCGCTCCTCCTCGCCTTTTACGCCGATCCGGAACCTTACCCGGCGGAAGATTTGGAGCGCGAGTTGCGCTCGCGCTTTGATTCGCTCACCACGCTGCGCGCGGACACCAAGTTCGTCAAAGCTGACACGCTCAAGCTGCCTCCGCCCGACTCGTACGACGTGGCCATCCTCGCGCTCTTCGTGCGCGTCAGCGATCGCAAAGGAAATGTTGACGTCCCCGCAGAGCAAGCCGCCCTCGCCGAACAACTTTTCAAGACCGGCAAGCCGGTGATCACTGTCGCATTTGGCAGCCCCTATCTCATCGAGCGATTTCCGCAAGCGGAGACGTGGCTCGCGGCGTTCGGCATCAGCGATGTGGCCCAAATCTCCGCGGCGCGCGCGCTCTTCGGCGAAATTCCCGTGCGCGGGCATTTGCCCGTCACCATTCCCGGTGTCGATATGAAATTGGGTTTCGGCCTAGAGCTGCCGGAAAATCCCATGACGCTGCAGCCGATGGACGTTCGCGGCGAGGCCCAGCTGCAACCTGCATTCCAGGTGATCGAGCGCGCGATCCAGGACAAAGCCTTCCCCGGCGCGACGGTCGCAATCGGCTATCGCGGAAAAGTTTCGCTGCGTGCTTTCGGCAATCTCAGCTACGCCGCCAACGCGCCCGCCGTCGACACGCACACCATGTACGACATCGCTTCGCTCACAAAGGTCGTGGCGACTACAACGCTGGTCGCCAAACTCGCCGAAGGCGATTTCCCGGTTCCGCTCGATCTCGACGCTCCGGTCGAGCGCTACTTGCCGGAATGGGCCCGCGGACCGCAGCCTGAATGGCGCCGCCAAGTCACCGTGCGCCACTTGCTCACGCACACCTCCGGCCTGCCGGCCTTCAAGGAATATTGGCGCACATCAAAAAGTAAGCAGGACACGCTCACGAAAATCTTTGCCGAGCCGCTGGAATACGAGCCTGGCACAAAAGAAATTTACTCCGACCTTGGCATCATCCTTATGGCGGAAATCATCGAGCGCCTCACCGGCCGCACGCTCGACGACCTCGCAAAAACCTATATCTTCACCCCGCTCGCCATGAAAGACACCATGTTCCCCCCACCCAAGAAACTTTGGCCGTGGATCGCGCCGACGGAGATCGACAACAACCTGCGTCATCGCCTGGTGCAAGGCGAGGTGCACGACGAAAACGCGTTCGCCATCGGCGGCGTCTCCGGCCACGCCGGCCTCTTCAGCACCGCCCCCGATCTCGCCGCCTTTTGTCAGATGCTCCTAAACGGCGGCGTCTACGCGCATCACCGCATCCTGCGCCGCGCAACCATCGCGCAATTCACCACCCCACAGCAACTTTCGAGCGGCACGCGCACGCTCGGCTGGGCGGTGCCCACCGAAGGCGGCTCCAGCGGTCACTATTTCTCAACGCACAGCTTCGGCCACACCGGCTTCACCGGCACCAGCATCTGGATCGATCCCGACCGCCAACTTTTCGTGGTCCTACTGACGAATCGCGTCCATCCGACGCGCGAAAACCAGAAGATAGCGCAGGTGCGCCCAGCCTTCCACGACGCCGTCATGCAAGCGCTAGGATTTGCGACGGCCGCAGCACCCGCAAAGTGAATCAGTTCTAAATGGTAGCTACTTACTGTCGGGAAGCCTTTTGTTCTAAGTCCTGAGCCGCTTGCTGCAGATCGGCTGGTTTTCCCAAATCGCGCCAATAGTATTCGTCGGCGAGAAGGGCGGCGATGCTTTCCCCTTGGCCGGCCAGCCTCAAATACGAGGTGATGATCGAGAAAACCCCTTCTTCGGTCATTTCGCTCAACAGCCGCGGCGAAATAACATGGATGCCGGAAAACGCCAGCGCCTGCGTTCGAGATGAAGGTCGAACGATCTCCGGTTTCTGATCGCGCCCACCGCGGCGGCCGCAAAGTTGAAGCTGCTCGTCGAATAGCAAGTAGCGGCCGGTCTCCCTTTTTTGCACCCCCAACGTCGCGAGCGCTTTATTTTGCTTGTGAGATTGCATCATGCGCCCTAGATCGATGGTGCTGATGACATCGACGTTGTGGAGCAGGAACGGCTCGTCGCGGCTGGACTCCTCGAGAAAAAACCAGCCGGCCTTTTTCAGCCCGCCGCCAGTATCGAGCAACACCTCCTCGCGCGAGACTTCAATGCGCATTCCGAAATTGTCGTGAGCTTTCAGATACGCGACCACGAGGTCGGCGAAATGATGCACGTTGATAATCACTTCGCTGACGCCAAATGTCCGCAGACGCGCCAGCGTAATCTGCAACAACGTGCGGCCGGCGATTTCTACCAAGGCTTTCGGCCGATCGTTCGTCAGCGGGCGCAAGCGCGTGCCAAGCCCCGCGGCCAGGATCATGGCTTTCATCGAACGGCTTTCATTGCGGGGCCTTCATCGGGCGCCTTCATTTGTCCAGCTTCTCCAGCTCCAGGTGCCGCACCGCCACCTCTACCCCATTTGTGGCGCGGAAATGTTTCGCCAACTGCTCCGCCAGATAGACGGAGCGATGCTGCCCACCGGTGCATCCGAACGACACCATCAAGTTCTTGAAGCCGCGCTGCCGGTAACTACTCACGCTCGCGTCCACCAGCGACATCACGCCGGCCAGAAACTGGTGCACGCTTTCCTGCTGATTCAGATAGTCGATTACTGGCGCGTCTTTTCCGGTCAGCGCTTTGAAGCGCTCTTCGCGTCCCGGATTCGGCAGGCTGCGGCCGTCAAAAACAAATCCGCCGCCATGGCCGCTCTCGTCCTTCGGCAGGCCGCGATGAAACGAAAAACTGAAAATGCGCACCACCAGATTTTCCGCCTCGTTCGCCAGTCCCTGCAATTTCTCCGACGCCAGCATGCTCTGGACCGCGCCCATCAGCGTCGGCAGCGCAATGGGCAGCTCGACGTGATGCAGCAGCCAGCGCAGGTTTTTCAGCGCGTACGGCACGCTTTGCAGAAAATGGGGCTTTCGCTCGTAAAAACCGCGAAATCCGTAGGCGCCCAAGGCCTGCATGATGCGCACGTAGACGTAGGAGTAGTAGTGCCGCATAAACGCTTCACGGTCGAGCTTTACGTACTGACCCAGCGCGTCGAGATAATGAGTGAGCAATTCCTGGCGCAGCTCCGGCGGCAGGTCCGCCTTGGCATCGAATAAAAGAGAGGCGATGTCGTATTGCAGGGCACCTTTGCGCCCGCCCTGGTAGTCCACAAAGAACGGATCGCTGCCACGCAGCAAAATATTCCGCGACTGAAAATCGCGGTACAGAAAATAATCGCGGTCCGCGCTCATCAAGAACTCCGTCAAGCGCCCGAAATCATCTTCCAACGCTCGCTCGTTGAAGGAAATGCCCGCAAGCCGGAGGAAATAATATTTGAAGTAATTCAGGTCCCACGCGACGGATTGGGCGTCAAAACTGGCGATCGGATAACAAACGTCGTAATTCAAATCGCGCCCGGCTTCCACTTGAAAACGCGGCAATACCGCGACCACCTTGCGATAGGCCTCCACCACCTGCGGAGCTATGCTCTCCCCGCGATTTGTCGTGAGAAACTCAAACAGCGTGGTGTCGCCCAGGTCTTCTTCGAGGTAAGCCCCGTGGCTTAAATCTTCTCCGTAAATTTCCGGCACCGGCAGTCCATGCTTGCGAAAATGCCTGGAAAATTCCAGGAAGGCGGCGTTCTCTTCGCGCACGCCGTACAAAATGCCGATCGCGCTGGAGCGTTCGTTGGAAAGCCGGATGATCTTCCGCCCCGACCCGCCGAGCTCTCCCTGCAGCGGCTGAATCCGCTTCACCGGCCAGTGGAAGTGCTCCTCAAACAGCCTGTTGAGAATGTCCATGAATGCGATTCCAGCAAGTCCGTCTACCAAACCGTTTTCCATCATAGCTGATTCCCGTTTGGGCTTCGCAACTAGCAAGAGCCGGGTTTCGCGAAGGTGTTAACGATTTGTTGGCAAGGTGTCGTCGTTTTCGAGGCGCGTATCCTGAAGGGCGCGACCCACGGCTATAATTCAGGCATGCCCCCTCAGCCCAAAGAACGCAGGCGCAGCGAGCAGCGGAACGCCGCGTCGAAAAATCTCGATCGCATGCACGCGATGCAAATTCTGCGCTTGATGAATCGCGAGGATCGCAAGGTGGCGGCCGCGGTCGGCCGGGCGCTTCCCGCCATCGCCCGCGCGGTGGACGTCATCGTCAAAGCCATTCGCAGCGGTGGCCGGCTGATTTACGTGGGCGCGGGCTCGAGCGGGCGCATGGCCGTGCTGGACGCCGCCGAGTGCCCGCCGACCTTCGGAACATCGTCGAAACTCGTCCAAGCATTAATTGCCGGCGGCCGGCCCGCGGTGACCGGCGCGGTGGAAGGCGCTGAGGACTCCGTTGCAAACGCCCGGCATGATTTGCGGGCGAAGAAATTGACGCGTCACGACGTGCTGGTCGGCATCACCGCAAGCGGCACAACGCCATACGTCCTGGCGGCGCTGAACCGCGCGCGGAAGCGAGGCGCGACGACCGTGGCGATTACCGTGAACCCGAAAACTCCTGTAGCGCGGCTCGCGAGTATATTGATCGCCACCGAAGTGGGCCCAGAAGTCCTGACGGGCTCGACGCGGCTGAAGGCCGGGACCGCGCAAAAAATGGTGCTGAACATGCTCTCTACCGCGGCGATGGCGCGGCTCGGACATGTCTATGAGAACCTGATGATTGATGTAAAGCCGTCGAATCAGAAAGTTTCGGATCGCATCGTGCGCATTTTGGCCGAAGCCAGCGGCACCAGCCTGTCGGCGGCGGAACACGCTTTGCGTCAATCAGGACACAATATGCGCGTCGCTTTGGTGATGCTGAAGCTGGGAACAGACTTCCGAGGCGCGCAGAGGAAACTGGCGGCAGTGAACGGAGATTTGCGTGAAGCGTTGGGCAACTAGAAACCGCAAGCAACGCGTCTCTGCGCAACTCTGCGCACCCCGCGCCTCTGCGTTATCCTTTTCCATTGTTCGGATCTCATGGACAAATTTCTAATCAAAGGCGGCAAGCCCCTGCACGGCACGGTACACGTCAGCGGCGCGAAAAATTCCGCGCTGCCGGTGATGGCCGCCGCCTTGCTCACCTCCGACCAAGTTTCCGTCCACAACATCCCCAAAGTTCGCGACCTCATCACCATGAGCAAGCTGCTCGCGTTTATGGGCGCCAGCGTTTCCATCACGGAAATCCCGGCCAGCGATTACACCATCTGCGCCCCCACGCTGCATCACGCGGAAGCCCCCTACGAGCTGGTGAAAACGATGCGCGCTTCCATTCTCACCCTCGGCCCGCTCATGGCCCGCCTCGGCGTCGCGCGCGTTTCCCTGCCCGGCGGCTGCGCCATCGGCGCGCGCCCCATCGACCTGCATCTCGCCGCGCTCGAAAAAATGGGCGCCGCGATCACCATGTCGCACGGCTACATCGAGGCCAAAGTTCCCAATCGCGGCCGCTTGAAGGGCGCGCACATTATCTTTGAAAAAATCACCGTGACCGGAACGGAAAATATTTTGATGGCTGCTACGCTCGCCGACGGCGAAACCATTCTCGAAAACGCCGCTTGCGAGCCGGAAGTCACCGACCTCGTCGTCATGCTCCGCAAGATGGGCGCCTGCATCGCGGGCGACGGCACCTCCACGTTGCGCATTCGCGGCGTAAAGGAACTTCACGGCGCCGAGCACACCGTCATACCCGACCGCATCGAAGCCGGCACCTTCCTCATCGCCGGCGCTATCACGGGCGGCGAACTGACGATCGCCAACTGCGTCCCCGATCATCTGGGAGCGGTCATCGCCAAGCTGCAACAGGCGGGCGTCGTCACCGACATCGTTGATGATTCCACGCTGCATGTCCGCCCCTCCAGAAAACTCCTCGCCGCCGACGTCACCACCGAGGAATATCCCGGCTTCGCCACCGACATGCAGGCCCAATACATGGCGCTGGCCACGCAAGCCGAAGGCACATCGGTGATCACCGAAACGATTTTTGAGAACCGCTACCTCCACGCCAGCGAACTGGACCGCATGGGCGCCAACATTTCCGTCGACGGCCGCCGCGCGGTCGTGCGCGGCCCCGCGCAACTTTCCGGCACCACCGTGCAAGCCTCCGACCTGCGCGCCAGCGCTGGCCTAGTCCTCGCTGCCCTGGTCGCCAGCGGAGAAACCATCATCGAACGCGTCTATCACATCGACCGCGGCTACGAAGGCATCGTAGAAAAGCTCCGCAGCGTCGGCGCCAATATCACTCGCGTGCACGGCTCGACGTAAATCCGCATCGGGTCGAGCCACCACGAGAAACGGCATCCCTTCGGAGTGCTGTTTTCCGGGGTCTGAGGACCGATTATTCAGGTTGCCGGTCGCGCAACACGCGTGAACTGTTCCTTGGTTCCTCTTCGCGTCCTCAGTTCTTTTGAAATTGGAGCGCCCCCGAAGCACTTCCGCGGTGGAACATCTTAATTATAAGACCAGCAGCGTTCTCTTAGCGATGTCCAACAATTCTCCGTCAAATTTGCTACAATCAGCGGCTTAACCGAGCGCGCGTCGTCTGCGTGCCTGGAGGCAGTCATGGCCAACACCGAGTTACTAGCCCGACTGGATGCCGCAATCGCCGAGAAAAACCTGCTGAACCATCCGTTCTACCAGGACTGGCAAGCCGGCAAGCTCAGCCGCGAAGCCCTGCAGCTCTACGCGGCGCAGTATTACCGCCATGTCGAAGCTTTTCCCAGGCATCTCCGCGTCCTGGCTGCGCGCACCGAAGGCCCACTGCGCGACACCGTGATGGAAAACCTCGAAGAGGAAGAGAATCCCAACGCCCCGCATCCCAAGCTCTGGCGCGATTTCGCCGCCGCCGTCGGCGTCTGCGAGGACGACATCACGTGTTGCCCCGCCCTCCCCGGAACGCAAAACGTCGTCGCCACGTTCCGCGAAATTTGCGGCGATCGCCCCATCGCCGAAGCCGTCGCTGCCCTCTACGCCTACGAGGCGCAAGTTCCTGAAATCTCCAGCACCAAGATCGATGGCCTGCGCAAATTCTACGGCGTCAACAAACCCGCCGCCCTGGCCTACTTCGCCATCCACGAAGAAGCCGACAAAGCGCATCGCGAAGCCTGGCGCACCTGGCTCAACGAACATACGGATGCCAGCAGCAACGACGAAGCCGTAGCCACCGCAAAAGAAGCCCTGGCCGCGCTCTGGGGGGCCCTCGACGCCGTCCACCGCACTCGTTTAGTCGCCAAGCATGCCGCCGCGAGGTAAATAACAAACGCCTTTGGGCGCGCGAAGAGATTAAATGAAAAAAGGCCCGGCAAAACTCTGCCGGGCCTTTCTCATCTATGCGAGTCTCCGCGACTCTGCGTTGTCTTGCTCTTTTCTTACTCCGAAGCCGCGCTGGCGCCGCCGGCGCTTCCTACACCGCCGCCTCCGGCCGCTTCTTTTTTCTGCTGTTTCTCGCGCGCCTCGCGGATCAGCGCCTTGCGCGACAGCCGGACCTTGTTGCCCTCAATCGAAAGCACCTTGACCAGCACCTGGTCGCCCAGCTTCAGCTCATCGCGAACGTCGCGAATGCGATGCTCCGAAATCTCGCTGATGTGCAGCAAGCCGTCGGTGCCTGGGAAGAGCTCGACGAAAGCGCCGAACTCCGCCAGCCGCACCACCTTGCCGAGATAGGTCTTGCCGATTTCCGCCGAAGCGGTTACCTCGCGCACCATCTGCAGCGCCGAATCGCCTCCCGCGCCGCTGGTCGAGAAAATGTGCACCGTGCCGTCTTCCAGCACGTCAATCTTCACACCGGTGGCTTCGATGATCGACCTGATCTTCTTGCCGCCGGGACCGATCAAATCGCGAATCTTGTCCGTAGGAATGTGCAGCTTGTACAGCCGCGGGGCGAATGTCGAAATGGAAGCCCGACCTTCGGTCAACGTCTTGTCCATGATGTCGAGAATTTCCAGCCGCGCTTTCTTTGCCTGTGCCAGAGCCTCGCGCATCATACCGATGCTGATGCCCAACACCTTGATGTCCATCTGCAAAGCCGTAATTCCCGCGCGCGTGCCGGCCACCTTGAAGTCCATATCGCCGTAGTGATCTTCCGCTCCGGCAATGTCCGTCAAGATCGAATACTTGTGTCCATCGCCGACCACGAGCCCCATCGCAATGCCTGCGCACGGCGCCTTCATCGGAACGCCCGCATCCATCAAGGCCAGCGATCCGCCGCAAACGGTGGCCATGGACGACGACCCATTGGACTCCAAAATGTCGGAAACCAGCCGCATCGCGTACGGAAAATCGGCCTCCGCCGGCAGCAAATTCACCAACGCGCGTTCCGCCAGCGCGCCGTGCCCGATCTCGCGGCGTCCCGGCCCGCGCAAGAATTTCACTTCGCCCACGCTAAACGGCGGAAAATTGTAGTGCAGCATGAAGCGCTTGAACTGGTCTTGCTCGAACAGCAAATCCAGCCGCTGCATATCTTCCTTCGTGCCCAGCGTCAGGGTCGCCAGGGCCTGCGTTTCCCCGCGGGTAAACAGCGCCGAGCCGTGCACGCGCGGCAGCAACCCCACTTCGCAGGTAATCTGACGAATCTGATCGAATGCGCGGCCATCCGGACGCCGCCGCTTGTTCAAAATGTCGTCGCGGAAATATTCCTCGCGCAAACGCTCGAAAGCGCGCTTAGCCAGCGTGCGCTTCTCTTCGTTGTCCTCCGGGATCGCTTCGACAATTTCGTCCTTCAGCGCATCCACCAGGTGATAGCTTTCCTTCTTTGGATGCTTCTGCGTATCCAGCGCATCGTGCAGCCGCTCGCCATGCTTCTTCGCAATTTCCTTGTACAGCGATTCATCGAACGGAAACGGCGCTACGATCACTTTCGTCGGGTTGATACGCTTGTACAGCTCTTTAATCGCACCCACAATTTTCTTGACCTGGGCGTGACCAAACTCCAGCGCGTCGGCCACCGCTTCTTCGGAAACCTCCAGCGCGCCGGACTCCACCATTACGATGGCGTCTTCCGTTCCCGCAACCACAATGTTCAGCAAGCTTTTCTTCTGGTCCGCCACGGTGGGATTCGCCACCAACTGCCCGTCCAGCAATCCCACGCGCACGGCGGCAATCGGTTTGTCGAACGGCAAATCCGAGCAGTAGCAAGCCGCCGAAGCTCCCGTCACGGCAATCACATCGGGGTCGTTGTCGCTGTCCGCCGACAGCACCATGCTCACGATCTGCGTCTCGTTGCGCCACGATTCCGGGAACAGCGGCCGCATCGGCCGGTCAATCAGCCGCGAAGTCAAAATCTCTTTTTCCGATGGCCGCCCCTCGCGCTTGAAAAATCCTCCGGGAATTTTTCCCGCGGAGTAGGTATTCTCCCGATAGTCCACCGTCAAGGGCAGAAAATCGCGGTCATTCGCGGTCGGCGCCATGCACGCCGTGGTCAGCACCACCGTATCCCCGTAACGCGCCACAATCGCGCCGTTCGCCTGCTTGGCGATTTTGCCGGTCTCCAGAATCAGCGGGCGCCCGCCGACCTCAACGGTGACTTGCTGTGGAGCAGGCGTAACATTGTTCTCAGACATAACTAATTTTCCTTTGGCTCCGCTTCAGCGGAACTTTTCTGCGGAGAATGCGTCTCCGCTCATTTGTACGTAGAAGAGATGAGAGAATTTACGATGGGCTGACGCCAACGCCGGACTGCACCACGAGAACACGGCCAAACTACAAACGGTCGCCGGACAAGTCACTGGCGGCCGCACACCGACCCGCCGACACACTCCCACTGGAATTTGTCACTTCGCAGAAACGCAGTGGATGCCGCCGTTGTACTCCGCGGCTACTTGCGCAGGCTGAGCCGTTCAACAATCTCGCGGTACCGATCCGGGTCCCGGCGGTTGAGATAGTCCAGCAAACGACGCCGTTTGTTCACCATCATGATCAACCCGCGGCGCGATGCGTGGTCTTTTACGTGGGACTTGAGGTGCGTCGTCAGGTAGTTGATCCGCTCGCTTAGAAGCGCGATCTGCACTTCCGGTGAGCCTGTATCCTTAACATGTGCTCGGAATTGTTCGATCAACACCATCTTGGCTGTGCTCAAGTGCCCCTCTCCGTCGTCCCTTGAATTTTCCTCTTCTCTTCGACCAATTCAGGCTAACACAATACAAACAAAACTGTAAAGCAATCCTAACACTTGCCAGAAGGCCAGCCCCGCGTCTTAACACGATTCAACTCAAGCCGATTCCGCGAGGGCCTTAAATTCTTCCGCGCCCCAATCCATTCTGGCCGTGATAAAGTTTCCTGTCGGAGGACACCAACATGCGTAAACCCATCATCATCGCCGGAATTTTGATTGCCACTCTCAGCGGCGCCGGCGTCGCACTTCTCGCTCACCAGGACAAGTCATCGCGCCCCAGCCCTCCCGCGAAAGCCGAGTGCAAGCTGTCTGACGGCAAGACTATCACCATCGATTACTCCAGCCCGCGCGCCAAAGGCCGCAAAATTTTTGGCGGCCTCGTTCCCTATGGCCAAGTCTGGCGCGCGGGCGCCAATGAAGCAACCACGTTCGTCACTTCATCCGACATCACGGTCGGCGGAAAGACCGTGCCCGCGGGCAAGTACACAATCTTCACCGTGCCCGCCGAAGACAAATGGACTCTGGTCATCAGCAAGAAAACCGGCGAATGGGGCACCGCCTATCCTGGCGCCGACAACGACCTCGCCCGCATTGACATGAAAGTCTCGAAAACCTCAGCACCGGTCGAGAATTTCACGATTGCGTTCGATCAAGCTGGTACCGGCTGCACTTTGAAAATGGAATGGGAAACCACCGAAGCCTCCGTCGATATTAAGAGGTGACAGAGGGCCGGATTTCAACGCAGCGTAATTATCGGCGGGAGGACAGCCAGAAATGGCTATCCCACTAGTCCTTCTGCAACCGTGCCATCCCGCGATCCACCAGCACGACCGCTCCAATCACCATGGCCCCGGCCATCAACACATTCAGCGTCACTCGCTCATTCGCCAGCAGCCATCCCAGCAACACGGCCACAATCGGGTTCACATACGTATGCGTCGCCACCAGCGTCGGCGAGTAATGCTCCAGCAACCAGTTGTATGCGGTGAAGGCAATCACTGACCCGAACAGAATCAGATACGCCAGCGCCATCCACGAACGGTGCGACACGGCGGAGAAATGAAATCCCCGTCCTTCCCCGGCAACCGTCCCCGCAATCAACAGCAACAGCGAACCTGAAATCAACGAAAGCGCGGAAAGCAGCAGCGGATGGCCGGAGAGATGCGACTTCCGCGAATACACAATCCCCACCGCCCACGACAGCGCGCCCAGCAGCGTAACCACCGCAGCGGTCATCATTCCCGGCCCGCTCATCAGCGAATTCTTGCCAAACAGCAGCGCCACGCCGCCCAGTCCCAATGCAATTCCCACCAGCAACCGTGCGTTCACGCGCCAGCGCTTTTCCGCCGCCGACGCCAGCACAAAAACAAAGATCGGCTCCGTGGCAATCAACAGCGACGCCAACCCTGAGCTGATCCGCTGCTCCGCCCAGTGCAGCGCACCATGCCCGCCGAGAAAAAATAACGCGCCGATAATGACGCTGGCTCGCAGTTGCGCGCGCGTCGGGCGCAGCTTCTTCCAGGCGCACCACAGCAGCAGGATGCTGCCGGCGACGAGGTGGCGGAATCCAGCGGTGTACAGCGGCGGAATCATCTCCACCGCGTAGCGGATGGCCAGATACGTCGAGCCCCAGATGATGTAAATCGCGAAGAACGCCAGCGCCACTTGCACGCGCAGCGGTCGCGTCCTGCTCGCCGGAAGCACTCCGGCTGGCGAAGCCCGGGTGATTGCGGGAGCGCTCATGATCTGCGGCTTCCCGCCGTCGCGGCGGAAGGCGTAACCGCTGGCGTGTAATGAGTTATTCGTGTTATACTCATTACATGAGAGTAGCGCGGCTCGCGTAACGGGTCAAGCGCCTTTATCTCATTACCATGATTCGCACCCTTCACGACTATCGCCAAGCCGGATTCGGCAGCCAGTTTGCCTGGCTCGACCTGGTCAACAGCCAGGAGCGCGACGGCTTCGGCCGTTTGACCGACCATCTCCGCAATCCCTACTGGCTCGCCATTTTCTTGCGTCATTTTCATTTGACAGATTCGCTTCCGCCGGCAGTTCCCCTCCGCGCCCTTGCCAACTTGCGCGAGTTCCTGCGCGGCATCGCCGAAAATCTGGCTGCCGGCCGCTCGCTGACCGCCAGCGATCTCCGCACGCTCAACGCCGCGCTCATGGTGCCTGCACGCCAGAAACTGTTCCAGCACCAAAATGGATTTCGCACGGAGCTTTTTCCCGTGCGTTCCGGCTGGCCCTGGATTTTGTCGAGGATTGCCGTGTCGCTCGCCGACACGCTCGCGCGTTACGACGGTGAACGTGTGAAGATTTGCGCCAACGACGGGTGCCGCTGGGCCTATTACGATGTCACGAAGGGAAGCACCCGCCGCTGGTACAACGATCGCACCTGCGGCAATCGCGACCGCGTCCGCCGGGCGCGCGCGGCCGCAAAACACCGCCGCGACTAGGGGACAGCCAACCCTGACTGCGCATAGGTGCGCTTGTAGAAATTTCGCGTTGAGGTCCTTCGGCTACCCTCATCGGGTAGCCTCAGGATGACATCCATTCCCAAAGTTGTCGCTGAAAACGAGGATCCGCGCTCTCGTCAGCTTTTCTTCCCTACCAACGCCAAAAACTCATCGCGCGTCTGCTTGTTCTCTCGAAATGCTCCCAACATCGCACTGGTCACCGCTTGCCCATGCTGCTTCTCCACGCCGCGCATCTGCATGCACAAATGCCGCGCCTCGATAATCACGCCAACCCCCTGCGGTGCGATTTTCTCCTCAAGGGCCCGGGCGATCTGGTTGGTCAGGCGCTCTTGAATCTGCAGCCGCCGCGCGTACATATTCACCAGGCGCGCCACTTTGCTCAGCCCAATCACTTTCTTGCTCGGCAAATACGCCACGTGCGCCTTGCCGAAAAACGGCAGCAGATGATGTTCGCACAAACTGAAAAACTCAATATCCTTCACCACTACCATCTCGTCATAACAAACGCTGAACGTTGCCCCATTCAGCAAATGGTCGAGGTTCTGGTGATATCCGCTGGTCAAGAACTTCAGCGCCTTTTCGTACCGCTCCGGAGTCTTCTTCAACCCCTCGCGCTCCGGATCCTCTCCAATCAGGGCGATCATCTTGCGCACCAAAGACGCCACGCACTCGACCTTCGCGCCTTCTTTATTTTCGTTCAGCAGAATCTCTTCCGTCGGTTTGGTCACAAATTCTCCCTTCCATTCTCTCCGGCGTACTCAAAACTATTATTCGACGTCTCCTGCACGCGCACGCGCTCCAGCTTCGCCTTCGGGAAACTCTTCAACCGTTTATAAATCTCAATACACAAATTCTCGGTAGTTGGTACAACGTCTCGAAATGCCGCCACATCTTCATTCAGCGAGTGGCGATCGAATACTTCAATCACTTCGCGCTCCACAAAGCTATCCAGATCCGCCAAATTCGCGATCATTCCCGTTGCCGGATCCACCTCGCCCGAAACGCTGATCTCCAGCATGTAGTTGTGGCCGTGTCCGTAAGGATTCGCGCATTTCCCAAACACCCGCGCGTTCTCCTCCTCGCTCAACTTCTCCGTATGCAGCCGGTGCGAAGCCGCAAACCGGTACCGCCGCCCAAGTTCTGTTTTCACTCCTGTTAGCACGCCGCCCCATTCCGGTAACAGTCCGCAAACAGATCCGCCGATTCATACAGCCGCACGCGATGCAATCTCCCCTGCTTGATCTTCGGGTCCAATAATTCCCAAATCACGCGGGCGATGTTCTCGCAGGTCGGAATCTGCCCCTTCAGCTCCGCCACCTCGTAGTTCAAAAAACGGTGATCCATCCGTTGCATTACCTCGCGCTCCAAAATCTCCTTCAGTTCCTTCAAATCCAGCACCATTCCGGTAACTGGGTCCGGCTCTCCCGCCACGGTAACTTCCAACGCGTAGTTGTGTCCGTGCCCGTGCGGATTGTTGCACTTCCCAAAGACGCGCCGGTTCTCTTCCGCCGAAAAAGCCGGATTGTGATAAAGATGCGAAGCCGAAAACTCTATCTTCCGGGTGATCAAGACCATATCGCTCTCGCTAGCCTGCAGCCCGCACCGAAATCCGCCGCCCCTTCCATTCCACGACGCCTTGCAGATGCGCGCGGTACGACGCCCAAAGCACACCCACATATAACGCCACGGCCGGTATGTAATACAGGATGTACATGACCCGGAAATGGTTACGCAAAAGCGCGCTCCCGTACACCGCGTGCCGCGCCACCAGCAGCCCCAATCCCGCCACGAAAGCAGGCGGCACTTTCAGTCCAAGAACGAGCAATGCCAGCGTAATCCACGGCACCACCAAAGCCAACTCGCGAATCACCGCGCCCGGCGTCCCTCCCACTAATAAGTAGAGGTTCTTTTTCCATCCCTCCCACATCTCATCCAACGAGCGGTACATCCGCACGCGCACAACCCCCAAGCCCGAGCCAAACCAAATCCGGTAGCGGGCGGCCTTCACGCGCTTCGCCAGCGCCACGTCCTCCAACACTTCTCCGGCGACGCTTTCGTGCCCGCCAATCTCGTCGTAAACGTCTTCGCGAATCATCAGGAATTGGCCGTTCGCCGCGGCCGTCTTTGACTCCGCGTTATTCACCGCGTCGTACGAAAAGTGGTTCGCCAACCGGCTGTACACGAATGGAATCAGAGCCTTTTCGTACCAAGCCTCGGTGACCTGCTCCGGCGAAAACGACACCAGGGCCGCGTCTGTCTCCCCCGCAAGCCGCAACGCCCGTGCAGCAGCTCCATCCAATAGCTCCGCGTCGGCGTCGGTGAACAGCAGCCAACGGCTCGACGCGTGCTTCGCTCCCTCCCACACCGCATGATTCTTCCCCAGCCAGCCGGCGGGAATCTCCCGCGCCTCCAGCAATTGCACCTTACGGATCTCCTTGGCCAGAGCTTGCACAATTTCCGCCGTGTGGTCCGTTGAGTGATCGTTGACCACAAAGATTTCCGCAATCTCCGCTTGCCGGGCCAGCGACCTCACGCACGCCTCGATGGTCCTCTCCTCGTCGCGCGCCGGCACAATCGCGGTAATACGCTCGTCTGGCGCGGCTCCCGAAACAGCTTCGGCAGCTTCGCTCTGGGCGGTAAGTGTGGACATTGTGTGTTGGAGCGACGATTCGCGATTAGCGGCAGTTACGTTAGTATAGCACCATGGGAATGGGCCGAAGACTCCTCGCCTGGGGCGTACTAGCGCTCGGAATCGGCATTATCGTCGTCTTCGCCATGCCCAGCTACCGGCAGGGCGAGGCCTCCATCGCCGGAACCACCGCCCGGGATTTCTCCCTTGAGCTTTCCGGCAAGCCCATTCGCCTCTCCGACTTACGCGGCAAGGTTGTCGTCCTCGACTTCTGGGCCAGTTGGTGTCCTCCCTGCGTTGACGAAGCCCCTTCCCTGAACCGCCTCCAGAAATACATCGAGTCCCGCAACGCCATGGTCGTCGGTGTCGCTGCCGACGAAGACCCTTTTGCCTTCTCCAAATTCCTGATCGACCAAGGCGTTACCTTCCCCACCTATCGCGACCCCGGAACCAAGGAGCATTCCTCCCCCATCGCCCTTTCCTACGGCACCTCGATGATCCCGGAAACCTACATCATCGACCGTCATGGCAAAATTGCCCGCAAAGTCATCGGCCGCCAGGAATGGGACTCGCCCGATATGCGCGCCTACTTCGACGCCCTCCTAGCCCAAAACTAAGCCGGATTTGCAGGTCGGAAGGGGATTTTTCAGGCCTTAAGGTGGCTCCGCGCCCTAGCCGATTTTCCTCTTGACAATTTTCAGGAATGTCCTATACTTGTCGATGTACAAAATCACGCCTCCGATTCGTCGGAGGCGATTTTTGTTTCTGCCCCCGTTGCACCTTTAAAATCAACAACTTGGGGCCTTTTCTTCACCGCAATTCTTCCACTTAGCGGGTAAGTCTTTTAGAATGCGCAGTTCCGAGCACCGCTAAACTTTGCACAATTTTGGTGCAAATAAGTCCTTTAGATTCCGCACTTACACACACCCCCGCTGTAACTCCTTTAGAATCCGCACTTACAGAAAAGAGGGAGGGGGGTAGGCGTCAACCTTGCCGGGCTCATCTTGTCTACAGCGGGGATTTGCGGAGGCGGAGGGCGTTGGCAATTACCGAGACGGAGCTGAAACTCATGGCTGCACTGGCTAGCATGGGGCTGAGCAGCCAGCCGAAGAACGGATACAAGAGGCCCGCGGCAATGGGGATACCCAGCGTGTTGTAGAGAAAAGCGAAGGCGAGATTCTGGCGGATGTTGCGAATGGTGGCGCGGCTCAGGCGGCGGGCGCGCACGATGCCGCGCAGGTCGCCTTTGACCAGTACGATTCCGGCGCTCTCGATCGCAACGTCGGTGCCAGTTCCCATAGCGATGCCCACGTCGGCGGCGGCGAGCGCCGGCGCATCGTTGATGCCGTCGCCGGCCATGGCCACAATGCGGCCTTGATCGCGCAAGCGCTTTACGATTTCGGCTTTCTGCTGCGGACGAACTTCGGCTTCGACCTCTTCGATGCCGAGTTCGCTCGCCACTTTCGCCGCAACCGCGCGGCGATCGCCGGTGAGCATAACCAGCCGAATTCCATCGGCACGCAACGCGCGAATCGCTTCGGGTGTGGAGGGTTTGATTCGATCCGACAAAAATATGACACCGGCGGCGCGGGCGTCCACCGCCACGTACACGTGCGTCATTGCGGAAGAATCCGTCCGCGGATCTGCTTTTTGTTGCTCTCCAGAAATTTCAATTCCCTGCTCGCGCAAGAAGCTCGCGGTTCCCGCAACGACGCGTTTGCCAGAGACGCGACCCTCTACGCCAAGCCCGGAAATGGCGCGAAACTCACTCGTGGAGGCAAGCGACAGATGCCTCTCCTCCGCGGCCGACACAACGGCGTGGGCGAGAGGGTGCTCACTTGAGCGCTCGAGGCTCGCGGCGATGGCAAGCAGCGCATCGTCCGTGAAACCACTTCCCGCGAACACGTTAATGCCTGTGACGCGGGGTTTGCCTTCGGTCAGCGTGCCGGTCTTATCGACGACCAAGGTGTCCACTCTGGCGAGCGTTTCGAGGGCTTCGGCGTTGCGTACGAGCACGCCGGCGTGCGCGCCGCGGCCTACGGCTACCATGATGGACATCGGCGTGGCGAGGCCCAGGGCGCACGGGCAGGCGATGATGAGCACAGAGACAGCGGCGACCAGCGCGTGCGCAAAACGCGGCTCCGGACCGAACAGCATCCAGCCGAAAAACGCGAGAACAGCGGTGGCAATGACCGTGGGCACGAAGTAGGCAGCGACTCTGTCCGCCAGACGCTGCATCGGAGCGCGACTGCGTTGCGCTTCGCTGACCAGCTTTACGATTTGCGCCAGCATGGTTTCGCTGCCAACGCGTTCGGCGTCCATGACGAAGCTGCCGCTGGCGTTCAGCGTGCCACCGATCACTTTGTCGCCGAGAGATTTTTCCACCGGCATGGATTCGCCGGTCACCATCGATTCATCGACCGCGCTTGCGCCCTCCAAAATCTTGCCGTCCACGGGAACGCGCTCACCGGGACGGACGCGCAAGCGATCGCCAGGTTGTACATCGCTGAGCGAAATGTCTTTTTCGGAGCCGGCGGCGATGCGGTGCGCTTGCTGGGGAGCCAGATTCAGCAACGCGCGAATGGCTCCGGAGGTGCGCTGGCGCGCGCGCAGCTCGAGCACCTGGCCGAGCAGCACCAGGGTGGTGATTACCGCCGCGGCCTCGAAATAAACGGGCGCCCCACCTTGCATATCGCGGAAGGACGCGGGAAACACTTGCGGAAAGACGGTGGCGATTACGCTGTCGAGATACGCGGCGCCGGTGCCCAGGCCGATCAGCGTGAACATATTCGGAGAGCGATTGACCACCGATGCCCAGAAGCGTTGAAAAAACGGCCAGCCGCCCCAGAGCACAACGGGAGTGGCGAGCGCGAACTCGATCCAGTGAACCATGGCGGGCGCGGCGTGCAGTCCAAGCGACTCGCCGAACATCGCAAGGACCAGCAGGGGCGCAGAAAGCGCCGCGCTAACCCAGAAGCGCAGGCGCATGGAGTCGTATTCCGGGTCAGCTTCTACTTCTGCGAACACATCCATCGGTTCGAGCGCCATGCCGCAAATGGGGCAAGAGCCCGGGCCGATTTGCACGATTTCCGGATGCATCGGACAGGTGTAGCGCAATTGCTTGCCGCCGGCGGAAGTATCCTCAGAGGTTCGCTGGCGCTCGGCTTTTTCGGCTGCCGGCACTACAGAAGTTTCGGGGTGTGCGTGTTTGGTGGTGGGCGCTGCGGCGGCCGCAGAGGATCTCGAGGTGCTGTGCAGATTCACCAAGCCAGAGGGAGCACTTGGCGTTTTCGCCGGCAGCAAGTACCTGTCAGGGGCCTGTTGGAAGCGCTTCGCGCAACCCGGCGCGCAGAAGTAGTAGGTTTCCCCGGCGTGTTCGGCTTTCGCCGCGGCTTTTTCGGGATCAACGGTCATGCCGCAAACAGGATCGCGTTCCAAAATGGTCTCCTTGCTTCACCACTAGTTTCTTTTTTCTTTTCCTGCTCAGCGCAAATGCGCATAAATCAGCTCCAGCAGCTCGTCGTACATCGCCTGCGACTCTTGCTTCTTTCCGCTGCGCAAGGCTTTCGCGGCGCAATGGTGCAGGTGATTGCGCATCAGGTTGCGCGCGACGCCGCGCAGTGCTTCCTGCACACTGGCAATTTGCAGGATGATGTCCGGGCAGTAGCGGTCGTCTTCGACCATTTTTTGCAAGCCGCGGATTTGCCCTTCGATGCGGCGCAGCCGGTGGCGATTGGCAACCTTGATTTCAGGATCGACGCCCACCGCTTTGCGCACGCTGGTATCGCAGGCGCAAGCGGCGTTGGCTCGAGGCCGGCGTTCGGTGGTCGCTGGCATTCTCATTCACCCGACGTCAGTATATACCCCCTACCCCTATATAGCAAGCACACTCATGCGACGGCTCCCGAGGATTCGGAAAGCACGAAATCTCCATCCGCTCTTTTCGGGCCTAGGTTTTTACGCACGCTTGGAGAAGGGGCCGGCGGACGGACAGACGGAAGTCTGTGCTACTATGCGGCGCATGACACTTGTGGAAGCAACTTACGAATTGCAGAAACCGCTGGCGGACGAAGAGCTGCGCGCGCTGGGAACGTTTGCCAATACCTACGGGTTGCGGCGCTTCCGGATCAACGACAAGAATCATTTGTCGTTCGAGTACGACGCTTCCCGCCTGCGGGAAACGCAAGTGGAGCATGTGCTGCGGCACCTGAATATCGCGGTAACGAAGAAGGTCAACTAGCGCCACGGATTTCTAGAGAATTAGACTTACGCGATTACTTCCGAGTGGCCGACCACTCTGGAGCAAATGTAGGGATGAACACAACGAGATGATTCGTGACACCTTGGAATGGTGTTGAGGGATATCGCAAAGCGGCTTGAGGGGAGAGCAGGACGGGCCATCCGGTTGGTATGACAAGAATCTCGCGTCTCAGGGGAAACCAATGCAGCGAAAGATTCTCAGGACGATCGCATTAGCAAGCTTTGCGCTGGTTGCCGGGCTCGGCGCGGCGGGGCAGGCGCAAGCACAGGACGTCAAAGCACCCTATCCGAACATGGCGCCGCTTGATCAATACCTGATGGAGCGAAATGCCGAGGTAGCGCTGGCGCGGAGCGCTGCCCCGGAATCCATTTCACGGGATGCCGAAGTCAGGGTCCTCGGACGGCGTGGTTACGAAACGGCCGTCAACGGCAAGAATGGTTTCGTGTGCCTCGTGGAGCGATCGTGGATGTCTCCGTTTGACTTTCCGCAGTTCTGGAACCCCAAGATGCGAGGTCCGATTTGTTTCAATCCCCCCGCTGTGCGATCCATCCTGCCACT
>Ga0210406_10000824_pt1 | contig 40381 bp, 39 predicted proteins | sample IncBWC30MmetaG_FD_155454 | JGI IMG/M metagenome (GOLD analysis project Ga0210406, IMG submission 155454) | Forest soil microbial communities from Barre Woods Harvard Forest LTER site, Petersham, Massachusetts, United States - Inc-BW-C-30-M | ecosystem: Environmental > Terrestrial > Soil >... | reverse complement strand
CGTGGCGACCGGAACCTTGACCCGATAGCGCCGATCCGTCGCGGCGATCAATCCACCGAGCGCCATGACGATGGCACCGAGCCAGATGTAGCGTACGAGGGGCTTATATTGAATGCGCATGCTCCAGGCGTTGTCGCCCAAAGGGTCGCCCATGGCGACGAACAGGTCGCGAGCCCAGTTCACCGAGATGGCAGCCTTGCTATTGTCGGTCTGCTGCACCCGGAAATGTCGCTTTTGCGGCAACAGAACCGTCACCGGCTTGCCGCCGCGAGTCACCTCGATCGTGCCTTGCACCGCATCGTAGTTGGGCCCGCGCACGTTGGCGGCACTGGCGTACTTGAAGTCGTAGCCGGCGATGGTATAGCTGCCGCCCAGTTTCATGGCCACGTCTTTCTCGATCTTGTAGCTTTCGACGCCGCTGGCGCCGATCGCGAACATGCCCACCCCTAAGTGGGCAATGGACATTCCGAGAAGCGCCGCGGTGAGTGTTTGCTTCTGACGCAATCGTCGCAGCGGCTCGAGCACCGCGGAGAAAATAATCCAAAATCCAAAGCTGAAGCCGATCAGACCCACCGGGTGAAACTCTTTGAAGACCAATCCCTGAATCGCGATCGACAACAGTGCCGCCGCGCCCAGCAACCACCAGAGCGGTTTCGCCGTCACCGTGAGCTTGCCGCGGCGCCAAGCCGAATGCATGCCGATGGCCAAAAACACCATCAGCGGAAGGACAGGGACCAAGAACATCAGCGCGAACACCGGTGGTCCCACGGAGATCTTGCCGATCCCGAGGACTTCGTAGAGCAGTGGGGAGAGAGTACCCCACAGCACCAGCGCGGCCACGCTCACCAGAATGACATTGTTCACCAGCAGGAAAAACTCGCGCGAAAATAGTTCGAATCCACCCGGTGCATACAGCTTCGGTGCCCGCCAGGCATACAGTGTCAGCGAACCGCCGATCGTGAGTACCAGGAAGGCGAGGATATAAAGACCCCGCGTCGGGTCGGTCGCAAAGGAATGCACCGAGACCAGCACGCCTGAGCGCACCAGGAAGGTGCCCACGAGGCTGAGCGAGAAGGCGAATATGGCCAGCAGCAGTGTCCAGCTCTTGAAGATGCCGCGCTTCTCCGTGACGCTCAAAGAATGAATCAGCGCGGTTCCCACGAGCCACGGCATGAATGAGGCATTCTCCACCGGGTCCCAAAACCACCAACCGCCCCAACCTAATTCGTAGTAGGCCCACCAGCTGCCCAGCGCGATGCCGATGGTTTGAAACAGCCACGCGAAAATGGTCCAAGGCCGCGTCCATTTGGCCCAGGTCTGATCGAGCCGGCCTTCCAGCATTGCGGCGCAGGCGAACGCGAATGCCACGGAGAAACCGACGTAGCCGGTGTAGAGCATGGGCGGATGAATTGCGAGCGCAAAGTCCTGCAGCACGGGATTCAAGTCCGCGCCGTCCTGCGCGGCGGGAATCAGGCGCAGGAAAGGGCTCGAGGTCCACAAGGTAAAGAGCATGAATCCTGAGCTGATGAGGCCCATCACGCCGAGCACGCGGCTGGAGAAGGACAAGGGCAGCGCACGACTGAAGGCTGCGACCGCGACGCTCCAGATCGACAAGATCAAGATCCACAGCAGCAGCGAGCCTTCGTGCGCGCCCCACAGCGCCGCTACGCGGTAGAACAGCGGCAATTGCGAATTCGAATTGCGCGCCACGTACAGCACCGAGAAATCATTGTTCACGAAGCAATAGACCAGGCAGGAAAATGCCATCGCGACGAAAACGAATTGCCCGGTCACCGCAGGCCGCGCCACACCCATCCAAATCGGCCTACCCCGCCACGCACCCATCAGCCCAAAGAATGCCTGGGACAAGCTCAGGACGAAGGCCAGGATGAGTGCAAAAATTCCTAGTTCAGCTGCCATGACAATATTCTCGCGTTCCTAGGTGGTGGGCCCACGGGGTGCAGCACTCGCTGCCTGCTTATTTTTCAGCGACGCGGCCACTTCGGGCGGCATGTACTTCTCGTCGTGTTTGGCGAGCACCTCGTCTGCCACGAAGGCACCGCTTGCGTTCATCGTGCCGTGCGCAATGATGCCCTGGCCTTCACGAAACAGATCCGGCAGCACCCCGGTATATTCGACCGGAACTTCGTGCGCGAAGTCAGTCAGCACGAAACGCACTTCAAGATCACCGGGCTTGCGCTCCACGCTGCCCTTGACCACCATGCCGCCGATCCGAAAACGCTTCGCGACCGGCGCCTTGCCCGCGACGACCTGGCTGGGATCGAAATAGAACATGATGTTTTCACGTGAAGCCATGACCGCGAGCGACACGGATGCCGCAACGCCGCCCAGAATGCCGAGCACCACGAACAAGCGCTTGCGGCGCGGCGTCATCGCGCATCACCAGCGGCCATTGCCAGCGCACGCGCCGAGCGCAATCGCGCACCGGCCAGCAAGCGTCGCGCCGCCCACAGATTCCACGCCAGCACCACGCCGGCAAATCCAAAACACGGCCATACGTAGCGCGCGTAGCCACCCATGGACCAGAAATTGCTCATCATGACTTGATTGCCTCCCGCACCCAGGCCGCTTGGCGCTCCCGATTGAGCACTTCGGCTTGCAGGCGCGTACACAGCACGGCGCCGTAAAACAACATGAAACCCAGCCACATCGACAGCAGCGGCCATAGCATGCTGCCCGGCATGGATGGTGCGCCTAGTTTAACAATCGTTGCCCCCTGATGCAGCGAGTTCCACCAGACGACGGAAAAGTGGACGATGGGCACGTTCACCACGCCGACCACGGCCAACAGCGCTGCGGCGCGATCGCCGCGCGCCGGGTCTTCGAACGCCGACCGCAGCGACATCACCCCAACATAAATGAACAGCAAGATCAGTTCCGATGTCAGCCGCGGATCCCACGCCCAATAGGTCCCCCACATGGGCCGTCCCCACAGCGATCCTGTGACCAACGCCAAGAGGGCGAACGACGCGCCGATCGGCGCCGATGCCGCGGCCACGGCATGCCCCACCTTGATGCGCCAGATGAGCGCCACGGCGCTGCCTGCCGCCATGATCATGTACACCGTCAAGGACAGGATCGCGCCCGGCACATGCACATAGATCATTCGAAACGCATCGCCCTGCTGGTAGTCAGGGGGCGCGAACGCAAGACCGGCGATGAGACCGTAAACCATGGCCAACGCGGCGCCGCCGAGCAGCCACGGCCTGAGTGCCGCCGCAACCCCGTAGACATAGGGCGGAGAGGCAAGCTTATAGAACCAAGTCCACATTTTCTAAACTGCTATTCCAGTGTGATGCGCAACGCCGCCGTCGCGGCAAACGGCGCCAATGTGCAAGTGAACACACACAGCGCCGCCAAAAAATACAATGCCCCCACCGCGCTCGTCCCCGAAATCGCCCGCTCGGTCGCCGCCGCGCCAAAGATGAGCAGCGGTGTCGCCAGCGGCAGCACGATCAATGACAGCAGCACATTGCCGCGGCGCAGGCCGATGGTCAGACCCGCGCCGATGGCTCCCAGCCAACTCAAGGTGAGCGTGCCCAAAGCCAAACTCAGCATCATTGTCGCAAACGCCGCCGTGGGAATACCCAGCGCAGTAGCCACAATCGGTGACACCACGACCAAGGCCACCCCTGTCAGCAGCCAGTGGGCGCAGGTCTTTGCCACGACAATCAGGGTTAGTCCCTGCCCGCTGAGCGCAAGTTGCTCCAAAGTGCCGTCATCCGCATCGCTCTTGAATAAGGAATCGAGCGACAACAACGACGATAGCAGCGCCGCCACCCAAAGCACACCCGGCGCGATGTCTCGCAGCTGCGACAACTGCAGGCTTAACCCCAATGGAAACAAGGTAGTTACGATGAGAAAGAACACCAACGGCTGAAACAGTTGCTCCGGCCGCCTGAAACTGAGACACAGCTCACGGTGCACGATCAGGACAAAGGCCTGCCAGGCACCCACCTTCACGAATGGAGTTCCAAGCGCCGGATGCTGCAAGGAAGCAACAACTCATGATGCGCGACCACCAGCGCCAGCCCGCCCCCTTGGACATGCGCCTGCAACAGCCCCGACACCAGATCAGCGCCCGAAGCGTCGAGATTGGTGTAGGGCTCATCGAGCAGCCACACCGTAGCGCTCATCGCCAAGACCCGCGCCAGAGCGACGCGCCGGCGCTGGCCGGCGGACAACACGCGGGCCGGCAGGTCGGCGCACGCGCCTACTCCGGTACGATCCAACGCGGCATGCAGCTCGCCCGCCGCGATGCGGCGCTTCAAACCCACGGCAAAATGCAGGTTCTCCAGCGCCGTCAGGTCACTCTTCAAGGCCGGTTCATGGGAAGCATAGGCCAGCGACGCCTGGTATTCGGTCCGAAAGGTCATGATCGACTGCCCAAGCCAGCGCACCGAACCCTGTTCGGGGCGAAGCAAGCCGCTGAGCACTCGCAGCAAAGTGGTCTTGCCGGTGCCGTTCGGGCCCGAAATGTGCAGTAACTCGCGTGGGCGAACGTGCTCGCTCACGCCTTGGAGCACGTGCCGGTCACCGCGCCAAACGTGCACCTTCTCGAACTCAAGACCGTCTGGAGCGATATTCATGCGAGCGGGAGCTTAACTAAATCAAAGAGTTGAAGCCACCTATTCAGTCACTTTTGATCATGAGTATCGCCCCCGCGGCGTGCGCCGGGCCACAAAATTTACCGAGGTTGCGCCAACCAAGTGGCGGCCGCCGGGTACTCACGATAGAACTTTTTGGCTGCGCGAATTGAACCCGGAGGACACTATTGTCGGCCCAAGCCTTCGCCATTGATGCCCCCGACTCACGCCTGCATCGGTTGCCGTTGGCGACGCTCTATTTGACCGAACGCTGCAACTCCCGATGCGTGTCGTGCGACTATTGGCGCCACGGCCGCACCGACATGAACCTGGACGCCGTTACTCGCCTGCTGCCCAGTCTCGCGCGCTTGCGGACCCGAGTCGTGCTTCTCTCAGGTGGAGAGCCCTTGCTCAATCCCGAATGGCCCGCCATTGCAGGACTGCTGCGCGAACGCGGCATGAAAGTGTGGCTGCTGACTTCCGGTCTGTCATTGGCGAAGCATGCACGGCGCGCCGGCGAACTCTTTGACGCCATTACCGTATCTTTGGATGGCACGGACCGCGCGACTTACGCCGCCATTCGCGGCTTGGACGCTTTGGACAACGTCTGCGACGGCATTCGCGCCGCCGCCGCGCACGGCGTCGCCCCCAGCATTCGAGTGACTGTACAACGGGCCAACTTTAGGCAGTTACCGGGCTTGGTCTCCATGGCGAAAGGGCTTGGCGCTCGCCAGGTTTCCTTTCTGGCGGTGGATGTCGCGAATCCACATGCCTTTGGGCGCACCGACGATTTTGGCGCGGACCTCGCATTGCGGGCCGAGGAGCTGCCGGCCTTCGCGGAGGTACTGGGTTTCATGGAGCAGGAGTACGCCGAGGAATTCCGGTCGGGTTTCATCGCCGAGAGTCCTCAAAAGATGCAGCGCATTCTCCAGTACTTCGCCGCCATCCACGGGCGAAGCCCCTATCCAGTTGTCCGCTGCAATGCACCGGAGTTTTCCGCGGTCGTCGGCGCGAGCGGCAAGGTGCAGCCCTGCTTCTTCATATCGGGGCCGGCCGAGAGCACGCTGCACGGCGGCGTTGTGGAAAGCGGCGTTGTGGAAAGCGGCGCAGCGGGAAGCGGCGCAGTGGGAAGCGGCCAGGCGCGGGACCTGGAAGCCGCGCTGAATGGCGGCGCGATGACGGCGCTGCGCGGCAACATCCGCGCCGGACACCGCGCCGAATGCAAGACTTGTGTTTGTTCCATGTGGCGTGACCCGGAACAGTTTGACGTGTCGATACTCGGATGAAGGCTTCCGAAACAAACGTCGCTGCGGACACGCTGGCCGCCTACGAGCAATGGGCGCCTGTCTATCCCCCGGTCGCGCACAATCCCCTGATGCGCGCCGAGCAAGGCGCAATGTCCAAGCATTGGCCCGAGGTATTCAAACGTCGAACCCTGGATCTGGCGTGCGGCAGCGGGCGCTATTCGCGGCTGCTCAGCGAAGGCGGCGCCTCCCAGGTGGTGGCGCTGGATTTTTGCCTACCCATGCTGCGGCAAGTGTCGGAGGGCGCCAAGGTGTGCGCGAGCATGATGCACCTGCCGTTTGCCGCAAACACATTCGATGTGGTGATTTCTGGTCTGGCATTGGGTCACGCCGCAGACATCCATGAGTGGATGGTCGAGATTGCCCGGGTGCTGCGCAAAGGCGGCGTCCTGTTGTACTCGGATTTTCATCCTGAAGCGGCACGTGCGGGCCTTACGCGGTCGTTCAAAAATCAAGAGGAGCAGACCTACTCGGTGCCTCACCGCTATTTTGATGTTGCGACCCAATTGCAAGCCGCGCAGGCGGCGCAGATGACCGTGGAACTGGTGCACGAGGTCCGCGTAGGCGGGGAACTGCGCGAAGCGTTTCCAAAATCGGAAGATTTCTATCGGCAATGGGACGGTCTGCCCATCGTGCTGGTGGTTCGGGCGCGCAAGTGACTGCCCCAACGGCTGCCGCGTTTACGCTCCTCAATGCCCGATTCGGCGACGGCAACATGGGCAGCCTACGCGTCGTCGGCACACGCATCGCAGCCCTCAATGTGAATCCGCAACCCGAGGATTTGATTGTCGACCTCGCCGGCGATCGGCTTCTGCCCGGCCTCATCAACGCCCACGATCATCTGCAGCTCAACAGTCTGCCGGCCCATGAGACGCTGGGGCGCTATCGGCACGCGCGGGATTGGATTTCCGAGATCGATTCGCGGCGGCGCAGCGACCCGCAATTTGCGGCCGGCGTGGCGGTGCCTCGAAATGACAGGCTGTTGGTTGGAGGGATCAAGAATCTGCTGAGCGGTGTGACCACCGTTGCGCATCACGACCCCCTATATCCCTACCTGGTTGGCAGTGAGTGTCCCGTTGGGGTGGTCCGGAACTTCGGATGGTCGCATTCGCTTTACATCGACGGCGAAGAAAAGGTCTTGGCTTCGTATCGGTCCACGCCGGCTGAATGGCCCTGGATCATCCATGCAGCAGAAGGGCTGGACGAAGAAGCGAGGGCTGAATTCGACCGCCTCGAAGCGCACGGCTGCATTCAGCAGAACACTTTGCTGGTCCACGGCATTGCTTTGGATCAGAGGCAGCGCAGGCGCCTGGCGGACGCGTCCGCGGGATTGGTCTGGTGTCCGTCCTCGAATCAAAATCTGTTCGGCAAGACGGCAGACGTGGCCGATTTGATCGCCGCCGGGCGCGTCGCGTTGGGTACCGATTCGCGCCTCAGCGGCGCGCGCGACTTGCTGGAGGAGCTGCGGATCGCGGGTCAAATCACCGGTCTGGGCGAAGCTGCTTTGGAGTCGTTGGTCACCCGGGATGGCGCAGATTTGCTGCGGCTGAACGATCGTGGCGCACTGCGGCCGGGACTGCGCGCCGATCTGCTGGTGCTACCGGCCCGCACGCGGTTGGCGGCGGCAGCCAGAGCCGATGTACGCTTGGTCATGGTCGGCGGGACGGCCGGTTACGGCGACTCGGATTGCGCCGGACGATTTGCACCGAGCACTGAGTGGGCGCATGTTTTGGTCGACGGCAGACCGAAAGTCCTTCACGGACAAACTGCTAAACGCCTCGCGCACGCCCGAGCGGCCGAGCGGGGTCTCGAAATCTCGAATGTGACATGGAGGGCGGCGTGACCGCTGTTTGCAAGCGACGAAAGGTCGTACTTTACAATCCCCAGGCGGTGTTCTTCACCATGCCCTTGGCGCTGCTGGCGATCGGCTCGGAACTGGATCCCGATCTCTACGAGGTCGTGACCATCGATGCCAGGCTGGACGCCGATGCGGAAAACACGGTGCTGTCGCACCTGGATGATGCGCTTTGCCTGGGTATTACCGTGCTGACCGGTGCGCCCATCTCCGATGCGCTGCTGATTTCGCGGGCGGCGAAACGCGCGCGACCTGAGCTGCCGGTGGTATGGGGTGGTTGGCACCCGTCCATGTTCGCCAAGGAATGCCTGCTCGAGCCTTCAGTGGACGTGACGGTGCGCGGCCAGGGTGAAGAGACCTTTGCCGAGATCGTGCAGCGGCTGGCCGAGGGCAGATCACTTCTGGGCTGCGAGGGCTGCACCATCAGGCTGCAAGACGGCACGATCCACGAGAACCCGGCCCGAGATTTGGCGCAGGTGGACAAATTTCGCGCACACGACTACGGACTGATTCCGGTTGAGCGCTATTTCGAGCTCAAGGGTAAACGCCAGCTCGATTTCATATCATCCCAAGGCTGCAACTTTCGTTGCGCATTCTGTTCCGATCCCTTCGTCTATGGACGCAAATGGGTGGGGCTCGAGCCGGTGCGCATGGCCTTGCGCTTGAAGGAACTGTGGGATCGCTATCACTTCGATGACGTCAATTTTCAAGATGAAACCTTCTTCACCAAGGCCGGTCGCGTCGAGGCCATGGCCGATCATATTGTGGAATCGGGCATGAAAATCACCTGGGCCGCGACCATGCGCGCCGACCAAGGAATCAGGCTCCCCGATCATGTCTGGGTGCGATGCAAGGAATCGGGTCTACGCAGGCTGCTTGTCGGCGTCGAATCCGGATCCAACGAAGTTCTCAAGCGCATCCGCAAGGACATCAAAATCGAGCAGGTGTACGAAGTTGCGGAAAAGATGCTGAAGTTCGGCATCGCCGGCCACTTCCCCTTCATCGTGGGATTCCCCGACGAAACCGATGCGCATATCCAAGCCACGTTGGATTGCGCCAAGCGGCTGCGTTCGATGAGCCCGGATTTCCTCACACCGATTTATTACTTCAAGCCCTATCCGGGCAGTGCGCTGGTGATCGAGGCCGTCGCGCGCGGTTTTCGCCTGCCGGAAACTCTCGAAGCGTGGGCGCAGTTCGACTATGTGGCCGGTGAACCGGGACCCTGGGTATCGCCCGAGAAATTCGAACTCATCGAGCGCTTCAAATTCTTTCACGAACTCGCGTGGAAGCGGGTATCCCGGGGCAAACGCTTCCTGCAGCAACTCGCGCGCTATCGCTGCGATAAGGATAACTATCGCTGGCCGGTCGAGATGCTGTTTACGCGCTGGCTCGTACCGGCGCAGAAATTATCATGACCATGACGGCGCTCAAGCACGTTTTGTTGATCAATCCGACGATCACGTCGCGGCGCAGTGCGCGCTTTCCTCTCGCCGTGCTGAATCTGTCGGCCTCGCTCGATGGAAGCTACAGCTCCAGCATCATCGATGGGAACATCGATCGCGATTTCGTGGCCACCACCTTGAGGACGCTGGCGGGCGGCACGGTGGACGCGGTGGGAATCAGCGTCATGGGCGGCCCGCAATTGCGCACGGCCATCTTGGTGTCACGTGCCATTCGCGCGAGATTTCCGAAGATACCCATCATATGGGGAGGTCATTTCCCGAGCATCTGTGCAGAACCGGCGCTCAATACGCCCTATCTGGACTATGCAATCCGAGGTCAGGGGGAACAGACCCTTCGAGAAGTGCTGGACGCGGTATTCAGCCACGGCGATCTCTCCTTGATTGCCGGACTGTCATGGCGCTCGGGCGATCAAATCATTCACAACAAGAGCCGTGCATTTTCGGCGGCCAGTCTCACGCGAACGCTGCCCTATGAGCGCGCCGGAGACCCGCGCAACTATCTGGCAAAAACCTTTCTTGGCCGCCGCACGACCGGCTACCAGGCAGCTCTCGGGTGTCGATTCCGCTGCACCTTTTGCGGTGTGGCCTCCATGTTTCGCGGCAAGACCGCCCTGCCCCCGGCGGCGCGCCTGGATCAGGACCTACACTACCTGAGCTCGCGTCTGGGTGTCGATTCCGTGCAGTTTTTCGATCACAACTTCTTTGACCGCGAACAGGACACGGCGCCGCTGCTCGAAGTGTTGGCGAAGCATCAGCTGCCCTGGTGGTGCTTTGCCCGATCGGATGCACTGCTGAATCTGTCCGAACAGTCGTGGGCTCTGGTGCGCAAGAGCCGGCTGCGCATGGCGTACATCGGCGCCGAGTCCCCCAGCGACTGGTTGCTGCACGATGTGCGCAAAGGCACCAGCACCGATCAGACCTTGGAAGCGATCGAGAAGTGCCGCAGCAACGGCGTCATTCCGGAACTGTCGTTCATGCTGGCGCCGCCACATGACCCGGAGGGCGAAACCGAGAAAACCTTCGACTTCATCCGCCACGTCAAACGCATTCATCCGAAAACCGAGATCATGCTGTACATCTATGCGCCGCTGCCGCCGGCGCCCGGAGCGAAGAACCCGCAGGTAGAACGCGCCGTCAGCAACCTGCGCGACAGCGACGGCGCGCCCTTGGTGTTTCCCACCACCGCGGACGGCTGGGCCGAAACTCATTGGCAGTCCTACTGGTGCCACACGGACGTGCCCTGGCTTACCCCGCGGATGCGCGCTCGTATCCGCGACTTCACCACTGTTCTAGGCTGTCGGTTCCCGACGATTACCGACGTGCGCTCGCCGTATTGGGGCAAGTCCGCGCTGCGCGCGCTTGCCTCATGGCGGTATCGCTTCCAGCGCTACGAGAGCCCGTGGGAGCTTGATCTGTCGAAGAAATTCATACGCCTGTGGGACCCGCGGGTCACAGGGCTCTAGGAGTCAAGGCGCGGCGGCAAAGGGGTGTCCGTTGCGAGTTCGGTAGTGTTGATAAATTCCGCTGGTATGAAAGAAACGGGGCGCCTCGGCAACCGAAAGCTCCGATGCGATTCGAGTCACGAAGAAAGTGTGCGAGCCTATGGTGTCAAAGTCCAGGATCTCGACTTCGCGCACACGCAGCGCGATTTCAGGGTAGGGGAGCGCGAAGTTTGGCGAGCGCTGGATGCTAAAGGGGAGCTGATCCCAGTCAACCTTCACATTCTTGTGGTGAACGCCGAGCTTGTAGGCAGTGCTGCGCGCGCTGGCAGGAATGTCCGCAAGAGCAACCCGACGCGCGCTCTTCATTGTCCCTACCGACTGGCTCGTACTGCGAAGCGCGAGGGTGAACCGGTCCGCCGAGACGGGCCCGATAAGGTCCATCGGAAACAGGTTGCTATGACTGCCATCGTCCACTGACACCAGTACCACGGGCTGCGGGCAGATGTAGAAGATCATCAACTGCTGCACGGCTTCCGGCGGCATCGAGAAATTCTGAGAATCCGTGTTTTTTTTCCGCATGGAGCGGTTCTGCAGCCAGCGGTTCCAGCCGCGGTAAGGCCAGCGGACGCAGCGCTGAGTTCCGTGCCGAACTTCAAACAGCCCGAGCGTGATCCCGGAGGTGTCCCAATTGCGCAGATGCTTCAGGTGCAGCAGGCCCACTGTGCGCCCCGATTCGAGATCGACGAAATGCAGGTCGGGGCCAGAGCGGTCTTCGAGGGCAGAGCGGGTCCGCTCGTTCACTGCGATCGCGAGAGTCAGCGGGTTGAGGGCTGCGATTACAACAGCGCCGGTGATATCAATCTCGCGGCCGGCACCGGACATCCGCAGCTGGACAGCCTGCTGCTGCTGCAGGGCCACGGGCGACCATTGCGGAAGTCCTCTCATCCAGCGCTGCAAGGGCAAAGGTAAACTCATTGTCGAACGTGTTGCTGGGATTGCGTCTTTTCAAACAGGAGAAACAGATAGCGACAGGTGAAGAACTGCAGCCGCGCGTTCAGACTGCTGCTGCTGATTCCGGGGAACGCGCGGGTGAGCCTGAAATGTGGCGCGCTCAATGCGGCGAAATTGGCAACGCTTCGCCGATAATGCGGAGCCTGGGGGCCGGGTAGGAAGTAATGACCTCGGCGCCATAGGCGCAGAGCACGTCGCCACCACCATCTGGTTCTAAGCTCGTCGATGAAGTACGGATTCAAGACACTGGCCAGAATCCGGCCGTCCGGAGCTGTCAAGGCGGCAAACTTTGCAAACAACTCCTTAAGATCGTCGATCAGATTGAGCGGCGCGAAGTTGCAGATGACCAGGTCGAATCGGCGCCCGCTGACTGCCGGCCCGAGGGTCACAAATTCCCGAAAGCAGCTTGCATCGAGCACGATGCGCCCGGTCTCGAGGAGATCCCGGCAATATTCGGCGAAGAAATCACGCATTCTGGGATCGCTATCATAGGCCTCGACCTTGAAGCCGCGCTCTGCGAAGAACCGCGCGTCGATTCCTGCTCCAGCGCCGAAGTCAAACAGCGCTGCCCCCGGCGGGACGATCCTCTGCACGAGGTCTTGAAACGCCGCGCGCGCGCGGCGATCCGATTCCACAGAAGTGATGTACTTGAAATATTCGGCGCCCGCGAGGGTTCGCTCGACGTAACTCGTACCGGTCGGGTTCGCATCTGGAAAGTTGTTGGACATCGTAGATCTGCGCGGCCGGCAGGGAAATAACATTCTGCCGGCTTTCTGCTATATTAACCGATCCGCGACATCGTGTTTAAGGTGATCTGCGGCCTCTGTTTTCACCTAAACCAATTTGCCGCAATTGGGTACTCACAGAGAGTCATGATTTGTCCGCCGCAACCTTGAAGAGCCCAGAAGTGTCAGTAGTCATGCCGACCTTCAATCGGCTGAAATACCTGCGTCCGGCGATCGACTCTGTTTTCGCTCAGACATTCACAGACTGGGAACTCATCGTCGCAGATGACGGATCAGAAGGGGAAACGGCGGCCTACTTGGCGGCACTGCCGAATTCACCCAGGGTCAAGCTGCTTCGGTTAGCCCACACGGGCAATCCCGGTACCGTACGCAATGCCGCCTGGCGGGCAGCGCGCGGCGAATACATCGCTTTTTTGGATTCCGACGACGTTTGGTTGCCTGACAAGCTTGCCTTGCAAGTGGCGTCCCTACGCTCCCACCCACAGCGCGGATGGAGCCACACAGCATATGCAGTGATCGACGAAGCCGGAGAGCTGCTCACGGGGTCGCGTGCGCGATGGTGGCCGGCTGTGGAGGGCCGGATTCTTGAGCCGGTCATCAAGATGGAAGTCAGTATCGCGATATCAAGCGTCATCATCAATCGGAAACTTCTCGAGCACATCGGGGGTTTCGATCTCGAACAGCCGGCGTGCAATGACTACGATTTGTGGCTGCGCCTTGCATGGGTGAGCGAGATCGACGGCGTCAGTGAGACGTTGTTGCATAAGCGCCGCGAGCTGAACCCCTACTATCACAACACCATGGTGTTCGAGGAAATTGGGCGCGCGATCGCAAAGCTGCTCGCGATCAGCACTGATCGGTACTTGCATTCGATACTGCGCAGGCAGCGCGCCAAAGTAGCCGCGGGCTTGGCGCGCACTCAGGCGATTTCGGGAAGTCGCGGGGCTGCACTGCGCACCCTCCTGAAAAGCTCGCGGTATTCATGGAGCTACCGGGAGTGGTGGCTGGGAGGCGCCGGGGCAGCGGCTCGTGCGGTGACGCCGGCGGGCGTTGTTCGCGCGGCGCGCGCCGTGCTCGGCCGCGGCCGCGGCCGACAATGAGTGACCGCGGAAGCTCGCTCAGATCCATTGATCGGCCAATGTGAGGGAAAATGTCGATATTGCTTACCCTGTGGCATCTTCTCGATCACCGGCAGCGCCGGCAGTTGGTGTGGCTGCAGCTGCTCTCGATTGTGATGGCTCTGTCGACGGTTGGCGGGATCGCCGCCGTGCTACCGTTCTTTGCGGCGCTCGCGGATCCCCATGCGATCGAGCACAACGTACTCCTGCGGGCGGTGTTGCAAAGAGTGCATCTCGGCAATTATGGGTCGTTCACGGCTGTGCTCGGAATGGCGTTCGCCGCCGTCGTGCTCATCGCCAACGCCGTCAATCTTTTCGGTTTCCTCGCGATCAATCGATTTGCCGCACGCGTCGGCGATACTCTTAACGCCCGCCTGTTTGCTGATTACATGCATCGCGACTACGAATTCCACGTTCGCAGCAAAAGCTCGGCGCTCGCAGGCAAAGTCCAGGAAAGCGCACGGGTGACGTCCGGCGTCTTGCAGCAAGCGCTCATCCTCGTGACGAACATTGTGACGATCGTATGCGTCGCGGCCGCCGTCGTGCTGCTAAATCCCGTTGTTGCCGTCGCAGCCATCGTTGGGCTGGGTGTGAGCTACGCGGCGATCTACGTGACCGCCCGCAGGCGCTTGCTTCGCAATGGACAGTCCGAGAGCCGCTACCACGCCGAGCGGACTCGAACGGTCCACGAGGGCTTGGGAGCGATCAGGGAAGTCATGCTCGCGCAGGCGCGTGATTTCTTCGTCCGGCGATTCGCAGAGCAGTCACGATCGATCTCCCACGCAGCCGTGAACACGCTGGCCATTTCACAGACCCCGAAATACGTCCTTGAGTGCATCACCGTCGCTTGCTTGGTCGGTGTCGCGCTCTACTTGCACGGCCGGGCCGACGCGGGCGGTCCATGGATGGCACAGCTGACCTTCGTAGTGTTTGCGGCCTATCGGTTGCTGCCTGCACTACAGCAGGCGTTTTCGGCGATAGTGAAGATTCGCGCCGATCGGGCCGCGCTTACGGGGATTGAGATCGACTTGCGGCGGGTCCCACCCGGGCGAAGCATCATCCGTGATGTCGTGGTGGATCTCGCCTGGCACGGCAGACCGCGCCGCGAAATACGATTGTGCGAGGTGTCTTTCCGCTATGCGCCCGATCGACCGGCGGCCGTTCGGGGCGCCTCATTGGCCATTCCCGCAGGTGCCATCGTCGGCTTCATGGGCCCGAACGGCTCTGGCAAGTCGACTCTGCTCGATCTGGTAAGCGGACTGCTGCTGCCGCAGTCGGGACACATCGAAATTGACGGCATTCGGCTCGACGGTGGGAACTGCGTGGCGTGGCAGTCGACCATCGCCTACGTTCCGCAGCACGTAACTCTATTCGAGGCGACACTCGCCGAGAACATCGCTTTCGGAACTCCGCGCGCACAAATTGACCGTGAGCGCCTGGAGTCGGCGGTGCGATTGGCGCGTCTCACTGAATGCGTTGCCGCACTGCCCAAAGGTTACGACGAATGGTTGGGGGCAGGAAGCGCCCTGAGCGGCGGACAGCGGCAGCGCCTGGCAATCGCGCGTGCTCTGTACCGTGACGCATCGCTTTTGATACTGGACGAGGCGACCAGTGCGTTGGATACTGCTGCCGAACGCGAGATCACCGAGACGCTGGATCTACTGCGGCCGAACAGAACCATCCTGATCATCGCACATCGGACCACTGCGCTTGCGTACTGCGATTTAGTCTTCGAACTCAGCGATGGGAGGGTCGTAAACAGCGGAAAGTCTGGCCAGCTCGTACTTGCGAACACCCGAGCTGCAAGCATCTCCTAACGCGGGTGTCGAATCACTTCACTGGTACACCCAAAGTACCCGGCTCGAGACCAAATTCGATGAATTCATTCTTTGGCCGCGCCTGGACGATCTTCCTGTTGGCCGGCCTTGTCGCTTACATCCTCCACAAAGGCATCGTACCGGCAGTGTCCGAAATAGATGCCGATTTCGCGGGCTATTTCATTTCCTCAAAGATCGTGGTCGACGGGCAGGACACGCAGAGACTGTACGACGATGACTGGTTTCGAGAACAAATCCGTCGCTATGGATTGGAATCAGCAAAGAATCCGGGGAAATTCGCCCCCTTTCCACCGCCGACGGCCCTGCTCCTCGTCCCTCTCGCGCGCTTCGACCCGCTCACGGCGCTGCGTATCCTGACCGCAGTGAGCGTCCTCTGCCTCGTATGCTCGATATTTCTGTTGGCAAGAATACTTGCGTGGAACCCGCTCGATTCGGCGCTGTTCATTTTGTCGTCTGGTTTCGCCATCATCAGCGGCGTGCGCTTCGGTCAGCCGTACATTGTCATTTCGATGTTTTGTATCCTCGGATATTACCTGTACCTCGCGCGCAGGCCCTGGTTGGCAGGCATATGTTTTGGTCTCTTCGTGCCGATCAAATATTTTCCGGTCATCATCCTTGCCTACTTTGCGTTCCGGAAGGAATGGAAGATAGCGCTGGGCGGTGCGATCGCGATTGCGGGTGTCGGGCTCGTCAGCATCGGTGTTTTGGGCTGGAAGGTGCATGAGGTCTTTCTTCTTTCAATCATTGGGAATCACCTGACGGGCCATCTCAGCCTGCATGACCACACGGTTCCCTTTACCGCGGTGTACCAGTCGTTTGATACGTTGTTCGATCGACTGTTCGTGTTTGATGCTGTCCAAAATCCGCAGCCGTTGTTGGCGGCGCCGGTCCTTCGGATGTTCAGCTTGATCGCAGTTAAAGGATCAATCCTGCTCGTCGCTGCGGCGACGCTGCTCAAGCTCGCACGAGTGGATCCTTCGAGAGCTGCCGCGCCGTCCATCGGACTTCTTGGGATTGCCTTGTTCTTGATCGCACCGGCAACGGCAACCTACACCTGCGCCCTGCTTTGGCTGCCCATCGCATTACTCATCAACTATTTCCTGGCCAACGGCGCCCGCACGCCGGCTTACTTCATCCTTGGCACGTACGCGTTCATCGGATTCTTTCCCTACAACTATGCTTACCCATTTGAGGGGCACGGCGGACTCTCTGTATTGGCATATCCGAGATTGTTCTTGCTTTTGGCGATGTTTATCGGCTGCGTCTACTTCATTTGTTATCCGAAGGCGCCGCGGCTACCGGCCTCAACGACCTAGGCTACGGCTTGACCTGAAAGAGCGTCGATTGCATGCCGATGGTCTTGTCCTTCGATTTGAATACTCGGCGAATTAGAATATTCACCGGTTCTTCATAGAGAACAAACAATAAAATCGAGGCGACCCAGGTAACGACCAGCGTGACAAGAACATAAACAGGTCGGAAGCCGCCCCGGGACAACAGCAGCGGAACTCCGATGTAGTTTATGACCAGGGTGTGCAGCAAATAGAAAGAATAAGAACTCCTGCCGAGCAACCCAGAAATGTTGCTCGATAGGAGCCGTGACAGGACCGTCTTTTCACGTATGAGTCCCCAGTAAAGCACGGCAATCGGCAAAGGGATCAGGAAATTATTGATGATGATGATTGCGCCGAAATGGATCGGAACATGCCGATAGACGATCACCATGGCGAGGACCAACAACAACACGCCCGCGAGGCCCGTCAACGTGTACTTGTTTCCCGGCGCGTAAGCTGACTCCTGCTTTTCCAACCGCATCAATGCGAGCGCCAGGTAGAAGCCGGCAAAGAACTCGGCAAAATGACCGAAGAATGTGCTTGTCAAGACGAATGAAGGCGTCCCCAAGAAGGCGATCCCAAGCTTTGAAATCACCAATGCAGTCAATAAAAAAAGGCATCCCAATGCAAAGGGCACCCAGAAATTATGGCGCCTCGCTAGAATCATGAAGACCGGCGCCAGGAAATAAAAACACTCTTCCACAGTCAACGACCAGCTGGGTTGAATGATCAGCTCGGTGCCGTGAAAAAGGGCATGTGTCAGGGTGTAGTTCGTTATGAGCGTCCAGGGACGAAAATCGTGCTGCAGGCAAACAGCAATACTCAGCAACAAGAAATAGACAGGGTAAATGCGCGCAAACCGGTTCACGAAATATTTGACCAACCATTGGCGTCTCAACTCAGCCTGCTCGTAGTAGATCCGAACAATGAGAAAGCCGCTCAACGCAAAGAAAAACGCCATGACGTTGATGATGATATGCGCGTCGACCCACGGAGGAAAATGGTCGAGAAAAACGACGGTGGCTCCGAGAGCTCTGACCCCCGTCAAGGCCGGATACCGCTCACTTCCGATTTTCATTCCAGAGAACAAGCGCATCGGTTACCGTCGCGTCACAGCGTAAATGGCCAATCGCGCGCGTGACCCTGGTTTGTCGAAGGTAGCGATTGGACGCAGATCGATTTGATCGATATTGGCGCCGCCAAAGGTCGAATCCAGATAACGCCGCAAGAGTTGCTCGCTGACAATGATCCAAGCCGGCGCATGATCGAGCAGACTTTCCAAGCGTGCATCCTCGCTTCGCAATTCCCTGCCGTCCTGTCCGTAAAAGATCGGTTTGACGCGGCGTGTCCATGACCCCGGCAAGTAGCTGAGCAACTGGTACGCGCTGTGACCGTCCAACGAATAGATCATCGCCGGCGCATTTGCGGCGTCAAGCAGGAATTGTGCTGCCTCTGGGTAGCCATACCCCGAGCCCCCACCCTCGATGTACTGCAAGCGGTCCAGAGGCGACCACTTTGCGGCAAGCGGATTGAGAATGATCAACGCGGATTGCCGACCCATGAACCCGACACAGACCGCCAGCACTCCCAATTGCACTGCGAGCCGGAATCGCCCGGCACGCAGCGACAGACTTCGCCAGCCCGATACGGCGGCGACGATCAGCGGCGGAAGTGTGAACAGCAAGTAGCGCGAAAACCAAAATTGGGCGAAGAGGCCTATCCCAAGCATCGGCAACAGTCCGACCAGGATCAGCCACCGTCTCCGCCAATCGTTGAAGATCGCGGCGGCAACGAGTCCGACCAGCCCTATCACCGTAACGGGCCATGATAACTGGGCGCTGAGTTCACCCGCCAGAGTGGGGCGGGCAATGCCCATCGCCGCGCCGATGTCTTGGTAGCTCCCCGCGCCGATCCCCATGAGATCCTGCAGGCCAAATCCGGCCGAACGGCCGCTCCGTACCCGAATAAAAGCCGCAACAACTACCGCCGCTGCCAGCAGCACAGCGGGCGCATGCGCACCAAGCAGGTTCCTCAGCGCACGCGGCCGCAGCAATTCCCGACGTTCATTGGAAGGCATCAGCAGCAGCGCCAGTGGCATCGCGATGAGAAAGAAAAAACCGACTGGAAACTTGCAGAAAGCCGCAAGCACCAGACTCATGGCGAGTAAAACGGCGTGGCGCCCGTCCGGCCTGTTGATGAACTGGATGACGCTCAGAAGCACCCAGACGCCCGCGACGCACATGAAGATGTCCGACAAGGCAAGCCGCTGCAAATACATCACAAATGGACAGAGCGCAAAGAGCGCGCCGGTCACGAAGGCCGTCCAGCGGTCGGCCATTTCGCGAGCCAGCTGGTAGATCAATACGGCCCCGACCATCCCCGCCAGAACGTGCAACGCGCGTGCGCTGTTGAGCGGATGAAATCCCAAGCGAACCAGGGGCACCAGTGGCCATGCCTCGAGCGGCTTACCGTCGCCCAACGGTTGAAGCCATTCTCCGGCTTCGATTATTCTCCAGACCCACCGCAATTGAGAGCCTTCATCCTCGAACGCCGGCAACGCCATCAAGTGCACAGACGCCAACGAACCCAGCAGCAGCAACGCGGCGATCGGCAGAACATCGTATCGATACTTTCCCGGCGCCGGCAAGATTAGGGTTCCCCGGTGATCACCAGATAAGGACGGTGGCTGCACGCTTGATTATGGAACTTCTCCGACCGCCACCGTGAAGGTTTGCAAAAAATGGAAGTCTGAGCGATGCAGCGCGAAGGCCGCATGTCCTGGATCACAGAGGGCGGTGAGTTCGTCGTAGTCCTCGCCGGTCAGGTACGGCCGGAGACGTTCGCCCCAAGTATCGCGAAAAATCGCCCCCAGCAGGTAGGCTTCGTCCGCAGGTTTCAGCGGAGACACTCGTTCGACAACGAAAGTTCGCGCTCTTACATTGCGCAATCCGGCGTGACGCAGTAATCCCAGGATCGAACGGGTGTCCGCCAGATCACGCTCCGAAAGCCCATAGCGGTCGCGGTAGTAGGCACGCACCGCCTCGGTCGTCAGCCGCTCGAGCCTTGAGTCCCACGCGAAGAACATGTCCGGCAGCAATGAGCTTTGGCCCAAGGCGATGCGGCCGCCGGGACACAACAGATTCGCCAGTACTGCCACACCCGCCAGTGGTTCGCGCAAATGATTGATCGTATTCACGGACCAGATAAGATCGAAGCTTTGAGGCGCCAGAGGCGGTCGCCGCACATCTGCTTGCAGAACCAATATTTGGCCGGAAGCACTGGCGCGGGCAGCAGACACGTGTGCTGCGGCGAGATCAATGCCGACCACTGTCCCCTGAGGCGCCACGGCGTCGCGCAGCCATCGCAGCGCCTCACCCGTACCGCATCCTGCGTCGAGGACGCACATACCCGGTTTTAGTCCGAGGCCGGCGATGGCTTCGCGTAGTTCGGGCTCTATGAACGAGTTGAACAGCCGCAACTTGCGCGAGTAGTCCCGCGCAGTGGTGTCACCGAGAAGACCGGTTGGCCGTGCACTCATCGATACCTCGCGGCTTCAGTCATTCGAACCGGGCAGTCGTTCGAATCGGGGTCGCAGGCGTTGCAAGCGGTACTTCAAGTCCGCGGCGATCAATCCCGGAGGATCACGGAAGAATCGAATCTTCTTGCCTTGACTGAACGAGCGCGCCCAATAGTTGACCGGAATCTCCAGCGGCCGATAGCCCTTCAGCACCAGCTTGATGACGAGCTCGTGATCGAAATCGAACCCGTCGCACTCGAACTCAAGGCCGTAGAGGCAGTCGCGACGGAAGACCTTGAACATGGTGAAGGGATCTTTCATGTTTTGGCCGTACAGGACATTGATCAGACCCGCGAGCAGCACGTGCGCGACGTTGAGCACCTCCCCCAGCAGCCGCTGGTGCGGAAATCTGCGCATTCTGAAGCGGCCTCCGTGCCGGCATCCGAGTACGAAGGCGGCGCGATTCGCCAGCAGCGGCTCGAGCAGAGCGTCGTAGTCATTGAGGTCGTACTCGAGGTCCGCGTCCTGAATCAGCACGATGTCGCCGGTGGCCAGGCCCAAGCCGGTACGCACGGCGTGGCCCTTGCCGCGCGGGCGATCCTCGTAGATGATTCTGACCCCCGGCGTGGCCGCAAAGCCTGCAACCAGCTCTCGCGTTCCGTCGGTTGAATTGCTCTCGATGAGGATGATCTCGCGCTCGAGCCCCAGGTGATCAAGGCGCTTCGCGAGCAGCGTCCGCATGAGCTCCGGAAACGTGTCCTTTTCGTTGAACACCGGCACCAGGATCGAACAGGTCCTGACGGCGCGCGCCGAGGCGCGTTGTGCCGAGATGCACAGCCTCTTGCGGTGGGAATGCATCCACACGCGGTCATAGCCGGACCGCAGCAGCGACAGGTGTGCCGAATCCCGGTCGCCGGCCGTGTGCGCACGATTCGAGGGACGCGCCGGCAGAGTGAGCGCCACCAGCAAGGTGCCCGGCGCCAGCTGCGGGGCGATTGCCGTAACAGTCGACTCGAGCTCGCCTGCGCGAGAGCCATCAAGAATCAAGACGACCGCAGCGAAGCCGCCACGACTCACCAGCGCGGGCGCCTCATTGATGGCTCCGCAGGTGAGTTGGAACTGGGGCGCGGCTTCACGCCATCCTGCGTCCGGGGCACACCCGGTCAGCAGTAGTACTGGGCCCCCCGCCACACCGCGCAGACGCAGAACATCCACCACCTCGCGTGGTAATTCAGCGGTGGCGGTGATGCCAGGCCGATCGGCACCCAGCCGCAGATCAGCAAGGGGTGCAACCCAGACCGATTTGCTGTCGACCGTCACAGCCAGCGCCTCGTTGCGAAGACGACGTGCGTCATGACGAGGAAATTGAAAATCATGGTGCACCCCATGGAGCCCATGACGGCGATGTAAGGCGATATCGACACGCGCGAAGCCAGACCGACGATTGCCTGCATGATCACGAAATTGCACACCAACATCACGCCATAGCGCAACCCTTGCGGACGGATCGGCTGGTCTTGGGCGCCATAGGTAATCCAGCGATGAGCCGGGAAATGCAGGAGCGCGCCAAAAATATACATCGCGGCGACGGCAATGGGGTCCGGAAGATGCAGCAGCCTGCGCAGGCAGTACAGAAACGACAGATTCAGCGCCGCCAGACTTGCGCCGATCAGCACAAAGCGGATGAGTTGCGATGCGTGGGCTCGCGCATATTCGAGAATTCGCTCCCGCATGCGCCCCGGGGCGGAATTCCAGCCTGTCAGCTGCAAAGTCTGATCCGGCAGGTCAAAGCGGTTCATCGGCACGGGGAGAACCCCGCCGCAACCGCGTCGCGGTAAAACATCCGCACGGTATCGAGAGAATACTCGTCCAGATCGTAGCCGACGAGCGGCAGCTTCCTCAGGATGTCGTGAGTTGCCGTGACCACATGGCAACCGATACTGTCGGCATGGAAAATATTGAGCACTTCACGGGGACTTGCCCAGATGAGCTCCGCCTTGGGCCGAGATTTGAGCATCTGAACCGCCTCGGCCATGAGAGGCACGGGGTCCACGCCCGTGTCAGCGATGCGTCCCGCGAACACGGAAACAAAGCCGGCGACCTCAGGACTCAGCGCGGACACGACTTCGCGAACCTGCGCCAGCGTCATGATTGCGGTGACGTTGAGCTTGACACCCCGGCTCGCGAGCCGGCGAATCAGGGCGTAGCTTGCCTCGCCCCGGGTATTCGTGACCGGGATCTTCACGTACACGTTGTCGGCCCAACCCGAGATCTCGAACGCCTGATGTTCCATCTCTGCGAATTCATCGCTCACCACCTCGAGCGACAGGGGTTTGTCCCTGATCTGCGCAAGGATCTCGCGTGCGAACGCCCGGTAGTTCGAGATACCGGCCTTGCGCATGAGAGTTGGATTCGTGGTCAGGCCCTTGATGAAAGGCTTAGAGTACATTTCCAACATTTCGGGCGCGTCGGCTCCGTCCGCAAAGATCTTGACTTTTAAGCTGGCAATCGATGTCACGACAGTGTGTCCGTTTGTAAGATGATCCTCGCCGCATCGGGCAGGGAGCGCACACGAAAATCGTACGACTCCGGAGCCCGCTCGTCATACCCACAATCGATGAAAAACGTTTTGCATCCCGCGCGCCTTCCCGCCTCGACATCGCGCCAGCGGTCACCGATCATGTAGCTCGATGTGCATTCGACGTGCAGTTCCCTGGCGGCTTGCGCGATCAGACCCGGCAGCGGCTTCCGGCACTGGCACAGGTCTCGGTCGTCGTGAGCGCACATCAGAACCGCATCCAGCGGGAGAACGGACTTCAGCCAGTCGTTCATGCCGTCAACGACCGTCCTTCGCACGATACCGCGAGCAATGTCGGGTTGGTTGGTTACCACCACCAGGCAGTACCCAGCCGCCTTGAGTCTGTGCAGGGCCTCCTGCACGCCTGGCAGAAGCTCCAGCTCCTCAAGAGAGCGCGGAGGATACGGCCTGCCATCCCGAATGGTGGGACGGCTGATGACACCGTCCCGGTCCAGAAATACCGCCGGGCGCATCACTTCTTCACCCCTTCCCACTTGGTCTCATTCTTCTTCAAGAGCGGATGCGAAACGAGCAGATGCCAGATCAACGCCTGAAATGCTTCGGAATGCGGCGTGACGGTCTCGGCGTTGACCGTAGGGACGATGACGCAGGCGTGAGCCGCACGTGCCGTGAAACCTCCGTCGCGACCGACCACACCGGTCACTTTGGCTCCCACCTCTTTTGCAAGTTCAATTGCACGGACGAGATTGGCGCTGATGTTCCTCTCCGCGTCCCCCCCGCCCACAGACATGATGAACAGGGCATCCTTGGCCGATAGCCTGCTGACCTTGAGCCACTCGACAAAGACGCTCTCCCAGCCCTCATCATTGGTGCGGGCCGTCAGCTCGGCCACGTTGTCGGTCGGCGCATAGCATTCGACACCCGCGATCTTGCGAAAATCATTCACTGCATGCGAGCAGTTTGCCGCGCTCCCGCCGACGCCCAGAAAGAACAGGCGTCCGTTATCCGCCTTGACCCGCGCCAGGAGCGAGGCCACGCTCTCGATTGCCGTCGTATCCAGCCTGCGAATGATCTCCGAGGCTTCCTGCAGGTAATGTTCGGCGTAGCTCATGTGCGGCCCCGGCTGATCACGTCGTGCTCCGCAAGTAGTGTTCCGTCGCTTCAATGCCCCCGATGGAGCCGATCTCGTAGAAGCGCTCGTCGACCGTCAAAGCGGCGAGTTCCCCGCGGGAGACGAGCTCCCGATAGAGATCGGCCAGATCGAATGCGGCACCGGCCGGGCTTCTCTGCAGGGCCCTTATCGACAAGATACTGAGGCCGTAGTCTATGTGCCGCATGCCGGGGCGCGGCGAGTGTTTGTCGTACTCGACAACTCTTCCTTCCCGAAGCAAAACGTTGCTCTTTTCCCAGCGGTCCTCGTTGCAAAAGACCGTCATCAGTCCGAGCGCTTGACTCTCTTCATAAGCCATCTGGGCCGCGGCGAAGGAGCAGCGCAGATACGAATCGCCATAGAGGACAAAGAACGCGGCGCCCAACATGGGCCGCGCGCGTTGCAATGCACCGCCGGTGCCGAGCAGAGTGTCCCCGTCGAAGGAATAGCGAACCGTCACGCCAAAGCCTCTGCCGTCACCCACGGCGGCTTGAATCTGCTCGCCGAAATGACCGGCGCACAACACAACTTCCGTGACGCCCTGCTGCGCCAATAGCTCGAGCTGCCAGTGAATGAACGGGCGACCGGCAATCGGCAGCAGCGCCTTCGGCAGCTTTTCGGTGACCGGATGCAATCGCGTGGCCAGACCACCCGCGAGTATCGCAACAGGCAGCGTATTCACGACAGAATCACCTTGGTACCCTCGAAGTCGAACTTGAAGCGGACTTCTTCCAGCCCGACGTTCGCCATCGCATGCCGAAGCAGATTTCGATCCGTGGCGTAGAACATCAGGAATCCCCCGCCGCCGGCACCGACCAGCTTGCCGCCCACCGCACCGTTTCGGCGGGCCAGCGCATACCACTCGTCGATCTGCTCGTTGCTCATACGGCCGGAGCGGCGCTTTTTGTGCTCCCAGTGCTCATGCATGAGTTCGCCAAATTGCACCAGATTGCCCGACTCCAGGGCCGACCGGCTGCGATATCCCAACTCCTTGACGTAGTGAAGATTGCGCAGCATCGCCTCGTCATGAGACTGGCAGCGCGCGTGCTGGTCCTCGAGGATTCCAGCGGTTCTGCGGGTGAAGCCGGTGAAGAACAGCAACAGGTTGTCCTCCAGATCGAACATCGTGTCCATCGAGACGCGCAGCGGTTCCACCGTTACGCGATTGTCCTTGTGAAAGGTGAAGCACGTCAGTCCGCCATAGGCTGCGATGTACTGGTCTTGCTTGCCGATGGGCTCGCGTAGGCAATCGATTTCAAGATGACAGGCGAGTTCCGCCAGCTCCTGCGGATGTATCAATTTTCGCCGGTGCGCGTACACGGCCTTCAACAGTGCCGTGGTGAAGCTTCCGGAGGATCCGAGACCGGTCCCGGCCGGAATGTCAGCGAGGGTCGTGATCTCGATCTGCGGCGTCCTGAGCTCCTGCCGCACCAGTGCCTCACGAATGATCGGATGTCGGATTTGATCCACCTTTTCAACGTGCTCGAGCGCGGAATATTTGAGGTAGATGCCTTGGGTGAACGGCCGGTTTACCGTGACGTATACGTATTTGTCGATTGCGGCGGCGAGCAGGAAGCCATCATGGCTGCGGTAGTACGACGGCAAATCGGTGCCGCCCCCGCCGAGGGTGATGCGGAGAGGACTGCGTGCGATGATCATTGCGGGGTTGCCATGCAAATCGGCTCGGCGATGAGCGGCTGCTGCGCGCCGGTCTTCAAGTTCTTGCGCTCAAAAATCCATGGGTTGTTGTGCAAGAATGCGACAGTCTTCCGTATGCTTTCATCGATGCCGAGCTTCGGCCGCCAGCCGAGGGCGCGTATTCTCGCGGTATCGAGAAAGATGAACGGGTTGTCACCCACCCAGCCGCGATCGCCGCCGGTGTAGGTGACCCGTGGATTCAGGTCCAACGCGGCGCTGATCCAGCCTATCGAGTCGTTCACCTCACAATATGAATCGACGCCCAAATTGAACACATTGACACGGGCATTTGCCCGCGACACGGCCAGTAGAACGGCATCCAGGCAATCTTGAATGTACAGATACGACTTGCGCTGCCTGCCGTCTCCGAGCACCGTCAGTTCGCCCGGATGGCTTCTCAGCTGCTTGCAGAAATCAAACACGTGGCCGTGGGAATAGCGCTCGCCGAGGACCGAGACGAGTCGGAATATCCAGGATTGAAAGGCAAAGCCTTCACAATAGGCGGCGATCAGCCCCTCGCAGGCGAGCTTGGAAGCGCCGTACAGCGAGGTTTGCACGGGAAACGGCGCATCTTCCGGAGTGGGGAAGACCGTGGTCTCGCCGTATACGGATCCTGTGGAGGCGAATGCAATCTTCCGGATGCCGTTGGCGCGCATCGACTCGAGCACATTGTGAGTGGCAACTGTATTTTGTTCGAGGTCTTTGCGCGGATGCTCGGTACCAAGGCGCACGTCGGCGTTCGCCGCGAGATGGAACACGCAGTCGGCGCCCCGCATCGCGGCCTGCAGCGCGCCGGTGTCGAGCAGATCTCCCTCGACCAGGCTGAAGCGCGGATGTTTCACAGCACTGTCGAGAAATCGCCGCTGACCGGTCGAGAAGTCATCGATCCCCACCACCGTGCAGCCGCTCGACAACAGGCGGTCGGTCAGACTGCTGCCGATGAATCCGGCGCAGCCGGTGATGAATGCCCTCATCTCTGTGAGGTCGTTGGAGAATCCACCGGCGGGCATCTCGGTCATCGCCTCGTCATAACTATCAGGAAGTGATCGCCCATGTTCCGCAGCACCGGCCATCCGGCTGCCCGGCGATCGAGGCGCCACAGCCGCTCGTACAGGCGCAAGCGCCTCTCTTTCATCTCCGTTATGTACGGCGGCGGCGCAAACACACACAGTCCCCGCCAATGCTCCAGGGTAAATTGACGTTCGAATGCGCCGTAAAACTCGCGTGGCGTGTAGTAGCGCGTCCACACGACTCGCTTGTTCATGCTCACAGGCACCATGGCGGGCGCAAAACGTACTCTGAGCCGCCCCCAGTTCCGCTTCAGAGCGTAGTACCCGATCTCCCAGGGGCAGATCCGGCCGATCACGGAAAACACCAGCACCGCGCGAGGCTTGAGAAGTCGAGCGCATTGCTCCGCCATTTCGGTGAGGTTTGGGATGCAGTTGAGCGCACCGAGGTTGGAGTAGGCGCCATCGAATTGAGCGTCGCCGTGGATGCGGGAAAGTTCATGAGCGCCTACCGCCATCGCCTGCACGCGATTGGCCAATTGCTCATGCTCGGCGCGCTGGCGGGTGCGATCCACCATTCGTTGCGACCAATCCGTCGCCGTGACGTGATGTCCGACTCGGGCCATGCGTACGGCATCCAGCCCCGTGCCGCATCCAAGATCCATCAGACGGCTGCCCGGCGCGAATGTCGAATCCAGAGTGCGCCACATCTCGCTGCGCATGTCCTGGATCAGCTCATTATTGCCCCGTGGCCCGTCGTAGTCTGCGGCAACACTGTCGAAGGCGTCTCGCGTTGCGTCGAGTTGCTTGCGTATATTGTCTGTGGATTCGAGATCCGCATGAAGTGATATAGTCATTGCTGCATTACTCAGAGCTTCTCATGGGTTCAAAGAAAGCTGGCCCGCCCGACATCTCGGCCGATCCTTTCCATGAACGGGCGCCGCCCGTGTCCCGCACTCGGATGCAGCTGCTCGGCGGCGCGTTCGAGTTCGATTGCGGAAGCGCTGAGCTGCGTCGCTTGGTGGATAGGGCCTACGCCAACCTGCCCCGTCACAAGCTCTCGAAAATCCCGCCCCGCATCCGAGTGAGCATCGCGCACGCACCTTCCGCTCGCCGCCGGGCACGGGCCGAACCGCCCAGAATCGAGATGCTCTCCGGGGCCGGACTGCTGGGCGGAACGACCGGATCTTCGGATTTTGCGGTGCTGTCCAGCGATTACCGATCGGCACTCGTCGTTGTTTCGCGGGACATGCACAGGTTTCCGTACCATACCCGTTACGAACTCATCGAATTCGCGGTGTTCACGCTCGCGGCGCGCGCCCAGCAACTGATGCCGCTGCACGGCGCATGCGTCGGACAGGATGGCCGCGGGCTTCTCTTGTTCGGTGATAGCGGCGCCGGAAAATCGACCGCCTCCCTGCACTGTCTGCTGCGCGGCATGGACTTCCTGGCCGAGGACGCCGTTTTTGTGAGGCCGGATACCATGCGTGCGACGGGAATTGGGAATTTTCTGCACGTGCGCTGCGATTCGCTGGACTCCATTCCACCATCCAGCGCAGCCATGATCCGGAAGTCGCCCATTATCCGCCGCCGCAGCGGCGTGGAGAAGTTCGAAATTGACTTGCGCCGCCCGCAATTTCGCCTCGCGGCAAGTCCGTTGAAAGTCACCGCTATCGTGTTCATTTCCGCGCAGCCGGCGCGGCGGGGTGTCCTGCTGACACCGCTGCGCAGTCAGGAGACTCTTGCGCGATTTAGGAAAACCCAGTCGTACGCCGTCAATCAACCCGGATGGGCGACGTTCAGGAAACGCATCGCCGCCGCTCCCGCGTTTGAACTGCGCAGAGGTCGCCATCCTGCGGAGGCTGCCGACGCACTTCAGGCATTGCTTGCGGATCAGCATCGCGTTTGAGTGAACGCCGCGGAAATGGCGTGCATCGTAGTTGGGCGCGTCTGGCGCGAAGTCAGCCAGTGCAAAACACGGCGCCCTTGGGACATGCTCGACCATTCACCGTGTTTTGCCCAAGTTTGAGTAGTCGCGACATGTTGGCGCTGTGCCATCTGCCCGGCGTTGGGGCGCACGCGGCTTGCCGCATAGGCCAGCAATTCAGGAATTGTTTGTGACCATTCTATCCCGGGGAAGGCTTTTACCCAGAGATACGAATAGGAAACATCGACCAATGATTTACGCCGCGCACGTGTGCGCAACCAATGGGAACAGTCATCATGCAGTGCCGCAAGGACGCTCGCAGGCACGCTTGATTCATAATATCGCGACGTCAGCTCCAGGGGCGGAAATGCCCACCACATGCGGGCACCTCTTGAGCTCGAGGTGGCAATTTCATTCCAATCCGACTCGCTCATGCGCGCCGCCAGAAGTGCGATATCGTGCAGCTGCAGGATCCGCAAGCCCTGGAATGCCATCGAGCCCGCCGCGTGCAACAGCAAGTGGCGCATGAGCGAGACATTCGATGGGTAGGCATTCAAACCCGGTCGCGGCTGCAACGGATATATGAATTCCGATTCATCCGTCATGCGCAACGGCAATTTCTCGCAGATCCGTTCGTGCAGCTCGATTTTCACACTGTTATTCGAATGTTCCCCGAAGTCGGCGGGTGCCCGTTCATCGATGGCGGTGAATATCCGCTCCCTCCAGGTCTCCCCGGATTGGCGGAATCCCGAGGACGCCAGCAATGCCGCCATGCGCTGCGCATCGGCCGGTCGCACCAGCAGATCGATATCCGCCATTGGTCTGTCGCCGGCTGCATACAACCCTAACTCGTGAAGCGCAGAGCCTTTCAACGGGGTTACGGTGACCCCCGCCTCGAGAGCTTTCTCCCCGATGGAACTCAATACCGCCTGAACCCGTAATTGTCGAGCCAAGGTGTGAGTTCTCTGGTCCTGAAGAAACGTTCTCCAAGCGGCGGGCCCATGCCATGGCAATCGGACCGACAGCAGCGGCGAAATTCCGTGCATGGCGGCAACCGCTCGCGCCATAGTCCACTCGAACTCAGACCAATTGGGCGCGTTGTCAGTTGGATCCGCGAGTTCACGGGCAAGCCTCTCCGTGACCATGCATAAGGCCGGATGAAGCTCTGCGGGCTGTAGGACTACATCTGTGGAAGCCGTCGCGCGCACGGTCATCTACGCGCTGGCTGCCGAATACTCGCTGGGCGAGCGGTATTTCAACTCGTCCGTCAACAATTCCTGCCAGCGCCGATCGATCGCCTTGGCCGGACCATTGTGTTCAACCGATCCCGAGGCGGCGGCTGTCTGCAACGAAACCTGATCGTGCAGGAGGTTGCGCACCGCGCGATAGAAATCCGACGTGTAGGTACCGTGAAACATCATGTCCAGGTCATTGCTTTCTTGCCAATGCGTCTTGGCCCGCAGCTGTGCCTTCACAAGATCGTAGAACTTGGTGCCTGGCAGGGGATAAGAAACACTCACGCCGATGTCATCGGGCCGTGCGGCGGTCAACAAATCCCGTGTGGCCAGGATGTCATCGATCTGTTCGTCCAGATATCCCAGCTGAATGAAGAAACCGACGCGAATTCCCGCGGACTTGAGCCGGTCGCGCGCGGTAAGAATCTCGGACACCGTCGTGCCCTTGTTCATGGCATCCAAGATCTTTTGGCTGCCGCTTTCCGCGCCAATCCACGCCTCGTTGCAGCCGGCATCGCGCAGCGCCACGGCCATTCGCGCACTGATCAGATCGGCGCGTGTTTGAATGCTGAACGGAATCTGCGCATCGGCCGCCTGAGTCGCAGCCGCGAAATCCGTAACCCAGTCGACCCGGAATCCAAAAATATCATCGGCGAACCAAATATGATCCGGGTTGAACGCGCGCTTCAGGTGGCTCATTTCCGCCGCCACCTCCTGCGGATTGCGCTGCAGATATTGATTCCCCCAAATCGGCTTGGCGCACCACGTACAACGGAAGGAGCAGCCCCGAGAGGCCGCCATGTTCAGGCTGAAGTACCCATGGGCCTTCATCCACACGGAGCGATAGCGATCCATGTCCACGAGGTCCCAGGCTGCAAGACCGGCGTTTTGAGCCAGCGCCAATCCCTTGGTGCCGCTTGCCGTGATGACTTTGCCGCCGGCCAGGGATGCAACGCCCGACAGCCCGCGGACCAGATCTACGTTCTTGATGTCCAGTTGTGCATCGATCCTCGGCAGCAGCGCCAGGAGCGTCGACAAGCCCTCGCCGACCAACGTCAGATCGGCACCCGCGCGCAGGTAGGGTCCCGGAGCATCGCTGACATCCGGGCCGGCCGCCACAACTCTGGCGCCGGCACGCCGCGCCGAACCAATCATGTCGCAGGCTGCCCGGCGCATCGTGGCCAGGCACATTTTGCTCAAGAAGTTGAAATTGTCCTCGTAGAACAACACGAGTTGGGGGGGCTCCGCCCGGAGCAACCGGTGGTATTCGTCGATCCCCTCGGCCAGCATGGCGTCGAAAAAGGACACTCGATGTCCGGCCTCGCGCAGCAGGGATACCACCTGCAAGGTGGCCAGCGGCGGATACGGTTTAGCACGTGCGTTCTGTTTTTGGTCCAGCCGCAAAAAATAGGAGTGGCAAACCAAGATCGAAAGCATCGTTTCTCCGTAGCTTAAGCACGCCTGATGCGGCAATACCGTGTCCGGACAACGGCATCCGCCGTATGAGCACGGTTATATCGGGTATGTACCGGTAGCTGGAACTAAGGTTTAACGCCGGGTATGTTTCTGGTATTTCCCGGATAGGCGCGCAAATTGACGGTGGGTGCGCTGGGCCGCCGCATTCCCGCATGTAGGAATCGGCCTACTGGGGTGACCTTTGGTCTGTACTGATCGGGCGCTAAATCAAGCTTCACTCAACTCAACGGTGCGCGCGCGAACCTGTGCGCCCTCAACCATGAGTTCCCCAACGGAAATTGGCAGCTTGAACCGCCTTGGTCCGCAACTTCCTGGATTGACATACAAAATGCCGCCGCGTTGTTCAACCAGCGGCTTGTGCGAGTGGCCGGAAACAACCACCTGCACGCCTGCGGCCTGTGGCTCGATGTCCAGTCGTGAAATATCATGGATGACGTAGATGAACGCCCCGCCCACTCTGATCATCTCGGTTTCCGGTAAATGCGCAGCCCACGCCTGTCGGTCATTATTGCCTCTGACTGCGATGAGGGGCGCCAGGGCCGCCAGCTCATCCAGAATCTCGGCCGACCCGATGTCACCGCCATGAATGATGTAATCGCAGCCGACTGCGAAGGCACGCGCCTGCGCTCTCATCAGGCCGTGAGTATCCGACAGTAGCGCAACGCGCAACGCTTTTTCAGCGCTCATGGGAGTCTCGAAAAAGTTGCGGCGCGTCCTTGAAGGCCGCGCCGCAACTCATTGTAAGCCGATCGATCGGAACCTCAGCGCTCCCAATGACCTCTTTCATGGTGCCAATGCGGTCCGCGTTGCTCCCAACGGTCGGGAACCCAGTGATACCCACGGCGCTCGCCGACCCAGCGACCCGGAACCCACACGTGTTCGTGGCCACGGTACTCCCAAAATCCCGGTGCCCAAACGAACCCCACCCGCGGTGGCGGCACAGTTTCCACGCGCACAGGCGGCGGTGCAATATCGATGTCGATGGCCACTCCGGCCGATGCAATGGTGGGTGCGGTTACCGCACTCGCCGCCATGCACAATCCCAAAAATAACGCCTTACGAGAAGCTTTCATTGAACACTCCTTATTGAAGTCGTTCGGCCACAAGCAACCAAACTCATCGCTTAAACGGCCCCGCCCCGGTGTGCGTTGACGACGCAGCCGGGCGTGTGAACCGCGGCGCATTATAGCAACCGGCGCATCATGCTTAAGTCATTGAGAATCAGAGGAATATGGGGTTACCGCTTCGGCCTTAAGAGTCGGTAATGTTCGCACGCTGCGAATCACCGGCAGCCGCCAGGCGAAGCACGCCAGACCCACGGCCGTGACGCCCGAAAAGCCCAATGCCGCCCGCAAGCCCACATGCTCACCCAGCCAACCGCCGAGCAGGGCCCCGGGCCCCGCCGGCAGCAGAATCAGCCAACGCATGGTGCTCGTCATGCGTCCGAGCATGGGGGCCGGCGTGACGGACTGGCGCAGCGACAGGAAATTAATGAAAATGAAAATCGCACCGACACCGTACATCAGCAGCATGCCGGCGTAGGCGAGCACGCCGAAAACATTGGCAGGCGCTATGGCCAGCAGCAGCCAGCCCGTGCCGGAAACCGCGAACCCCAATACCAGCGTCGGGCCGGGGCCGAGTCGCCGTACCACTCGATGTCCGTTTACGCTCGCAAACACCGTGCCCACGCCGAGGGCCACGTAGCTCAAGCCGACGCCGCGCTCCGAAAGCCCTAGTTCGTGAACGGCAAACAGGATCTGCACCACGGTGGCTCCCTGGCTGCACATTTGCCAAATGCCGACGCACGCAGCCATCGTCACCAGCAACTTGTGGCCCCTCACGAAATCCAAGCCCTCGCGCATGGCCGCCCAAAACGCAATGTGTACCTTGCCTGGCGTCTCCTTCACGGGCACACCACGAAGGATCGATGCCGATATCAGCAACAATCCGGCGTCGGCCAGGAGCGCAATCGGCGCTCCCGTCAGTTTGATCAACGCGCCCGCCGCAGCAGGCCCGGTCACTTCGGCGGTCGCCGAGGCCAGTGCATTTTTTGCGTGCGCCTCCACCAAACGCGGGCGAGGAACAATCTGGGTCAAAACAATTTGAGCGGCGCTGCCGGCGGTGGTATTCACGGCGCCGATCAGAAACGCGACGATATAAAGCCAGGACATCGATAGCCATCCAAGCCACCACGCCACCGGCACCGTCGCCACGCCCAAGGCGATCGACATTTCACCGATGACATACACCGGTAGTTTTCTGACTCGATCCAGGACCACGCCCGTGGGCAACGAAAACAGCACGAAGGGTACAATTTCCATCGCGGTCAACAGACCCATTTGGGTCGGTGCCGCATGCATGAGTACTGCCGCCGTCAGTGGCACCGCGAGCAAGGTCACCTGGCCGCCGAAGGAGGAAATCAGTATGGAGGTCCACAGCCTGCGATAGGTTCTATCGCGCAGAAGATCCGTCGGCGCGAGCGAGAATCGGTCCAGCCACCGTAGCGGCAGCAACGCGCGAAGAGTTCCTCTATTCACTTGCCGGCGCATCTTACCGGTTTTCCATCGGGCGTGCCCCGAAGGGCCGATGAGGTGCAGGAAATCGTTGCGTCTGTTAGGGTCGGTGAAAACGAGGATGTGCAATATGAGCCATCGAGGTACAGCCACATTGCCTGCGGTGTTCATGGCTTCGCTGACGCTTACCTCCGCCTATGCGGCCGACTTCAGATTGACCAGCACCGATGTAGGTCCTGACAAACCCCTGGCGCAGGATTTCGTCTTCAGCGGCTTTGGATGTACCGGCGGCAATCAGTCGCCGGCCTTGAGCTGGAACGGTGCGCCGGCGGGAACCAAGAGTTATGCCCTCGGTTTATTCGATCCCGATGCGATGCAGGGTCGCGGCTTCTGGCATTGGCTCATGGTCAACATCCCGGCCGGCACCACCGAGTTGCCCCGCGATGCAGGTAGGAACGACGGCTCGAAAATGCCCGCTGGAGCTACGCAGATCAAAAACGGCTTCAAGGCGACGGGCTACAGCGGTTCCTGCCCCCCGCCGGCCGACGAACCGCACAGCTACGTGATGACAGTATACGCACTGAAGGTCGCTGCACTGACGGTACCTGCCGATGCGACGTCGGCCATGATGCTCGCGGCGATCGACGCCGACAGCTTGGGCAAGGCCTCGCTCATCTACCATTTTGGCCGTAAGCCTCGATAGCGCCAACCTCGCTCAACGCCTCGGAATCTTCCGTCTCCAGGATAAACCCACCGCTTTGGTGTGCCCACAAACGAGCGTACAGGCCTTTCTGCGCCAAGAGAGAATAGTGGCTGCCCTCTTCCACGATGCGTCCTCTGTCGAGGACGATCAATCGATCCATCGCGGCAATGGTCGATAATCGATGCGCAATGGCCACGACCGTCTTGCCCTCCATCAACCGGTAGAGGCTTCGCTGAATGGCCGACTCGACCTCGCTGTCGAGCGCGCTGGTGGCTTCGTCCAGCAATAGGATTGGCGCGTCCTTGAGCATGACTCGCGCGATCGCAATCCTCTGGCGCTGTCCGCCGCTGAGCTTCACGCCCCGCTCACCCACATGCGCCAGGTACCCAACCCGGTGCTTAGGGTCGGTCAAGTTGACGATGAAGTCATGCGCTTCGGCCCGTTTGGCGGCCGCCATCATCTCTGCATCGCCGGCGTCCGGACGCCCATAGAGAATGTTGTCGCGTACCGAACGGTGCAGCAAGGAGGTGTCCTGGGTCACCATGCCGATTTGTTCACGCAGGCTGTCCTGAGTGGTCAGTGCGATGTCCTGGCCGTCGATGAGCACCCTGCCTTGAGGGATGTCATAGAAGCGCAGTAATAAATTGACTATCGTGCTCTTGCCGGCACCGGAGCGGCCAACCAAGCCGATCTTCTCGCCCGCGCGAATGTGAATGTTGAGATTCTCGATCACACGGCTCGCGTCATGCTGCGCGGCCCCGTAGTTGAAGCTGACATGCTCGAAGCGGATGTCACCGCGGCTCACACGCAGCGGTATTGCGTCGGGACGATCAACCACGGTGGGCCGCCGCGCAAGGGTGTTGATTCCGTCCTGTACGGTGCCGATCTGCTCGAACAGCGAAGCCATCTCCCACATCACCCAGTGCGAGATGCCGTTGAGCCGCAGCGCCATGGCCGTCGCGGCCGCCACCGCACCGACCCCGACCTGCCCCCGTGTCCAAAGCCATAGGGCGACGCCCGCCGTGCCGGCAAGCAATCCCATGCTCAACAGATGATTGACGACCTCGAAACCGGTCACCATGCGCATCTGGCGATACACCGTCTGCAGAAATTCCGCCATCGCTCCCTGCACATACCCGGCCTCACGCTGCGTATGTGAGAACAATTTGACGGTGGTGATATTCGTGTATGCATCGGTGATACGGCCGGTCATCAATGAGCGGGCATCGGCCTGAGCCTTTGCGACTGCGCCGAGACGCGGCACGAAGAACCAAGCTGCCAGCAGGTAACATCCCAACCAGCCAAAAAAAGGCGCGAGCAGCCAGCGGTCGAAATTCCCGACGACCAGCGCGATCGTGACGAAATAGATCACGACGAAAACCAGAATATCAGCCAGGATCATCCAGGTGTCGCGCACGGCGAGTGCGGTTTGCATAACTTTCGCGGCGACCCGACCCGCAAATTCGTCCTGATAGAAACTCAGGCTTTGAGCGAGCATGTTGCGATGAAAGTTCCAGCGCAATCGCATGGCAAAGTTGCCCGCGAGGGCTTGTTGCTTGAGCAAGCTTTGTAGCGCGACCAAACCCGTGCTGCCCAAAAGCACGGCAGCCAATATCATCAGATGCATGCGTTCTTCGACCCACAACCGCGACGGCTGTACCTTCGCGAGCCAGTCCACAACGCGGCCCAGCAGACCGAATAACAGCGCCTCGAACACGCCGATGGCAGCCGTCAGCAGCGTCATCGAAGCAATGTAGCGGCGCGCCCCGCGGGCACACGCCCACAGAAAGGAGAAGAATCCTTGCGGCAACGGCAGCGCCGCACCTTGAGGATAGGGTGAAACCAGCTTTTCAAAGAAACGAAACATCTACCTCTCCGCCGCGGGTGCCGGCCGTAAGCAAAAGCCTACCTCAAGTTGCGCGCCGCCCGCCTACCCAGGCCGCTCCTTTTACGTAGACTAACGCATGTTAATTACCCCAATAACGGTAGGGAAGATCTATGAAATCTCGTCATTCGTATGCGGCAGCGGGTATCGCAGCCGTTGCCTTGCTTTTAAGTTCGGTGTCCTTCGGTGCCACCAAGACTCAGATCGATGAGCGCGTACACCACACCATGCAGCAGTTTTATCAGCTCAATCCGGCGCACAGGGATTTGGTCGCCCGGGCCAAGGGTGTACTGGTATTCCCGCACATCACCAAAGGCGGAATTGGCGTCGGCGGTGAATTCGGCGAAGGTGCATTGCGCATCGACGGCAAAAATGTTGCTTACTACAGTGTCTCCGGCGCCTCCGTTGGCTTGACTCTGGGCCTGGCAAAACACAAAGAAATCATTTTGTTCATGTCCCAGGAAACACTGGACAAATTCATGAACAGCCATGGCTGGGCAATTGGCGCTGATACGGGCGTCGCTGTGTTGTCCAAGGGTGCCGGCGGAGAGTACGACACCCAGACTTTGCAGCGGCCCATCCTGGCATTCGTGTTTGGTGAAAAAGGCCTGATCGGCGACGTGTCGCTTGAGGGCACCAAGGTCACCAAGCTCGACAAATAGCGGTGTTGTTTTGGTGCGCGGGGCCCCGCCCGGGGCTTCCGCGCACATCTCGCACTGAGCCAGCCACATCTCGCACTGAGCCAGCCACATCTCGCACTGAGCCAGCCACATCTCGCCCTGAGCAGCGGCATCTCGCCCCGAGCAGCCGATCCCAGGTACACTGGGGCGCTCCGCCCCGATGGCGAAATTGGTAGACGCAACGGACTTAAAATCCGTTGGCCGCAAGGTCATGCCGGTTCGACCCCGGCTCGGGGCACCACCTTGCGAGTGTTACAGCGCCAAACGCTCAGGTGCCGGCACACACCAGATGTCGATTGGCCCGCGGCGGCCACGCAACTCGAATTGCGGTAGCTGCAAGAACGAGGCCGTTCCCGCGTGTCCATTGGTATCGGCTGAAATGCTCAGGGCCGCGGCCACGGTGCAGGAGAACAATACTTCACCGGCGCGCGCGCGGCTGCAGAGTCTGGCGGCAACATTCACGGTGTCGCCGACCAATGTCATGGTCTTGCGTTTTGGAGGACCCAGGAAGCCGAAAGCGACTTCGCCCAAATGCAGCCCTATACCAATGCCGGCATCCACGGACAGTTCGCTGCGCCAACGGGCGGCAACCGGTGCGAAGCCGTCCAGCATGGCATGGCCTGCCGCCAGTGCCTCCGCCGCGCCGCCACCGCTTTCGCCGGTCCCGCCGAATCCGGCCATGATCCCGTCACCCGCCATGTAATAGACCTTGCCGGCGTATTTCTTGGCTGCCGTGTCGAGCACTCGGAAAAACTCGTCCAAGAGTGGGACGACGCGCGCTGCCGGCAGGCTCTCCACCATGCCGGTGTAGCCTCTTAGGTCGGCAAACAGCACCGTGGCATAGCCGGTACGAATCTCGGCGCGCTGTCGAACTCGTGTGACAACGAGGGAGCTCGTAGGTCTCAACCGCGTACTTCGAGACTCAGTCATACGACCGATTATGCACTAACTGCGTGACACTTCACCTACCCGGCGCGGCGGCAAACCCTGCCGCATCCTTGCCAAGCATTCCCGAATGGCGTAGTTTTTGGGCGGCAAACCAGCAAGTTCGCATGCCTAACGCGATCGAGGCGTCGCGCATGGATAAGAATCAACCTGTCATCGATGCCTGGCAGCGGCAACTAAAGGTCAAAATCGCCTTGGCGCTTGCCGCCAAGCTGCTGGGATTGGTGCTGCTGTGGTTTCTGTTCTTCAGAGGGCACGGCTAATGATCGATTTCGACGTCGTCACCCTCTCGCGCCTGCAATTCGCGCTCACCGCCCTGTATCACTTTTTGTTCGTGCCCCTGACGCTTGGGCTGTCCATGATTCTCTTCATCATGGAGTCGGTGTATGTGATGACGGGACGCGAGATCTGGAAACAGATGACCAAATTCTGGGGGGTTCTGTTCGGCATCAATTTCGCCATGGGTGTCGCAACCGGAATCACCATGGAATTTCAATTCGGTACCAATTGGGCTTACTACGCGCACTATGTCGGCGATATCTTTGGCGTCCCGCTGGCCTTGGAAGGCCTGGTAGCCTTTTTCCTGGAGTCCACCTTCGTTGGGTTGTTCTTCTTAGGCTGGGGCAAGGTGTCCAAAATCGGGCACCTCATCATTACCGGGCTGGTGGCGCTTGGCTCGAGTCTTTCCGCATTGTGGATCCTGATTGCAAACGGCTGGATGCAGCACCCCGTCGGCGCACACTTCAACTACCACACGATGCGCATGGAGCTGACCTCATTCGGTGAGGTGCTCTTCAATCCGGTGGCGCAGGCCAAGTTCGTGCACACGGTTGCGGCCGGTTACGTCATGGGCTCGATCTTCGTGCTGTCCATCAGCGCCTGGTATTTGCTGCACGGACGCAACGTTGCCATCGCCAAGCGTTCGATGGCGGTAGCCGCAAGCTTTGGGCTCGCGTGCTCGATTTCCGTCGTCGTACTGGGCGATGAGTCGGGATACCTCGACGGCGAGAATCAAAAGATGAAGGTCGCCTCGATCGAGGCGGAATGGGAGACTGAGCCGCCGCCGGCCAGCTTTACGTTGTTTGGATTTCCCGACGTCGCGGCACATAAAACACACGCCGCAATCAAGATCCCCTGGATGTTGGGTCTGATCGCGACGCGTTCGATCGATCAGCCCGTTTTGGGTATTTATGATCTCGTCGCCCGGGCCCGCTCGCGCATCCTCCTGGGAATGCAAGCTTATTCAGCGCTGCAGGTGCTTCGCGCGGGGCCTGACGAGCCAACCGATGCGGCGGTGCTCAAACGCTTCGAAGCGAATCAAGCCGACCTGGGCTATGCATTGCTGCTGCTGCGCTTTACGGACAATCCCGCGGCGGCGACGCCTCAACAAATCGATGCGGCTGCATGGTCGACGGTTCCGAATGTCCCGGTGCTGTTTTGGTGCTTTCGATTCATGGTGGGCTTGGGCCTGTTCTTCATTGGGTTGTTTGCGACGGCGTTTTATCTGGCCACGCGGCACCGTTTCGAGCGGCATCCATGGTTTCTAAAGGTGGCTTTCTTCAGTTTGCCGTTGCCGTGGTTTGCGGTCGAATTGGGTTGGATCGTCGCTGAGTACGGCCGGCAACCATGGGCGGTCGACGGCGTGCTGCCCACATTCCTCGGTGTGTCGCGCACATCTGCGGGCAACGTGTGGTTTTCGCTGTTGGGATTCCTGGTTTTCTATACCGCCCTCGCCGCGGTGGACGCTTTTCTGCTTGCGCGCACCATCAGACGCGGGCCCGACGGATTGGGCTATTCGCCATGACTTCACTTGACTACGCAACCTTGCGGGTAGTTTGGTGGCTGATCATCGGAGTGCTTCTCATGGGCTTCGCAATCATGGACGGGTTTGATCTTGGATTGGGCGCGAGCTTTACGTATCTGGGGCGGACAGATGCGCAGCGACGAGCCCTGCTCTCCTCCGTGGAACCTGTCTGGGAAGGGAACCAGGTGTGGTTCGTATTGGGCGGCGGCGCGGTGTTTGCCGCGTGGCCGCTCTTATACGCCGTATCGTTCTCCGGGCTGTACTTGGCCATGTTTTTGATTCTGGTCTCACTGATACTGCGTCCTGTAGGCTTCGCGTTCCGCGCGAAATTGGCCGATGTTCGTTGGCGGGCTGCCTGGGATGCGGCCCTGACCGTGGCGGGCGGCGCTCCGGCACTGTTATTTGGAGTTGCTTTCGCGAATTTGTTCCTCGGCGTGCCTTTTCACTTCGACGTCATCCAACGCCCGGTGGTGACGGGCGGATTTTTCAATCTACTGCATCCTTTCGCGCTGCTGGGCGGAATCATCAGCCTGTCCATGCTGGTACTGCACGGCAATGCGTATGCGGCCATGAAGGTCGGTGAG